>Ga0209550_10000158_pt1 | contig 57343 bp, 35 predicted proteins | sample LauGreSuBDMM15SN_2_FD_187567 | JGI IMG/M metagenome (GOLD analysis project Ga0209550, IMG submission 187567) | Freshwater lake microbial communities from Lake Michigan, USA - Su13.BD.MM15.SN (SPAdes) (version 5) | ecosystem: Environmental > Aquatic > Freshwater > Lake | place: Lake Michigan... | reverse complement strand
GGACCATATTTTGAATCCATCCCTCTTAAATACAACATCGACCGAAACACGGGCTTGATGCGCTAGAAAGCGAGCGTGCTCTCCGAACCACACAGCATTTCCATAGTCTCGTGCACGTCCGCGCTGATCTCGACGCCCTGAAAGGGCGCGATCTTGCGACACGCGACCTCGAGGTAGTCTTGCACCTGCAAGGCGGCGCGCTCCTTCATCCGTCGCTCGACGGTTGGCACGTCGCCGGGGGCGATGCCGATGGTGCTGAGAATGTGCTTCATTTCCGGAGGCAGAGGCATGCCCGGCTTCTTCATGTTGCTATTGCCCGTGCGGTGGAGCATTAGATGAAGTTGCGTTTTCTTAAGTGCCGGTATATACGACACTGAGGAGCGCGGCATGTCACAGAGTCTGCTGAGCTGCGTGAGCGACTCGAACAAGAAGCTTTTCACCGTCGGCCTGCACGCGTTGAACGAGTTGCACGTGCGCTGTCCGAGTGTTCCGCAGTCGGACATGCGCGTGGTGTGGTTCGGCGGGGGGCTGCAGGGACACTTGCCGATTCTTTTTGGCATGTTTCCAGACGTGCACTTTGAGATCCACACGCAGCGGGCGTGTCCGGTGAGCGACGAACTGAAGCGCGGCATGAACGTCACGTACAAGAAGAGTTCGTTCGAGGAGTGCCTGTCTGAGATCGAAGCCTACAACGGCCCGCAAAAGCTTGCGGTGTTGCTCGACTTGGACTTCCACATCAAGCCGAAGGAGATCGCTGCGCGCAACAAGGAAAACGTTCCAACGACCGTCGAGACCGAGAGCGTGCACTACGACAGGTACACGGCGGTGTACAACGCCGCGTGTGCACGCCTCGCGCGGTGCGGCCACGTTGTGCTGGTGAGCGTGCCGTTCCGGCTGCCGTGGATCACGAGCGACTTGCCCGTGAACGGGCACAAGGCCAGCTGGCTCACGGAAGGTCTCGGGCCGAACGAGATTCGTGTTCCGGACATGTTGCTGTTTGCGCAATTCGGGAGCCGCGTGAATTCGACGGAGCTGCGCGGGTTGCTGGTAGTCGAAAACGGCTACTCGGAGTCGGTCTTGGATTGGCATGCATTCGACAAGAAGATGTACGGGACGTCCACGGAGGTGCGGCAGCTGGAGCGCGCGAAAGTTATGCTCGGGCAACTCGAGACGAGTCGGACCGTGACGACCGCGAGGCGTGCGCAGAGTGTGTGTGGAAAGACGTATCTTTTCGAATGGTCCGACGCGTTCCTGCGCAACTCGATCGGTGAGTTGCAACAAATTATACACGACCTCGAATGTCGAAACAGTGCTACTATAGTATATAAAAGAGCGCGATCGTCATCATGGTCAGGAGCTGTGTAGGAATCGAGATGTCGGCCGCGAGTATGTGGGTGACGATGATGGGCTTCTTGCGCGGGGTCGGTCCGCTCGAGTCGACGCGGCATGCGAAGTATCTTCTGCGCAACACTCTGGACGAGCTAGAAGAGCAGGAGCAGAGCCTGAACGAAGAGCTGGGCAAACATGTCGCGAAGATCAAAGCGGCAAAGCAAGGCGTGCCCGCTGAGCGGCTGGACATGTCGCGCTTCAAGTCCGTGCTGATGCAGTGCAAGAAGATCCGAATGAAGCTCGCGACGAACGCGAAGAAGAAGCTTGCGCTCGAAAACCACATGGACACCCTCGACAACAGCGAGCTCAACCAGCATGTGCTTTATTCGATGCAGAAAACGTCGCACGCGCTCAAGGGCATGGGACTGGACAAGGCGCTCGAGTCCGTCGACCGTGTCATGGTCGACCTCGAGGAGAACCACGGGGACGTGACTAGCATCCAAAACTCGCTCGCCAGTACCTTTGACATGAACGACGACTTCGACTGGGAGGCCGAGATGGACATGCTGCTGCAAGAGGACACGTACGTCACCCCGAACACGAGGAGGACGGAGACTTGCGCGCCCGAGACGTTCAACGCGATTTCGCTCGACACGGTGCCGACAGGCGCTGTTGAGGCTGCTGAGACTGATGCTGAGGCTGCTGCGATCAGCGCCGGCGTGAAGCACGGCCGCGCCGTGCTGGCGGTGCTTGCGTAATTTTTTTTAAATAAATGGTTTGACAAGATTGCGTGCGCTAATGTCAGATGAAACGACCCTTGAAGTCGCGAGGAAAACCTTTTGGGGCCATAGCGTACGGCGAGACGTGGGCGGTCGCGCCTTGTTCCAGCAGGGCGGTCGCCGGGCCGTAGAGGTTCGTGAAGTTCGTTGTACCGGACATGCGCGAGTAGAGGCGGTCTTTTATATACAGCCGCGCGCTGCCCACATGTTCGACGACCGCGACGCCGACTTTGCGAAGACGCACGCCGAGCCGCGGCTCGGCGTGCCTGTTTTGACCGACGGGGTCATGACATTCCTGAGCAAGGACCTTTTTGGGGTCGACGAGTGGTTCGACGAGCACAACGCTGAGTTTGTGCGGACAGGGGCCATGCCCCGACTGCCGCCGCCTGCGATGTTTGCCGACGGCTGGGTGCGCTGTATTCCCGAACTCCAGAGATATCGCAAACATGGAGTGTGGTATAAAAGAGAGACAGTGTGCCTCGTATGATGCTTCTAGCGCTTTGTGTCTGGATGGTTGGCATGATCACGGTCGATTGTCAGCAGCAGTGTATCTCGTGTCCCACGGGCAAGTACAAATCTAGCAATGCAAACACACCATGCACATCCTGTCCAAGGAACAGGTACCGCAATGCGACCGGGGGGGTCACGGAAAGTGATTGTTTCTTCTGTCCATTAAATTCAATGTCCAACGAAAGCACACCGGACATCATCGGCTGCAAGTGCTTGCCCGGGTTCTACATGACCAACGCATACACTTGCGAGACGTGTCCCTTCGGCAAGTTCAAGAGCGACCTCAGCAACAATGCGTGCACGGATTGCCCTGGTCCGACGACGTCGGAGTTCCGGGGCTCGATAAGTCCGAGCAACTGTTCGTGTGCTCCGGGATTCGGCTGGTCGGGGTCCGCATGCGGTGCTTGTGCGATAGGCACGTACAAAAACGCGATCGGGAACATCGGATGTTCTGGGTGTGGACCCAACAGCACCTCGCCGAGTGGGAGCACGATGATCACGAACTGCTCGTGCGTGGCCGGATACACTGGCATGAACGGCGGCGTCTGCTCGGCCTGTACCGTCGGGAAGTACAAGATCGCATCCGGCGATCAAGCTTGCGCGAACTGTCCGTCAGATAGTTCGTCAGTCTCTGCTAGCGTGGCCATGACGGCCTGCAAATGCAACGCCGGATACAGCGGACCGGACGGCGGCACGTGTACGGCGTGCAGCATGGGCAAGTACAAGAACGTGACGTTGAGTCAATGCATGAACTGTCCTGCGAATACGTACTCGAATAAAACCGCGACAGTGAGTATCTCGGACTGTGCGCCGTGCAGGACATTTTCGTCGTCCCTGGAAGGCAGCGCCAGTGAGCACTCGTGCTTCTGCAACCTCGGGTACTTCACTGATGTCTCAAACAGAACGTGTACGGCCTGTGTGCCCGGCAAATTCATGCAGTTCGGATCGGCGGCATGCTCGGACTGCGGGGCGGGCAAGTTCGCCGCCGGGACCGGTAGTACGTCGTTGTCCGCCTGTTTGACCTGTGAAGTAGGTAAGTTCTCGAGGACGAATCAAAGCCAGTGCGATCCTTGTCCCGACGGCACTTCGTCGAACGCAGGCAGCGGCTTGGTCACGGACTGCAACTGTAACATAGGATTCTATCCGCTTGTACCCGCCACAAACGGCGGGACGTGTGCGGCTTGCCTGGCCGGCACGTTCAAGGCGTCTCGTGGCACCGCCGTGTGCACGCCATTCCAGAGCGGGACGTACGGAAACTTGCTTGGCGCGACGGACCAGAAAAACGCATCAGCGTGTACCGGAAACTCGAATTCTCCGGCGGGGAGCACGCTCGTCACACAATGCTCGTGCAACCTTGGCTATACCGGCGCCATCACGACGACGGCGTCGATATGCTCGGGGTGCGTGGCCGGCAAGTTCAAGAACACGACGGGTGCCGGAGTGTGCGTCGATTGTCCGAAAGATACGTATTCAAGCGAAACGGCGAAGACCAATAGCTCGTGCCTCTCGTGCGGAGACTATGCCATCTCGTCGCCCGGCAGTGCCTCGAGTGCAGCCTGCTCGTGTTCTGCTGGATATGGAATTGGTTCGTAACATGTGAAGTGGCGAACGCAGTATATATGACGGTGAGGAAGCGCGTATGGTTCGTATACGCCTCGGTTTTCTTTTGCTGACGATGTTCTTATCCGACGCCAGCGCGTATCAGTGTGTGTACTGTCCGACTGGAAAATATAAAAGCGAGATCGCAAACAACGCGTGTTGGCCATGTCCTGTAAACACGTACAACGCCTTGACTGGAAAGGATGACGTGAACGCCTGTCTCGCGTGTACTGGAAACACAATGACTGCGACGAGTTACGGAGGAGTGGTCGCCACAGACTGCATTTGCAAGCCTGGGTTCTACGGGCCGCCCGGCGGGCCGTGTGTCAAGTGTGCGGCTGGGACGTACCAGGACGAGATGGGACAGAGCGCGTGCAAAGCGTGTCCGGACACTAACAGTATCTCGCCGGAGCAGAGTACCGCGAGCACGGACTGCAAGTGCGTCGCGGGGTATACCGGGCCGAACGGTGGCACGTGTGAGATGTGCGCCGAGCATACGTACAAGACGGCGATTGGCCCGCAGGCTTGTACGGCTTGTGTGGCGAATACAATGACGCTCGGATTCGGAAAAACCGCCGAAAGTGCGTGCGTATGCACGCCGGGATATACTGCTGGTAGTGGTGCGGCTGTGATGCCAACGTACTCGTCGACGGCCTGCGCGAGATTATTGACGCTAACATCCAAACCGTCGTTTGCAACTATGTCTACGAGAAACAACATTGGTGTAGGATCCGCCATTCTGCCAACGTACAATGCAGTGGGTGGCCCGAACGGAGGAGGCAGTGTTGTATTCAACGGACTATCGTTTTTCAATGCGCCACGTACATTCAATGTCTTAACAAACGGGGGTGTCACACTGATAATGGTGGTTCGTTTCTCTGCAATCGGAGCTAACCGCGAAACTATTTTCACAGCCAATAGTGCCAACAATTATTTCAGTGTTATGAGAGGCGAATCGACCGACCTTGTGGTGTTAGTGTCCAACGGTCAGGAAGATATTGCGACGTTCACATCTGCAACTGGTGTTGTTACTTTGACAAACTGGATTCGTATTGCAATTACATACGATACGACTCAGAATCAGCTGAGCGTGTCGATCAATGATGCGGCACCAAATACAGTACAGGCCAACGACCCTGGTTCTTTCTTGTGGTCTAGCCCTTATCTTGCAGACGAAACTTTCCAGTGGGTAATGGTAGGTTCAACACCAGACTTCCCCGACAGAGGCTTCACTGGTGACATGGCGGGTTTTTTGTTTGTCGACGAGGTACTCAGTGGCAGCGCAATCACCGCCATCAAAAACACAATGATGCAGGGTGTGGACTTGACGACGCTGTGTGAAGCCAGTGTCGGTGGGTGCACCGGCTGCTCTGCGGGCAAGTACAAGGTCGCTCCCGGGCCCGCGGCGTGCACGAACTGCGGCGTGCAGACGTATTCGACGGTCGTGGCGGCAAGTTCGGCCGCGACGTGCGAGAGCTGTCCGGAGAACACGGTGTCGTTGATCGGCAGTGGCGTGATCACAGCCTGCACGTGCAACACCGGATACACAGGCCAGGACGGCCACGCGTGCACCGCGTGCTTGGCGGGGCAGTACAAGGACGTGAACGGGTCGGCGGTGTGCACGGACTGCGGGCTCGGCAAGTATTCCGCTCTCACACCGGCGAAAACGGCCGCCACGTGTCAGGCATGTCCGGCGAACAGTTATACGCTGTTGCCAGGCAAGGTCTTGCTGTCCGACTGTCAGTGCAATGCGGGATACACCGGAAGCAACGGTGATTGTGTTGCGTGCGTCGCGGGCAAGTACAAGATCACCTCCGGCTCGGCTCTGTGCTCGTCTTGCTTGCCGGACACGTATTCGACGGTGGTTGCCTCGACGAGCGGGGCGACTTGCCTTGCATGTCCAGCGTCGAGCCAGTCGCCGGAGGGCAGTGGCGCGAAGGCGGCGTGTGTTTGTAACATGGGATATACTGGTGTGGGTGGGTCAGCACCTCCTTATACGTGCACGGCGTGCTTGGCTGGGACGTTCAAGGACGCGACAGGGCCAGCAGCGTGCACGAACTGCGCGGCGGACACGTACTCGACGGCGCTCGCGGCGGTCTCGGTCACGACGTGCGAGGGGTGTGCCTCGAACATGCAGTCAAGCCCGGGAAGTAACGAAGCCATCGACTGCAAGTGCAACAAGGGATACACGGGCGGTGACGGTACGACGTGCGCGGCGTGTGGCGCCGGGACGTTCAAGATTTCAGTCGGGTCGGCCCTGTGCGAGAACTGCCCGGCGGACAAGTATTCCACGGCGATTGCGAAGACCGACAGCGTGTGTGACTCGTGCCTGGCTTCGTCGCAGTCTCTCGCTGGCAGCGTCCAGCAGACCGACTGCAAGTGCAACGCCGGGTACTCGGGACTCGACGGCGACACGTGTACCGCGTGCGGTTCGGGCCAGTACAAGCCGGAAGTTGGCGCAGCGGTTTGTTCGAATTGTCCCGAAAATCATTACCAACCGGACGCTGCGAAGACTGCACTGTCGGATTGCAAAACATGTGGACCGAACTCGCTGTCATCGGTTGCCAATGCGCTGCAAGCGAGCTGCCAGTGTGCCCCTGGTTACACGGGACCGAACGGCGGAACCTGCGAGGCGTGCTACATGGGCACATTCAAGCGAAACAAGGGCGCGCACGAGTGCACGTTGTGTCCGAACGCAACGTACTCTGGCGAGACGGCGCAGACGTCGGATACCACTTGCCAGGCCTGTCCCACCTTTTCACGGTCCTGGATGGGCAGCACGGCACGGAGCGACTGTCACTGTGAATTCGGATATTACACGAATAATATCGGTATGGCAGATTCTAGTTGCACGAAGTGCGCGGTAGGAACATTCAACGACAGGTTGAACCAGGAGGCGTGCTCGAAATGTCCGGCTGGTAAATTTTCTAATGTGGAGACTGCTACGAGCGAGGAAACCTGTCAGATTTGCACAGTTGGGTTTTCAGTAGACGGGCAGTCGCAATGTGATGCATGCCCCGGCAACTCAACTGCTCCGCATGAAAGTGACAATATCGTAGACTGTCTGTGTAATCCTGGCTACACTGGTGCGAACGGCGGCACGTGTACTCACTGCATGCCTGGCAAGTTCAAAGGTGATGAAGGGTCGGCGCTGTGCACGAACTGTCTACCTGATACATACCATTCAGAATACGCGAAGGAATTTCAAAGTGACTGCAACAACTGCGATCCCAACGCTGAGGCCCCCGCGGGCAGCGACTCGCGCGACGACTGCAAGTGCAAAGTGGGGTGGACGTCGAATATCCCTGATAGAGACGGTGAGGCGTGTGTAGCGTGCAAAGCTGGGAAGTTCAAGGACGAGATCGGGTACTTCGCATGTGAAGATTGTGAGGCTAACACGTATGTGTCCACAGAAGCCAGCCATTCGTCGACCCAGTGCCAGCGGTGCTTCCCAGATTCTAAGTCGCCCGCAGGCAGTGACTCGCTCGAGGACTGTCTTTGTATCGGTGGGTTCGAGCGTGTCTAGATTTTTCATGTTTGATTCATATAAAGGTCCTTCACAAAAAAAACATGCGTCTGTTGTTTCTGCTCGTTATCATGTGTCGGCTTCCGCTCGTGTCGTCGGACATGTGCGTCTTGTGTCGACCCGGAAAGTATCAGACGAATACGTCGAACAGTCCGTGCAAGCTTTGCGACTCGAACACGTTCGCGCCGAACGCCGGCATGACGGCCTGCCTCGCGTGCGGCGCAAACTCTCAGTCTGCGCCTGGAAGCTCGAGCTGCGCGTGTACCTCCGGTTACGTATGGTCCAATGTCTCAGTTGGGTGCGTGTTTGTGTGCGGCGCCGGGTTCACGCAGAACGCAACTGGCGGCTGCGTCCCACTTTCAGACGAGAAGATTGTGCTGAAGTATGAAATGACGCTCGCCATGCCGGCGGGGATAGCGAAATCCGACATGCAAAGGGATCTGACAGCCGCGCTAGCAACGGCGTACGGTATTTCGCCGGACCGCTTGCTCGTGGATTTAGTGGCACTGCCGGCAAGAAGGAGATTGTTGCAGGCCACAGAGGTGAATTATCTTGTGGAGGTCAAGGTGTCTTTCCCGGCCGGCACGTCGGCCAACGAGACTCTCGCGACACAGCAGAGACTCGCGGCGATCGATCCCGCGAGCTTTATGTCGGCGATGCGGGACGTGCCGAACGCGAAGATCACTGTGCTCGGGAGCACACTGAAGGAAGCGAACGTGGTTCTGCCGCCGAGCTCACCGCCTAGCGCGCCGCCTACCACGCCGCCGAGCGCGCCGCCGGCCACGACGCCGGCGCCTGTTGACGAGGGCGGTGGAAACTTCGCGGTCATCGCGGCCGCCGCGGCAGGCGCATGCATCGTGGTGTTGGCACTGATCGCATGCGCAATTAAGAGAAAACCCAAGAATCTCACCGATCCGAGTTAATAAATGGATTTATTAAATCAGTTCAGACAAACGGTGTCAGTCGTAACAAACGTATACATCGCGCGTCTTGCCCTCAGCGCGGTGGTCTTGAGCAACCCTGAAGGTGTACTTGATGTCGCGGAGGAGTCGGTCTTCCTGCCGCAGCTTCGCGATCCACTGGTTGACCGCGAGCAGCTCCGCGTTCCCGAACGGATCCTGGAATTGGAAGTACGCCCGCTGAAGGTAAGGCTCGATGGGGTAGTCGAGTCTCGGCACATGCACCCTCTTGCGCACGTCTGTGCGTTCGGTGAAGTCGACAGAGCCAAGCGGGCCGTCGTCGCCGATCGAGAACGACACGTGCAAGACCTCTGTGTCGTAGTACCAGGCGTGCAGTATTGACACCACGAAAATCTGGCGCCCTCCCCACCGCACCACCCAGTGGTGGTCGCGCCAGTAGCGGCTGCTAGACATGGGCTTGAGGAAGCCCTCGGCGCACCGCGCGAAAAACGCGTTTCGCACCTCGAGCTCAAGAGCCTTGAAGTTCGGAACGCGAGCCTTGAAGTGCGGCTGCGACGTCAGATTGTGGAACCTGCGGCACACCTCGCGCCAGACGTTCGGGGCGAGTGACAGCACGTCTTGCACGTTCTCCAGCTTGAGGTTGCCTATGAGAATGGCGGCCTCCGCTTTGCTCACCTTGAGCAGCTTCGGGGACTCCACTCGAATCAGAACCTCAGTCAGAAGGTCGTCTATGAGCGTCGAGAACAGATTGACGGACATGGTCCGTTGTCGCCGATGCGCGTCTGTCCTCGGTCTTATATACTAGAACAAAGAACCTTGCGGGCTCAGTAAATGACTTTATTCAAATTCTTAGCGACTACCGCGTCTCTGAACGAGGCGATGTCGTATATGTACGGCATCTGGTGCGGCCACGGCCTGTGCTTAAAGCAGAGGCTTACGGTCTGCAGGACGCCGAGTCTGCGGTCGAGCAGGGTGAACGTCTCGATGTTCATGTTCTTGCTGCAGACGACGCACACGCGCTTTGCGTTCACCTGCGCGACGGGCTTGACGTCGCAGTGATGCATTTCGTATCCGGTGGCGGACCACTTGTGCACGACGCGGCAGAAGGGACACCAGAAGTACTTGATGCTCTTGATGGTCACGATCGAGTGCAGGCAGTTGATGCGCACGACGTGTTCGTGTGAGTTGCAGGTCTGACAGTGCACTAGATGACCGTCGTGAAGGCGCATTTTGCGGTCGAGCTGTGTGAACGTGTCAATGCAGCCGAGGCAGACGTAACAGTACAGCGACTTGGTAGCCATGAGGGTACTCTCGGCGCATATCATACCGAGTGACTTCGTTTGCAGCTCTTGCATCTCGAGCAAGAGCACGTCGCGCGTGACGAGCCGTTGGATTTTCTTGAACGCGAGCAGCTGATCCGCATCGAGCTCGGGGTGAAGAAGGTCGGTGATCCAGTCGACGGACCACGGCGCTTCCGTGGCTTTGCGAACGAGCGGAAGCACTACAGGCGTCTCTATCGGGCGGACCGGAATCCGTATCTTCTGATTACATATGCGGTTGCAGCGCTCGAGCATGAGCGCGGCTTTTGCGTTGAGGTCTCGCAGCTTCAGCTCGTTGCTGTCGAAGCTGATGGTGCGGAAGTTGTTGCACACCTGTCTAAGGTCGGCGATGTGCATCGACGCGACTGTAGCGTCGACGGCGAACATGATCGGCATGTACTCGAGCTCGACGGGCATGTTCTTCTCGAGGAAGCACATGAAGTACTCGATCATGGCGATGCGCACGAGCGCCATGTGCGCCGTGCAGAAGACGAAGAGGTCGCTCTTGCTGCCCCTCGAGAGCATCTCGTGCATGAAGACGAGAAGATACACGCGGGTGCTCCACGGCGGCTTCTTGCCGTGGGTGTCGAAGATTCCGAGGCAGCAGCCGAAGACGATGCGCGTGATGTCCTGCATGGCGGTGTAGGTGCAGGTATCGAACGGGGGGAAGTTGAGGCGGTTATGCTTGAGGTACGGAAGGCTGCTTTGGATGACGCGGGTCAGGATGTCGGGCTGCGAGTATTTGAAGAGGATGTTGCGAATGCAGTAGCCGATGTCCACGCAGCACGAGAAGTCGAAGACGTCGGACTTGTCGATGACGAGTTGCTGCCAGGCGCAGGTCTCGAGGTAAGGGTTCTGCGTGCACGAGCAGAAGTACGCGAACGCATACCGGTCGAGGTCGACCTGCGATGCTGTGCCATGGTTTATCGTGAGTATGAGTGTTCGAATGGTCGCGGCGAGCTCGGCGTCGCATTTTGTGTCGTCCATGGATAGGTTTACCCCCATCACATCGCTCTGGCTGAAGACTTGGTTCGTGAAGATGTCCTGCTTCGTTATGTTTGAGGCGACGGGGTGTGCTGAAAATCCTCCATATACACGTTGTGCTGTTTCATGAAGCGGATGCCAAAGTGCGAGACGACCGAGTATCGGTTGCGCTGGTGGGCGACGATGGGCAAGGGCATGGAGTGCACCGGCCCGTGCGGTGGGCAAATGAGCATGGCGCTCGAGTGGTACTCGCCCGGCGCGTTGCAGATGTTGCCGTACTTCTGGATGACGTTGTTGACGCGGTGTCCTTCGCGCAGAATGTTGTAGAAGATGAGGTGCGTGCTTTTGCGCAAACATAAAATGCACATGCCGTTGGAGGCCTGCATCGACGAAAGCACGAACTGCACGCCGACGAACTTATTCTCACGGTCGATCTTCATGCACTCGCACTGCGACGCGAGAATGCAGGGCTGCTCGGACCCGTCCTTGCACTCGCGCATGTAGCTCTCTTCGTACGCCCGGGTCACGATCGGCACGGAGTAATTGCTGCGCTCGGGCAGGCTCGAGAGCATTTTCAGTACGCTGATCTTGGAAATGAGCCAGTTGAGCTGGCCCGTGGCTTCCGGCTTTGGCACGGCCGTCGCGAGCAGGCTCTTGTCGATGGCGTCGCAGATGATGCAGACGTCGGGCGTGTCGACATGCCCGTCGTCGGAGTCAGACTCGACCTGCGCCGGGCGCTTGCGTTTCAGCTTTGTCCAGTTCTGCGGCACGAGCATGTGTGGTGGCGACACACCGCCCGCGGCGACTGCATGCTATGTATTTTTGTGTGTGTTGGTCTCGCGCGTATAAAGGACGGCGGAGAGCGGCGAAATGCTCGTCGTCGGCATCTGCAATCCTGCCGGGGAAGCGGACGGCTACAACGGCCTGTACCTCACGAAGAACGAACTGCAGCACGTCGTGCGCGACGGGTTGATGCGCAATCTGCCGGTGATGGCCGAGCACTCGGGCTCGGCGGTGGGCAGCGTGGTCAGCTCATTCATAGACGATCGCGGGCAGCTCAACTGCGTGATGCATCTTGAGACCGAGAGCTTGCCCGCGGACCTGACGCGCGAGTTCATTCGCAAGGGCATCGCCGCCGACCTGTCGCTGGGGTACACGGTCGACATCAAGAACCACGACGACAAGCTGCACGCGGCGGCGAAGAAGATCGTCGAGGTCTCGATCGTCCGCAAGGGCGCGCGCGAGGGCTGTCACATCACAGCGTTCGAGAGCGACCGGAACCATGTCGTGTACAAGCCCGCAGACCCGTGGGGTGCGTTTAACATGGAGTGAGTATATATGACCTGCGACCCGAGTGCATGGTAATTGCGATCGATTTACCCAAGTTTACGATGGAGATACTACACGAGGGCAACACAATCGAAGTGTACAAGGCCGAGAATGGACTGATTGGCCTCCGACACCCTGAGGTGAAAGTGCGACTGAGCGCCCTGCTCACGACTGCCGGCGGCACGAAGGCGGTCGGCGAAGATCAGGACAAGGGCCAGATCAATTTCCCGGCGACGACTTTGAAAATCAAGACGCGACAGGACGACAAAGGACGCTTCTTTGCACACCATGCGATCTTCAGCTTCTGGGTGAATCGCGAGGGCGAGGGCATGCGCCCCGCCGGGGACTGCTCGTTGGATGTGATCTGCTTTGTCAAGAAGATCGTCGCGGGAGCTCCGTACGAGTGTAAAGCACAAATTTATGTTCCTTCGGAAGACTCGAGCACGACGGAGGTCAAAGTATCGTTAACGTCAGACGCAACGACCTTGGAACGGCAGAACCTGGCTGCATGGCTGCACAAAGACTCGGACGCACGGCGCCTCCTGACGCAGCGCATGGTGAGCCGAGAGGACGTGGCGCTAAAGCTGAGAACGATCGCGATCAATCGCTTCCAGCAGACGAATGACAGATTGAACGGCATGTACGGCGGCATGAACAAAACTCTCGCGCTGCCCGAGATGGACACGAGCAAAGACACGCTCGGCTCGACGAGCAAGGTGGACCCGACGCAGATGAAGTACTTGATTGAAAAGTACAACTTCAACAGCGAAATGGTCCGAAAGAACGCGGTGCCCATTGCCCGCAATGCGGTGCTTGCTTTGGCGGAGCTCTGTGCCTTTGAACTCCGCAAGAACAATGTCACGACCGGAGAGCACATCATCACTATGAAAGAATTCATGAACTTCGTGGGTAAATTGAATAGCACCCCGGCGAAGCCCGCGATGTATGCCGAGTACATTGGGATCCTTGAGAACACAATCACGGGCTTCGACGCAGACATGCGTACATACGTCAACGATGAGGAATTAGAGTTCCACGACGATACGCTCCGCGCAAGCCAAAACGTCGGCGAGAAAATGGACATCGCCTGTGGCCGGTCGAGCATGACCTTTGTGAAGCTGAGAAAGCAGATCGAAAACAACGCAAAAGTGATCACAAGCCTGCGCGAGGATATCGGCAAGCTCGACCCGGCCAACGCAAGCCTCGCAGCGCAGATACGTCTCAACTCTGAGTTACTCGGCGCGGCCATCGGGAAGCAGTTTGGGTTGCGACACAGTTTCTTATACACGAACGGTGACTGCGAAGACGGCGGTTTCTACACCGTTGTTGCATTGAAGCTGCTGCAGTCGAACCCTGATATGATCTTCGAACATGTGCAAAAGTTTGTCGGGACGTCATTCCTGTCGGTACACATGGCGTTCGAGGACCCCGCGGAGCCAGATCCGGTAAAGAAGCTGCAGAGGTTGGTCGAAGGCTGTCTGCGGTTCGCCTCCGACGCGTTGAAGTGGCAGAGCAAGTCCGTCCCCGGCAAGGTCACAGAATACATGCCGGCGTTCGGGTTCGCTTCGGCACCGAGCATGGTGGTGCCGCCCCAGACCGACAAAAGTGTCGAAGCGTGCAAGACCACGCTGAGCCGCGAGACTTGTGACACGCACGACATTTGGGTTGCAACGCTCTTGGAGGGAAGACAGCTCGGCGGACACTGCTTCGCCGTGCGAGCGACTTCGACGCATCCGAGGCAGTCGGGTCACTTCTGCACGAACCAGATCGAGGTCGCAACGGATGGAATTCTCGAGTCGACGGTTCCGAACTACCGAGAAAAGGCCGACGATCGGCGCCTCGCCGACAAGAGCGTCGTGGTGACTGTCGGCGGAGTGCACGGGCGTCTTACCAGAGTGTCGCATGCGGTCGCGCGAGGTGCGATCGGCGAGGCGGCGACGAAGAAGCTCATGAGTAGCCTCGCGGGCGAACTTTTGATCGCACAGCCGCAGAACCTGAAGACCTTGGCACATAGCTTCTACAACGCATTTGCACACATAGGGTCGGGTCAGTGCGTCAGTGCGGAGTTTTCGGAGGGACTCATCACCAAGACCATCGACTCACGCGCCGCGGAGGCACAGATCCACAATAACTGTCCGGCGAACGTATCGTTCAGTGCCTCGACGCTCGCCTGGGACGCGAGTGCGACAGCGACCAAGACGACGTCGGTCGTGCTCACCGTTCCGATGACCAAACAAGAGATGAGCCTGATCGATGCGATCGTGGAGGAGACGGCGCCTGTGCATTTGATGTCCGAGGAAGATCTCGATTTTGTGATGCAACAGACGGGTCACTATGTGAACGTCGGTTTCGTGAACGGGAAGTTTATCGGGACAGACTACACCGGGGGGCACCTCGACTCCGACAAGAAAATCGCGCTACACCTCATCGTGCGCCTGAAGGAGGCCGGAGCAGGGCTCGAGGAGTACCGCAATAGCGCGGCGGGTGCCCGCTCCGTCGTGGAGAAGAAGCTAAAGGAGTGTCTTCCGGACGCGCTCGTGCGCGTGAAGGAGATCGAGACGGGGCTCTTCTCCGCGCAGGTTGTCATCGCCGCGGAATAACCGAGAAATCGTAAGCTACGCAGTCCGCGCGCTGGCTCGGCGTCGCGCAGGATGAGCGAGATCATGCCGCTGCTGATCGAAATCAGCGACCTGACGGACCGGTCAGACGCCGTGTGGGCGGAAGACGTCAGGGTCGGCACGTGCACGCTGATGCGGCACGTGCTCTCGCAGGACGGCCCGCTGCACAGCTTCGCGGTGCACGACAGCCGGCGAGAGGACTGCGTGAGCATTTGCCTGCGCATGGCGGTGCTCGTGAACAAGACCGACGACACGCGCGAACTTACGCGCACGCTGCGTGAGAAGCTTCACAGCCTGACGTCCAAGTTCATCTGCACGACACTGAACGCCACGCGCAGCGGGTTGCTGCGCCGCGTGGATCAGCGCGAGGCGCGCGAAAGCCTCGCGCGGCAGCTGGAGCTGCAGAAGTAGTAGGAACATGTTTATTAAACAAAATGTCCGAGGACTCGTGTTTATCGTCACAACTGAAGCGTCACGTGGTGTATCTTTTCCACTTCTTGGATGGAGAGGTGTAGACAGTCGCGCACCATGCGGTAGGACCACAGGAAGCCGTCCTTGTAGCGGTCGAGCTGTGGGATCTGCTCGCGCGTCTTCTGGATGCTGAGCGACATGCTCGCCTCGCGCGCGTTCTGCACGTTCAGGCGGGCGATGCGGTCGATGCAGATCTTGTGCATGTTGGCCACGGCCCAGAAGGCGTACATGAAGGTCTCGTACTTCTCGTTCACACAGAAGGATGTGCCGCTCTTGGCGTCGTTGAACTCGATGCCCTTGTGGAAAATCATGCCGTCCAGCGCGCAGACGCCAAAGCCGCACCGCGAGCTGACTTCGACGGCGTGCATTTTATGCAGCATGTGCATGATGCTCGCGAACTTGCCCTGCCCGTGCGTGGTGCACCACAGCAGCGACTTGTTGATGACGGCGTCGGTTTTGGCGAAGAAATCGATGTCGGACTTGATGCGCAGGGCCTCGGGGTTCTGCTCGCTGCACTGCTTCGCAAAGAACGAGTCGTAGGCGTTGCAGTCGCCGACGGTGCGGCAAATGAGCATGTTGTGGAGCGAGTCGAAGGCCCTAGAGAACTCATCCTCGTTGAGCTCGAGGGCCTCGAGCAAAGACATGTGTTTTTGCAAGAAGGCGCGGCAAGTTGGAGGGTTTACGTTTTTTTTAATGAAAATACCATATCGTCACAAAAAAGAAAATGACACTTCACAAAAAGTCCATTTGCCTCCGTTTGCCATGCTCAAGACCAGCGACTCGACGCCGCCGATGCCACTCAATCAATTTGCCCTGACCAGAGTTCGCTCGGACAACCCAGTCTCTGTCTCGACCCTTGCTGAAATTCGACTCCTGGTGGAAGGTTACACCCACGCGTGCAACTTTCACCGCCACATCGATGAGTGCATGACAGCACAGCTCTATGCCACTGAGTTAGGAAAATTGCTGTCCTTGATCTACAAGATACCAAGTCGCTATGACTTGCTCGACCGATCTTGGCACTGGCATCCCTCCATCCCAGAGGCATGGCGTTACAGGTCAATCTACACGCAGAAATCAGCGTCAGCCTGTAAACGCATTCAACCACGCTGCTGGAACAAACGATGTACTAGACCGGTCATATTCCCAAACGTCGCAGAGCTCATCGCGTACATGAAAAAATACATGCGCTTATTCCGAAAACATTTGCCAAAAGAACAGCAGCGCGAAGAGCACGACGTGCTCTACGCCCTGGCACTTTCTGCGTTCGAGTCTTGGATGGACCTCGCTCGACCACACATTGTTCCCTCGCTCCGAGCGCTCCGTGCAAAAGAAGAGAAGGGTTCTGCGTGAGATCATATTTTTGATTTTTAATGAAAACGTTCAAATCAAGAATGGCAACAAACTATCTCAGTCCTCGCGATCGGTATCTGGGTGTGCAATTTTCCAGTCGATGTCCGCCGAGTCACGTATGAAAGCTTCACGCGCGCGCTTCACCAGCCTCTCTCTCTCCTTGAGTGCATCCTTCCGAACGTCGAGCTCCTCCTGTGCCTTGTCGATCGCACGTTGTGCATCCAGTACGCTGTTGTTCTCTTCCATGAACCACGTCTCCTCCTTGTCAAGCTCGCGCTTCGCGCGGACCGTCTTGGCGACAAGCTGTAAAAGCGTGTCGAGCCTGGGATCGGCCTTGGCCTCGACGCGCGCCTTGCCCGCGGGACTGCCGCCCAAGGGCGTGGAGGAGACGGATGTGCCTGCGGGGCTTCCGGGTGCGGCACGGCGTTCGTCCTGGGTTTGGCTGTCGGGAATAACTTCTTGACTGTTTTCGCGCGACATGACCAATGCTCTGTTTTCCGTGGGTCTGATCTTGCCGATCATTTGAGGCAGCACTTCTTGGTAAAGGTGTCTATATATAGACCCCGCCGGCGCGAACTCGCGCCGCATTCGCGAACTCGCGCCTCGAAAAAGCGCTCGTGCGTCACAGGACCGCGGCGCGCGGTATATACGACCGCATCGACCCGGACATGCTCGAGGTTGGGAACGCCGAGCTCGTGCAACTCGAAAGCCGTCGAATGTTTTGGTCGATTCTGCTGCAACAAAGACAGCCGAAGCCTATTATTCCCGCCGCAAAGACGTTCCTGCAGGCCGACATAGTTGTTGCGGTCTGAGTCCTACGCGGTGCTGTCGAAGGCAGTGCGCGGGCCCGTGTGGCAGTGGAGAAGAGTATGGAACACGCTGAGCTGTTCGTACTCGTACTTGCTGCGGAACTCCTCACAGCGCGAGATGATGGCGAAGTTGTACACGGGAATGATGGAGCGCCAGCAATGCTCGCGAATGCTCTGGTGTTGCCAGCAAGCGACGTAGAGCTGCAGCACGACGGGCAGCGTGAGCTTTGCCCGCGTGGCCGCGTTGAACCCGACGAGACATTGGATGCGGAACTCCTTCAGGTCCTTGATGTTGTACTGGTAGACGCGCAGCGTGTGTATGACGGCACACACTGCGTCGGCGTCGATGCGCTCCAGGTTCACCGCAAACGTCTTGGCCAGCATCTGCTGATCGAAGAAGGCCGTCATCGCGGACGCGTCGAGTGGAGCAACCTGTGCACACATAAAGTACAGGAGCCGCTGGGTGTTGAGACTGATGTTGACGGAGAACTTCATCTCGTGCTTCCATTCGTCGAAAAGCATTGCGCGGTGCAGCAAGGCGGCGCCCTGCGTTTCCTGGACGCGGCGCCGCAAGCTGAATGTCCGCTTCACGGAGTCGCCGCGCGTCCTTTTCTCGTCGAAGGTTTCGTCGACGACGCCCGCAATGTCGGTCTGGAACGACGGATGCACGCGAACCGCCTGGATCAGCAGCGAAATGGCTTCGATCGTACTCTCGTTGGACATGTGCTGGCACTGGTCAACGTACGAGTTCACTCCGCGAAGGCACATCACCTCGATGTCCCGGTGCTGCGGACCCTGCGCCAGCAGCACGCGCTCGAGCATGTTCGCCGCGGGGATGTACATGAGCAGGGTGCAGAGCATCGGCCGGACAAACGCCTCGATGTCCGCGTTCGGCGCGAAAATGTGTCGCGTCGCTTTCACAAAGACGTCGACGCGTGGATTCTCGAGCAGCGCTTTACGAAGGCGCTCACTGAGGTTTGCGACCTCGATGTAGTTGAAAAGCGTGACCCAGTCGGACGTGGACTGGAGCGCATGTGACTCGGTGCCGTCGATCGCGGTCGTTGCACCCTCGTCGATTTCGACGATTTGTTGTGTGTCGGCCACGAACGACATGAAATTTGCGCAAAGCTGCTTGCGGTCCGTGCACTTGGACATGAGCAGGATGGTCAGCTGCAGACTGCATGCGTGAAGTGCGTCGATATTGTGCATGCGACACTGCTGCACGAACGCGATGAGGGTGTTTTTCCGGACACACTGCAGCAGGTCCGTTTTCGTGCGTTCCTCGCGTGACGAGTGCGCGTCGCCGGCGTGCCCCGTTTGGCCGCAAATGCGGATTTTGCTCATGTCCAGCTTGTCGACGCTGATGTCAAAGACGCCAGCCATGCGTATATAAACCGACCCTGATATACGCCGCCATGGCTGTATCGAGTTCTGTAGTGCTTCTGTTGTCAGTCGTGGCGACGTGTCTGGCCGTACTGCGCTTGGTCGAGATTCGCGACACGCTGCACGGCCAGGGGTCACTGAAACTCACCGACCAGGGGTCACACTCTGTTCTTGCGTTTGCAACCCACTACTTCTTCAGCGTCTTTGTGCTGTGCACGACGTGCATGACTACGGAACCCAGTGTGTTGCTCGACGGGGTTGGTGGCCAATGGGAGAAAGCTACGCGACTGTGCTGTTTTGGTGGCGTAGCGGTGCTCACGATTCTTTTTTTTATTTAAGCGTAAAAAATTATGTATGATGTGACGGTCACGAACAAATGCAAAAGTGCGCCACCCAGGAAGGCGTAGTCATGCGCATCAATGTAATCCTTGAGAGCTTTGTATGCTTTCCCCTGAATAATAGTGAGAACAGCCCCGTTTTGCAGCGTCTGGGAAATGAATAGCAGCGAAATGACTGCAAGTGATGCGGCACTCACGGCCGATTGTGCCAGTCTCATACCCACGGGCACTGCAAAGCATAACTTTGCGGCCAAAAAAAAGACCCACACGAACCAGTGCAGTTTCAGGGCATCCGTTCCTTTCATACCGGATGTCTCGCGCAGAACTGCGAGTATCACAATGACGCGGGCGTTCAAGATATCGAGGAGGCCAACTGCAATAGCGCCGAAGATGACGAACTGTGTGGTGATGTCGACATCGTACCTGGTTGTTGTCAGTGCGAGCATGACCATGATCGGAATTTGCATGAGGTTCCAATACGCGAAGCTGATCATCGGCTGACGCGAAATGAATTTCATCACGATTATCTCGTCATTGGTTGATTCTGGTGGTTCTGTTGTTTCAGGGTCAGGTTGTGCAACTGCGTGAGTTTGTCCTTTTTCCGAGTCTTCATTTGAGTGTGGCGGGATGAGCAGTGGAAAGACCTTGATGTACATGAACGTAAAAACAATCGACCACATTCCGAGGACGTACGAGCCGATGGCCCGGTTCGCGCCTTCGGCCCGGCCGTCGCCGCGTTCGTAGAAGTCGGTGAACAAGGGTATCATCGACAGAAGCCCCACGACAAAAAAGAGGAACGAAAACAGGCCATGCAACTCAAACTTTTGCTGAATATGTGACTCCTGCAGCCGCGAGCCGTGCCAACGATACAGGACGATGGCAGTTGAAAACAGCGTGTTCACGATCCCGACATACATGAGCAGTATTTTTTCGTTTTGCGACGAGAACAGTGTAATGGTGTTGCTTGCGACGTGCGCGAGGACCATCGACGGTACACCCTTTGCACGGCACATCTCCGAATGTTCGTTGTTGTAGTTGAAATTGGTGTATGATGCAAAGACCTTGTCGATGGAATCCGATCTTGTCTGCTGTGTACGGACTATCCAGTCGGAGCGTGACTCGCCCCGCTTCGGGCAGTAGTGCTGCATCTGTTCTTCCACAATGACGTTACTTAGAGTGAATGTCTTCTGTGCGTCACACGCCACGCACGAGGACCCAGCAGGCTTTGTCCCATCCTTGAGTAGTTCATACATGCCCAGTGAAGTCTCCATCGTCGGATAGAACCAGCTGTCGATGGTCGCGAGGGCGCTGGTCGGCAGCTTGAATGCGTCCCGGATTTCCCATGCACTGGCAAGTCGACTCGGCAGTGCTGGTGTGCTGAAGGGCACGAGGGACAGACCAGTGACTGCAGTAGGATATTCGAGGGCATGCAGGTTGTAGTACATGGGCTCTGCTTTGTCAACCCATTTCAGGTGTATCTGAACGCAGGCACTTATGAAAAAATATATTGCTGATACGCCCAGAGCGACACATATAATTGTGGTTGCAATTTTGAAGCCCATGCCAACGAATCCGCGTCTCTTTTATATCAAGTTGCGTCAAATGGCCCCGCGTGCAAAACAATGCCGACGAAAAATATTCCGATTACGGCGAGCAAGAGGAACTGGAAAAACTCGGACGAAGTCAGGAGAGCGCGCCTGGATTTGAACAGGAAAAACACGACGTACCCCGACGAGCTGTGCGCGTAGTTCTCAATGTATACTTCGACGTCGGGGTGCTGCGTCTTGATTGTGTCGATAAGCTGCAGATGCACGAGGTTGTAGTTGAGAAGCATGAGCGTGCTGTCGTCCCGGACAAGGATGGATCCACCGTGGCGCTCGATGTCGAACGTTCGGGCCAGACTACGTCTGAGGTCCTCCATCGTGGAGTTCATGCGCGCAAAGAGAGTGTCTTTTAACGCGAATTCAGCGCGAGGGAATATATAGGGCACCGCCCATGCGCGCATGTTGCTTGCCGCGAAAAAGCGCGCTAGACTCGACGCCGAGGTCAAATTGCCTCGTGACTTCCTTGGGCTGGTCGACGACGGCAGATACGAAGGTGCGATAGACGTCTCGAGTATGACCGCGGAGAAGAAGACCCAATACAAGACATACGTCCGGCAAAAGCTGAGCGAGTTGAAGCAGAGCGACTTTGCCGTCGCTGTCGACATCGCGGCGCACGCGAACCAGAAGCTGCGCGACAAGCTCGGGAACATCCTGCCGGACATCTGGAGCCGCAATTCGAGCGACGCAGAGACGGCGACTGGCCAACTCACGTCGCACGAGGACATCCAGACGTACATGCGCGAGATGCTCAAGGAGCACGTCGAGGCGAACAAGGCCCTTCTTGTCAAGTGCGACAACGACACGTTGTGCACGTGGATCGTGGGCTTCGTGAACACGTGGGAGCAGCAGTACAAGAAGACCGATAACCGGTATGACATCTCCGAGAACATCCTGTCGGCGATGAGCGAGGCCGTGCAGTTTGTGACGCCGGTGATGCAAGGCACGGTCCTCGACGTCGACGCGCTCGAGATGCGGTACTCCGACGACATCGAATCACACCGCAAACACATGCCGGTGCTGGGGCGTCAGCCCGCGGTCGTGCGCTTCTACTTCAGACACCCTTGTATTTCAAAGTACATGGTGCTTGTGGCTGGCAAGTTGCTGCAGCGGCGCGAGTGCAACCGGAGCGGGGTGTACTGCAGCGTGCGCCAGCGCAACGACGTGGCGCGCGAGCTTGACCGCGCGGTGAGCGACCTGCGGATCAAGATACAGTCGTTCGACCATCGCCATGCCAACGTCGTGAACGATTGGCTGATGTTCGCGCTCGACCACCGCAGGATCGACTTCTATCAGGAAGGACAGCCGGTGTCGACGAAGTAGTCATGGTCCGGCGCATCGCGAGAATAAGCGAATACACGCGCAGGCAGTATAAATGACTGCGCGATCTGTGGAAATGTCTGTTGGAGAGACCACCGCCACGAGATTTTCGCGCGAGGCACAGTTCAATGCGAGTGCGGCCGGAAATGTCGCCGGCGACACGTACAGCGGGACGGACTCGCAGCAGTTGATGAACCAGTACGAGGCGCTTTTCGGGCCTGCTGGTCGCGACATCAAGCTCGACTCTCAGCGCAACAAGCGTCACCAGCGCTGGCATCTTCCGGACTCGCTCAAGGGCTACAACTCGTTCCTGACGGACCGCATCGACGGGCTGATCACGGACGCGACGAACAGTCCGTTCACGCGCAACATCCTGCCGTACTACTACCTCGAGAACCCCGACGCGAAGATCAAGTGGAACGTGTACAGCTTCGACGAGGGCATGGCGTCGCGCGTGCCGTACGAGTCCGCGGCGCGCGTGCTCACGCAGACCAAGAGCTCGCAGTCCGGGTACGCGATCCGCCAGGGTCTCGCGATTGCGATGGAGCACAACTTCCTCGCGTCGGAGGCCGGCCGGACGAACTTCAAGCACCAGCTGACGCAGCTCGTCGGGTCGATCCAGCTCACTAACGACCTCGACGTGCACATCGCGCTGCTGCAGGCGCAGTCGTACGAGAAGATCATCAGCGAGAAGTACTACGGAACCGAGCGCACGCTGCAGCGCAGCGGGAAGCACCACTGCGACATGTTTGGCGTGTACAACAAGGTCACGAACGCGCTCGACCTGCTCATCGAGGAGGCGCGCACGAAGCTCAAGACGTGGGGAAGCGAGCCGCCGACGTTTCTGATGTGCCCGAGCAACCTCACGCTCCACCTGACCATGTCGCCGGAGCGCACGAACTACATCACCAACGGCCCCGACGGCCTCAAGCGCCTCGCGCAGGGTCCAGACCTGCCGTCGTACCGCGGACTCAGCATCATTCACTCCCAGAAGTTCGCGCTCGAGGCCGGCCGCGAGCCGCGCAACGTTCTGCGACGCAAGGTGCGCGTGGCGGAGCACTACTGGCTGCCTCACAACGAGCACCGCATGGGCGACTACAGCTACGAGTTCTACGACCAAAGTTCCGACTCGTTCAAAAACTACACCAAGGCGGAGCTGATCAAGAAGAGCGGTGTTGAGAGCTGGATGAAGGAAAGGTGGGGCGAACTCGACGACACGGAAATCCCGAACAGCGCAATGACCGAGTTCGACTTCAAGAAGTGCGATATTCTCGTGCTCCGTCCGAATATCGAGCATGAGATGCTCAGCGTGATCATCGGGCGCGGCGGCACGAACGAACTCGGGTCGACGTTCTGGGGCCAGACGGAGCTCGCATGCTATGACGACGCGCAACACGGCATCTGGGGCATGAGCTACAAGTACCACGAGCGCGCGATCGTGACGAACGAGCGGAACTTGATTCGCTTGTTCGACGTGGCGTTCGACGGCTACAACGGCGGGATGGGATGCGACATCATGCCGTGGACGAGGGACGGCATCGAAGAGTTCCGGCGCGACACCGAGTCGCTCGACGGCCCGTACCGGGGCAAGAGCATGGTGGTGCTCGCGTTCCCGACGATCCGCGTCAAGGACAAGTATCTCACGCTGCGGATCCTTGAAAGGGGCGGCGGTGGCGGCGGCGGCGGCGGCGGGGGGCCTGATCCTGCGCCGGAAGATCCGGCGGAAGGCAACCGGATGCTGGACTTGGAGCGTGTGCTGCGGAAAATCGCAGGCGTCAATCCAGTGACGTGGAATCGTCCTGATCGGTTGCTGGACAACTTGCTGTTGGACTGCAAATCCGAGTTTCGTGCATTGAAGCAATGCATGCATGGCCAGTATACGAACAATATCATTAGAACTAGTCGTCAATGGAAAGAATTTGCAATGGTAGATCCGGATCGCGCATATGAAATTCAAATTGTATCAGATGATGGTAATGTGATTGATGTGGATGAAGTGGGCTCATTCATTCGACATCTTTCGCAAATCAATCACCTGCACGTGATCGCCGGAAAGACATTCGAAACCCAAAATGGTCTATTTCTGATGTGTATTGCGAGGTTGGTCACGGTTTATTTGATGCAGAGTGTATTCGCGAGTGACTGTAAGGAATATGGCCATTGTGTAAACGTTATGAACGCAATGGACGGGTACATAACTGAAGCAGGCGCCATCACGAATAATAATGTGAATCTAGTCGTCCAACATCTGCAAGTACACACAAATGTAAACTGTCATTACATTTTGGATTCGATGTACGATTCCGGACGCGATGGTTATTGGGACTGGCTTGAATTTTTATACGGCGACGAAAACAGAAGTAGTCCGAGCGAGTCCGTCGAAATACCGAATCCCCTGATTTTGCCCAAGATGTTCAGCCCCGACAGCGACCCGCAGGTGTTTGTCGACAGCGAAAGCACGATCCCGATCTCGGACAGCTCGAAGTACGACCTGTCCCGCTTTCTGCGCAACAACATGACCAAGGCCACGTTCGCCGGGATGTCGCAGGAAGGCGAGGCGTACAAAAAGTACAAGGACCAGCTGGAGACCATGTTCACGGCGCAGGTCAGCATCTCCCCTGGCGAAAACATCCGCGCAAACACGACGCAGCTGCCGACGCTGAGCTACCACGGCAACATGAAGATCAAGCACGGAGGCGCCGTGGTCGAAGAGATCAAGTGCATCGGACACATGGGCAACAGCTATCCGGGCATGGCAAGCATCCGCGAGGGCCGCGGCATGCAGACCATGAACGCGACTGCTCAGATTATGCATCTGCAGTGATCCGGTGTATAAGTGGAGACGGGTCGGCGCGGATGGACATGAGACACGGAAGCGCGTGCGACTTTCGACTCGTGTCGTCGTATGTGCCCTTTGTCGCGACGATCGGTCGCGCGCAGGTCTTCCTCGGCGCCGCGACGTTTGTCTTGCCCTTTGTCCCCGCGCACGTGTACGCGGCGCTGCTGCTCCTGGCCGTGTACTTTGACGCCCTCGCGCACGCCGGCGTGCACAGCAGCGCGGTCGGCGGCCACCTGCTGCCGGTCTGTCTCGTGTGGCTGTCGAGGCCCCAGAAAGCTCCAGCTCCAGCGTCGCGCGACGCGCTGCTCGCGCTGGAGGTGCTCTGGTTCGCTGCAGTACATGCCGTGTGTGCGGCGTACACGTTCCGGCGCAAGATCCCCGTCGGCGCCGTGCCGATTCTCGCCGCGAACGTGGCGCTCGCGGTCGGCTGTCTCTGGCTCGGCGCCGCGCCGGCGTCGGCGCTCGAGATGCACGTGCGCAGCGTGGCGTTTTACGTGTTTGTGTTTGTGCACTTCCACGTATTTCAGACGCGGGCGCAGTGGGACGCGGCGACGCACGCGTGCCTCGGGCCGCACGTCGGGATGCATCTCTTGCTGGTGGACGCGGGGTGTGCCGGGGCGTCGATGTGCTGTCTGGCGTTCCTGTGTGTGCGCGTGTATCTGCAGAACCAGAGCCACCACGACACGGAGCTCGGCGCGCCACGCAGCGAGCCATTTGAGGCGTCGATTGAGGCCGAAGACATGGCCGAGCTTTTACAAGAGCTACTTGCTGCGAAGGCGGTGCAACAGGAGGTCTAGACAGCAGAGTATCATACGCGACAGAGCGACGCAAACGTCTCCGTTAACAAGTCGATTGCTTTGCACCCGTGCACTGCAAGGGACGTGTTGGTGATGTTTTCACACCATTCAGTCACACCTGCCGTCTGCCTCATGTGATCGTGGAACGCCCGGTGAGTGTTCACCACTTGCGCCCCGATCTTCTTCATATAATAAAAGGTCCTCATGTCCTCATCACCAGACACGTCTATCGTCCCGAGTGCAACCCACATTCTCACGGCCGCCGTGTTCAAAACATACAGCATACCTGCGCAGTAGTCCTCCATGTGTCGTGTCCATGATATGTCACGAAGACCACCTCGAATAAATCTTTCGATCCAAAAAAATGGCTCATGAATCGTTGGGAAGGATTCATGTCTTCCGATCATCACTGGAGTGCTCCTTGTTTCAGACTGTATAAATTTTGACAGTCTGGCGGGCACCCACGCGGTATCGTCGTCTACCTTGGCGTAGAAATTGAAGCACGGGAAGTACTCAAGCGCTTCTTTGAAATACGTGTAGCTCTTGCCCCGATTCATGTTCTCCGTGCACGACAGCGTGAATATGTCACCGTACATGGCGGCCTCTGTCCTCAGAATGTGATGCTCTCTCTCGGAACGGGCAGCCCCAACTACAAACACAGTGCTGTGCATCTCGCTGTTCAGATGACACTGCGCCTGCTGACGCGTCGCGTTGCGCCACAGCACCTTATCTGCCGTCGAAAACACTCCGTATAGCACGACTGCACGACGCCCACTGCCACACAATCTCGAGGCCATGGCTTTGTTGTATCCGGCGGCATCTGTGGCGTAGGACTGCACTAGTTTCTCATCGCCAGTCTTCCACAAGAAAACGCAGAAGACGGTTACTGCAAAAATGCAGAGGGTGGCAACGACTCTCAAGCCGCATTTTCTTTCAAATCTGTCCAGTGCGTCCAGCGCTGCAAAATGAGGCCCGCAAGTCATAGCGTAGCGAGATGATACGGTATATATCTTACGTTGTGGGCATGTTATTATAAAACACACGTCATAAAAAGACAAATGATCGAGACCAAAGCGTCTACCAAGATCCTGGAGCTGATCCACGGCGTCTTGACCCGGACGGCGACCGTCGAAGTCGCGCGCGAGCGCGTCTCGATGGCCACCGGGCTCCAATCGCGCATGCAGAGCAAGGCGCAGGCGAGCATGCAGGAGACCGGGTTCACGCGCATGCAGCGCTGCCGCGACGCGCTGGCGAAGCTCGACGAGCGCGGCTGGAAGCGCAGCTTCCACCAGCGCCTGTTTCACGATGATTTCCTGAAAGCATGCACGCGCATCTTCTGGAAGCTCGAGCCGGCGGGGACGTTCGCGCGGCAGCATCTTGAAATCCTACAGCGCAATAACTGGACGCACATCTCGCAGGAGGTGCTCGTGAGCACGCCGCGGCGCTTCGGCAAGACGATCAGCGTGAGCATGTTCGCGGCGGCGATGCTCTATTCGGCGCCGAACGTCGAGATCAGCATCTACTCGACGTGCAAGCGCATTTCGCAGAAGCTGCTGCGCAACGTGCAGAAGTTCTTCGGCGTGATCTGCAACGACGACATCGCGCACAGCGGGTTCTCGGTGATCCGCCAGAACATGGAGGAGATGGTGATCAAGGGCCCGGTGAACCTGCACGACGTGCGCGTCGTGAACTCGTACCCGAGCAAGGTATATCCCGCCTGATTCTCACAAAAGTCTGCTTTTGTGCTTTGCTTGTTTGCATTGTCTGTGTGCTTGTTGGTCGCACTACAACGGCGTCGCGAACGGGAACCCTTTGACGTAAGACACGTACGTGATGCCAAGAAAGGCCTTCGCCCCGGCGCTGAGCACGGTGTACCCCAAGAACGCCGTCGCGAACGATTCTCGGACGTGCTCTTCATGGACCGTTCTCTGTTTGCGCAACGGAATGACGTCGAGCGTCCACGCCTGCCAGATGGCGACGAACATGAAGGAGGTGAAGAACAGGCCCTGGCCGACCAGGATTAGTTGGATCCACCACGGCGCGACGGGCTGCTCGTCGAAGCACTTGGTCTTGGACGCGTAGTCGAAGTTTGAGATCAGCACGCCCCACACGAGCGCGTGGAGCAGCGTCGACGGCATGAACGACCAGTACCACAGCTGCTGCGAGATCTTCGGGAATGTACGCAGATACGGAATGAGCGGCAGCGGTCGGAACTCGACGGGCGCGTTCATGTCAACTTCTTCGTCCCCCTCAAGAACTCGCAGCGAGTACGCGCACTCCATGGCGAAGCCGAACTGCACGAGCGCGCCCTGCGCCGCAGAGAGCAGCAGAATCGTGTTCAGGTCGCGGATGCTGAGACAGGCCGCGACGAGGACAATCATGCACGGCGAAGTGAAGGCGTACTCGAGCCAGCGCGCGGCGCACGGCGTGTGGAAAAAGGAAAAATCTTTCTTTGCGAGTCCCTTGTGGAACTCCCACGCAACGTTGAGCTGGGCCACGCATGAGACAGCGAAGATGAACATGAGCAGATCGTAGCCGTTGATGTGCACGAAACCGAACAACGTCGTGTCGACGGCGACCCACATGCCCCGCGCAACTTTTTTATCAAAGGTCGCCTGCATAATGCGCACGCGCAGGTCGGCGCGCGGGCAGCTCTGTCTCAACTGCGTCTGGACGCTCGTCGTGAGATTCGAGTCCACCACGAACGCGGGACGGTAGAGCTCGTACACAGCCGCACGGTCCGATCCGTTGTCGCGCCAATCCAGGTAAGTGTAGACAAAGCAGGCGAAATGTATGAATGCTGCCACGAGCGCGACACGAAAAGTCGTGCGGATGTTCCAGGGAGCCTTCTCGATCTGACCGTCCGGCATCCCCTGAAATCGATGTGTTTATATACTCGCGCGGTCGAATCCGGAGCGATTATGTTTTTCATGCAGCTGAGCCAATCGCATTGAATTCGAAACGATCTTGTTTTACATGCAGCTATGCCAATCGCACGCTTCCACGCGCGCGCGGAATGCAGCAGTTGTCGACGGACCTCGACTCGCTCGCACCCATGAACCTCGAGGATTTCCTCGCGATGATGCCCGCAGACCTCGGCGACATCGTGGTGCCGGCCTCGCGCGCGTTGCAGCTGCGCCGCGTGAGCAAGCGCACGCGCGCCGCAGTCGCGCGGTTGCAGTGCCGTGTCGACGTGCTGCCGGGCAAGATGATCCGGCAGCAGTACGCCAACGACAAATCGATTTTACAGGAGCGGCGGGCCGCGGTGCGCCTGTTTGTCATGCGCAGCGTGCGGCTATGCATGAGCGACTTCCGCATCCGGAGCTTCACGCTGCACGGTATGGTCGTCGACGGGACCGTGAGCTTCATCACCATGCTGCAATACGCGCAAGGGCTCGAGGTCCTGGACCTCTACAACAACCACATCCCGGAACACATGCTCGGCAACGTGCTGGCGGAGGTTCCTGCATCGCTGAAAGTGCTGCGCCTCACGCGGCAGTGGATCAACCGCGCGGCGGTGACGCCGCTGTGCGCGCTACTGACGCGGCTAACGCAGTTAGAAGAGCTCGACCTCAGCGAAAACTATTTGAACTCGAGCGGGATGGGTGCAATCACCGCGAGCGTGTCGAGCCCGCGACTCGCGCACATGACGCTCGGCTTCAACCACCTCAAGTCGCGCTTCTGGAACGAGCACCCGGAGCTCGGGCTCGACCGGTTCGTGCTGACCACGCTCGACCTGCGCCACAACATGCTCCAGGCGGTGTACTGCGACAGCATGTACGCGTGCGTGCGGGGAAGCGCGGCGGTGCTGCAGACTCTCGATCTGTCGTACAACGACCTGCGGATCGTCGGCATCTCGTACCTGAGCAACGCACTGCAGCCGTGCCGCACGCTGCGTCACCTCAACATCGCGGGCAACCTTTGCGGGGACGCGGCGCTGGCGCTTCTACTCGCGGCGGTGCGTCCGCGCGAGAACCAGCAGTGCATGGCCCTGGAGTCACTCGACGTCGCGCACAACGATCTGACCTGCGCGGGCGCCCGCAGCTTCAGCCGCTGCTTGAGCGAAAACCTGACGCTGCAAAGAAGCCTCACTAGCGTCTCGTTTGCAAACAACGACCTCCACGACGCAGGCGCAGTGCTGGTGATCGAGGCGCTCCTGCCCTGCCCAGTGACAAAGCTCAATCTAGCGCAATGCAAGATGGGTGAGACCGCCGGCCTGAGTCTAGCAGGCACAATGCTGCACTGGCCGGCGCTCGAGACGCTCGACGTGCACGGGAACCACCTGTGCTCGACGAGTCTACTGCTACTCGCGGGGACAATGAGCGACAACGGGAGTAGCACCAAGCACATGCAGTTTATTGGAAACTGGATTCTCTCGGACCTCAACGAGCAGATGGAGACAATCCTGCAAAACGGGCGCGTCAGCCACGGCTTCGTGCAGCGGCATACACCGCGCGCGCTAGCTCGTGCGTGATGTTGTCGCGCTTGCGCTGAAGCTCGACAGTCACGGCAACGGTGGCCGCGGCGGCAGCGGCTGCAGCGGAGGGCGCAGCAACACCGGCGCCTGCTTTCGCTGCGTACGAGGTGTGCGTCGGCCTGACATGCGCGTTGTCCCACGCCGCGAAGGCCTCGCGGCGCGCATGCAGTTCCGGTGGCACGACCCACAACCGACGAGCGCTGTCCCATCGCGCACCGAGGGCCTTGGCGGCGTCCTTTTCGTCGAACGGAACGTTGAGGACCCCGTCCCAGATCGGTTCAGCCACTTTGCTCTTGCGTGGCAGGAACATGGACGTGTTGTTGTTGGTGTGGTCTGGAATGCGTTGATTATATTGGATTTATTTGGCTTTTCGGATGCGAAGAGTTTTTTTTGAAAACATAACGCTTCGAATTGTTGCGCTGGAAGTTTGTCCAAACTTCAAAATTTATGAAACGTTTGTCCAAAGTTTGGACAAACTTGTCCATACTTTTTTAAATAAAAAAATGTTGTCCAGACTTTGTCCAATTCTTGTCCAATCGAGCGCTCGGAAGTCCGGGGAGATTGTATATAAGACGGATACGTGATTGAGCATGTCTCCACCTCACTCTGTTGCTGGATGCATCTGGAGAGCGACTTTCAAAGAATTTCTTGTAGAAAATTTCAAAAAATTCGGGCTTCCTAACGAAGACACAGCAAGAAAATGCTCGAACGAGATAGACATTTATGAAACAGTGCAATTGTGGTCTTTGAGCATGAATGATCTGAGGCACGCTGACTTGTCAAAACAGACAAAAAAAGAATTCATGAGAATGATCCGTACAATACAACACGATGAGACTTTTCAAGCTCTCGCTCAGAAACGATTTGGTGATTATTACAAGCCACCTAAAGGAATGAAAACTGAAATGGGAAACACTGTTCATTCAGGTGGTAAATTGGAGGTGTTGCTGGAGGTGGGTCCTCCGCAACATCACCCAAAACATGAACCAGGTTCTTATGAGGAGGAAATGGCAGAACTCGAAAAAGAATTGGAAATGTCTGTCTCTGCCGAAAAGATACTCTTGCATCACGGTTTCACAAATATGGTTTTCACAAACAAATCCGGTTATGAGAAAATTACAGTGGCCGCAGCGCTGTGCAACTGCATGAATTTGAAGACGATGAAAGACATTGGAGAAGCCGACATCACGAATGTCCATACCCACTTCCTGGATAACAAGAACAGACAACATTTCCAAGCATTGTCTCGGATGTGTCGATCACTCACAGAAAATTCAATATTCTCCGACGATGATTATGACGACTCCGACTCCGACGACGACAGGCGTAAACCCAGCTTTGGCAGCAGCCGTCACACTAAAGGAATGAAAACTGAAATGCCCGACGACGACAGGGTGGAACATAGCCGTCACAGTCACACTATTTTTGTTGCTGGATGTCGGTGGTATGGTGAAACCGGAGATTTTTTTGTGAACAATTACGACAAATTCGGGTTTTATAACAAAGAACAGGCGGAATCGTTCTGCAAAGACTTATTTCTTAATTTTGATTTCTTTGATTATGGGACAGAGACATTGGCGGAATTCAAGTATGAGCATCTAGGGTACAATGGCCTTACCGAGAGACAAAGAGAAAAATTTATGTTAACGATTAATGATGTAAAAAACGATCCGACATTTAAAGCTCTCGTTAAAGAAAGATTTGGCCCACATTCTCATGCACATTCAGATGGTAAATTGGAGGTGTTGCTGGGGAAGTTGCGAGCTTTGTCTGTAGACCATGGCGATCCGACCAGGAGAACCGTGTTGATAGATTTGAAAGGACGAAAGAAAGTACTTTTATCAAAACATCCACTGCTTGATAGCAAAGTCGTGGACTTGTTGAAAACAACGTGTCGTGACTTCAATTTATCATTTGAACGTTGCTCCATTGACTCCATTGACCTCAACGGGCATCCATACAAATGTTCCAATGACGAAAAGATTGAAGACCTGGCGATGGACAATGCTTCGAATTATCCGAGGTTTGTTATTTGGACATAATAGTGGCAGGAACATGGACGTGTTGTTGTTGGTGTAGTCTGAAATGCTTTGATTATATTGAAGGCATGTGGCTTTTCGGATGCGAAGAGGTGGCTTTGAAAACACAACGCTTCAAATTGTTGCGCTGGAAGTTTGTCCAAACTTTTTCGCCAAAAGTATGCGACATCCAGTCGTTGATGCGGGCGAGGCCATGTTGCTGCTCTGGATCGAGTTCATCTTAATATACATTGTCGCCTTCCGCACAGCATTTACCTAAAAGCAATAAACCCTGAAAAACTTTATAAGAAAAGCACCCCGTCCGCATGCAAAAGCAAGAGCAACTGGCCGGTTCTCGCGAGTCCCTGTACCTGCTCTCCATCGAGCTGATCATTCTGTACCTCCTTGCCTTCGGCTTACTCGCACTCAAAGCCGACAACATGTTCTCCGGCGCCATCGCGTACCCCGCCGTGCTCGTCACGTTCCTGCTCGCGTACATTCTCCCCGCGCTCGCGCTGCTCTGCGGCCTGCTCGGGTTCGAGCACAGCCACCGCGCCGCGATCCGTGCGTCGCTCGGCTCGGCCGTGTTCGTGTGCGTCGCCTTCCTGGTCCAGATCGTCCTCCTGCTGTCGCTGTGGTTGAGTCCGGTTATTTGCGTGTACGCCGACGAAGCGAGTGTGAGCGCTGAGTGCTTCACGAAAAACGACGCGGCCGCAACCGTCACCGCCGCCGCCGACGTGCGCTTCGCGTTCCCGTCGCGTTCGCAGTATCTCGAGTACGCGGGCCTCGCAAACGCGACCGTCGCGGACGTGTTCCTCAAGTCGAGCCTCGCCGAGAACGACTGGATCGCAAAGGTACACGCAATCGTCAGTGTGTGTGTGGCGTTCCTGATCCTGACGGTGCAGAGCTCGTTCTTCTACGCGATCTACGGGGCGGGTGGCGACGAGGACACGACACGTGACACGCTCAGTGGCGCAGACCTCGGCAGCCTATTTGTGCGATGCTCGCTTCTCCTGCTGTGCGTCGTCATCGACAGCACGGACTTCTTCGGCGAATGGAACGTCGTCGACGTCGGTCCGCAGATGCTTCCGTCGCTCACGTTCACGTCGGTGCTAGTTCTGAGCGACTTCTGCGATTCGATCGTGGAGAACCAGATAACGCACCTCTCCACAGATCGCCAGTACAAACTGCGCGTCATCGTCAGCGTCGCCGAGATCGCGGTGTCGTCTGTGTACACGCTGTTTGCGGTTCTCATCGCGAGCCACTACCTGCTCGGAGGATTTGCGCCGCTTCGCGAGTTCATCGTGGACACACGAGTGACGCCAGTGCATATTTTGTTTGTGTTGTTTTTATTACTGGATTCGGTGTCGGTGTTCGGTCGCGTGCTGCGAAAGACGCGCAAGCATTTGCGGCATCACCAGAAAGCTCGGACGCAAGCTATGAGTGTGGACAGTGCACTGCTCAGATCGTCGTTAACACACGCGTTTGAAACGCCAGCATTCGGCGCTTCTATCGACTTGAGGAAGGTCGTGTTCAAAACAGAGACGGATAAGAAAACACGGTAGCTATCAATTAAGAAGTCTCGAGTTCCAGGCCGAATCCTATGACACACACACAGCTGGATATGGCGCTACTCCAGACCGTGTTGTTTGTTTTGTTCGCGCAGGACACGCACGCGTTTGTCACAGGGTCGAATGCTTCGGGACAGCCGGTACACGTCACCGCACCAGTCCAGTCCCCGTGGTCCGAGGACGTGCCGGGCGGACACTGCTTGCACGCGGTGGCGCCCGTCTGGTCCTGGTAGTATCCCGGTTCGCATGCAACGCAATTTAGCTCGTCCATGTTGCTGCTGAAAAGGTAGAACCCCGCGTTGCACAGGCACGCGGAACTCGAGGTGCTCGCCTCAGGCGAGGTGGTCCGCTCGCGGCAGTCCGTGCACGCTGCTGACCCGACGCTGTCTTTGTACTTTGCCGCGGCGCACGCCACACACGGCCCGCCAGTGGGTCCTGTGTAGCCCACGGCACAGTCCATGCACGCCGTATTGCCGTACCCGTCTGCGTATGTCGACACCGGACAGTCCAAACATAAGGGCGTGCCTGGTGCTGCGGCATATTTGCCAGGCTCACACTCAATACAACCACCACTCCCTATGTGAGGTCGGTCTGTTCCGGCTGGACAGGGCGTGCACGGGGGCCCTCCCCGGTCATTCGGTGGTCCCAGGAAACCGAGGTTGCACTTGCAGTACGAGGCGGACGGGGCGCCTGTGATCGATGTAGTGCTGTTGGCTGGACATTGCACGCACACGGGATTTACACCCTGCAGAGTATAAGTTCCCATCGGACATTTTTTGCATCTGTCCGCACCGATTGTGTCGGAGTACAGTCCTGCAGGACAATCACCGCATGCGGAGCTCCCGGTGCCCCATTTGGATTTTCCGATTGGGCACATAGTACATGGACCTCCGCTTGGTCCGGTCCTGCCGGCGGGACACCTACAGTGGTAGGCTAACGGCGCATGTGTCATTGGTGACGTTGTTGTGTTTGCGGGACACGCCAAACACTCAGTCGAGCCAGTCGTTTCTTTGTAAAAGTCAAGACCACACTCATAGCAGGTTCCATTTGCGTTGGTATTCACACAGCCTGGACCACATAATGTCTTCTGGGCGCAGAGAGTCGTGACACCGTTGCCGTTCTGCGCGCCGACGCGCGCGAGCAGCGCGCACAGAACCGCAGAAGCAAGCACGCGCATGACGATGAGGGACTTGTGATATATACTCAGTGTAGTCTTTATTTTCAAAATGGACTGGAATTAAAATTTAGACTGCAGATTACTACGATCGTTGCAAATGCGGGCGTACATAACCGTGCGCTGCTTGTGCTTCTTGAAAATCATATTCGGCACGCTGGTTGTTTTCTTTTAGTTCTTTGATTACAAGGCTTGTTTCGTATTGAAAGTTCCTGTTCACCCTTCTGTCGTGAAGGTATATAGCGATCATGCGCTGGAGCATTATACACAAGTCCATTTTGTCGACTTTCTCTAATGCGAGGCCGCCTTGCTCATTGCTGAATCGTCGTAAAATATGTCCAGAATCGTCATCAATTTTGGTGTAATATGGAATCAATTTTCCGTCAAAGGATCTCAGCTCATCCGTATTGTTGACGATGTATTCCTTCTTAGGATCGTATGTTTTGTTCTGTGCCCGACGACCCGTTCTGGGTCCGTTTAACCTCGCGGGATAACGGTGTGTCTGGCCACGTCGAGTGTTGCTGCGTTGAGCCCAGGGCTCCGGAGGATGTCGATTCTGGTTGTTTCTGCCAGCATTCCCACCACCCTGCGCGCCAGGTCGAGGCTGGTTGTTTCCGCGTGCAGTCGCGGCACCCGGCTCATAGCGGTGGTTTCTACCTCCTCCATTCGGAGTCGCAGCAGCTGGAGGTCGGACTTGAGGCGTCTTGTGCCTCCGGTCGTCGTGGACTACACGCCCAGGAAGCAAATAGTTTTCGCTAGCGGGCAGTGGTCCATCACCTGGTTCTTCATAAAAATCAGTACTTTCGCCTTGCCTGTCATCATCTTGCCTATATAAATCAGAACTTTCAGGATCCCTCTCGCTATCAAGTAGTGTCGCGTTGTCATCATCATTTTGTCGGTTTTTCCAAGGATGATTTTCGTGATGAGGATAAAAAGTGTTTCCGTCATAATAGCCTGAAGAGTCGTCAAATTCTTCTCCATCCGGTCCTATAGCCTTGTCCTCGGGTTCGCGTTTTTTGGCGTCATCATATTCTGTGCCATCCGGCCTTACAAATGTTGTACCAATTTGTGTTTGAAATTTCTTTTTTTTTCCTTGGCATTGATCGTGATGATATCTTTCATGATCCACTTCAACGTCATCAGCATGTTTTTTGTGGTCGGCTTTATATTTTCTGCCTTCCGGTGTTTGCCACAATGTATCCATTCTTGTGTTCGTAGCACCCACGCGCAATGATTTCGCATCCTTTTTCAGTTGAGACATCAACCTTTCGAGTTCTGTGACGGGCATGCGCTTGCAATGTGCGACTTATATACTGCATCTCAACATTTGCGTCTAATCTCGAACGCTTAAAAAAACATTGTAGACAACCGATCACGTCCGTTCTCAAACACGCGCAAAATGCGCACCGTGTTCTTCGACATCGAGACGACGGGGCTCGCAGACACTGACACGGTCACCGTCGTCTGCTGCGAGACCTTCGAGAACGGCGCGTGTAGCGTGTACAACTTCGCCAAGGCAACGACCGACGACGAGTGGAACCGCCTCCGCGACGACCTCGTCCGCGAGTTCGACGACGCGACCGCCCTCGGCGCGTACAACGGCGTGCGCTTCGACCTGCCGTTCATGCAGCGCGCGCTCGCGATCCCGGCCGAGACGGTCACGCGTTGGGTGCTGAAGACGTCCGACATCCTCGAGCAGCTGCGTCTGCGCGACAACGCGACGTGCAAGCTCGACTACCTATGCGGGCTGAACGGCGTGCCGACCAAGTCCTCGAGCGGACTCGAGGCAATCCGCATGGCGGCGGAGGGTCGCTGGGCCGAGCTCGAGGACTACTGCGCCAACGACGTGCGCATTTTGTGCGATTTGTACCGCAAGCGCTGGTTGAAGCATCCGGCGCGGCGGGATGGATGCATCGATTTGTGCGAGTACGTGTCGCCGGGATTCTATGTGTGCGTGTAATTTTTCTGATTCAATAAAAAGCAGACACAAGCAGCGCAAAAAGCGTCTGGATCACGACGTTGAGTGTCTGCTGCATTACCTGCACGCTCGCAAACACGAGCATCAACGTAAAAAACAACAGCGCGGCGTATGGCACGACCTTGTACAACGAGAGCACGGCGCACGCGCGCTTCGTCGCGGACAGTGCCGCGTCCGACGAGTCGTACACGCGCGCGTGAAACACCAGCGCCTCGAGCACGTCCTGCTGCCCCCCTTGTCCAAGCAATAACACGACCAGCGGCTGCTGCGCGAGCTGCGCGAGGCTCTCCTCGGCGCCGATCTCGAGCGACCACCACGCGAGCACGTCGTACCACTCGAGGAACGCGAACGGCTCGTCCGTGCATGTGCGCAGGCAGTTTGCGGAAAGACCTGAGCCGGACAACGCCGACGCTGCGCACTCTTCGCTGCGGAACATCACGCTCGGCAGCGCGATGTTCTTCGGCACGAGAAGTCGTACAGAGTACACGAGGTCGTCATACAGGCACACAGGAACCGCCGGGAAGCACAGAGGGGCGTAGCCGTAGCTCATGTACATGACGATCGACGGAAGCAATGTCGCCACAAGCAGAATCGGCAACGAGAGGCCGACCGCGGCGCCGAGCGTGTACGCGCAGAAATAGTACACGGCGACGACGACGGTAGCAGGCACGATGTGCCTGTGCCACTTGGAGCATGTCTGCAAGGACTGGTAGTCACACCGCACAAAGTTCCAGAGCTCGTCTGTCCACAGTGCGATCACGTCAAAGATTGAGTTCGGTGTGATTTTTACGGCCGCGAGAACGTTCGCGGCGCCGAACAACGCGACAGCGACGACGGGATCATTCGCGGCCGGAACCGCGTTGAAGTCCGCCCACGTGATATTGGCCTCGCCGCGCCTGCTCACGTTGACCCAAGCGTTGCGGACGGAATCTACCGGCACGGCCTGCTTTTGCATGCTGTATGCATCGCCGATGGTGTCGAGCGCCCGCCGCGTCGTTTTGAGCATATTCGTGAGCGGGGGACACACTCCGTCCTCGAGCGCGGCCGTGCCGATCTTGGGCGGCCACGTGTTCATCCACTCTCGTTGTGATGCCGGGGCCTCAAAGACGAAGTCGAGCGAGGACGAGAGTTGCGTCGCAAATGCCTGGCGCAGGGCCGTGGAGACGCGGAAGTTCTGCTGCACGGCCTCGGATATGTCGTCGAAGGTCATCAAGCGCCGCGCGGCGGCGACGTTAGTCGAGGCGTTCTGTGAGGGGGCCCGAGAAACGGGCGCCGGCGCGAACCAGAGCGCGAGCTTGAGAACCTCGGCGACCATCTCGACGCTCGGATGGTCGACCAGGACGTGCACGTGCCAGCTGCGGTTCACGTGCTCCACGCTGAGCGCCGGCTCGACCGCGGCGATGTCCGTCGCGGTCTTCAGATGGAGGCGCACCTGGCGCGTGCTCTCGGCGAGCGCGTACATCGGGCTGTGGCGCATGACGATGTGTACCACGCGCGACAGATTACTGGCGAGCAGGACGAGGTTTCGCGGCGCGAACAGGAGGCCATGCATCGCGTCCTCGACGCTACAGAACGTGCACGGCGCAAGGCGTCCTTCGAGATCGAGCTGCGCGAGCGTTTCGACAGAGTACGCGTACGCCGCAACGCAGGCCTCGCGCGTCGCCGGGAGCGCGTCGCCGGACAGCGCGTCCTTGCACAGACTGTTGTGCGTGTCTGCGGCGGTGATCGTGTTTGCGGCGCCGACACTGAGCAGACGGCGCCGCCCCACAGCGTCGACGCCTACGGCGTAGAGCTGGCCGTCGCTGCTTTCGCGGGCGCAGTACAACGACGCGGGGTTGAGGTCATTGCAACGCGCCGTCATGCTCGTATAGAACGAGAACACGTAGTTGGTGGTCGTCAGGAAGGCGTAGTCGCGCGTGTACACGCACAGATTGTCGTACGCGGGCATCACCGGCTTCGTCTGCGCGACGCAGCGCTGCAGCTCGACGTCGACGAGGCCGCAGGCGCAGAACCCGTCGGATCGCCCGGGCGACACGAGGCACACGCGCTTCGTCTGGCACGCCGCGCACTTTGTGAAGCCGATCGACGGCTGGAGCTCGCTGTCGATAAAGCGGCACGTCGCGTCGAGTGCCGCGCACTCCTCGTTTGCGGAACAGCCCTGCTCGGCGAGGCGCGGCAGGTTGCACGTGCACGTCTTGGTAACGTCGTAACAGCCGAACGGCAGGTAGTCGTCAAACGACGCGCAAGTTCCGCACATGACCAGCGCAAAGTCCGTCGGACTGCGGCGGCACGTGTCGGCCGCCGTGCAGGACAGGCGCGCGCTGTCTCCGTAGAACGTATTGTACGTCGCCCAGCAGCGGGTCGCGACAGGCAGCGTGTCGCGAAGCTGGCCCACCGTGCGCGTGTTGGAGCTTTCGCAGTCTCGTGGTTTCGATTCGCGAAGGCTGACCAGGACTTGATCGAGCGCGTCGACGGGGAGGATGCCACACACCGTGCGCAGGGACACCGCGCAGATGGACTCGTCAATGACCTGCATGAAGACCTTGATCACTTGCATCGCGGGCACGACGCCGTATTGCAGGAAAGGATACACGACGAACTGATCCAAATAGCACACAAACATCACGATCCCACGAATGAACTTGAGCTCGCCGAAGTCGGCGAGGGTCCACGCGACCTGCCACGTTTGCTCGAGCGCCTGCGCGCTGACCGTCAGGAACAGGTGCACGAACTTGGAGAGACTGTCCGCAAAGTACCCCGTCACGTCGGCCGGGGCTTGCGCCAGCGTGGTCATCACGATGCCGCCCATTGCAAACAGCATTTGCACGAGATAGTAGAGCAGCATAATGAGTTTGCGCACGACGAGCCGCACGAGTTGCACGACGAACACGCTCGGCTCGAGGACCGTACTCATGCACTGGCCGACGTTGAGCTGGTTGCTTTCGCGCTGTTGCTGAGCTTCGACGGGACACGCGCTGGCGTTGAGCTTCGCGTAGAGGCCCGCTACGGAATTATACACAAAGTCCTTGTTCGACGCCGAGTACTGCGACGGGTTGTAGTAAAACGCGCGCGGGGTGCACTTGGCGTGGTTGCCCGCAGAGCATAGCGTGTGCGTGATGTCGTTGTTCCACTCGACGACTTTGCGGCAGAGCTCAGACGTCTCCTCGCTGAGACTGCAGAAGTCCATGCTCGACGGTCCGTTCGGAAGATCGCCTCGCATCTCGCGCAGACACGCGGCGATCCGTGTCTTCGGATCCGTCCATTCGGCTTTTGGAATGCTCCCACTGCAGCTGCTCACGTTTTGGATGCGCTGGCACTTGACCCACGGCGCCGCCCACAGCGCGTTGTCATCGGCGGGCAGGGCGTCCTTTCGCTGGTAGTCGACTGCCAGCTTCAGCATGGCATTGAGCAGCTGTCCTCGCTGCCACGTGCCTTCAGCGAAGACGTTGTAAAGCTTAGGACACGGCGCACTCGGGCCGTCCGGACACGCGAGGCGGCGCAGCGCCGCCGCGAGCATGCGTTCGGTCGACACCGTCACAGGCACACCGACGCTGAGCTGCGCAGGATTCCGGGCGTCATTTGTCAGCGGCGTTTCGCGCATGCGGCGGTCGACAAACGATGCGGAGTCATGCCGGTCGCACGCGGAGCACTTGCGCTCGCGCTTCGCCGGCCTTCTTTTCGCAATAAACGGAGTCTCGAAAGGCACGATGCTTTCGTACCACGTCGCGTTCCGTCGCAGCATCCGGCAGCGCGTGCTCGTGTCGTCTCGGGAGCAGAACTGCGTCGAGTCTGTCTGCTGCAGCTTTGTTTTCTTGAGGCGGCCCATGTGACAGGCAGTGCCTGGAGCTCGTGTGTTGCGCATCTTGTCCGGCACAGCACTCGTGCGCGCCACGTAACGCAGCGCAAACGAGGGCAGGCGCCAAAAAACATTGCAGTATACCGACGCATCGGGCTTGTCACGCGAGGCGCCGTCGACGGTGCGCGCGTACACGTGCGGCCAATCGAGCATAGCCTTGCAGTTCGGAGTGATGCCGGCCTCGAAGCGCACGCGCGTCCAGCGCCCGCGGTGTGCGTCGAGAGCGTTTCTGAGAAGATTCTCGCCTTTGCAGCGGTACTTGACCAGGCCGTCAGAGAAAACAGCGTCGACGCATGCGCTCATGTCCGACAAAAAACGCGCCGGATGCTGCACCACCCGCGTGGTCTCAACTACGGTCGCGTGCGCGTATACGCTCTCGCCAGTGATGTGGTTGAAGCGGACGCGGTTGCGGTCCGCCGACGGCGAGCGCGCGGCGTACGCGACGGATCGGTCAGAGTATGCGCTGAGCCACTGCAGCGGACAGCGCCAGTGCGCGGCCGTATTGACCACAGGCGGCGCGAACCTTCCCAGATTATGTCTCGCCGTGTGGGCGTTGTGCTGAATCGCCCACGCGCTGGCGATCGTCGACAGCCAGGTGCTGAACGAGACCTCGGCGCAGCTCCGGCCGGCAGACACGCATGTCACGTCGAGCACGGCGGAACGCGAGGCCGCGCCTCGCACGGAGCGCACGAGTAAACGGATCGAGTGTCCACCGATGTCGGTCTCGAGCATCTGCAGCGCCGTCAGGTCACCGACGCGCGTGCCGCGGAAGAGCGAGCTGTTGTGCGCGAAGAGGCCTCGCTGCATGCGTTCGACGCGCGTGCGCTGGTGAAGGTCTGGCACGGCGCTCCCGGTCACCCCGCCCTGTGCTCCGAACAACAGGCGGCACTGCTCCTGTGCCAGCGGCTTGCGGCCGCAGAGGCTTTCGCCGTGCTGATTTCCGGCCGCGAACTCGCCCTGCGTGCGCCAGCATTTCTCGTACATGGCCCGCTGCACGTTGTCGTAGAACACCGGAAAGTCACGCGCGCAGCTCTTGATTTCGGCGGACCGGTCGCACGTGAGGTCTACATACGTGTTCTGTTCCAGCGAGTTCAGCTGGCATCCGCACGACTTGCCATGCGGACACGAGAGCAGGTCGAGCGTGCCCGTCCACAGCGACACGAGCGGCGCGGCCCCTGTCGGCGTGCTGAAGCACAGACTACCGGTCCGCGGCGCCTCGTTCAGATGCCAGTCTGTGTCGACGAGCTCGTCGAGGAACGCCGTGCTGTGCTGCGTTGCGAAGCTCACGTAGAAGCCATGCAGCATCACGTCTGCGTTGGCGCGCGCGACGAGCTTCTTGCCGACCGGGATCGACCACCCGGCGTCGTCTTTCAGGTCCCGCACGCACGCTCGCAGCTGTCGCTGCAGATCGCTCGCGTCTGCGGACGAGATCAACTTGTCGTCGGGACACTGGAAGTTCTGGAGCTTCACGACGCTGTCGTAGAATCGGGCGCGCGCGACCCTGATCGCGAAGTCGCGGGCCATGACGCGTTCTTGCTGCAGAAGAGCCCGGATGTCCGGCATGTACTGCATCGTACCAAAGGTCTTGGACGTGCCGAGGTACATGGTCTCGCGCATGTAGTAGAGCGCGATCAGCAGCATGTGCTTCTGCGAGATCGAGACGAACCGCGCGCGGCCGTCCTGCGCGATGTCGTAGTTTTCGAAGGCCTCGAAGATGCCCTGCTCCCTCGCCTCCGCCATTTCGCGGAAATCGAGAATCCTCTGATACATGCGAAACTCGCCCTCGTTCGCGTCGACGACGCGCTGCATGAGCTCGTACTCGGCGTGCGGCATGCGGTTGAGGCCGGAGCAACTCGTCTTGCCGGTGTAGTCGACCTCGTACGTGGACGGGCGCTGGTTGTGGATCAGTGTGGCGTTCAAGTCATACAGCCGCGCGAACTCGATCTCCGGAATCATGTTGGCATAGCTGAAGATCGGCGACGTCTTGGTGTCGAGTCCGAGGCGCATGGCGAGCTTCTGCTCGACCATCCAGTCGACACTGAGCAACGTGTTCTCGCGCAGTTTCTTGCTGCTACGACCGAAAATGAACTCAAACATCACGTCGTAGAGTGTGCATCTCTTGTCGCTGTCCGCACACGCCGTTAACACGTCCTGATGAAACTCGACGGCGCTCGCGTCAGTGTTTGGCAGGCGGGTCCAGCACGCCTTGTCGCGAACGCTGTACTGAGCCACTGTCTCGCAGTCTTGCGGGCGCTCACTCGCACTTACGTTCCTGCACACCAGCGTCGGAATCGACGTCACGCCCCAATGCTCAACCGTGTACCTCATGATTTCAAGCAGCTCTTGGTACACATCGATCGCGGTCGAGCTACCTCCGTCGCTGGCGTACAGGTCCCATTGCTGCTGCAAGTGCTCGCGCAACGTCACGTCGTCAAGCGTCGCGTCGGGCGCCTCGACCTCGATGTTCGGACACACGAGCCGTTCCGTCGCGTCTGGGTTCGTGATCAGCTCGTCCCAGTCAACCTGCGCGCCGCCTTCCATCGGCGTCGCCAGCACTACGCACTTGACAAACCACGAGAGTGGGACCTCGACCGGGAAGTGGCCCGCGAACATGTAGAACGCGGCGCCCGGAACGTTCTCGGGCGGCACACCCAGCGCGACCTGCCACGGCACGTTGTCGAGGTGCACGCGCTGCAGCTCGCGGAAGACATGCGCCGAGCATCGCGCCTTGCGCTTGTACTGGTCCACGTTCGCGAGGCCGCGCTTCTCGTCTTGGAGGCCGAAGATTTGCACTACGAGCTGGTTGATTGTGTCTGCAACGCATTGAATGGACCTGTCCGTCATGCGCTCGCACGCTGCCCGGCTGTACGTCAAGAGCTCATTCCGCGGGGCGTACGGCGCCGAAAGCAACGCAAAGGTGCTCTGGAAGCGGTTCAGAGCGTCCGCGCGATCCGATCCAAACGCGGTCGGACACTCGCGGCGTAGTTTATCGAACGGCGCCTCGAGCGTGAGCACGTCCGTCACGTCCTGGAACGCGACGCGCACGAGCGGAACGATCAGCGGATCGAGACGGCACTTGGAACCATCCCAAAGCCCAAACGACATGCATTTCTCGGCGCTGCTGAGCGGGTACTTGACGAGAAGTTCCTCCTGCCAGACGAGGCGGTCGACAAGCTTGCCGGCGACGGTGTAGACCGGCGACGGACAGAACTCGAACTGGCCGCAAGGCTTGATCGTCGTCTCCGTCCGGAGCAGGGTATCCGTCGGCGCGCCATTTTCGTCGTAGTCCACGTACGGGCTCGTCAGCATGTTGAAGGCGCCGCCGCCGACGGCTAGGTTGCAGAAGTCGACCTCGAGCTTCGGGCCCTGCTCGCGCCACGTTCGCGTGCTCAAAAACGACTGCAGGGAGTCAGACGCCGCATCGAGCAGCATGTCGCGAGGCGAGCACACGGCATAGTCGGTGTGCTCGTAGTCGCGGTCACACGCGTCGGCCTGCATCTTCAGCGCGTTGCGTGACTCCGAGTCGGAATCGGCATCAACGTCGGCGAGTGCGAGCCACGACAGCGCGTCAGGGATGAAGAGCGCCTTGCGCGCCGCGACGCTCTTGATGCGACCGCGACCTACTGCTGCCGGCACTTCCAGCGTCAGGTTGCGATAGTTGAACAAATTGCTCACGCCACAGAGGCCGTTGTCGCGTGCGAAGGTCGGCACGCGCTGGAAGACGCTCGATCCGTACGAGGTTCGCGAGCACTGCGTGCTCTTCTTCGCGAAGATACGCACGTTGACGGGCTCCGTCAGCGTATTCTGCACGATGATCTGCGGCTGCTCGCACACGCCCGCGCCCGAACAGAGCTTCTTGCCGCTCGCGCAGTGCGCGTGCTGAAAGCACGTGTCGACGTGCACGCAGATGCCGGCAGCGTCAGGGCGTCCGCCCAGCGCCCCACCGTCCTGGTTCAGTCGACAGCGCAACGAAGCGTCGCTTGAAGTACAGTCGCTGTCCTCGTAGCAGCGCAGCAGCTGCGGCATGCTGCAAGTTGAATGCAAAGCGTCCACCGCCGGCGCCGCGAAAGTATCGGAACGCGCGTCCGGCGTGTCCAGCCAGTGCGGCCAAATGCTGTCAAGTGCGATCTGCTCCGCGTCGCTCTCATAACTTCTGAGCCAGTCTCGCACCAGACCGACGCTGTGACGCATCATCGCGTTTGTCGCCTGCAGCGGCGTGTCATACGGGTCGTCGGCAGCGGCGGCCTCTGCCATCGTCGCCTCGTTCGTCACATCGGCGAACAACGGCATTGCAGGGTCTGCGCGCGCGTCCGCGCTCCACTTGCTTTGCATGCGCAGAGAATTTAGCTGCGCGCCGCCCGCGGCGTACGCGGAGGCGTCGCACGTCAGATGCGCCGCGCCAAACGTGCTAGAATACATCGACATGTTGCGCATGCGCACGGGGTCGATGCTGTACGCGTGTGCCGAGTTGCTCGCGGTGCTCATCCACGCGTCGAATCCGCGCATATTCGTCTCGCGCTTGTCGCAAGCGCAAGTCGGATGGTACCCGACCGGATGCTGTGCCTCCGGGTCCATGTAGTCGAGGAGTTCGTCACAGAACGCATCGGGCGCGACACCCTCTGCGAGCGACGCTTGCTTCCGAATAAAGTCGAACATCTTCTCGTGCATCGTAACGCGTGTCTTGTCAGTACTCTTTGTTTGCGCCAGAAAAGCGTCAAGTGTCTTCTGCTGCGCCGCGTCCGTCGGCCAGACCGTCGCGGGCCAGTGCAGGCTCGAGAGGTCCGTGTCGACGTTGAGCGGCATGGTCCGCCGACCGGAGGCGCACGTGCCCTTGCTGAACACCACTGCGCACGCCACTGCGCTCTCACACAGGCACGGGTCATACAACTGCTCGTCGCACATCAACAGACACCCGTCGGTGACGTAGAACTTGGCGCAAGCGTTCGGCGCGAGCGTGAACTTGCAGTGCCGCGTGTCTTGCATCCCAGCCGGAACGAGGCTGTACACATCGCGCAGATGGCACATGCCGACGACCTCGAGCTGGTACTTGCATCTCGAGCGCCACGTTTCCTCAACGAGACGCTGCTCGGCGGTCGCGCTGCTCGTCGGCCCAGTCATCTCGAGCACCGCCACGAACAGCGCGTACTCGACGACCCAGCGCGCACAGATCACCTGACTCGGCGCCTCGTGCACCGCGTGCGCCATCGGGAAGAGCACGTCGCGGAAGTACTCCCCGAGGTTCTGCGTGAAGAGCGAGTTCTGCGTCGAGCGACACACCGGCTGTGCGACTGTGTGCTCGAATTGTGCGTTGTACGTGTCTTGTACATTGAGAGCAGGCGACAGAGGCAGCGGTACTTGGTCTTTCAGAAGCATCGCAAGGCGGACGCCGCCCGGGCCATGCGTAGCGACCTCGTGTAGGCTGATGTCTTGTCCTGTAGACGAACCGCCGTACCACTGCAACTGTTGCTTGCTGTCGAGGAGCCCCCATGTCGTGCTCGGCAGCGCCTCGTCGCACGTGTTCAGTAGGTCGCTGTGGTTCGCGAGCGCTAGGCGCACGAAAATACCGTCCTGCGCCGCGGAGTACGTTTCCGTCGCGCAGATCTGCGTCCATCTCGTCCCCGCGCCGCGGACCCGTGCGCAGAGGCCGGCCGGTACTGTGCAAGATTTGTCGGCTCGCGAAAGCCCGCACGCGCATACGCTCCGCAGCCGACCGACGTACAGAACATCATCGACGCCCGGCGCGTTGATTCGCGGTGATGCCACGTCGAGACCGTACCACGTGCGCGGGAGCGTCGCGTCTCGTTTCGACGCAGCGGCCCGCGGCGTTGACTCTTCGCACCACACGCTGTCCGACGGCATGTAGCGATGCACGTGCGACCAGTACGTCGGCGCGTGTAGTTTTGCCTTCTGCAGGATCTTCTCGATCGCGCGCTCCATGCCGTGCATGTACTTGCGCGCATCGGCAGTCGGGCTCACAGACGGATCAAACTGCGTCTCCGCGTCGACGGTCGCGCTGCCGTCGCTCTCGATTTTCAGGGGCATGGTGAAGAAGACACTCTCGAGCGAGTGCACGCAGTACGTCCACAGCGTCGCGTTGATTTTTTGCGGCACCTCGTTCGTCGAGTACTCGCGCACCGGCTCGTCGTACGCAAACGCATAGTCCTGGGCAAGCACGCGCCGCTCGTCCTCGGTGAGCTCGGCGACGATCGCCGTCGTCATCCAGACGGTCTTGAGAACTTGCGCCTGCGTCGCCTCGTCCGCAAGGCTCGCCGAGAATGCTCGCTGCAGATTCTGCAACGCCGGCAAGACCGTCTGCGCAGAGAACGTCGTTGCGAACTGCGCGAGATCCGCGTGCATGGCCTTGTTGCTCACGCAGCACTCGACGCTCGGCGGCGCGCTGCCAAGACAAGTGCAGTACAGATTCGAGCGCTGCGTGTATGCCCTCTTCAGCGCGTCGATGACACCGGTCACGAGCTCGCGCAGCTTCGTGTCGGTCGAGACCGCAACGTGTCTCACGACCTCGCCGACGATGCTCTTTCGCGTCGGCGAGCCCTGCGTCCGCCCTTCGTAGCGTATCTCGCGGTTGGAAGCACTGCCGCGATGGTACTGCGGCGTCGCGAACCTGTCACCAAGCGTTTTGTGCGCCGGAAGCATGTCCGCGGCCGCGTACGGCCCGAGGACCACGCAGTCGACGGTCTGGTGGATGGCGTCACCCTCGAGGCTCACGAACTCCGCCTCAATGTCCTGCATCGGAACAGCCGCGAGGGCCGCAAAGGCCGGCTCGATCTGTGTTTGGATCAGGTCGCGTATCCGCGCCTCGGCCTGCTGCACGCGAAGCTGCACGTCGCCCGGCAGCTTATTATGCAGCTCCGCGACAGGGACCACGTTCTGGCTGTCGCCGTCCCACGCCATCTTCGGGTACGTCACGCCCTTGCTGCTGCGCGAGGAGATAGCCCCGGAGAACGACTCGCATGCGTCGGTGTCCTCGAAGCGTGCGGTCACACCGATCGCGCCGTACGCAAAGTACGTCAACAGCGAGTCAGCCGGAGGAGCGATGCCGTTCGCGAGCGCAAGCTCTGCGCAGTTGTGGTTCCACTGGTTCGCGAACAGCGCCGCGCGCAGGCATGAGTGCGTGCTGTCATCGAGCTCGGTGATTCCATCAATCGAAGCGCTGATCTGCGCAAGCCGCTTGCGTAGAGTCTGGAACGACGTCCCGGCCTGCGCGTACATCTGCGTCAGGCTCGTGAATTTCACGACACCCGGATGCCAGTCTCCGGCGCGCTCGAGCAGGCCGAGCACTACCGAGCCCTCGTCCCAGCGCTTCTGTTGATAATTGCTACGACAACGGATGATGACCTGCATCACGTCCACGCCCTGCGCGTCGAAAAACGCGTTGAAAGGACGCACGCTCGTGCACAGGCTCGCGTCGCCGCTCCACGTCGTCAGGCAGTCAACATACCGCTGCACGCTGTTCTGCGCGAGCAGTTCGGCGAGCGAGAACGGATTCCATACCAGCACGTCGTTCGCGAGCACCGTCGTCATCATCAGCGGCCCGCGACACCAAAGCCCGTCGGTGCGCTTCGACGCGCGCTGCACATCCGGGATCCGAGCGGGCACGTCGCCGCAAACACACGAGCCCACGACGAGGGCGTCGACTGCGGGCAGGCGGCAGTGCTCCGTGTCGACCACCTGCATCAGGTTCATCGCGCCCGAGAGCATGCCGAGCACCCACGCGCACATGGCGTCGAACCCAAACGCCATCACGCCGAACCTCTCCGTGAGCAGCAGACCTGTAATGCCGTCGAGGACGTCCTGCAGCCCTGACAGCATGCTCTGCTCGCGAGCTGGGTCCGCAATGTCGCGCATGTCCTGCTTGAACTTGTCCGTCAGACACATGCCGACCGCGAACTCGTCGACCTTGTCGAGCTTTGCGCTGCTCATGCGGAACTTCACCATGTCCGCCTGCGTCGTGCCCTCGGCGATCGTGTCGCCAATGCCCTCGATCACGAGGAACGCGTCGTTGAGCTGGCACTGCATGACCTTCGACATCACCAGCGGCATATACACCACGCCGAGCCCGATCTGGCCCAGGAACTCCACGACCGCCGTCGCGACCATCACGCGCTCGGTGTTGTACCGGAGCTCCTGCAGACTCACCGACTCACGCGACGCGCGGTCGAGCGTGAGCGCCGGGATCTGCGCGTACAACGCGCCGAATGTCGCGACCGACTGCACGATGCCGTCCTTCGCGCTGCACACCGTCGCCATCGTCGTCTCCTGCAAGGTCGAGAGCTCGTATATCTGACGCCGCGCCTGCGTCAGCTCGACGGTCGTGATGATCGAGCGCGCGAAAAAGTCCCAGAAGCCCTGCATGTTCACGCGCACCAGCGCAATCTGCACCCCGAGCATGCCCGCGACCTGGCACATCGGCCGCTTCATGTTGACCGGCGTGCCCACGCACTGCGCGATCCCACACGACGCGGCCGCGAAGCACTTGTTCTGTAGATCGACCTGCAGCGGGTGCGAGCCGTGGCAGCCCGCGCAGCTCGCCACGCTGCAGTTCACGACCGTCTGCATCTTCTGCTGCGTGGTAAACGAGGCCGCCACGCGCACGTCGATAGCAGGCGCACCGCCGTCGACCGTCAACCGCAGGCGCACGTTCTGCAGCCACGTGTCCTCGACCTCGCCGCGGCCGGTGATCGCCACGTCGATCGTCGTCTCGTTCGCGTCGAAAGTGCCGCGCGTGACCGCTCCAAACGGCGACAGCGTGCGGCGCGTGAACTGCAGCGTCTTGTCCCGCGCGAACGTGAGCAGCGCTGCGGAGTCGATATCCAGCAGGCGCCGCTGGTCTGCTGGCATCTTTGCGGTGCGCGAGGACACGACGTCCCAGTTGAACGCGCTGCCGTTGACGCTGAACCCGAGCAGCGTCTCGAGTCGCACCTCGGCGCTCCCATCGACCGGCACGCGAACGACCTCGTGGCAGTCGTAGTCGAGACACACAGTCCTGTGGGTCTCACTGTACACCGCCGTCGGAGAATTGCGGCAGGCGTGTCTCGTGATATCGATCGCCGCACCGTCGAAGGCCGTGTCCACAAGCACGTACAGACAAAACGGCGTGACAGAGGTGCCGTCGTCCGCCCGCGTGGACCCGAGCATGTACACCGACGCGGTCGCCCGCTGCGCGTGTGCCGGCAGCACGTACACGTGCTCGATCGTCTCAATGGCCCACGCGTCGCCCCGGCCCGTCGTCGTCGCGGGGTTGTATTTCTCCGTCTCTATCACGCGCCATGCCGCGTCCGGTACGTCGCTCGGCACGACCCACACGCTCGTCTCCTGCGACTTCTGGTCGCGAACAACCGCGACCAGCCACTCCGCGCCGCCGACCTCGCGCTTATGCACCGTCGCAAACTGAAGATCGAGTAAAGAGCGTCCGGCAAGCACCGCGACGCTGTACACAGCGGCCTTGGGCTCCACGCCGGCGTACACGGACATCACAAGGCTCGCCGGCACGCAGTAGTACGCGACCGCAAGCAAACCGCGCCGCACGCCGCTGACCGCGACGCAACGCCCCTGCGTCGGGCACGCTGCGCGACAGGACGCCTCCGGAAGCTGCGCGACCGTATACACCGCAAACGGCGCGAGATGCTTCCCCTCCTCCATGTCGGCGTATGAAAAGTAGCGACTTTCGGTCTCGAACGTCGACTGGCTCACGTACGCCAGCGGCGTCTCGCTGTGCACGGTCCACGCTCGCAGCGCGTCGTCGAACGCCGCCATGCTGTCGAGGCAGCGCGCGCGACACTCGAAGGTCAGCATACACCCCATGAAGTAGTCCACTGGCTCAGGCATGATGCTGACCACGAACGGCGAGGTGTGGTCCGTGCACTTCATGTCGAGCGCGTCCATGCCGAACGCCTGCGTCACGAGCAGGCCGAACGCCGACTCGATCGCGAGCTGCGCCTTCACCATGCGCGCGAAGACGGGCTCGAACGCCCGCAGCAGCTTGTCGTTGACGGCGTCCATGACGCTGAAGCACGCGGACGTGCTCTTCACGGCGATCGCGTTCATCACAAACGCCTTGCGCGACATCGGCATGATCATCGGTAGGCACACGTTGTTGAGCACGTCCTCGACGACAAAGCCATCCGTCTGCTTGCACACGCAGTCCATGACGTAGTAGTCGATGGCGAGAGTCAGAATTACGCGGATCACCGCCTGCAGCGACTCCGGCGTCAGCATGCACGCGTGGCGCACGGCCTGCCCCCACGAGTTCGTGCGGCCAATGATCTGCCCGCTCGCGTCGCAGACAATCTTCATGTTGTCGAAAAGGCCCTCCGAAATGTCCTGCTGCGACTCGTACACGGACGAGACGATCGAATTCCCGACGTCGCGAAGCACGAACCGCTGCACCTGGCCACTCGCGCCTGACGACACAACCGTCTGCAGCGCCTTCACGACGATCTTGCGCACTACAGTCACGGTAATCCGCAGCCACGACACCGTTGGCCCGGCGATCGACTGGAAGACGTGCACAAAGCGGCTCGACGCCGGCATCGTCAGCGACACGGGCACGCCCGGCGTCGAGATCGGTGCCTCGTCGGTTGTAGTCGTTGCAAAGCTCGACACGAGCCGGCTGTACTGCGCCGACGCCGCCGCCCCGACCTGGCCGAACACGATGTCCTCGACCTTCGCGGCCGCCGTCGTCTGCTCATACACGCGCGCGGTCCCGACGAGGACCGTCTCGAGCTGGTCCGCGCCGAGGCTCTGCATCAGCGCGCCGGCCCGCGAGAGCGTCCCCGAAGCATAAAAGGCAGAGAGCTGCATCGCGTGCAGCGCTTCGTCGAGCTGCAGCAGCGAGCCCCCGCTCGCGTCGAGCACCGAGTGGAACGTCGGCCGCTCTCGCGATTCGAAAACCTCGCCGAGCTCGCCCCGAACCAGCAGCGGCATGACCAGCAGCGCCTCGAGCATGACCTTAAGGAGACTGAGCTGTGCCACGAGAATCTCCGTGCCCATCGAGCCCCACTTCGGCATGCGCTGCAGCATCGGACACAGCGCACCCGTCTCCGCGATCTTCGACGGCGCCGCAAACATGCCGTCCTCGGCGCTGCGCCAGCACGTGTACATCGTCTCAGGCTCGTCCGCGCTCGTACAGTCGTGCCGGTTCGGGTGCACAAAATAAAAGCGGTATTCGGACGCGCGCCCCTCGAAAACCGCCTCGTTGGCCCAGTCCCAGTCCCGCGGCGTCGCCGCGAGCACCGTCAGCAAAAGGTTGTCCGCGTTGATGTACTCGAGCCCCACGACCTTCATGTTGTACATGCGCGAGCACCGCGCCCGCTCGAGGAAGTTCTCCTTGCTGCACGAGAACCAGTCCGGAATCACCATGTAGCTCGCGAGCGCCTCCTCGCTGAAGAGCTGACCGAGGCTCCCCGTATGCCGCACCGTGCGCACCGTCCACAGCCTTGGCTTGTGCGCCGCAAACAGCAGATTCTCGTCACGCGAGGTATCCGCGCAGAAGTCGAGGCCGGGCGCGCACGTCTTGCTCCGCGGCGTCGCCGTCCAGTGCACCGCCCACTCCGACGCCGCGGAGACAGTCGGGTTCTCGCGGTCAAAGTACCCTGTCGGCAGGACAATGCGATTCGCGAGCAGCTGCTCGCGGTAGCACGCCTCGTCGAGGCACTGCCGGTACTGCATCGCGCTGTTGGAGACCAGCGAGAGCTGCTCCTGCTGCAGGCTGAAGTCTCCGCGCTTGTTGTCGTACAGCCGCGTCACCACGATCTCGCCGGACACGTCGTCTTTCGCGTTCTGGTACAAAAACACGTCCCCGGCCGCCACGAACGGCTGGAGTCTCGAACGCACAAAGCCCCACGGCTGCTGCGCCTGCCACGTGCTAAGAGAGCGGTTCGCGGCCGCTTTTTCCGAGTTCTTCACAAACGTCACGCTTGAGACGTCGGGTGCACACGCGGTTTTCTGACAGCCGCCGACCTCGACCGCGGCCTCGTCGTTCTGCAGCAGCCGCGTCACCAACGACGCGGTCGAACACGCGCCCGCCGCCGCGTTCGCGACCACGCAGTCCGTCTGCCCGAGACTCGTCCACTCGTCCCATCTCTGTGCATTCAGCATCGAAATGTTCTGCGTGCGCTGCCCCGCGGCATGCAGACCCAGGCAAAACGGGAAGCAGTTCTCGATCGACGGCACGCACAGCACCGACGCCTTCACCGCGCACAGCGGCGTGAGCACAATCGCCGCGTCGGCCGTGTGGTCCGCCGCCGCACGCGCGCCGTACTGCTGCCGCGTGTTGAAGCCGTCGTCAAAGCCGAGCTCGACGCGCCCGGCGCCCGGCGCCGAAAAGCGCCGCCGCGAGAAGCGCAGGCTCTGCACGCGTATGTCGACCTGCGCGCACGTGAGCCCGATACTAGCGGACTCCGGCACGAAGCGCACGCGGTGCACGGTGTACGCGAGCTGCTGGTCAGGCTCGTCGGCGAGATGGTGCTGGAACGGGATGCTCGCACACATGACCTGCAATCCAGCGTCCGAATCCACGCACCTACAGCCGAGCATCCCCGTGCGCCCGTCGCCCTCGTCGTCGACGTCGGGCACGGCGTTGTACCGCACCGCGGCGACACCGAAGCGCAGGTCGACCTTGAACGGCCACGCGTGCAGCGCGTACGCCACACGCAGGCTCGCGCCGACCATCGAGTGGTACACGACCGAGTCCGCGTCCGTCAGCGCGTACAGGCTCGGCGTGAGGCCCACAACGCGCACCTCCGACGTGCCAAACACCTCGCTCGCGTTTCGCCATATCAGCGACAGCGCCGGCGCCGCGCACGAGCGCGCCACGCCTGTCGCCGAGTTCTCAGCGCTCACCAACGCCGTGTCGAGCCAGTTATCAATCAGCAGCCCGGAGCTGCGAAGCGCCGACACGAGAATCGTCGCGAGCGGCGCAACGTCCGGAATACACATGACGCGCTTCTCCGTGTCCGAGTACTGGTAGTCCGCAGTCCCGAACGCGTACACGCAGCGGTTGCGCGTCAGCACCGGCATCGCAATCAGCACATGCAAGCCAGCGTTCACGAAGCCGTGCAGCGCCTTGTACAGATTCACGTCGAGCAACGGATACATGACAAGCACGAGCGCGTTCGTCACCGGCGCACAGCTTGTCGTCAGGATCTGCTGCAGCGTCGTCGCGCTTCGCTGCGCATACAGCGCCGGAGTCATCAGGTCCACCGTCAGAAAATGCGCGTTCCCGACGCACGAGAGGTCATTGACCCAGAACGGGCTCGTCGCGTTGTCCTTGTACGCGTCGAGCTGCGTGCAAATGTTCAGCCGCGTGAAAAACTCCGATACGCCGACGCCGAGACTGCCGAGGAGCACCGTGAAGTTCACGATCAAGTCCGGCAGCAGCTTCCCGTTGACGAACACGATCGGCAGAAGCACGTCGACCCAGAAGCCGACGACCACGTACACGAACGCGTTGTACAGCGGGACGACCGCGCGCCACACCGGCGCGAAGATCTCAAAGACAAGCACGAGCAGCTCGTTCAGCGTCTGGCCGACGCCCGAGTTGTACGCGTTCACGTACATCACGATCAGCGGGCCGCTCGTTTCGGACAACACCGCGAGGAATGCGATCGCGAAGAGCAGGCCGACCCAGAAAAAAAGATAGCTCACGAAAATCTGTGCCGCCATCGCCGCGATGCTCACAGGGACCGTCAGCACCGACATCACCATTCCAAGCAGGCTCCCGCAAAACGAGCCGTCCGCGAGCTTGCGCACCTGGCTGCGCCGCGAGTTGCAGAGGACAGTGATGATACGGTTCAAAACAAGCTCGAAAATCACCGCGACTTGCAGTAAAGCCGCAAAGAATAGCAGCCACATTTCATCCGACAAGACGCTCCTAAATACCGAGGCTTGTGAACTTAGCGTATTGCAGGTCGCGTGTGTGTGTGTGCTTGTTGTGACAAGAACAATATTTTCAATATTAAACACATACGCCTCCGAAGGATGATGCGTACAAAACGTACACTGGCGACTGTGCTGATTTTATGCACGTGTATGATCGTTCATGTCGTTACACAATGTCCCGCAGGCTATCAAGCGACGAGGTCATGCACTACCGACCCACAAGAATTTTACGGAGCGGACGAACACTGCAGTAATGCATATGACAGCAGTGGCAATCGATTGCCTGAGGACAGCGTATGGACAGACTTTCGTTGTAATGATTACAGATCATCCGGCGGCACAGCTGGGGCGTGTTATTACCAAAAATGCTGTGCTGAATGTCAAAGTTGCATGCCGCAATCGTATTACCAATGCGTTCAAGTTTGTCCGGCTGGAAAAAAACGCGTTCCAAAAGATATATTTGCAGTAATCAGAGAATGGGTATGTGTTTCATGTCCAGCAAACACATATTCGCTGGCGGGATGGACAAGTTGCACTTCTTGTCCCGCAAATTCGAACTCGCCTGCTGAAAGCACTGGACCGACTGCTTGTGTTTGCAATGCAGGCTATATGGGACAGCCAGGTCAAACGTGTGAGGCTGCTTCAAGCAATTGCGCTGCTGGAACGTACACTATACCAGCAAATTGTAAGAATGCGGATGGACCAGTAGTGTTTCTCGGTGACGGTGATATAAGTTGGAACGTACCTGAAACAACATACACATGTACACAAATTCACGCACCCTCGTACTGTGAAGGTGATATGTGTGGCACCTGTTGTGATACGTGTTCAGGTAAAGGGACATGTGGTCCGAGACCACAACCAACATGTAAAAATTGTGGTCAGTATAAGTATAGTACAGGACCAACCTTCGCATGTACTGATTGTCCGGCGAACTCCGGTTTCGCATGTACAACATGTAATTCGCAAGCCTCTTGCTTGTGCAACCCTGGCTATTATAAAAATGGTGCGACATGCACAGAATGTACCGCCGGGAAATACACGGATACAAGCGGAAAAACCGCATGTGATGATTGTGCGGAAGGCAAGTATTCGACATCAGCAGCGAGTTCAACGTCGTGTGAGAATTGTGCGGCTGGATGGTCTTCGCCTGCCGGCAGCGGTATCTCCACTGCTTGCAAGACGTGCACAAAAGGAAAATATTCCCCAGCCGGCTCGGCTTGTCTAGATTGTCCGGCCGGGTCGTCGTCGCCGGGCGCAAGCACTCTCAGTACTGCGTGCACGCAGTGCGCGGCTGGCAAATATTCCACAGCCGGTTCGGGCTGTACAGACTGCACGATCGGCAAATTTTCAACGACGTCCGGTGCAACGACAGAGACCACATGCGCGAATTGTCCGGCCGGAACCTCTTCGCCTGCAGGTAGCACGTCATGCACTGCGTCCTGCCCTGCTGGGACGTATGATTCTGCATGTACAGACACCACGGATGTCGTCTGGACTGGTTGGGGAGGAATAACCTATAGATGTCCGCAGTTCACGACCGCGAACTGCGCCACTTATTCCGGAGTTTGCGATAGGTGTTGTCGAACATGCTCCAGTAGCACCGTAAGCACTTGTCCTATAAGAACCAAAGTATGTATAAATTGTGCTGTCGGCACATACTCGTCGGTTCAAGACACATTCGCCTGTTTGAACTGTCCTGTGAATTCTCAGGCAGGTGTAATAGGAAGTACGACCTGTACATGCAACGCAGGTTACGGTGGACCGAACATGACGTCTTGTGCAAAATGCACGTATGGACAATATAATCCTGGTGGCACGATGACGTGTCAGCCGTGTCCGGTTGGAAAGTTTGCTGCGATCGAGGGCAGTGTATTGTGCAGTTCTTGTGCCGACGGCTCCTCTTCGCCTTCTGGAAGTACAACACTTAGTGCCTGTGTCGCCAACGCGGGGTACAACGGCCCCAACGGCGGTCCGATCGCGGCGTGTGTCGCCGGAAAATACAAAATAGCATCCGGATCTCATACATGCTCCGACTGCGCGGCCGGCAAATTTTCAGTGTTGCTCGCTGCAACCGCAGAGGCCACATGCACGGGCTGTCCGACGAACTCGATTTCACTGGCCTCCAGCTCGGCGAACACGGCCTGCGTCGGCAACGCGGGGTATACCGGAGAGGGCAGCTTAATCGCGGCGTGCATCGCCGGAAAATACAAAACAGCATCGGGTTCTGGAGCATGCACAGACTGCGCGGCCGGCAAATATTCAGCGTCGGTAGCTGCAACCGCAGAGGCCACATGCACGAACAGCGCGGCAGGCACTTTCGTATCAACATCAGGTGCAAGCCAAAGCACGTCTTGTCCGTCAGGCTCGAACTCTCCATCGTCAAGCACGTCGATCGAGGCCTGCGTCGGCAACGCAGGGTACACCGGACAGGGCAGCTCGATCGCGGCGTGCATCGCCGGAAAATATAAAATAACATCAGACTCTCAAGCATGCACCAACTGCGCGGCCGGCAAATTTTCAGTGTCGCTCGCTGCAACCGCAGA
>Ga0209550_10000157_pt1 | contig 57581 bp, 47 predicted proteins | sample LauGreSuBDMM15SN_2_FD_187567 | JGI IMG/M metagenome (GOLD analysis project Ga0209550, IMG submission 187567) | Freshwater lake microbial communities from Lake Michigan, USA - Su13.BD.MM15.SN (SPAdes) (version 5) | ecosystem: Environmental > Aquatic > Freshwater > Lake | place: Lake Michigan... | reverse complement strand
GGCACTGCAGAGAGATAGAATCGTGACGATTTTTCGGACTAGGATTCTTGGCATAGAGATTAGGTTGAAGAGACGATCAAAAGGAAAACACCTGTGCAGCACGAAAGTTACTGGTTTTTAAGGTCCTCACTCAGATTGGATAGAAAGACCTTGCGACGAACAACCGTTGTCCGGCGAGACGGACCTTGCTGCCTAAAGTTTCAAGAAATCACTGCAGCTTCGACCTACGTGCGAACCAAGTGTATAATCGTCCGAAACGAAGAATCTTTGACCGAAGAACGATTGAACGGGGTTTTCAGACCCGGCTTTCCACTCAGAGCCATTGGACGGGCCCAATGTCTTCGCTTCCGAGTGCGAGAGCTCTCGCCCCGATCACGCGGTGAGATTGTTTTACTCGTCTCAAGTCAAATGTGATTCGCCCAAGGTCCAAGGCACCCTTTCTCACCTCGGCTAAGACAAAACCACACCGGACCTTACTTCGCGGAAAGTTCAGAGCGCTTAAGTTCCGCCTCTACCATCTCGGTAAGATAGGCGCTCGAACCGAGTCGCGCGGTGTAGGTCGCGATTTGACTTTGAGTTTCGGTGAACAATGGGTTCGTAGCAGAAAAGTCCGGAACTTGTTTGGCTGCCACATACACAAATGTGCCTTTATCCGCAGCGATCACGAGATCCGAAACCTGCCCTTTCTCGAGACGCTCGGTCGCATTCAATATCGAAAAATCAACATCTTGAGTTCGGTTTCTAAATGAGAACGAGGGGGGAGATTTCAGCTCGAGCTTAGCCGAACTACCCTCCAAGGCGGCAACCGCGGCCTGCTCGAAGGTATCGCCTGCCTTCAAACGATTTTCGATCAAACCCCGCAAGGTGCGGCCGAGTTCAACGAAGCGCTTCCGCTTTTCGTTTTCAGAAAAGTCCGAAGCAACTTTCGACTTCAATTCCGAAAGGGCCGGCTTCCGAGCTGGGAGGGTGTCTTTCCAAAAGAGAACTGCCGCTCCCGCGTTCGTCGCGACAGCTTCAGAATACACCCTGTCTTTACTGAGCTTAAATGCTTCTTGGGCCGCGGCCGCAGCATCCCCCCCGAACTCAGCCGGTCCGGCCTCCCGCGTGAACGGAGCCAAGATTTTCTGCGGATGTTTATGCGCCGCGATCAACGTGGCCAACGCCGATGAATCTGCCGTAACTTTCGACTCATACAACCCAAACACAAAGTCGCTCGCCGCCTTGGCAGCTAGGCGCTTAGCCCGCTCGAAACGGAGAGCCAGCTCGACTTGGGGGCGGACCGCTGCAAAATCCGAGACGGCATCCGTTTTGATCGGGGCCATAATTTTCGGATCGGAAGTCGGTTTTGGAAACCGACTTGGATTAGAATCATAATAGGCTTGAACCTGCGAGTCCGAAAAGGAAACCGAAGCCAAGTAATCGGTCGCCGGAAACTCCACGTAGCTCGCGGAAATCTTCGGCGGAACTTCGTAGCGAAACGAGTTCTCGTCGAAATACTTGGTCAAATCGGCATCGGTTTGCGGGATCTCAGGATTAAACGACGCATAATCGATATTTGCTACGATCAGACTCCACGACGTGTCCGCGCGGGCTAATTGGGACTTCACGTCCGCCGAAAGCACATATCCGGGGCCGCCCAGCAATTTTTGGATCTTTTCCGCCTTCACATCGTCCCCAATCACCCGGGCAATATCAGCTTCGGTGAGACGTGGGTTCGTCTTGAGGTTATCCCTGAAAGTCGCGTAACGCTTCGGATCGAATTTGCCGTCATCGGCCGTGAAGGCGCGGAGGGTCTTAATCTGATCTGCAATTTCGCTGGTGGTGGTCGCGGGAAGGCCAATTTTTTTCGCCAGCTCAAGAGAAGCGACGCGCTGAAACGCGTAGTTTTGAATCTGTTCGGCCTCCAGGCCGTAGCCCACTTGCAAATTGGCACTCAATCCGGCGTCGCCCATTACTCGCTGCTGATCTTCCGTTGAGTTCAAGTTATAGCCAAAAAACTCCCGTTTTATGGTCTGTTGGTCGGCCGGACCGACTCCTGGCGAGGCTCCAATCGTAAAGACGAAAGAGACGATAATGACAGCCAGCAACACGCCAAAAACCAATTTGAGGTGCCGCTGGAAGGTGATTTGAATCCAAGAAATCATAGGGATAAGGGCAGAAAATTAGGTCGCAGCTCAAGTGAAGCAAGGTCGAATTGGTCCGCACGGGCGGGATCCGATTTCAGTCAAGCTATCCATGCTCAGCGGGAGAAAACCAAAAAAACGCGCCCGTTCCTCGCCCGAAACTGGTTCCGCCGTGAAACAGAGTATCACTTACCGATCCCGCTGGTCCTAAAACCGAGCGCTCGCAACTTGTCCAATTCCAGAATATTTCGCCCATCAAAAATGAAAGCTGGTTTAGCCATTGCAGCGTAGATCTTGGCGAAATCCAACCGCTTGAACTCGTCCCACTCGGTTAGCACCGCCAAGGCGTGAGCTCCGACCACGGCTGCATAGGGGTCGTCGGCGACCGAGAGCCTCGGGTTGGGTGTGTTCGCGCCGAAAAGGTCGCGATTAACCTCAACGGCCGACACTTTCGGATCATAAACCACGACGTTAGCCTGTTCATCGAGCAAATCTTGGCAGACCGCGATCGCCGCTGACTCCCGGGTGTCATTTGTATCTTTCTTAAACGCAAACCCGAGCACTGCGATCCGCTTCCCGGCAACACTGTTGTAAAGAGAACTCACAATTCGGGCGGCGAAACGATGCTTTTGCCAGTCATTCATCTTCACTACGCTTTCCCAATAAGCAGAGACCTCGGGTAGCCCGAATTTTTCGCAAAGGTATGCCAGGTTTAAAATATCCTTTTGAAAGCAAGAGCCGCCGAATCCGACCGACGCCTTTAAAAATTTGGCCCCGATGCGTGAGTCCCTTCCAATTGCATTCGCAACCTCGTCCACGTCCGCTCCGGTGGCCTCGCACAGCGCAGAAATCGAGTTAATTGAAGATATCCGTTGGGCTAAGAACGCATTCGCCACCAGCTTCGATAACTCCGACGACCACAGATTGGTGGTGATGATTCGATCGATCGGAACCCAGTGAGCATATACGCTAACCAAAGTCTTTACCGCCAACTCGCCCTCTGGCGTTCGCTCGCCGCCAATGAGCACGCGATCCGGGTTGAGCAAATCGGCAATCGCGGTGCCTTCGGCCAAGAATTCGGGATTCGAAAGAACCTGAAACTTCGCTCCACGCGAATTTGCGGCCAGGATGTCCTTGATGGTTTCGGCGGTCTTCACAGGGATAGTCGATTTTTCAACTATGATTTTCGTGCCATCGGAAACCTCGGCAATCGTGCGCGCGACGGATTCTATATATCGTAAATCGGCGGCTCGCCCCGCGCCCACCCCGTAACTTTTAGTCGGGGTATTGACGGCGACGAAAATCACATCGGCCGCCTTGATCGTGCCGACCACATCCGTCGAGAAGAACAGGTTTTTACCCCGACGTTGCCGCACCACGTCGTCGAGGCCCGGCTCATAAATTGGCAAAGTATCGGAGTTCCAAGCCGCGATCCTGGCCGCATTCATGTCGACCACGGTTACTTGAATACCGGGCGCCTTGAGCGCAATCATCGCCATCGTTGGACCACCGACATAACCCGCGCCGATACAGCAAATTTTCATAAGTTGAGGGCCAAAAAATGCTGGTAAGACGATCAGAAACCAAGCGCGAAGTCTCTCGATTTACACCGGGCTCCCGGCACGCAACGAAAGCCCTAGATCGACCCTGACCCTAAACTGCAAACTAAGCAGGATTCGGTGCTACCGCCGGGCTGCCCGGGTCAACTGATTCGTTCGTCGCAGGTTTCTCGACCGACTTTTTCTCGATCACTTTTTCCGAATATTTTGAGGGCGGCGCGACAATTACAGCCGAGCGAAGTTCGCCGTGTTGGATAATTTCCAGCACGTGCTTACCCTCGATCGTCTCGTGCTCCAGCAAAGCTTCGGCGATCTTATCGAGCGCCGATCTATGCCCGGTAATCAATTGGGTCGCTCGGGCATATTGCTCCGTGATGATTCGATGGATTTCGACGTCAATTTTCCGAGCTGTTTCCTCGGAAACATTCTCGGAACGCGTAATTTCCCGGCCAAGGAAAACCGTATCCTGATTATCCCCAAACGAAATTGGACCGAGTGGACTCATTCCCCAGTCGCAGACCATGTGACGGGCGATCTTGGTGACCTGCTTGATGTCGCCGGCAGCCCCGCTCGAGATGTCGCCGAGCACCAACTCTTCCGCGATTCGCCCCCCCAGCCCCATCGCAATTTGATTCAACATCCGTTTCATCGCGTGCGTCAGCAGGTCCTTCTTGGGTATGAACATCGTACTACCCAAGCTTCGCCCTCGCGGGATGATCGTTACTTTGTGAACCGGCATGGTACCATCGTCCAAGACACCTTGCACCAAGGCATGGCCAGCTTCGTGGTAAGCGGTCAGTTTTTTCTCTTCGTCATCCATCAACCGCCGGTGCTCACGACCGAACTGCACCTTCTCGCGCGCATCGTCGATATCGATCATTTCTACTTTTTTCTTGTCCCGCCTCGCCGCAAGCAGCGCGGCTTCGTTGAGTAAGTTCGCCAACTCAGCCCCAGAGAGCCCCGGGGTCCCGCGAGCGATAACCGCCAGATCGATCGCATCCACCATGTTAATCTTCTTTGCATGAACACGCAGGATTTGCTCCCGGCCCACAACGTCGGGCAAATCGACATGAACTTGGCGATCAAACCGGCCCGGACGAAGCAACGCACTGTCCAATACATCGGGACGATTTGTCGCGGCGATAATGATGACACCCTCAGTGGTATCGAAACCGTCCATCTCCACCAAAAGAGAATTTAGCGTCTGCTCACGTTCATCGTTACCGCCACCGACACCGGCTCCGCGCTGCCGACCCACCGCATCGATCTCATCGATGAAAATCAAGCAAGGCGCGCTTTTCCTGCCTTGCTCAAACATGTCGCGCACCCGGCTCGCGCCGACACCGACAAACATTTCAACAAAGTCTGAACCCGAAATACTGAAAAAGGGCACATCCGCCTCACCCGCGACCGCTTTGGCGAGAAGAGTCTTTCCCGTGCCCGGGGAGCCGACCAATAAGATCCCGCGAGGGATCTTTCCGCCCATTTTTGTAAATTTCTTTGGATCTTTCAGGAAGTCGACGACCTCGCTGACCTCCTCTTTGGCTTCATCGCAACCGGCAACGTCCGCAAACGTTACTTTGTCCCGATCACGCGTCAGCAGTTTCGCCCTGCTCTTGCCAAAGCTCATGGCCCCGCGTCCGGCCTGTTTCAGCTGACGAACAAATAGAAAATAGAGCAGCCCGATGATCAGCAAAAAGGGAATCACTTGGACCAAAATTGCGGATAACAGCGTTTGCGATTGTTGCTCCGCAAATTTCTTCGATTTCTGCAGCCGCTCCATGTTCGCGTCGGTGAGTCGGCCCGCGGCCACGAACTGATTCGTCTCTACGCCGCGCTCGCCCTTCAGCTTTCGAGTCTCAATCAACTCGCCCTTGATCGACACCCAATCACGTCCACCTGAAGAATCCGGGCTAATCGTGCCTTTGGCTATCTCACCCGCCTCGGCCCGGTCAATCACCTCTTGAATCGTTAACTTGGCCGGACTTGTGGTAATACCGGGCGACCATACCAGCAAAGCCACGACAGCTGCGAATATCGCCAGCCAGATGAAAAGGACCTTCGGCTGAAAACGTTCAGGCGGCAGGTTCTTAATGGGACGGCGGGGCTTTTTGTTATTTTCAACGTCAGACATTTCAAAGTGGACTGGATAAAGTAGAGTGATGTTCCCGCGCAATAAGTCAATTGGCTGCCGCGGAAAAGGCGGGCCAATCCCCCTGATACCTTACCGCGCTTTTTGAGCCTCCAACACACCTTTCCGAATGCGCGCGAACAGCAGTCGGCCCAAACTTTGACGCGTGTCACGCCCCAGCTGGGTCGCCGCCAAAAGCCGTTCAAAGCCCTGCTTGGAGATCTCAACCGGGCTTGATTGCGCCGCTAGCCAACGATGCAAAGCCCGCCTCACGATCGCCCGCGGCACTCCAGTAAATTTCGGTAAATCCAACGATCGCCCAATCCCGTCAGGAAATAGTTGATCAAGCCAGTGCATCAATGCGTCGTCGTCCTCGGCCAAGAGCTCTCTCGACTGTGCTGCGCCAGCCACTGCATCCCGTTTTGAAGCTTCCGCCCAAACTGACAGGACGTCGTTCCGCACCCGGTTCCTAAAAAAAGTCCCTTCTTGGTTAGTCGCGTCCTCTCGCCAGTTTGCTCCAGCAGAAACTAAACCGGTTTGGATCGCTTCCTTTTTCAAGGTCAACATCGGCCGGAGGTGGATTCGGTGCTTCGGTAGGAAATGAATCGGTCTGGGCGCCGCCAATCCCGCCGTCCCACTTCCCCGGGCCAATCTCATTAAAAGCGTTTCGGCGATATCATCCTGCTGTTGCCCTAGCCAGAGAGCCGAGATGCGCCTCCGACCAAGCTCCCGTTGGAAAAATTCGAATCGCTGGGTTCGAGTCACCGCTTCGCTTGGGGCTTTCGGCGGGCGTGACCAATGCCCCCCGACATAAACCACCCCAAGCCCCAAGCAAACGCTCCGACAAAAGAGTGCGTCATCCCGCGAAGCCTTTCCCCGCAATCGGTGATCGAAGTGCAGCACAAGCAGCCGTTGACGCTTTTCCGGCCAGTGCGCCCAAAGCAGCAACAACAGAGCCGTGGAGTCCGCGCCCCCCGAGAGCGCGACGGCCCATCGCTCGCGGGCTGGCCGGCCATTTGCCCAAAACAAAACCTCCGGGTGCAGGCGCTCCCGCGGGATCAACTGCCCCAGCCTCAGCGCGACTGCCGGCCAGTCGATCGGGTGACGCTTCATTTATTAGTAAACTCCCGTCGGCCCAATCCACCGGTAAGTGCGAATCAGGTAAAACTCAGGTAATCTTTGCCAAAATAAGGAACCAAAGGCGCCGGAATCCTGACCCGCCCATCCGGCTGCAGGTTGTTCTCAAGCAGCGCCGCCAACACCCGGGGCACAGCCAGACCGGAACCATTGATCGTGTGGACCAGTTCGGGCTTTCCCGTGTCCTTAGCCCGAAAGCGAATCTGCGCCCGTCGCGCTTGGAACGCCTCGAAATTTGAGCAACTTGATACCTCGAGCCAGCGCTTCTGACCCGCCGCCCAAACTTCAAGATCGTATTTTTTGGCCTGAGCAAAGCCCACATCACCCCCGCACATCAAAAGCACCCGATAGGGCAACTCCAATTTCTGCAACAATCGCTCCGCATCGCCGCGCAACTTGTCCAACTCGTCATAGCTCGTGGCCGGATGCACCCATTTCAGCAATTCCACTTTGTCGAATTGGTGCAGACGATTCAACCCGCGCACATCCTTACCGTAACTGCCTGCCTCGCGTCTAAAACAGGGCGTATAGGCGCAGCGATAAATCGGCAGCATGCTTTCATCCACGATCTCGTCCCGGAAAAAATTCGTCAACGGAACCTCGGCCGTCGGGACCGCATAAAGCGGGTCGGAAGTCTCATACATTTGACCCTCCTTATCGGGCAGTTGTCCCGTCGCCGTCGCGCTCGCCGCGTTCACAAAGATCGGAGGGGAAACCTCGGTGTAGCCGGCTCTCACATCTTCATCCAAAAAGAATTGCAGCAGTGCCCGCACGATCCGCGCCCCATCTCCGACATAAAACGGGAACCCCGCCCCCGTCACCTTCGCGCCGCGCGCAAAATCAAAGAGCCGTTCAAACCCCGCGATTTCCCAGTGCGGCACTGCGTGCCCGGAAAGGGATGCGATGTCACCATGCGTCGCAAAGGTTACATTCTCTTCAGGCGTCCGACCTTCGGGCACGCTCCCATGGGGCAGATTCGGCAAAGATAACATCGCCACCCGGACCTTCTCCTCGGCGTCCTTTAACTGAACTTCCTTCTCTTTCACTTGACTCGAGACCGCCTTCATTTCCTGCACCTTGGCGATAAACTCCGGCGAGCCTTTGGGCAGGCACGCCATGGCCGTATTCGCCGCTTTTTGGGTCGAACGCAGCAGCTCGACTTCCTGCAGCAGCGTCCGCCACGCAGCGTCGACCGCCAGCACCGCATCGAGATCCACCGACAGGTGTTTCTTGGCGAGCGCGGCACGAACAAGTTCAGGAGTTTCGCGAATCAACTTTGGGTCGAGCATGGAGAAAAATGAAAAAAGTCCGAGCGACGTCCTATTTGAAGAACCGTGAGCGGGCACGTTCGAGCCGGCTATAAACATCCTTGGCCGGCAGTAATTTTAAATCACCCACCGGCGCCTGAACCACAAAATTGGTCGGGCCATTTAACGGATACGGGCCAAACAAACGCGGATCGGTCGGGCCAAAAATGCCCACCGTACGCACGCCTTGGGCCGCGGCCAAATGCATCGGGCCGCTGTCGTTGGTGATCACCCACTCCGCCCGTCGAATGAGCGCAGGCAATGAAACCAAACTCGTGTTCCCCGTGAGATTCAAAAACTGTGCGGCCGAAAACGAATTCCGATCCGGCAGGTAATTGCTGCCTGCCCAGACCACTTTGCGCGAGCGATCTTCCTTCAGGAGCAGCTCGGTCAGCTGCTTGAATCCGCCCCAACGCTTCTCAGCCCGGCGACTGTCGGGAAACATCAGAACCGGCTTTGCGCCCCCCCGACCATCCGTGAACTTCAAGTTCAAGCTCTCCGCTTCACGGAATTTAAGGATGCCGCTCAGCTCCGGTTTCACCCCGAGGACTGGACAAAATTGCAGGAGAATATCGATCGCATGGCTGCGGCGACCGTCCGGCGGTAGCGGCACCTTTTCGTCGTAAAAGATTCCGGCCATCTCCCGGGCATCCGTGCGCCCAACCTTTTTTTTGGCCAGCGCCCGCGACGTCATCAGGCCCGTGCGCAGCAAGCCCTGAAAATCAAAAACATAATCGAACTTTGTCTTCCTCACCTCGGCCATCAGCTTAAGAAACGCCTTGGCTCCTCCCGCGCGCTCGAACACGAAAACCTCGTCCACCGCTTCACATACCTTAACGAGCGGGGCGAACATCTCGCGCACGATCCAAGAAATTCTCAGATCGGACCGATGCGCTTTTAGCGTTGTCGCGACCTGCAGGCCGTGGACGATATCGCCCAACGACGAAGGCTTGATGATGAGAAGTTCGGTCATGCGTGAGGCGGCGAAGGCAAAGAGAATCTGCTTTTAACCGCGCGAGGGTTACGTTTGATGGCGTTTCCCGGCCAAATTCAAAGCCAAATCCCGCACGCGTGCTCACTCTTCTGCTCAAGACTCTCGGTTGGCTCGCTGCCCACTGCCCCGAATCGATCTTACACCCCTTTTCCGCCGTTCTGGGCGACGCCGTTTTTTTTGGCCTCCCACGGAGACGTCGGCTCGCGTTGTCGAATCTCCACCACGCTTTCCCCGAACGCTCCGAAACGTGGCATCGAGCGACCGCCCGCGAGAGCTTCCGTCGTCTGGTGGAAACCGGACTACTTTCGCTCGCGACCCCTTTTTTGAGCGAATCTCGGCTGCGGACGATCGTCTACGTCTCTCCTTCTTTGCTCGAAGCCTACGCTCAACACCGCCGGGAACCCGCCGCCACGCTCATCTGCTCCCCTCATATTGCGTACTGGGAGGCCCAGACGGCCAAACCCCTTTTGATTCCAGGGCCGTTCCCCGAGTTTGGCATTATCTTTCGGCCGCTCGACAACCCGACGGCCAACGCATTCATCATACGTTCGCGCGAGCGCTTCGGGATGAAACTGCTCTCCCGCAAGACCGGCTTTGCCGAGGCTTTGAAGATTCTTCGCCGCCAGGGCTTCGTGGGCGTCCTCTTCGATCAGAATGCCGGCCTGCAAGGCGCCCTCACCACCCTCTTCGGTCGCGTTTGTTCCACCACCGAACTCCCCGGGCTCATGGCCGAAAAATTCTCCGCCCGCGTTTTTGGAATCTATCCACGTCGGCTCGGATTCTGGCAGGTCGAGATTGGCTGTGCCCCCATCGCCCACGACAACAGCAGCACCGGGGTCACCCTCGCGCTCAACCGGTGGCTGGAGAATTTACTGAGGGGCGATTCCGATTTGTGTGCGTCTTGGCTTTGGTCCCACGATCGATGGCGCAATCAGGACATGCCGTCGCAGCGGTTCCGCCTCGCCGCCAAACGCGACCTACTCAAGGCCGACCTAGCGGCGCGTAACTTGAGCGGCCTCCCCCGCCGGACCCGCATTTTCGTGCGCTTGCCCAATTGGCTTGGCGACGTGGTCATGGCCCTGCCCCTGCTCCGCGCGTTACGCGTTTCGCGGCCCGACGCCGAACTCACATTCATCGCCGCGCCCGCGCTCCTTCCATTGATTCGCGAGTGGGCGATCGCCGATCATCTCGAAGGCCTGCCCAAACGCGGTTTCGGCTACTTCCTGCATTTCTGGCGTCTCCGCCGTCGACACCCTGACGTTGTCTTGCTCCTCACCAATTCGTTTCGCGGCGACTTGGAAGCATGGCTGACGTGCAGTCCGCAACGCTTTGGGCTCGTGCGCCCCGGTCGTCGCCGGCCCCTTTTGTCCCACGCTTATCGGCCTTCCGCAGACTTTGATGAGGCCAGTCATCACCAAACCGCTCTTTGGGAAAACATGTTCCGCCATTTCGGCCTCGAAGCTCAACCCGACCGGTCTCCCGTTCTCGCCCGGTGGGATCATCCGGAACCCACCATCGGGTTGATTCCGGGATCGGAAAACAACCCCGAAAAACGCTGGCCGGTTCTCCACTGGCGTGCCCTGATCGCCGGTTTGCCTGAGCAAAAGTTCGTGCTTTACGGCACCCCGCGCGACGCGGCTATCACCGCCGAAATCGCCCGAGGATTTCCGTCGGGCCGAGTTGAAGATCTTGCCGGCCGAACGGACCTTATCACTTACGCCGCGCACCTTCGCCATCGCCGCCTGCTTGTCGCTAATGACACGGGCGGCATGCATCTCGCCAACGCCCTAGGCGTGCCGCTTATCGCCCTGTTCGGACCGACTAACCCTCTTCGCACCGGCCCAATTTTTTCAGCGCCGACCCGCGTTCTACAACCACCGGGTTGCCCGCCGACCGGCGGAGGTTCACTCCTCAATCTTGACCCGACCACCGTCATCGTCGCGGTCCGGGCAATGATCTCAACAACCCGCTCGGGAGCAGTTTGACTCGGCTCCCAACTCCAACCACTCCTCCCACGCGTGCCCCTCCTCTCCGTCCACGATCTTCGCACCCACTTCCACACCCGCAACGGCATCTACCGCGCCGTCGATGGCGTCAGCTTCAGCGTCGAACGAGGCGAGACGCTCGGTATTGTCGGCGAATCCGGCTCCGGTAAGTCCGTTACTTGTTATTCCATCATGGGCCTCATTCCGCAGCCCCCGGGTCGCATTGTGAGCGGCACGGCGATGTTTGACGGCGTGGACCTCCTGCATTGCTCGCCGGCGGAAGCCCGAGCGATCCGCGGCAAGCGCGTCGCCATGATTTTCCAAGATCCGATGACCTCGCTAAATCCCTACTTGCGGGTCAGCGAACAACTCATCGAGCCGCTTCTCATTCACGAAAAGATTTCCCGGCGCGATGCCCTCAGCCGCGCCCTCGCGATGCTTGATGCCGTCGGCATCAACGACGCAGCCAAGCGTATCCATTATTACCCGCACGAATTCTCCGGCGGCATGAGACAGCGCGTAATGATCGCCATGGCGCTCATCACCAAACCCGAGGTTCTTATCGCCGACGAACCGACCACCGCCCTCGATGTCACGGTGCAGGCGCAGATTCTCGAGCTGATCAAAAAAATGCAGCGGGAACTGGGCATGGCGGTTGTGTTCATCACGCATGATCTCGGGGTTGTCTCCGGTCTCTGCGACCGCGTCCAAGTTATGTATGCCGGTCGCATCGTCGAAACCGCGGACACGCGCACTCTCTTTCACGCGCCGCGCCATCCCTACACGCGCTCCCTGCAACGCTCGATCCCCGCGCTCCAGTCCAAGGGCGTGGAACTTTACACCATCCCGGGCCTCCCCCCCGATGTCTCGAAGACGATTCCCGGCTGCGCTTTTGCTCCGCGTTGCGAATTCGCCAGCGCCCGTTGCACTGGCGGCATCCCCGAACTGACCGCCTTCTCGCCCACCCATTCTCATGCCTGCCTCCGCGTGCAAGCCGGCGAGATCTGATTTTTCTCTTACCCAACCGACTATTAGAATTTCCGATCGAGAACTATGTCCGACACGATTCTCCAGCTCACCGACGTCAAGACCCACTTTCCGATTACGCAGGGATTCCTACTCAAGCGGCACATTGGAACCGTCAAGGCCGTGGACGGAGTCAATCTCACGGTTCGTCGGGGCGAGGTGCTCGGCCTGGTCGGTGAATCTGGCTGCGGCAAATCCACCCTTGCCCGGACGATCCTGCAACTTGTCCCCACCACCGGCGGAACGGTCGTTCTGAACGGTCGTAACCTCGCTGATTCGTCCGCCCGTGAATTGCTCGCCGCCCGCCGAGACTTGCAGATGGTTTTTCAAGATCCCTATGCTTCGCTCAACCCGCGCATGACGGTCTTCGCGACCCTGGCCGAGCCGTTATTCGTCCATGGCGTCTGCCCACCCGCAGAGGTGCCGGCGCGAGTCGCCGAACTTATGCGCATCGTCGGCCTTGCTCCGCGCTTCATGCAAAAGTATCCGCATGAGTTTTCCGGCGGACAACGCCAACGTATCGCTATCGCCCGCGCACTCGCCCTCAAGCCCAAGGTGATCGTCGCCGACGAACCCGTTTCTGCCCTCGATGTGTCCATTCAGGCTCAAATCCTGAATCTCCTCGCCCACCTGACGAAGCAGATGAACCTCACCCTCATCTTCATCGCTCACGATCTATCCGTCGTGAAACACATCTCGGACCGGATAGCCGTCATGTATTTGGGCAAGATCGTCGAACTCGGGTTGGCCGCCGATGTGATTGACCGTCCGCGCCACCCCTACACCCGTGCCCTCGTCAGCGCGATTCCGACGCCCAACCCAGACATCGAGCGCACCCGCCAACGGATCGTTCTCGCCGGCGATCCTCCGTCTCCGATCAATCCGCCCTCCGGTTGCGCTTTTCACCCCCGCTGCGCTTACGCCCGCGCCGAGTGCAAAAATGCGGTTCCGCCGCTCATCGCCGATTCCCCTGATCGTGAGGTCGCCTGCGTCCGCCTCTCCGAGATTAGTTAGCCACCCAGCTTACATCATTCCTGAGGGTTTATACCACCGCCATTTGGTTTTTAGACTTTCCGGCGTAGGCGGCCCGCTTGCAGGCGCTCGGTGCGTCCGCAAGCGGACGGCCTACAAAAGTCTAAATCTCATGTGACGTTGGTATAATTCTCGATGACCGGCTCACCCGCGCACAAGGTCCCGCCCACGTGCGCCTGGGAATCACCTGCGTCGGCTGCGATGCCGAACTTCGACTTTTGCTCTTCCCCGACAAAGCCGACGCCAGCGTCGCGCGCGATTACTGAGTCGGCACCGTGGCCGCAATCGGCAAACCCACTTGGCGCAACGCCTCGTAGGTTCCAATGCCTGCGGCCGTGCTGAGATTAAGCGAACGAAGCGCACCATTGGCGTGGGGAATCGTGGCGCGAAACTCTTCGCCCAACTCCTCGTGCAGCCAGGTCGGAGCTCCGGCACTCTCGCTGCCGAAAACCAAACCATCATCACTCGCAAAACTTACATTCCAAAAGCTCCGCGACGTCTTGGTCGTAAACAGCCAAAGTCGTCTTGGCGCCACCGGACTGTTGCGAAATGCCTTCCAGTCTTGATGCTCATGCACCTCGAGCGATTTCCAGTAATCCATCCCAGCCCGTCGCAAATTCCGATCATTGATCACAAATCCAAGCGGGTGGATCAGGTGGAGCCTTGAACAAGTGAGGGCACACATCCGACCGATATTTCCGGTGTTTTGAGGTATCTCCGGTTGAAAAAGCACCACGTGGATCATGCTCGAATCTCACGGCCAAAAAAGCGTGATGCAAGCGTCGGACGGGTTGTCTTTCACGGTCACGATGACCCCGTTTTGAATACCGCTCGTAAACTCCGCCCTGTGCTTCGGCTGCCGGTTTTAGGATCAAAGGTCACCTCTCAAAACCGTTCGGATGGCGCCAATTGGCGGTTGAGATTCTCGGCGTCTGGCCCGACGGCAATTCCCCCAAGCTTCGGAGCGGCGCTTCACTCAACACGTAAACCTTCGTTATCCGCGGCCAGCCTACGTACGTCGCTAGCGACACCCGCAGCCAAAAATGCGTCAGACATAGCCGCTCCGACTCGGGCCGAATCATCGACCGTTGCCATACATAATACGCTGGATCCGCTGCCACTGAGCCAACCCGTGAACGCTCCCGCCGCTTTTCCCGCCGCGATCGCCGCACGGGCTCCGGGAATCTTCGGTAGACGATAGGGTTCGTGCATAAAATCCCCTGCGGCCGCACTCAATCGACCATAGTCACCCGAAGAAATGGCGGCGACAAAATAGGCCGCACTGTTGATACTCCGCACCGCGTCGACGTAAGGCAAAAATCCGGGAAGAGCGCCGCGTGATTCTTTGGTCAGCAGCTCAATCTGCGGAGAGACGACAACGAAGACCAAGTGCGAAGGCATCGAAAATCGGACCGCAGCAAGATAGCTGCCAGTCGTGGGGTCGCACCGTGCCACGCAAAATCCACCCAAGATACCTGCGCTTGCGTTATCCGGATGGCCTTCGATCTCCGTGGCCACTCGCACCAAACCGTCGCGGTCAAGCCCGGTGCGGTGGAGCGCATTGAGCCCCCCCAACACTCCGGCAATCACCGTCACGCTTGAACCCAGGCCACGTGCCGGCGGAACTTCGCCGCTGATGTGATAAGAAAAACCTTCGGGCGCTCGACCCGTGGTCCGGAAAAAAGCCGCCGCGGTTTCACTCACCATCGTTTGGGCGCGGCGGTCATCGAGCGAGGCCGGCACGGGATCCACCCCTTCGGCGGGTGAAATCGAAACCCGATTATAAATTTGCAGCGCCAAACCGAGCGTGTCGAACCCCGCCCCACAATTTGAGGTGCTGCCTGGGACTCGGACCGTGAAAATTTCCGCCGGCGAGGACATCAACGTCGAATTTTAAGCACCTGGCTCAACTCACGCTCTTCCACCTTTTGCTTAAGCGTCTCTCGCTTGTCGTGATTCTGCTTACCCGTGCAAAGACCCACTTCTACTTTGACCAAGGCTTCCTTAAAATACATCCGGAGCGGCACCAGCGCACGACCGCCCGCATCAAGCGCCTGGGAAATCTTCCGGAGCTGATGCCGGTGCAGCAAAAGTTTCCTCGTCCGTTTAGCCTCGTGGTTGTGCAGGTTTCCAAACGCATAGAGTTCGATGTGCGCGTTGTGCATCCATAGCTCCCCGTTTGTCATCCGTCCAAACGCGTCGGAAATCTGCGCCCGCCCGGCTCGGATCGACTTAACCTCGGTTCCGCGAAGCTGCACGCCCGCCTCGAAGCGCTCGTCCACGAAATAATCCCGGAGCGCCTTGGCGTTCCGAATCTCAGTAAACCGATTAGAATCTTTCTTTTTTGCGGACATACCGTTCGACACAAACCTGCACAAAAAAGGCGGCTCCGGCAACTGCGGGCCGCCTTTGAAAGGTGTGAGCGTCGACCTAAAATCAGGTTACGATGGTTTCGTAGCTGATCTTCTCCTCAATGATTTCGCGGAGCGCGGTATCCTCAGGTGAAAGCTTTTCGAGGGACTCCACTAACGGGCGGTTGCCGCGCTTAAGTTGTTTGACGCGAAGGGAAACCAAATTGATCAACACATTCGGATCGGTAATTTTTGCAGCGGCTTGTTTGATGTAATCGTCTCTCATAGCGAAGAGTTAGGTAAGTATTAAACTCCACAGTAGGGAGTTCGACCAGATCAGCGTCAAGGTGGAATTTCTAAGACCAGGCTCAGTGGCCAAGAGCTGAGTTCGTGCGCCGAGGGTCCGCGAAGCCTACCAGAGTCCCGTCTGCGTTGAACTCAATCGCATTGATTCCACCAAAATATTGGCCACGGCCCGCGGCTTCCGGCGTTTCATAACGCCATCCTAGGCTCGTGAGGCCCGCTCCGGTCTCCGGTGGCAACGATTTCTCCGCCGAAAACAGATCCGGCTCCCCCTCCTTGGTTGCCGGGCTGAAATGAAAGCGAGAGTCTCCGATCGCCTCGGCCAAGGGACGATTGAGTGCCAGACGGTCCAACAATACTTGGAGCATCGCCGTTGGAATTCGAGCTGCGCCTGGCAAACCCAGCGCGAGCACGGGCTTGGCCGCTTTCGTCACAATCGTCGGTGAAATGGTGCTTCGCGGTCGTTTGCCCGGCGCGACGAAATTCGGGCTTCTGCGGTCATTATAAGCAAAATTGCTCATCGAGTTATTCATGACCACACCTGTGCCCAAAGGAACGACCCCGGCGCCAAAGTGCAAACTCTGGGACTGCGTTGCACAAACGATGTTACCTTGGCTGTCCGCGACCACAAAGTGCGTCGTCGCGGCCGCACTGTCTTCGTAGGCCTCTGGTTCTTCAGCCCACGCGATCCGTAGCTCCGGACTCGGCCAGCCGCTTGCCGCCGACTTCCGCGCTGACGAAAAAATCTGATGTCGAAGCCGCTTGATCGAATCCGCCGCCACCAGCCGCTCGAATTCAAAACGAGCACTTTCAACATCGGCGATTGTTCGAGAAATTGCCGGCGCCACCACTCGCCACACACGACCCATCAGATCAAGATTGGCGGGCGTGCGAAGCCGTTCACCCGAAAACTGCGTTTCCTCCAGCACCTTCATGATCGTAAAAAAAATCGCCGGTCCGGTAGCGGGCGGCGGAGCGGCCCAAAGCTGATAGCCGCGGAAATCCAGACTTAGAGGCTCGGTGATGCGCGCCTCATAGTTTTCCAAATCCGTTCGCTGCAGGATGCCGCCGCCCGCTTCGGAGGCGGCCAAAATCGCATCGGCGACCGGACCACGGTAAAATCCATCACGACCGTGGACGGCCATAAGCTCCATCGTTCTCGCCAAATCCTCGTTCTTCAGCCGTGTGCCGACAGCAGGCAGATTTCCTCCGGGCAAGTAAAGGCGCGCCAACTCGCTGTCACCCCGACGCAACTTCGTGATTTGCTCGAGAAACGCGTCCTGAGACTTAGGCAGAATTTCAAACCCAACCCGGGCGAGCCGCACCGCAGGTAAAACCGTCTCCGACCAGCGCATCGAGCCCCAGCGCTGATGAGCTAGCCAAAGCCCCGCCGGCAAACCTGGCACGCACACGGAGCCGTAACCGTAACGCCGATCATCCTCCGGGCGCGTCCGAAATTGCTCCACGGCAAACCCGGTCCCGGCGGCGTCCAACCCTTCCACCACGTGGACCCGTCCCGACTTGGCCTCGAAAAAAAGCAGGATCAACTTCCCTCCGAGTCCCGATCCATAAGGCTCGGCCACGCCGAGAGCGAGCGAGGTCGCAACCGCCGCGTCGATCGCGTTTCCACCCGCGCGCAACACATCCAGACCGGCCGCCGCCGCCTGTGGATGACCCGCGACAACGACTCCGTTGCGCGCGCTCGCAGTGCCGACCGACACGGGCACCTCGGCCGCGGTCAACGCCACTACCAAGCAGAGCGAAAAACTGAGCACGCGCGCGATGGACTTCATTTCTTTTGCAAGATTCGACGACCGACCAACCACACGCGAAGAGAAAATAAAAAAGCGGGACGAAAATCGTCCCGCTTTAGTCACGCAGCTGAAATCTTGATTCGAAAATTGGCCTCAGGGGCCGGATCTACGAAAATTTCCTGCGGCAAAAAACCGACGCCGTTACTTCTTCTTGGCGGCGGGCTTCTTCTTTGCGACGGCTTTGACCGGCTTTTTCGACGCTGGGGACTTTGTGGATTTTTTGGCCATGACACCAAACTCGACATATTTCTTTCAGATGGCACGCAAAATTTTCCATCTTGTTGCAGATTTGTTTCGAGCCATTGCCGCTCTGCCCGCAGCGAAAATATGCGGCCGCAAACAGCCGCGATCCACCCTCTCGGTTTTACTGTTTCAACGCTGCGCAGAAACGTGCGATGCGCGTCACTCCCTTTTGAATCACTTCATCACTCGTCGCATAACTGAGACGCAAATAACCTTCGGCGCCGAACGCGCTACCAGGGATAACCCCGACTTTCTCCGCTTCGAGCAGCCGTGCGCAAAAATCGGCGTCCTTGAGACCGAAGCTCGAAATATTTGGGAAGAGATAAAAGGCTCCCTCTGCGAGCAGACAGCTGATCCCCGCGATTTTGTTTAACTCGGCGTGCAAGAGTTTCCGGCGCCGGTCGAAGGCGGTCATCATCAGCTTAAGCGCCGCCGCTGTTTTTTCCCTCTCTCGCAGCGCAGCGAGAGCGCCATACTGGGCGAAGGTGGTCACGTTGGACGACATTTGGCTCTGCAATTCAGAGATCGCTTTTGCGATCGGAAGCGGCGCCACAGTCGTGCCGATGCGCCAGCCGGTCATCGCGTAGGTTTTTGAAAAACCAGCGACAAGAATGGTGCGGGCCCGCGCCGCCTCGCTGAGCGTCGCCACGCAGGTTGGGCGAGCATTATCATAGACCAAGTGCTCATACATCTCATCGGAGAGGATATAGAGATTGTGCTTCACCGCGACCGCCACAATCGCCTCGAGCTCGCCCCGCGAATAAACCGCACCCGTCGGATTCGACGGCGAGTTGAGGATCACGAGCTTGGTCTTTGGCGTAATTGCAGCCTCGAGCATCGCAGGCGTGAGGCGGAATCCAGTCCGATCATCGGCCAGCACGAATTTCGGCGTCGCACCTGCGAGCTTCACCATCTCCGGATAGCTCACCCAATAAGGCGCTGGCACGATGACTTCATCGCCCGGCGAACACACCGCCAATACACCTAGGTAGCAGTTGAACTTGCCGCCGGGCGAAACAATCACCTGCTCCGGCGCCGCAGCGAAACCATACTCGGCCGCATAACGGTCGACGATGGCTTTCCGCAATTCCGGGATACCGGGCGTTGGCGCATACTTTGTTTTACCGGCCCGCAAGGCAACGATCGCCGCCTCTTTGATGTGTTCAGGGGTATCGAAATCAGGTTCACCCGCAGCGAAATTACACACATCCTCGCCCGCAGCTTGGAGCCCTTTCGTTTTTGCATCAATCGCGAGGGTCGGCGAAGGCGACACGTTTTGGGACCAAGTGGACAGTGGCAATGGAGTCGAATGCATTGGCGTAAGTCCCGAACTAAAGGGAAACCAACCGCGCAATTGCAAGCTTCGCACAGGTCCGCGCCACAGCCGCCGACCACCCCAAAAAGCGATCAAGTCGCCGATTTTTGGCCAGGGCCACGGCCGGATTTACGATCAAGCGCCTCGATTGCCTGTCGGAGAACCTCGCCCACGCTGGCCCGCTTCTGTCGGGCCACCCGTCTGAGTCGGGCGCGGTCCTCGCTGCTCACGCGCACAGAGATCTGCCGGCCCGCCTTGGTCTCAGGTTGGAAACTGGAGAAATCAAAATGCGCGAGAGCGAGCCGCACCACCTCGCTCACCGATTTCAGACTTCGCTTGGTCCGAATCGAATCTATTTTGCTACAAAGTGCCTCCGGCAAATCGAAGGTAAGCGGAGCTGGAGCGGGACGGGAACGCGTAGCCATAGGGTAAGGATGTAACGAAAGCTGCCCGAAACAAATCGTTCAGCACCTCTGCCGCAATCTCAAACCAACGGTGCCGTGCAACGCATCACCCATTCATAGGCTTCACCCGGTGAAGCGACCGCTCGCCACGCCTGTGAGGCCACAGCCGGCTGAGCCTCCCGAGCCTGACTGATCAAAATTGTATCCACGTTCGCGCCGACGCCGCCCAAGACATCAACGTCGGCATCACCGACGTAGAGAGCATGCGCGGCCGGCACGTCGAGTTGCCTCAATAACTCAATCAGTCCGGCCGAATCCGGTTTGTGCGAATCGAGGTCGTCACCGCAAACGATCGACTCGAAGCGGGTCCTCAGCCCGTGGAAATCTAGGAGAAAATCCGTGCTAAGTCGGTCCCGGCCGGTCCAGACGCCCATTTGAATGCCTCGCTTTGCCAGAACATCCAACAGCGCCACCGCCCCCGCAAAGGGCTCAATTTGATGTTGGTTCTCCAAATTGTAATCGTGCAGTCGGCGCAGCGCGGCAGGCACCTGCTTCGGATCCGCAACCATATCGCCAAATATTCTTTCGGGCGGACCGCCCAAAGTCGCAAACATTGCCATCGTTGGCCGTCCGCCGAAAGGGGCCACCGCATGGGTGAACGCCCTCAAAACCAGCGGCAGGCTGTCCAGCAACGTGCCATCAAGATCGAAAACTACCGCGCGCGTGGGATGCCCTCGACTCATGGCGCAAACCGCACCAGCCGGCTGGCCAGCGGCGGCGCTACATCGTCGCTCAGACGAGCCGGTTCAAATAGCCCAGCTGAGAATTCCAAACTCAAACCGGCTGCAGTCACCAGAAACCGAGTTTTGTCGCGCGTGCTTTCGTTTCTCAGATCGATTGACTTGAGCATCCACTGCTCGCCGACCTTTTTGAGTTCTCCGAGCGAGAATGACGTCAGAATTCGTCCACTGGCGTCCAACCGTTCCGCCTGCATCAGGACATTGAACTGCGTGTCGAGATAGGCGCGGACGAGGGCCACTTCAGGGTGCGCCCGGGCAAACGTCACGGGCGGGCGAAAAACAAATGTATGCGCCGGCCGACCGCGCACGCGATCAATCCGCGTCAGCTCAAAATTCGGCCAATAAAGATACGGCATCAGAAGATCAAACGCACTTAGATTTATACCCGGTAGTAATGGCGTGAGTAATTCCTCGGCAGGTAACGGTAAGGCCTGTCCATCGACCAATCGCCAAACGGCGGCCGGCGATCCGTTTTGCAGCAGCCAGCGGAACGTTCGACCGGCAGCATCTTTCATCTGCACTCGGCTCACAGCCCCCTGATCGTTACGCGAACTCCAAAGCTGGCCCTTGAAAACGGCCCCGTCGCCGCGGCGCGGAAAAAAGTGGAGCTCAAACTCCACAAAATAATCACCCGAAGGGCCGGAGCTTCTAAATCTCTCGAGCAAAACCCGCGCAGCGGCCGCATCGGGCTTACCAATTTGAGCGAGATCGGGCGGACGAGGAGAACCGGGTTGAGCGGACAACTGTGTTACGCATGCCGCGAACCATGCCGCACCCATAAAAAAAGCCCGCCAATGAAAGGCGGGCGTGAAATTTCCGAAAACTCCCATCGGTCAGGGATTCTTGGGCGCCTCGGAAGCCGTCGTGGTCGCCGGCGGCACCGCTACCGCAGATGGAACGGGCGACACAGGAACACTGATCGTGGGGAGAGCATTGGTTGCAGCCGCCAACGCATGTTTCTGCTCATAAATCCGGCCAAGATAGAGCGACAAGGTGAGCACGAAAAACATCACGGACGCATAAATCGTCGCTTTCGAAAGCATATTGCCCGTGTCCGCACCAAAGGCCGCTTCAGTCATGCCACCACCCAATGCCGCGCCGACACCGCCGTCAGATTTGGCCTTTTGGGCCAAAACAATCAGCACAAGGAAGATCGAGACAATGATAAGGAAAAAGGTGAGGATACCGAGTACGATGCTCATGGAAAAGGTAGAATAAATTCGGCCGGCAGGTCGTTTGTCAACCGCTGGCTTCGGCCGTAAATCAGACAGCCTGCCCTCCGAATTTGGAGAGTTTCAGCTCTGCGATCAACGCGCGTTAAGACTCAACGCCGAGCTTCTCCAGCAAACGCTGCAAGTCGTCGTTACCGCGATATTCAATGACAATACGGCCTTTTTTCGCCGTGTGCAGAACCGCCACGCGCGCCCCCAAGAACGACGTCAGCTTCTTTTCGATCCCAGTGACGGCCACCGCATCTTGGGTGGCGAGTTTGCGCGTTTTTGCCGGGGCCGACTTCGATCCCCCACCCGCCTTGAATGACTGGACGAGCTTTTCCGTGGTGCGGACGCTCAACCCTTCCTCAATCACCCGCCGGGCTAGGACGGTCCGATGCGCAACATCCTCGATGCCGAGGAGCACCTTGGCATGGCCGACACTAATGAGGCTTTTGGCAATGAAGCCTTGGATATCAGCGTCCAGAGCCAAGAGGCGCAATGAATTCGCCACCGATGCACGGCCTTTGCCGACGCGCTCGGCCGCGGTCTCTTGCGTCAGATCAAAATCACGAATCAAGCTGGCATAGCCGTGGGCCTCCTCGATCGCGTTTAAACCTTCCCGCTGCAAATTCTCGATCAGACCGAGCGCAGCCGCCGAAGCGTTGCTCGCCTCCACGAGGCGGGCGGGGATCGTCTTGATTTTGAGCTGTTGAAAAGCCCGCCAGCGACGCTCACCCGCAATCAGTTCAAACTTGTCGCCCTGCCGCCGCACGACAATCGGCTGAAGCAAGCCCTCTGAACGGATGCTCTCGGCCAATTCTCCCAGCTGTTCAGCCGGAATCTCGCGGCGGGCTTGGTAGGGACTCGGGACTATAAGATTGACCAAAATCTCAAGATACCCGGGCACACCGGCAATTCCAGCGGGCGGCGATCCGACCGCCGGAGCAGCCACGGCAGCAAGGGCGGGAGTGGCCGACTTGGCGGCGGAAATGAGTCCGCCGAGACCTCGGCCAAGACGTGATTTGGGAGCGGCTGCCATATTATTTACTTCCAGATATAGGGATGAAGAGCGTCTGGCCAAGGTTGATTTTTGAAGGATCGGCCAACTTGTTTGAGTTGATAATGTCCTGCTGCTTGGCTCCGGTTTTTTTAGCGATCACGGCCAACGTGTCGCCTTTCTGCACGGTGTAGCTCACGCCTTCTTTCGGGAAATCATCAGAGAAATTGGTCGTCACCGCCGGCCGGGTCGTCTGGCTTTTTGCCAACGAATCCAGCGCCGCATTTGTCTGTTTTCCGAGTTTCTCCAACTGGACCGCAACCTGCGCCAACGTCTCGCTCCTCGAGGCCGCGACGGATGAGCGGATGATGCGATTCAAATCAGCGACGGCGTCATTTAAGTCGCTCACGGTTGCATAACTTTTGCTCACCGCGCTCTGACCCGACTTCAGCTCGCGATTCTCACGTTCCAATTGCTCTACCTTCAGAGCCAATTCACCGAGCCGCTGCGAAAGGCCACGCACGTCCTCGCGCAGATTCGCCAGCTCCACTTGGGAGAAACCCTGCGACCCAAGACCGAGCGCCACAAAGACCACAAAACACCGGTAACGGTTGAACATGAGCCACAGGATGAAAAAGCCCCGGCCGGAAAACAAGCGGGTTGTGCGAAGAGAACGGATCAACGCCGAAAAGGGGCTGGTGCGACGAGCGGCGCAAGGGGTCTCGATTCGATCCGAACACCCGTGGGAATCGGGTAGCCCCGCAAAAATTCGCCCGCATCCAACATCCGTCCGCCAGCACGCTGCAATCGGCGTAGACGGAGAACGCCCCGGCCCGTCGCCAGCAAGAGGCCGGCCGAATCGGATCCCATGACTGAACCCGGAATCCCTCCTGCCTTGCCTTGGCCCCCGACCGCCTCGCCCGGAACATCGGCCAAACCAATCTTTACCAGCTCACCGTTGACCGAAATCGCACAGGTCGGCCACGGAAACAGGCCATTGATTCGTGCCGCGAGCACCGCCGCCGGCAATGCGAAGTCGAGGGCTCCATCGGCCTTTTCAAGGCGCCGGCAAAAGGTTGCCGCCGAGTGGTCCTGCTCAATAAAGACCAATTCACCGCCGGCCAGCCGCGGAAGGGCCCGCGCGACCAACGGCACGCAGGCCGCAGCCAATTTTCCCTCGACGTCTCCCGCCGTATCAAGCGCCCCGATGTTGACCAGCTCGGCATCGGCGAGCGGCCCGGCGTCAAGTTCCCGCACAATCCGCATCAGCGTGACGCCGGTCTCACCGTCACCGTTTGCAATCGCAGTTTGAATCGGCGACGCCCCGCGATACCTCGGCAACAACGAGGTGTGCAGGTTCAGCGTTCCCAGGCGAGGGGTCGCGATGAACACCTCCCTTAATATGTGCCCATATGCCATCACGAGCGACAGATCCGGCTTGAGCGCGGCGAGCTCGGCCCGCGACGAGTCGTCCAGTTTCTCAGGCTGAAACACCGGCAAGGTGTGCGCCAAGGCCCACGTCTTGATCGCATTGGCGGTGATCTTTTGACCACGCCCGACCGGGCGGTCGGGCTGGGTAAACACCGCCACAATCTCGGCCTGCAAGCGACCCGCCGCCGAATCAAACCAGTCGAGCAAGCGCAACGCGATCGCATCTGAGCCGAAGAAGACGATTCGGAGCGGTGCGGGTGAACTCATCGCTAAAGTGACGCCCAGTTGGCGAAGGACGCGGCTCAGTCCTCGAGCGTTTCGAGCTCGACCCGTCCAGCGCGCTTCTCCTCCGGACCGCGCTTATGCTGAGCCTTGGTTGTCGGGAAGGAGCTATTGCTGAAGGGCGCCGGCTCCCGTTTTTCTTTGCCGACGAGATCGAAATAGATCGGACAGCCCGCGAGATCGAATTGCTCGACCAATCCGGCCTCAAGATAACGCCGGTATTGCTCCGTGAGTTTTTCTTCGCGATTACAAAATAGCTTGATGCGAAACGGGCGCGTGCCCGTCTGCGTCGCGTAGTAGACCCGAAAACGTTTCCCGCCCACGGAGGGCGGCGGAGTGCGCTCGGCGAGATACGCGAGGTGCTGATTGAGCTTCGCGGTGGGCAATTTCTTATCGAGCGTGCGATTGAGCTTAACCGCCGCATTCAACATGCGGTCCACCTCGTAGCCGCTCATGGCCGAGACAAATATCAGCGGCGAACCCGGCGTGAAAAAGAGCCGATCAAACAGCGCCTTCTCATACTTTTCCCGATACTCGCGGGCATTTTTATACCCCGAGACTTTCAGATTTCCGCCGGTAAACATCTCCTGCACGAGGTCCCACTTATTGACGACAATCACGATCGGCTTTTTCTCTTTGATCGCCTCTCCGGCGATCGCCTTGTCCTGCTGGGTCACGCCCTCCAGCGCGTCGAGCACGAGGAAAACTACATCGGCCCGCTGGATCGCATCGAGCGAACGCAGCCGGGAAAAATACTCGACCGGCGAGGCCAGCTTCGTCGCCGCCTTAATTCCCGCCGTATCGATGAGTTTAAACGGATACATCTCGCCATCGCGGCCCTTGAATTTAAACGGAAGCTCCACCGAATCGCGCGTGGTGCCGGGAATCGGGCTGACCACAAGTCGGTCGCTTTGCAGCAGATTGTTGCTCAACGAACTTTTACCCACATTCGGCCGGCCGATGAAGCAAAAACAGAGGGGGTCGGCCGAGGTTTTGACGTGACTCGGATCGACTTCGGGCGCCGCGCCCAAGCGCTCGAGGATGACCGCTCGCAGATCATTTTCACCTGTGCCATGCTCGGCCGACACGCGCGACGGCTCACCGAGACCAAGCGCATAGGCGCCGTCGAGCTGAACCTTCTCGTCATTAAAGTCGGCTTTGTTCACGACGAGCAGCACGTTCTTCTTCGACTTACGCAGCATCTTCGCGATGCGGTCGTCGAGGCCGGTCACGCCTTCGAGTCCATCGATCACGAACAAAATCAGGTCGGCAGAGGCGATGGCGAAATCCACCTGCTTCTCCGAGGCCTTGATTAAATCGACCGTCGATTCACCGCCTACAAGCCCCAACCCGCCCGTATCGAGCAAAGTAAACGCGCCCTCGCTGATCTCGGTCGAGATCACATCGCGCGTTACACCCGGCTGGTCATGGACAATGGAAATGCGTTTCCGCGCCAAGCGGTTAAAAAGACGACTTTTGCCGACATTGGGTCGGCCGACGATAGCAACGGTGCGGGACATAGAGAGAGTGCACGGCGGAAGGGCAGCGGGAGCAAAGGAAGAATTTGGTTCTCCACCCTACCCCGCCGGCCGCCGAGGCGGATTATGCTTTGGGCTGCTGCACAAACCGCTCGATGCGGTCGCAGGCGACAATGAGCTGTTCGTAGCTTGTGGCAAAGCACGCGCGCACGTGTCCGATGCCGTTGTCGCCGAAAGCGCTACCGGGGACGACCGCCACTTTCTGCTCGGTCAACAGACCGGCGGAAAATTCCTTCTCGGTGCGACCGGTGCCAGCGACGCTCGGGAACGCATAGAAACTGCCGCGCGGCGAATGACACTTGAGACCGATTTCGTTAAACCGGCGGACCACAAGATCGCGGCGGCGATGGTACTGTTCACGCATTTTCAAGACATGGTCCCATCCGCGGGTGAGCGCTTCCAGCGCCGCCTCTTGGGCGATGATCGACGCGCAAAGCATCGTGTATTGGTGCACCTTCATCATCGCATCGATGAGCACCGCCGGACCGCAGGCATAGCCGAGCCGCCAGCCGGTCATCGCAAACGCCTTTGAAAAACCGTGCAGAAAAATCGTCCGCTCCACCATTCCGGGCAGGCTCGCGATACTGGTATGAGTCCCCTCGAAAGTGAGCTCCGAATAGATCTCGTCGCTGAGCACGAGCAGATCTTTCTCGCGGCAAAACGCTGCGATTGCTTCCAGTTGCACCCGGTCGCAGGTGCCACCCGTCGGATTGCAGGGCAGATTAAGCATTAGAATCTTGCAACCCGGTTGCCACGCCGACCGGAGGGCCTCAGCGGTCAGCGCGAAATTATCCCGTGCATAGGTCGGCACGCCGACGGCCTGCCCGTGGACCAGCGCGATACTAGGATGATAGGAAACGTAGCACGGCTGATGAAACATCACCTTGTCGCCGGGATTGCAGAAGGCCCGCAATGCCAGATCCAACGCCTCACTCACGCCCACCGTGACAATGACTTGGTCGTCCGGCCGGTAATCGACGCCGAAATGCTCGGTCACATACGTCGAAATCGCCCGACGCAACTCAATCAGTCCGAGGTTAGACGTGTAATAGGTCTTGCCGCGCTCGAGCGCAAAAATCGCCGCTTCGCGGATGTTCCAAGGCGTCACAAAATCGGGTTCACCCACTCCGAGCGAAATCACATCTTGGCCCTTCATTTTGGCGACCAGTTCAAAGAAATCGCGGATACCGCTCTTGGGCAGCGCGGCCACATGGCCGGCGACCCAGCGTTTGGAATCTGTGCTCATGGAAAAATCCTCCGGTTAGGGCGTGATCGTGAGCCGCGTGGTGGAGGCCTCGCCGGTATCGAGCAGGAATCCCTGATCCTTGTAACAGCGGAGCATAAAATGGGTCGAGGTCGAGATGACGCCCTCAATCGTGGAGAGCTTCTCCGACACGAACGCCGCGACTTTTTGGAGCGACGCGCCCTTTACAAAAACGAGCAGATCGTAACCGCCCGACATGAGGTAACAAGACTCCACCTCGTCGAAGCGCGCGAGGCGTTCAGCGAGCCGGTTAAACCCGCCGCCGCGCTCCGGCGTGATCTTTACCTCGATCACTGCCCGCACGGTGGCAGCCGCTGCCGCCTCGTTGGAAAGATCGAGCACCGGACGCCAGCCGAGCAGGACTTTATCCTTCTTCAACTGCTCCAAGTGCTGTTCGACTTCGCTCACGGACAAGTTCGCGACCTGCGCGATTTGCGCCGTCGTGAGATTGCCGCCTTCGAGTAACAGCTTAAGCACAGGGTTCATAGGGACCGCGTTTATCCGGCACCCCACCCGTTTTGACGAGGACGAAAATTGTCCCGCCTCCATCCTGCCACCGTTACTCGAAGCGGAGTTGCATCGCGTCCCCAACTTCACCCAATCTTCCATCTCCATGTTCGAATCTCTCACGGAAAAACTCGGCGGCGCGCTCCGCAATCTTCGCGGGGTCGGCAAACTCACGGAAGAAAACATGGCGGACGCGCTCAAGGAAGTGCGCACCGCCCTGCTCGCCGCCGACGTCCACTTCAAGGTCGCCCGCGACTTCGTCGAGCGGATCCAGACGGCCTGCGTCGGCCAAGAGGTGCTGAAGTCGGTCACACCCGGCCAGCAAGTGGTCAAAATCATCAACGATGAACTCGTGCAGTTGCTCGGCGAGGGGCAGACCACGCTCTCCCCTGCCCGCCCACTCAAAGTTCTGATGGTTGGTCTGCACGGCTCCGGCAAGACCACCTCCACCGCGAAGCTCGGCAAGCTGCTGAAAAAGCGCGGTTACAAACCCTTCGTTGTCGCCTGCGATATCTACCGTCCCGCCGCCATCGACCAACTTGAAATTCTCGCCAAGCAGGAAGAGCTTGGTTTCTACGCCGACCGCAGCTCCCGGGACGTCACGGCTATCGGCGCTGCGGCCCTCGCCGCCGCCGATGCGGCCGGCACGGATTGCATGATCTTCGACACCGCCGGCCGCCTTCAGATCGACACCGAGCTGATTGAAGAGGTAAAGAAACTCCGCGCCCGCATTCAACCCGATGAGGTCTTCCTAGTCGCCGATGGCGCGCTCGGCCAAGAAGCCGTCAATGTAGCCAAGGCCTTTCACGACGCCCTCCAGCTAACCGGGCTGATTCTGACGAAGCTTGACGGCGATGCCCGCGGCGGCGCGGCACTTTCGATCAAGAGCATCACAGGCGTTCCGATCAAATTTATCGGCACCGGGGAAAAAACCGGCGATTTCGATACGTTTTACCCCGACCGACTCGCGTCCCGCATCCTTGGCATGGGCGACGTCGTTTCTCTCGTCGAGCGGGCGCAGGAAAACATCGATCAAAAAGAAGCCGAGCGCATGGCCGAAAAGATGCGCAAGGCCGATTTCAACCTCGAAGATTTTCTAGCCCAGATGCAGCAGATCAAAAAAATGGGCTCCATGCAGAGTATCGTCGGGATGATGCCCGGCATGAGCGGGGTTCAGCTACCCGACGATTCCGAACGCCAAATGGGCAAGACCGAGGCCATTATTCTTTCAATGACTTTGAAGGAGCGCCGAAAGCCCGACATTCTAAACGGTGGTCGGCGTCAGCGGATTGCCAACGGCGCAGGTGTAAGAATCGTCGAGGTAAACCAAGTGCTGAAGCAGTTTCAGCAGATGCAAAAGATGATGAAGATGATGAAAGGCGGCGGTGCTAAAAAAATGATGCGCCAAATGGAGTCCATGAAGGGCCGAGGCGGCTTCCCCGGCTTTTAGACCAACGAGGGCTACGGGCGTTTTAGAAGCGGTGCGCACAAAAAAGCCGGCCTTTTTCGGCCGGCTTTTGAATGGGCGAAAATCCCCGTTGGTTACTCGCGACGCGAATTGAGCAAGTAGAGCAGATACATCAGTGAGCTGACGAATGCTGCCACGTAGGTGAGCGCGGCTGCGTTGAGCGTAGCCGTGACTCCGGGCATTTCGTCCCGGTCAATGATACCGAGGCCGACCAACTCGACTCGGGCGCGACGGCTTGCATCAAATTCAACGGGCAAAGTCACAAACTGGAAAAACGCCAACACCGCGTAACAGAGAATCGCGATGTCGAGCATCATGCCAGTGAGGCCGCTCGCGAGGAAAAATCCGGCGATCATCACGATCGGCAAGGCTCGCGTCACAATGTTGGTGGCGGGCACCAGAGCCATTCGCAACTTGAGCATCGAGTAGCCGATTTTGTGTTGGATGGCATGGCCCGCTTCGTGGGCGGCAACCCCGAGGGCTGCAAGACTGGTGCCGCGGTAATTTTCCTCCGAGAGCACGAGCCGCTTGTTGATCGGATCGTAATGATCGGTGAGGTGACCTTCGGTCGAGGCGATCTCGACGTCGGTGATGCCGGCGCGAGCCATCACAGCCTCGGCGGCCTCGCGTCCGGTGATCCGACCTCGCGAAGGAATCTGAGCGTTCTTATTGTAAACGCTCGACACGCGCATCTGGGCATAGAGCGAAAAAATCATCACCAAGCCAAGAAGGACCATAAAAACCCACGACGGCAAAAACGACGTCTGGTTGCCAATAAGGGCGAAAGTTAAGGATGTTGTCATAGTGATTTAGATGGAGGCTCCCCAGAGGTTCCGGGGGAAGTCACCAGATAACCCTAGTGAAAACGCGTGAAATGCCAGTGCAATTCACGCGTTTGGAAATGAAATCGCGGCATTCCACCGCGAGTGGCGCCGGGTTACGCCAAGTCCGGCACATCCAGCCACCGCCGCTCAGCCCAAGACTGGAGGCCAAGCTCGGCGAGTTGCACGCCTCGGGCGCCTTCCAGCAAATTCCATGGGAAAGGATCGCCCTTCACCACGTGCTTAAGGAAGAGCTCCCACTGCACCTTGAATGCGTTATCAAACACGTCGTTCGTCGGCTGGGTGACCCAGCCGTCCGTGTATTTGATCGGGCTGTCGGTATCGGGACTCCAGACGCAACGCGGCGTCATCGAACCGTGCTGGATCACGCAGTTGCGAAGGCCCGCGACGGCGCTGCCGTGGGTGCCATCGACCTGCAAAGTGAGCAGATCATCGCGGCGCACCCGGACGACCCACGAGGAGTTAAAGTGACAGATCACGCCGTTTTTCAGCTCGAATGTTGCATAAGCAGAATCGTCAGCGGTGCACTTGTAGGGCTTGCCCGCTTCATCCCAGCGCCGGGGGATGTGGGTGGCGCCGAGGCACGAGACCGACTTCACGTCGCCGAACAGATTCTGAATCACATATTGCCAATGGCACAGCATATCGACGATGATGCCACCGTCGTCTTCCTTGCGGTAATTCCAAGACGGGCGCTGCAATTTCTCGTTCTCCCCGGTGAAAACCCAATAGCCGAATTCGCCGCGCACCGATAGAATCTTTCCAAAAAATCCGGTATCGATCAGATATTTTAGCTTGAGCAATCCCGGAAGCCAAAGCTTGTCCTGCACCACACCGTTCTTGAGGCCGGCCGCCGTGACTTCTTTGTAAAGCGCGAGCGCCTCGGCCGAAGTCGTCGCCGAGGGTTTCTCGCAGTAAATGTGTTTCTTCGCCGCGATCGCCTTGCGCACGCCAATGGGACGTTGCCCGGTCAGGGTTGCGTCGAAATAGACTTGGTTGCCAGCATCGGCGAGCGCGGCGTCCAGATTCGTGCTATAGCGCTTCACGCCCGCGCGCGCAGCCAAAGCGGCCAACTTAGACTCACTGCGCCCGATCAAAATTGGGTCGGGCATGATGACGTCGCCGTCGGCGAGCTTGATGCCGCCCTGGTCAATGATGGCCTTGATTGAGCGCAACAGGTGTTGGTTGGTGCCCATGCGTCCTGTGACGCCATTCATGATAATACCGACCTGATGTGTGATCATAGTGATTGGAGGTTAAAGACTGGATCGTGAAGTGACGGCCAACACCCTACGCTGATTCCGCCGCTTGCGTTAGCACAAAAGCGACGGATTATAGCACAGAAACGACTTTCATGCATGCTTGGAGCCCTTTACTAATTCAGAAGATTGAAATTCACGCCTTGGGTTTCGTCCTGCGCAAACTTCAACTTAACCGCCACCGCGACGCCGAGGTTGCCCCTCACCGCCACGCTTACGCCCAACTCATCCTCTACCTTTCCGGCGAGGGCATTCAGTCCACCATCGGACGTCGTCGACCAGCCCGGGCCGGGGACTTGTTTATCATCCCCGCCGGAACTCCCCACGGATTTTCCGTTTCCGGCCCAAGCCGTCCCTTGTGCCTCGTTCTCGATTACGAGCTGGAAGATGCCCGCCGGATTAGATCGGCGCACCGCACGCTGCGGCCCGCCGCACTCAACGAGCTCCACGCCTTACTCTCCTTCATTCCACGAAAAGGCCGGCTCACGCTTTTGGACTATTCCACCATTCTCTCCGTCGTCGCTCGCTTAATGGAGCCGGCAGCCAACAAAGGCGCTCCACCTCCTTCGCTGCTCGAACAGCTAACCGAGCCGATCCGGACATCCGTTGCGCTCGGCAAGGTCGCCCGCGATTTCGGCTACCACCCCGATCACCTCAGTCGTAAATTAAAGCACGAATCCGGCCTCACCTTACGTGAGCTTCGTGACCGCCTCCGGCTCGAGGCCGCCCAAAAGTCCCTTTGCTCCAGCGACTCCATTGCAGAGGCTGCGGTCCAGTCGGGCTTTGAGGACCCCAACTATTTTGCCCGCTGGTTTCGCCGTCGGACCGGTCAAAGTCCCAGTAAATGGAAATCGTGAGGGGAGCCGCGTCGAACTAACTCAACCAGTTTGGCCGCGGCCCAGTCCTGCGACGGGAACAAGTATTGGCCGGAATGGAATCCCTTTTTTCTTTTCTTCAAACCTCGAGTTAACGGCCAACATCCGAGACGCCACTTCAGGCACCATACTTTGCCACGTCACGGCCCCGATTCCGAGTCATTCTAAAAACGGCAGTTGAACCACGGATAGACCCGAATGGACCCGGATCCCAAGCAGATGGTAGAAGCGAACGACTCACCCATGAGGTGAAGTCGGTTCCCCGTCTTTATCCGGGTTAATTCGCGTGCATCCGTGGTTAGTAAATTTGGAGGGTTGGGCTGCGGCGGATTCAAGGTTGATCCTCCCTCGCTTGCCACCAGTGCGATTGATCCCAAGCCATAAACGCCATGAATCCCGCCGCAGACGCCACCGCGCTGCTGGCCAATCCTATAAAGCCGCCACGAACCGAACCGTTTCCGCCACCACTTCCGGCGTCGCCAGGATCCGCAAATGCCCGCGTCCCGGACACGGCAACAACCGCGCCCCGCTCCACTGCGCCACGAACTCCTCCGAACCCGAAAAATCGGTGTGGTCGTCTTGTGGGTCGTGGAAAACTAAGACCGGGCACGGCGCCCGGCGCGCCACCACGCGCATATCCACGTCCTCGTCTTTCCAGCCCACGCGTCGCTCCGCCGCCGCATAAAATAACGTCCGCACTTCAGGCGTCAGCTCAAGCCCCGCAGCCACCCGCTCCATGCGCCGACGGTGGCTCAGCGGCGGGGCAATCATCACCAATCCTTTGGTCGTGAGTCCGATCATCGTCGCCATCGCCGCACTCGCCGCCCCCATCGAGTGGCCGATGAGCGCGTGCACCCCGCCCCGCTGAGACGCGATTTCCACGATGCACTCGGCCAAACGCGGCACCGAAGCCTCGACACCCGGCGACTCCCCGTGCGCGGGTCCGTCGAAGGCCACCACTCGAAAGCCCGCCGTCACCAGAGGCGCCGCAAACGCGCCCAGTTGCGACCCCCGCCCCGCCCAGCCGTGCACCAGCCCCACCACGGGCGCAGTCTCACTGCCCCAAGTCCAGGCCGCCAACGCGCCCGCCCGCGTCGCCAGCATCCCGCGCCGGGCCGTTTCCAGATACCCGGCCTCGCGCGGTGTCATCCTCGACGGCGGCGGCGGGCGCAAAAAGACATCCACCGCCAACTCTGCCAACCCACCCGCCGTTGCCACCTCCGGCCACGCCAGCCCGGCCCGCTCGACGACAAATTTCAGCCGCTCATGCATCAATCGACGGAAGCTAACCGTCCCCGTTAAACTCGACCGACTACGAGCGAAGCATTTGTCCCGCCGAACCCGAAGCTGTTCGCGAGGGCGTAGTCGACGCGTTTCGTCACCGCCACGTTGGGCGTGAAATTCAGCCCAAGCGCCACGCACGCGGGGTCGATATTGTCCAAATTAATCGTCGGCGGAACCACGCCGTGATGCACGGCGAGCACCGCGGCGAGCGCGCCGAGCGCACCCGCACCGCCGAGCAGATGCCCGGTCATGGATTTCACGCCGCTCACATGCAGCGTCGCCATCGCCTCGGCAAACACGGCCGCGATCGCCGTCGCTTCTTCCCCGTCACCGCCCGGGGTCGAGGTCGCGTGCGCCGACACATAGCCGACCGACCCGGGCTTCACGCCCGCATCAGCCAGCGCCAGCTCCATCGCCCGCCGCGATCCCTCGGCCTCGGGCGCCAGCGACGAAAGATGATACGCATCGCCCGACGCCGCATAACCGCGCAGCTCGGCGTAGATCCGCGCGCCCCGCGCTTTTGCGTGCTCGTATTCTTCGAGCACCATCGCCACGGCACCTTCGCCGATCACAAACCCATCGCGATCGGTGTCGTAAGGCCGTGACGCCTTTTCCGGTGCGTCGTTCCGGGTCGAGAGCGCTCGCATCTGCGCAAACGCGCCCACCGAAAGAGGACTGATCGCTGCCTCGGAACCGCCCGCGATCATCACATCGGCCTCACCGCGCTGGATCACCCGCAACGATTCGCCGAGCGAATGCCCGCTCGTCGCGCACGCCGCCGTGTTGCTCATGTTAGGTCCCCGCGCATCGAGCAAAATCGCCAGCTGTCCCGAGAGAATGTTTGGCGCCACTTGGATGATGAAGAACGGCGAAATCTTCCGAAACCCACCCGTCTTCCACGTCTCATGCATCGCCTCAATCTCAGGCAGCCCGCCCAAACCCACGCCCATGTTGATCGCCAACCGCTCGGACCGAAGCGTAGCCCGGACCGCATCGAGCCCCGAATCAACATACGCTTCGAGCCCCGCCCCGAGCCCGAGCTGGGTGAAACGCCCGAGCTTCTTCACTTCTTTAGGCGTGAGGGGAGCCAACACCGGCTCTCCCGCCGCACCGCGGGGATGCACCGGCGTCGCAATCGGTTTGGTCGGGTCGTAGTTTTTGACCTCGCCCGCGATCTGCGCGGTGCAACCTGTCGCGTCGAACCGCGTCAGCTTCCCGATGCCGCTACGCCCGGCCGTCAGCGACGCCCAAGTCTCCGCCACCGAATTTCCAACGGGCGTCACCGCCCCCAACCCTGTGATAACGACCCGCCGCCGATTGCTCTGTATTGTGTTCATAAATTAGAAAATTGCCCCGCGCCCTTAGCAAAACTCCTCGCGCAACATCCGCCGCGCCGAGCTCAACAACGCATCACTCCGCTCCGGCGTATCCGCCGCCCGCGCGAACAACAACGCCCCCACCAGCGAACTCATCAGATGGGTCACGCGGTCCCGGTTTTTCTCCTCATCCCGCGCCAGCCGCAGGGCCGCGCACAGTCGATCCAGATGCCGCGCAAATCCCCGCGCGTATCCCGCCCTGCCCGCACCGTCGAGCCTCGCCATATCCGCGCCCACCGCGACGACCAGACAACCGGAACCCCGATTGTCCCGGTGTCGGGCCGAAAGATAACTATCGATGAGCAAACGCGCCCGTTGCCCGGCGGTCGGCCGGCCCGCGATCCGCTCCAAATTGCCCACCGCCGCTTCAAACGCGTCGGCGCACGCCTCGGCCACGAGCGCGGCTTTGTCCTCAAAATGCGCGTAAAATCCCCCGTGGGTCAGCCCCGCCCGGCGCATCACTTCGTCCACGCCGGTGTTTTCTACTCCGCGTTCCCGAAACGCCGCGCTCGCCGCCGCCACGATACGGCGCCGGGTGTCGAGTTTGTGCGTCGGAGGGTAGCGCATAGCCCCGAAATCATTGCCATGACGCTCGTCATATCAACTCAGAAATCGCCCTGACCGCGCTTTGACAACCATCCCCTCGCATCCTTTATTACCCGTCCTTTGAATCCGCAGCAGCTTCACCCTTATTGGCGCATGGAATACATCGAAGCGCCGCGCTACCCGGTAGCCCTGCAGCGACCCTTCACCGAACTCCCGGCCCTCGGAGACGACCGCGCCGCTCTAATTGTCCACCGTTCACTTCTTTCGTATCTGATCGTCAATCGCTTTCCCTATAACCCCGGGCACCTCCTCGCCGTGCCTTTTCGGGAAGTAAACGACCTGCTCGATCTCACGCCTCCCGAACGCGCCGATCTCATGGAAGAGATCGTTTTCGGCCAAAAGCTTCTCCACGCCGTCCTAAAACCCGACGGCATCAACGTTGGCTTCAACCTCGGTTCTGCCGCTGGCGGCAGCATCGCCCATCTTCACGGTCACCTCGTGCCCCGCTGGTCGGGCGACAACAACTTCATGCCGGTTCTGGGCCAAACCCGCATCTTGCCCCAAGCCCTCGAAGCGATGTGGGACCGCCTCGCCGCGGCCGTCCCCACCCTTCTGTAATCTTCCTCTTCCCGCTTAATCTTTCTTTTTCGTCCTCCGCTCCTGCCCCCGACTAGGAATCCGTCCGTCCCATTTTCGATCCCTCCGCGTTTGCACACCAAAACCCTCCATTTTCCCAGCGCCCGCCACTTGAGCGCGCTCTACGCCGGCTCCGACCAAAATCTCACGGCCGCCGAGGTCGCGCTGCACGTTCGCCTCATCACGCGCGAAGACTGGCTGAAAATCGAACCCTTCGCGTCTGCTGCCACCGGCCCGCAACGCCCACCCGCCGAAGCCATCGCGCTCGCCGCGGATTTCTTTAACTTCCTCCACGCCGCCCGCGGCCAAGGTCTCGCCATCCGCACGCCTGACTTCCTCCGCATTCTGGAGACCTTTGCGCGCGGCGAGGGCGCCGACCTCAAAGCGCTTTACGCCGCCCCGCTCGTAATCGCCACCAACCGAAAGACGATCGTCCCGAAAACCCTCGGCCAAAAGCTCTACCTCCAGTCGATCCTCAAGAATCCCGTGGTCTTCGGCATCGGTCCCGCTGGCACGGGCAAGACCTACCTCGCCATGGCCGCCGCGGTCTCCGCGCTGCTGAAGAACGAGGTTCAGCGCATTATTCTCACCCGCCCCGCCGTCGAAGCCGGCGAAGCCCTCGGCTTCCTCCCGGGTGATCTCGAGGAAAAGATCCTGCCCTACCTCCGACCGCTCTACGACGCGCTCGGCGACATGCTCGACCCCGCCGACGTCACCCGCCTCACTGAGAAGGGTGTGATCGAAATTGCCCCGCTAGCCTACATGCGCGGCCGCACGCTCTCCAACGCCTTTGTCGTTCTTGATGAAGCGCAGAATACCACGCCCGAGCAGATGATGATGTTTCTCACGCGCCTGGGCGAAGAATCGCGCATGGTCGTCACTGGCGACATCACCCAAATCGATCTGCCCCGATCCAAACAAAGCGGCCTGCTCGAAGTCCGGCGCATTTTGCAAAACATCCCCGGCATCGAATTCCACACGTTCAGCGGCAGCGACGTCGTCCGGCATCCCTTGGTTCTGAAAATCATCGAAGCCTACGAAGCCTACCGCAATCCCATCGGCACGGAAGACGGCCCGGCGGAGAAACGCTAGGCCCTTCCTTTTTTTCCCCCACCCGCTCGCCTCATGTCCGTCAAAAACCAGTGGAAACTCCTCGTCGGCGGCCTCGGGGCGCGCCGCCCCGCCACGTCGGCCGCGCGCTCCCCGGTGCGAGAATTCCTCGAGCGCAGTCGCCTCGTTTCCACGCTTATCTTTCTCGTTACTTTTACCGCCATCGTGCTCATCAGCTCGACCGGCATGACGTCGCTTCGCCAGCCGTTGCTCCCCGGCCAGACCGCCACGGCCCGCATCAATGCCGCCGCTTCGTTCACCTACGTCAGCCAAGAACGCACCACGGCCGCCCGCGAACAATTCCTTGACCGTGTCCCGCCGGTTTATCGCCTCGAGTTGGGCGCCTTGGAGCGCTTCGAAGCTGCCGCCCGCGACCTTCTCGCGCGCCTGGCGCTCTATGAAACGGCCCACCCCAGAGGCAGCCCGAGCCTCAACTCTTACCGCAACGAACTCGACGAAATCGCCACCAGCTTCAACGCGATCGGCGCTTATCGCACCAGCCCCGAAGACCTCGCCGCCCTTCTCGCCTCCGGCGACGCCACGACCCGTGCCGCCCTGTTTGAAACCGGGATCAGCGTGCTCCGCGAGCTTCACACCGAGGGCATTCACGACGCCGCCCTCGGCAACCCCGGCAGCGGCGGGATCACCGTTTTCCAGGTTTTCACGCCCAACGGCTCAACCGCCCCGCGCCCGGTGCATTCGAGCGAAGACGCGTTTACCATCCTCCGCGTCAGTCTCGCCACCGAGGGCATGCCCCGTCCCTCCGCGCAGGCCCTTTTCCGATTTTTCCGCAACGGCATCACCACCAATGTCACCTTCGACCGCGCCGCCACCCAGCAACGCGAGACCGACGCGGCCCGCGCCCTCGTTCCCGTCTCGGTCAATGTAACCCGCGGTCAAACCCTCATCGAGCCGGGCGACCGCGTGACCCCGGAACAACACGAACTGCTCTCCGCTCACCGCCGCTACCTGCTGGAGCACGGCGACGCCGAACTCAACGAGGGCCTCGCCCTCTTCGGCCGCGTGCTCCTCGTGCTCGCGATGGTCCTCGCCTCCATTATTTACATCCGACTCGAGGACGCCGAGACGCTCAGGAGCAACGTCCGCCTCGGGCTCCTCGCCCTCGTCGTCATTCTCAACCTCGGTCTCGTCCGTCTCGTCTACGCCCTCGGCGGGGCCGATTTCTTTGTGAACGACGGCTCGTGGGCCTCGACGCTACCTTACGTCGCGCCCACCGCCTTCGCTCCGCTCATCGTCGCCATTCTCATCGACGCCGGCTCCGCCATCTTTATGGCGCTGCTCATCTCGATTTTCACCGGCGTGATCTACGGCAACCGGCTCGACCTGCTCGTCCTCACTTTTCTCGCCTCCTTGGTCGCGATCTACTTCGCCCGCGACGCTCGGCGCCGCGGCCGCGTCGTTCGCTCCGCCGCCGCCGGCGGCCTTACAGTTGCGGTCTTCGCCGCCCTCATCGCCTTTGCCGACCAAACCCCGCTCGATACCCTCGCCCGCCAGATGTCAGCCGGCGTGCTCACCGGCCTCTTCACCGGCGTCGCCGTCGTTGGCCTACTCCCGGTCCTCGAGTCTCTTTTTAAGCGCACCACGGATATCACTCTTCTCGAGCTCACCGACTACAACCACCCCCTCCTGCGCCGCATGCAGCTCGAAGCCCCGGGCACCTATCACCACTCACTCGTCGTCGCGCAGCTGGCCGAAAACGCCTCCAACGCCATCGGCGCCAACCCACTCCTTGCCCGCGTCTGCGCGCTCTTCCACGACATCGGCAAAACCGAACACCCGAATTTCTTCACGGAAAACCAACGCGATCGCCAAAACCCCCACGACGCTCTCGATCCGGTTGAATCCGCCCGGATCATCAAACGCCATGTCTCCGACGGCGTCGAACTCGCCGCCCGCCACCGCCTCCCCCGCGCCGTGCTCGATGTCATCGCCCAACACCACGGCACCACCCTCGTCCGCTATTTTTACCAGCAAGCCGTCTCACTCTTGATTGCCCCGGGTTCCGCCACCTCGCCGGCGTCCGCCTCCGCCACCCCTCCCGGCGCCCCTAGTTCGGCCTCGAAAATCCCCGACGACGCGCCCTTCCGTTACGATGGCCCGCGCCCTCAATTTAAGGAGAGCGCCGTTATCTCCCTCGCCGACGGGGTCGAAGCCGCCTCACGCTCCCTCCGCTCCACCGACGCCGCGCAACTGACCGCCCTGATTGATAAAATTTTTCTCGATCGCATCGCGGAGAAGCAACTCGACGAAGCACCGCTCACCTTCGAGGACCTCGCCCGCATCAAGCACAGCTTTCAATTTACACTGCTCAACATGCTCCACGCCCGCGTCGCCTACCCCGCCCCCGAGTCGGCCAAACCGGCCTTGGCTCAAGCTTGAGCCCGCTTCTCTGCCTCTTTTGATTCGCGCCCTTTCGCGAGTATTCGCGGCTCCAACCATGCCCCACGCCACCGCCCGCGAGATCACCATCGCCAACCGCTACGCCCGCTTGCGCCTCGACCGCCCCGCCCTCATCCGCGCCGTCCGCACCCTCGACACCGAATTCCCGAAATCAAGCAGCGCGCCGCAGCATTCAAAATTTCCGACCTGCCCTCCCGGCGAACTTTCTCTCGTCTTCCTCACCGACCCCGCGCTCGCCGAACTCCACGGGACGTTTCTTGACGATCCGACCGTCACCGACGTCATCACCTTCGAAGGCGACCCCGCCCACGGCACCGCGGGCGAGATTTGCATTTCGGTCGATGCCGCGCTTCGCCAAACCGCTCCGCGTGCGAAAGCCGCCTTCGCCGCCGAACTTCTTCTTTACGTTGTCCACGGCTGGCTCCACCTCGCCGGTTACGACGATCTGCAACCCGCCAAAAAACGCCTCATGCGCCGCGCCGAAGCCCGCGCCCTTCGCCTGCTCGGCCCGCAGGCAATTTTCACGCTGCGCTGACCCCCGTTTCCTGTTCCCACCGCGTTTTTCCGTGCATCACCCAATCCCGAACCGCTAATTTTGCCCCATGTCCGCGTCGTCATCGCTTCCCAAACCCGAGTCTCGCTTGGTCACCTTTCGCAATGCCTTCATTTCGGGCGCCCTCCTGCTCGCACCGCTGATCGTCACCGTCTGGGCCTTTGCCCAAATCATCGCGCTGGTCGGCGGTACCATGAGTCCGCTCTTTTTTGACCGCCTACCCGCCACGTTGCGCGATCTGCCTTTTCTCTGGGATGTCGTCAGCACCATCAGCGTCGTGCTCATCGTCACCGCCCTCGGCTATGTGTCGCGCTATGTCTTCGGAAAGTTTTTTGTCAGCATGGGCGAGCGCTTTATGCTCAGTATCCCGGGCATCAGCGCGGTCTACAACACCGTGAAGCAGATCGTCGACACGTTCGGCACCCAGAACAAAAATCTCTTCAACCAAGTTGTCCTCGTCCAATTTCCCCGTCCCGGCGTCTGGGCCATCGGCTTTTTGACCAACAAAACTCAGGGGGAAGCCCAGGCCAAAACCTCCGAGGAGGTCTGGACCGTCTTCGTCCCCACGTCCCCAAATCCCACCAGCGGCTTCCTGATTCTTTTTCCCGCCCGCGAGATCACGCCCCTCGAAATGAGCGTCGGCGAGGGCATGAAGATGATCATTTCCGGCGGGGCCGTCGTCCCCCCTTGGCCGGTCGTCAAAGCCGCCGATCTCGCCAATTAACTCCCGCGCTCACGCGCCCTGATTCCGATGGTCCCAATCGGGAATCAGGTTTCAGCAACCGAGAACCTCCCGATGCCCGGCCGCCAGCTCCAGACCGAGGCCTTCGTCCTCCTGAAACGCCCGCCCGCCGATTCGTTTCAGACGTTCAGTCTCTTCTCCGCCGAACACGGCCCGCTCCTCGCTCTGCAACGGCTCCCCAAGAAGAACGCCGCTAACCACCTCGCGCTCGATTTGTTCGACGAGGTCGCCCTTTCGCTTGAGACGTCCAACCAAGGTTCCACCTGGTTCATCAAAGAGGTCCGGCTCCTCGCCCGACCCACCGGCATCGGCCGCAGTTATTCCACCCTCATGCTCGCGTCGTCGTTTACCGCCCTCATCGCGCGCAACCCCGTCCACGAGGACAGCCGCACCGCCGTCGCCGGCCTCCTGCGCACTGCCCTCGCCGCCTTCGCGCAATCTCCCCGCGCCGATATCGTCTTCTTCAAGAGTCTCTATTGTTTCGCGCGCGACGAGGGCTACCCCGTGAAACAGCAGTGGTTCCCCGCTCTCGCGTCCGCCGAACAAACGCTCGCCGTCGAACTCCTCAACCGTCCCCTCGCCGCCCAAACCGCCGCACCTGAATCCACCGCCCGTCTCACCCGCCTGCTCGAAACTTATCTGCGCAACGACACGGAGATTCTCTTCGACTAAACTCGCGAGCGCCACTCGTCGCGGCGTCAGCCAACGCGCCGCCCACGGCTCGGCTCCCTTCCTTTCTTGCCCTCAACGCCGCTTCAAAATCCGCCCGGAATCTTCCGCCGCCTCGGCGCCGCCGGCCCGGCCGTGCTGGTGCTCTCCATTTTGCCGCCCCTCGGCAGCTTCCTGCTCCTCGCCACGCTCACCACGCTCGCCCCGTGGCTCCGCGAAAATGTCGCCCTCGGCCTCGTGCTCTATTTTTTCGCCGCCACCGCCCTCGTCGGCCTCTCGCTTCTCCCCAGCTTCGCCGCCGCGATGTTCGCCGGTTGGACGTTTGGTTTCGGCCTCGGGGTCGCGTCGTCCATGGCGGCCTGCACCGCCGCCTCGCTCGTCGCCTATGCGCTGGGGCGGTGGATTGCCCGCGATCGTGTCGTCGCCCTCATCGCCGAGAACCCCGCCGCGCAGGCCGTGCACCGGGCCCTGCTGGGTGATTGGCGGCGGATTGTACTCGTGACCGCGCTGCTGCGTCTATCGCCGCTGCCCTCGTTTGCCGTCGTCAACTTCAGCCTCGCCTCCGCGCGCACCCCGCTTGGCGGCTGCACCGTCGGTACCGTGATCGGTCTCGTTCCGCGCACGGCCGCCGCCGCCTTTGTCGCCGCCGGGATCGAGAAATTGCACACCGAAAAACTCACCGATACTCCGCTGTGGGTCTCCATCGGTGGCTTGGTGGCCTTCGTCTTCACCAGCCTCGCCATCGGGCTGCTCGCCCGGCGCGCGCTCACTCGGATGTCTCGCAGTTGATTTCGCCGCTGGCGCCCGCGCCGCACTTTCCATTTTCCTTCCGCGCCAACCGCGTGTTGCGTGAGACGCCCATGGATTTCTCCCTCGAAGCCCGCACCGCCCGCCTGAGCGTCGGCGAGTTTTCCGATTTCACCCTCGGCCCCCGCGACAGCTCCGGCGGCCCCCAGGGCATTTGGCGCGCGCAACTCGGCACCTACTGGCACCAACAGCTCCGCGCCCAAGCCACCGCCGAGCACGGCTCCGCCGCCGAATTTGAAGTTTCGATCGAGGGTCGAGTTTTCCACCGCGGCTGGACCCTCACCTTCAACGGCCGCATCGACCAACTCCTCCGGCTCGCGCCCAAACCGCTCCCCGGAAAATTTCTCCCAGCAGGTGACGCTGCGCTGCGGCCGGTACCGCCATCGCCCGCGACCATCGTGCTCCGCGAGATCAAAACCGTCACGCGCCCGCTCCCCGCCGACGAATCCGAACTGCGTCGCGACTACCCCGGCTACTTCACTCAACTCGCCACCTACGTCGCCCTCGCCCGCCTCGGCACTCTCGACCCCGCCGTTTCGACGTTCAGCTCCCAACTCATCTTCGTCGAAACCGCCAGCGGCCTCGCCCAAACCCTCGCCCTCACTTCTGCCGACGAACATCTCTTTCGCGTCAAACTCGAGCGCGTCACCGAGTTTCTCGACCTCCGACTCCGCGCCCGCGAACGCCTCCGTCACCTCGCCTACCGACCGGCCTTCGCCACCCCGCGCCCTGGTCAAGAGACCACGGCCACCGAACTGACCGCCGCCTTCGAGCGCCAACCTTCACTCCTCTTCGAAGCCCCCACCGGCTTCGGTAAAACCGGCGTCCTCCTCGAATTCGCCCTCGGTCAACTTCGCTCCGGCCACTTCGACCGCGCCCTCTATCTCACCAGCAAAGCGACCGGCCAACTTCAAGTCGTCCGCACCCTCTCCGCGATGACGACCGACGTGTCCGCCTCTTCAACGCTCGACGCTCAGCTTCCCACCGCCACATCCGTGGCGGCCTGGCACGTCCGCAACAAATCCGAACACTGCATCAACCACACCTTTCACTGCCACCGCGATACGTGCGCCTACTTGGCCGACCTCGAAACCCGCTGGGCGTCTTCCGGACTCTCCCGTTTTTACCTCCTCGAAAACCAAGCGCGCGATCTGCCCACCCTCCGCGCGGCCGGCCAGTCCGCTCGGATCTGCCCTTACGAAATCACCCGCGCGGCGCTCGCTTTCAACGACGTCTGGATCGGCGACTACAACTACGTCTTCGCTCCGTCCAACCGCACCCTTTTCTTCAACCAACCTGGCTTCGATCCCGCCCGCACGCTCCTGCTCATCGACGAGGCGCACAATCTGCCCACCCGGGTCGCCGACGCCCACTCCCACCACGTCAACGCCGCCGATGCCCGCGCGCTCCTCGCCGAACTGGATCATCTGCACGCGCCCAAGCCTCTGCTGCGCGCCTGTGAAAGCTGGGCACTTTTGGTCTCCGCTCTGCCCGCCGCCGACGCTCTCGACCCCGCGCTCGAAGCCGACGTAGCCGATACCCTCGCCTCCATCGCGGCCGCCCTCGCCACCGAACCGATCGATTCCGCTGCCCTTGGCCCGCACTTCGCTTCCCTGCTGTGGACGACACCGCAACTAGTGGAGTGGCTCGCCGACCCGCTGCTCAAGAAACTGCTCTGGTCGCCCCGCCCCGCCGAGCTATCCTTCACCTGTCTCGACGCCGCTGACACCCTCGGCCAAACCCTCCGCACGTTCGGCGGCATCGTGCTGGCGAGCGCCACCCTTTCCCCCACCGCCGAGTTCGCCACCGCCGTCGGTTTCCCTTCTTCCGGCCTTGAACCTTCAACTTCGAACTTTCAACTCCACAGTCTTGCGACCGTGGTCGCCCACACCCCATGGCGGGCCGACGCCTACGATCTCGCCTACGACCTCCGCGTGGATACGTCTTTCCGCGAGCGCGCCCAACACCACGCCACCACCGCCGCCACCATTGCCGCCCTTCACGCCGCAGCCGTTCGCTCCTTGAACGCTCAGCTCCCCACGCCCGACTCCGCGTCCGCCGCCGTCGCCGTTTTCTTTCCGTCTTTCGCCTACGCCGAGACGATCGCCCGCGAGATCGACCGCGACCACCCCGGCGTCCGCGTCGCCCTCCAACCTCGGCTCACCGACCTCGCCGCGCAGACCGCGTGGGTCGAAGAATCCCTCGTCCTCACCGACGCGCTTTTTCTCGTCTTAGGTTCCAGTTTTGCCGAGAGCATCGATCTCCTTGGCGGCCGTGTCACCCACGCGATGGTCGTCGGCCCCGCTCTCCCCGAGGTGAACGCCGTCCAACGCGCTCGTATCGCCGAACAGCGCGACCTCGGGCGCGAAGCCGCCTTCCGCCGTGTTTACCAAATTCCCGGCATGGCCAAGGTAAACCAAGCCCTCGGCCGCCTCGTGCGCGCCCCCGGCCAACGCGCCCGCGTCCTCCTCCACTGCCGCCGCTTCGCCGAGCTCAGCTACGCCCAACTCCTCGCCCACGACTACCAATTCGGCCAAAACATCTCTACCGATTCCGACCTCACCGCTTGGCTCGACCAGTCTTGTCTGACACCGCAGAATCATATTTCATCATCCTTGCGTCTTTTGCCGCCAGCGTAACCTGCGCCCTGATAATCCGTCATTTACCGATCTCACTTTAGCATCCCCTTGTTCCCATGACTAACTTTCATCGCTTCGCCTTGGTTCTCTGCTGCTTTTTCCCCCTTCTACTCGGGACCGCACACGCCCAAGCGGGCGGTAACGCCGTCAACATCCCGGGCATCGGCCGCGTCGTCATCAACCCCGATGGCACCATCACCCTCCCTGGCGGCCAGACGATCGCCGTGAATCCAAACGGAACGATTACTCTTCCCGGCGGCCAAGTAATCAACCTTCCCACGATTCCCGGAGGGGGCGGCGGCGGCATCCCCGGCGGCGGCGGTGGCGTCGTAAACCCAATCCTCGATCCACGGATCGTCGCTGGCACCGCCATCCTGATCGGCGATGACGCTTCAGCTGCCGTCGTGATCCCCAACGCCGGCGGCGGTGGACTTGTTAACACTAATGCGACTTACCTTTGGACGATCACCGGTGGCCGCTTTGCCTCGTCCGATCTTACTCGCGCCAACGTCGACTACACCGCCGACCGGGCCGGCACCGTCCGCCTGACGTGCGTTGTCACCGTGGCCGGTGCCCAACCGTTTACGGCAACCGCCGATGTCACCGCCGTCGACCCAGCCACCGCCGGGGTGATCACGACCACCCAGACCATCGCCGCCGCCACCACAGCTACGGGCGCTGCTTCGGTCCCCGCCGCCCAGAACGCCGATCGCACCATCCGCTGGACGATCACCGGAACAGCCGCCCGCATCACCGCCGGCGCCAATACCAATCAAATCACCTTCATCCCCGGCGATCCCGGCATCAAAGAACTCACCTGCGCCGTCACCTTAACCGCCGCGCGCATCACCGTCACATTACGCTCGTTTGTCGTCGTTCAGGGCTCCGGGCCCGCCGTCGCCCTCACCGTCAACGGTGGCTTCGGGGGTGGCACTTACCCGGGTGGCTCCCGGGTTGACGTCTTCGCCGCCGTGCCGGCCGCCGGCCAAGTGTTTGACCGCTGGACCGGCGACACCTCCGTGCTCGGCACCGGCCCGATCGCACCGCTCAACTCCCGGATTCAAATCACCCTGCCCTCGACGCCCGCGACGCTCACCGCGACCTACAAAGCGGCGCCGGCGTGGGTCCCGCTCACCGTCGCCTCGTTCAATCCCCAGCAATTCACCCCCCAAGGCGCAACCGCTCCCACCACGGTTACCGCCAATCTCACCTACTACATTCCACCCGCCGCGACCGGCGTGGTGTTCTTCCTTCATGCCACCGGCGACTCCGCCGCCACGTGGTTCAACTCACCCGAGTCGGCCCTGCTCATGCGCGATCTCGTTGCCGCCGGCTACGGCGTCGCCGCTCTCAGCAGCGTCAACCGCGCCGCAGGTAATTGGAATGCCCAACCCGTCCTCGCCAGCAATCCCGACGCGCTCAATCACATCGCCGCCCTCAACAAGTTTGCCGCCGACGGCCTGCTGCCAGCCTCACGGCCCGTCTTTATGATCGGCTTCGCCGCAGGAGCCGGAGCCGCCGCGCGTTTCGCCGATCTGCTCATCGCCGCCACCCCGGCCCGCCCCGTGCGCGGCACCGTGCTGTACTGCAACGCCGGCAACGAGACTTCGTCCGTCGTCGGGCGCGTGCCCGCGCTCTTTGTCCTCGCCGACAACGACAGCACCCTCGGGCTCAACGGGGCGAACACCGCCCGCACCAACAGCCAACTCCTCGCCGGTCGCGGCCTTGCCTCCAGCGTGTTCAACAACTTCGCGGCCCCGGTCCACCCCGGCCGTTTCCGCGCCCTCGGCGTGACCAACCCCGCTTTCACCAACACCGATGCTACCACCGTCTGGAACGCCGTGAAGTCCGCCGGCCTCATCGACGTCAACAATTACGTGAAGGCCATCCCCACCGAGACCGCGCTGGTCGCCGCGATTCCCCTCGCTTTCCAAGCTCGCCGCGCCGACATCGCCGCCCAGCTTGAGACCGCCTACGCGGAGCAGTCGTTCACCAGCGACGCCAATGCCCGCGTGGTCTCGTTCATCGGCGCCCGAACCGCGGAGACCCCCGCAACACCTGCCGGTCGCATGATGAGTCTTTCGACCCGCATCAAACTCGCCGCCGCCGGCGATACCCTCACGTTTGGTTTCAGCCTGATCGGCTCGCAAAAAGCGACCTTGCTCGTGCGCGGCATCGGCCCCGGCCTCGCTGCCTTCAACGTTCCGGATACGATCAGCGCGCCGCGCCTCGAGATCCGACCCGCCGGCGACGCGCAGACCTTGCTTGCCGTGAACGAGGGCTGGGACCGAGCCCCCAGCAACGGCACCGCGATCGCCGCCGCCGCCGCCGCCAACGGCGCATTTGCCATCGCTCTCGGCAGCGCCGACGCCGCGGTTCTCATCGAGCTCAACCCCGGCAACTACACCGCGACATTCAAGGGCATCAACGGCTCGACGGGAGAGATTCTCGCCGAGGCCTACGATATCTCAAAAAACGGCACCCGCCTCGCCAACCTCGCCACCCTCGCCAACCTCGCCAACCCCGGTGACATCGTCACCGCCGGCATCAGCGTGAGTGGCAACCCCCGCACGTTGATCGTGCGCGGCATCGGCCCCGGCCTTGCTGATCTTGGCCTGCCCGGCACGTTGCCCGACCCGAGTGTCACCGTCCTCGCGGCCGGCACCACGACCAACGTCGCAGCCAACAATAATTGGAGCACCGGCGGCAGCCAAGCGACGCTTGCTGCTGCGTTCCCGATGGTCGGAGCGTTCCCGCTCAGAACCGGCAGCGCCGATGCCGTCCTCGTCCACGCCTTCACCCCCGGAGGCTACAACATCCAGACGACCGCCGCCGCCGTCCCCGCCAACATGGCCAATCCCCCCGCCCCCACCGGCACGCTCCTGATCGAAGTCTACGAGGCGCCTTAAGCCCAGAGCGCGGAGGATCGCACCCGCTACGGCCGCACCACGACCTGAGTGCGGATTTTTTTCTGAAAATACTTCCCGGCAAACTTCGCCAGATCGGCCACCGTTACAGCGTCGATCTTTGCGTCGTAGTTTTTCCAAGCGTTGATCGGCTGTCCTTGCAGCGCGTTCAAGCTGGCTTGGAGCGCCCGCGATGCGTTGGTCTGCATCGAGGCCCGTTGACCCGCTTTTAACCGCGCCTGACAGCGGCGCAGTTCCACATCCTCAACGCCGCCCGCTTGCACGCGCGCGATCTCGGCATCGATTTCGGCCAAGACTTCGCCTTCCTTCCCCGGCTGCGTGCCGGCGAAGAAATAAAACATCCCCGTATCGAGCCCCAGCACCCGGCCCGAGCGCACGAAATAAGCGAGGCCTTTTTCCTCCCGCACCCGCTCGAACAACCGCGAAGCCATGCCGCTGAACAATTCGTCCGCGACCTCGCCGACATGGTAGTCCGGCGCATGGACCCGCGTGCCCGGAAACGCCTGCAACACCACCGCTTGCTCCCTCGGTTGTTTCTCCACGAAATCGCCCGCTTCCGCTGGCAACCTGATCGGACGCTCTCCTGGTTGCGCCGTGGGCACCCGGCCCCGGGGAATCTTGCTCAAGAATGCCTTCAACTTGGGCATCAGCTTTTTTGGATCAAAATCGCCCGCGACCGCGAGGACCACGTTGGACCCGACAAACAGGCGCCGGTGCAGTGCCCGCAGCGCCGCAGGCGTGAGCGCCTTTACTCCGGCCTCGTCGCCGCTCGCATCGAGCGCCAGCGGGTGCGCGCCGAAAAATTTCCGCCGAGTGAGCTTTCGCGCGAGCGTCACCACGTCGTCCACGTCATCGGCCAGACCGGCGAGTTGCGCCTCCTGTTCGAGCTTGAACGTGCCCGGTTTGAACGCGGGGGCTAGGACCGCATCGGAGATCACCGCCAGCGCCCGGTCAAAATCCGGCGGCAAAACCTCCGCCGCCAGTCCGAGGCTGTTGTTGCCCGAGAGCGGATGGAACGACCCGCCCACTTCTTCGATGAACTGCGCGACTTGGGCCGCGCTGCGTTTGCCCGCATCCTTGGTGAGCATCGTCGCCAGCAACGACGACGAGCCTCGTTGTCCCGATTCCTCGAAGAGCGGGCCGCCCGTCACGGCAAGGCGCAGGTGCAAATTGGGCAGACGACGATCCGGCTGCAGCAGCAAACGCACCCCATTGGGCAAAGTAATTTCAGAAAAATCCGGACGCGACGATTGGCCGGCGACGGCGGCGGCGGCAGTCGCAGTCTTCTCGAGGGGATTAAGTGAAATAGAATTCAACCGCTCGGGCCGCAGGTAAGCCCGCAGCACCCGCTTCAAATCGGCCGGCGTGACCGCTCTTAGGCGCTCAAAGTAAGCGCGACTGTAGTCGAGATCACCCACGACGACCTCCGCCGCCCCGAGGCGCGACGCTTGGCCACTCATCGTTTTGCGCGTGTTGATCTCGCCGACGACGACTTGTCGCATCGCCTTTTTCAGTTGGGCGGCGGTGAACCCCTTGGTCGCACAACGCTCAAGCGTGCGCATGATCGCGGCAATCGCGGCGACCCGCTTCGCGGCGTCCGCCGAGTAGCCGATGCAAAAAAGTCCGCTGCTGCCCGGGTTCCAACTCGAAGAATCGATGCTGTGCACCAGGCCTGCCTTCTCCCGAATCTCCTGCCAGAGCACGGAGCTGTCGCCGCCGCCCAGCACGGTGGCGAGCAGATCAAGCATCGGCGCATCGGCGTGGGTCAGGCCTGGAATCGGCCATGCGAGCGCGCCGCGGGAGAGTTCGACCTTTTCGAAGCGATGCAGTTCACGCGGGGCCAATTGCACCGGCTCTGCCGGCACCAGCACCGGGGCCAAACGCACGCGGGGGGCCGCGCCGAAATGTTGCTCCACCAAAACCCGGGTCGCAGCCAGATCCACGTCGCCCACGATCACCACCACGAGATTGTTCGGCACGTAGCGCTCACGGTAATAGCCCATGAGATCCTCGCGGGTGACCGCCGAGAACACATCGCGATGCCCGATGATCGGCTGGCGGTAGGGATGTTCACGAAACGCTGTCCCAAACAGCGCATCCCAAAGCCGGTTCTCAGGTTCGTCCTTCGTCATCGCGATTTCCCGCAGAATCACGTCCTTCTCTTTCGCCGTCTCGTCGGCCGGCAACGTGGAGTTCAGGACGGCGTCGGCCAAAAGATCGACCGCCATGCCGGTGTGCTCGCTTGGCAAATCGATGTAATAGACCGTGCGGTCGAACGTCGTGTAGGCGTTGATGTAGCCGCCATGCGCCTGCACGGTGGCCGAGATCTCCCGACCCGCGCGGCGAGTCGTGCCTTTGAACAACATGTGTTCGAGGTAATGCGAGAGGCCTGCCCCGAGGTGCGCGCCTTCGTGCTGGCTGCCGGTTTTTACCCAGACTTGCACCGAGGCCAGCGCCGCCGATCGGTCCGGCTTTATGATCAAAGTCAGCCCGTTTGGCAGCACCGTGCGCTCGACCGGTTCGTTCCAAAACGGAGCGAGTAATTTCAGATCAGCCGACGATGAAACAGAAACCATGAAGGGTAAAAGAGGTTGGGACGAAAGAATGCGCAAATCGAGTTCTCGACCACCGGCACAGCTTCAGCGGAAGCCCGACGGCCTTAATCGGAGGCGGGTGCCCGCCGCTTGGCCGATTGGAAAGGCTTCACAAAAGCATCTTCAAAAGAATAAATGTCGGAAAAGTCCTCCGGCCGATCCTTTTCCGTTTTTGCGAACACATTATACTCAATGAGATTGAAAACGATGTCACCGAAGTCCCGGCAGCGCTTCAAGCCCCACGCGTTGAGCACAGTCTTCGTCAGCGGGCCATATTGATCCAAAGCAAAAACCCGGATACCGTGCAACAATTCGGGGCCGGAAACATGCCGGGAACGCTCGGTTTTTGAGGTCTCCTTCTTCCGCAGCTCTTTGACGGTGTGATCGAGCCCTTGGCGCACGAAATCGTAGGCCTTTTTATCAAAGCGAGGGTCTTCTTTGCAGATCAGGTCAACAATTTCGGCGAAATCCAAGTCTTGCATGTAAAGAGATTAGTGAGGCACACGCTGAGCTCGGGTGCAATCTTTGGGTCGAAATTCAAGCAAAAGAGCGCCTTTTCTCCTACCTCAGTTGCGCCCAAAAAAATTGCCTCATGACTACAAAGCGCACTCGCCACCACTTTCTCTTGTTCCACGATCGTCACTAGCTTGATGATCGCATCCCCCCAGCCCTACGCACCGATTTCTGGTCACGGCGACGAGTCGCCGGTGGTTATCGTCACCGCCCGGCTCAAGGCTGCAGGCCTGCGGATCACGCGGCCACGCCTGACGATTCTGGCCGCCATGGTAAAGCTGGGGCAGCCTGCGAGCATTGAGGTAATCCACGAAAATCTTGGTCGCCGGGGTTGCGACTTGGTGACCGTCTATCGCTGCATGGCTGCGTTTGAAGAGATTGGGATCGTGCGTCGTTCCTACCTGCATAACGGAACCGCTCTGTTCTCGCTCAACGTCGATGATCGTCCCCGCTACCACGTGGTGAGCAAAACCACCAAGACGGTCGAAGAGCTCGACCCGGAGACGACCCGCGAATTGCACGCCGCTCTGTTGGCTATCGAGACCCTTTTGCTTGCAAGGGGCTATACCGATGTCGGCCATATTGCCGAATTTTTCGGAACGGCCCCAGCTCAGTCACGGCAAACCAATGCCGTGTTGCCCGAATCTGCGATTCGTTGACCCGCCTAATCGGCGTTCCTCAACGCGAAGCCTCGAGGCGAATCCGGGGGTCGAGCCAGAGCAGAAGCAGGTCGCTGACCAACGTGCCAACGACGCCCATTAGGCTGAGCACAACCAGCATCGATCCCGCCAGGTAAACGTCTTCAACCAGCAAAGCGTCCAACATCGTCGGGCCGACCATCGGGAGACTCAGCACCAGTGCCACGATGGCACCGCCGGAGACCAGCTGGGGAAACATCGCCCCCAAACCTGAAACAAAAGGGTTGAGCGCCATCCGGACCGGATATTTCAGCAACAGTCTCACTGGCCGCACCCCCTTGGCCCGGGCCGTCGTCACATAAGGTTTTTGCAACTCGTCCAAGAGATTTGCCCGCATCACGCGGGTCATCCCGGCCACACCCCCAAAGCCCAAAACCACCACCGGCAACCACAGATGCTTCAAAAGATCCGTGACCTTTGCCCAACTCCAACCGGGCATCGATGCAAACTCCGTCGAGAAAAGCCCAGTGATGTTCAGCCCCAACCAGTGTTTGGCGGCAAACATGAGCACCAACGAAAGCAGGAACGCGGGCACAGACATGCCCAAGAATCCAAGCAGGGTGAGCGTATAGTCACCGATCGAGTATTGCCGGACCGCCGAGTAAATACCCAAAGGCAAGGCCACCAGCCACGTCATGAGCAAGGTCGCAAACGAGACAATCAACGTGAGCAGAATCCGGTCACCGATGACTTCGTTGACCGGCTTTTCATGCTCCATCGACAAGCCAAGATTGCCTTGCAGCAACCCGGCGTCAGCCGCCTTGAAAGAGGTAAACCACGTGAGCCCGATCCAACGCGCGTAGCGCTGCAGTAGGGGCTGCTCGAGACCGAAATTCTTCCGCAAATCGGCCGCAAGCTGCTCGTTGCTGGGCGTGCCCTGCAACTCGAGTTGGGCGATCCGCGTCGCCACGTAATCTCCAGGCGGCAGTTGCACCAAAACGAATACAATCAACGAGACCACAACCATCGTCGGGAACATCAGCAGAAGCCTCCGCCCGATAAACGGGTGCCGCACCGCCACCAGGATCAGCGCCAATCCCAGCGCGAGCAGAAACAGTGTGCGTAAAGTCAAAGCGAAGCCTTCGCCCGCGCCCGGGCCGCCTTCGGCCTCCGCCTCGCTCTGGGCGAGAGCGCTGGGCGACGGTGTGACCGCCTCCAACTCCCGCTTGATTTGAGCGGTCACGGCGGGTCCGTCGGCCGGACGAGCCCAAAAGTAGGTCTCAATCCCGGCATTGCCCGGCGACTGCATACCGGCGCCAAAGAGCGCGAGTCTCGGGACATTTCGAAAGCCATTCTTCACCACCACCAATTGCGGCGGCGGGGTCGAGATGCTGATCGTCCAGATATTATCCGCCGCGATCTCCAAAGCTTCATTGAACCGTGCCCTTCGCTCCGCCTCGGTCGGCAACGCCGAAGCCTCTTCCAAAATTCGCATCGACCTGAGCAAGGGATGATCCGGCGGAGGCGCCATCGCGGCCGGGCGTTCGAGCGCCGCAGGAGCTCCATTCAAGCCTCCGCTCTGATACCAAATTCCAAAACGCGGCGCAAAAAATGACTCGCCGTAAGTCGGCACAAAATTACGGGGCTCAACCAGCGGAAAAAATTCACTCTCGCCGGCCCAAACCGTGAAATCGTGCTCAAATGCGAGTTTCTCCTGGTCGAACAACTTTCTCGCCCGGGACCGGATGGTCAGGCGCACCCCGACCGCCGCCCAGTCATCCACAATGAATTGGGCCGGACCCAAAATCGTGTAATCGGTGAGATTCAGCGCAAACGTCATCCGCGTGCCGTCGGCAAACGTCCGATAACCTTCACTGTCCCGGCGCGTCAGCCCCAAGCCATCGAGCAAGCGGTTGGCTTCAGTAGGATCATAAACTGTAAATGCGCTAAAAAGCCGCGGATTGTGATAGGGCGAATCGGGCCCCGGATCGATTTGGGCCGGTCTGGTCTGACCATTAAATTCGGCGTCGATAATGTCGCGCCGGTTGATCGCCAACGAAAGCGCTTGGCGAAAGGCGCGCTGGTTGAGCAGTTCGTGCTTCAATCCGGTCTCGGGCCGCTTGGGATCGACGCGCCGGTTGAGATTGGGAAAGACCGTGAACAACGACTGCGTCGCATGTTTCCAGTGGTAGACTTCGTAGCCATGGCGCGCCGCTCCGCCCAACAGCAGGGTGTGATCCTCGTAGCGGATCTGACGGTCCTGCATCGACGGTTCGCCATTGGAAGAAGAGACCGCGATCAGATTGTTTGTCTTTATGTCCAACACCAATCGGTCGAGGTAAGGCAGTTGATTGCCCTGCGGATCGACCGCGCCGTAGTAGGGATTGCGCACAAACGTCTGCGGGGTCGTGGGCGCAAACGTCCGGTAAACCCAGGGCCAAAGCCGCGGATGCTCGGGATTAGTCCACATCTTGAGCCGCTTGTAGAGCGCGACTGGGCTCGAGAGCTTGAACGCCGCCATCGTGCGTTGAATGAGTTCTTGGTCACCCCACTTCGGGTGATACCGCCGCAAGTAGTGCGCCGGCACGATGTAGTCGGTGTAGTCCTCGTAGTTCATCCCGATCGAAGCGAGTCGCTCGGGAAACAAGGGATTGGGCTCTTCAAATGTAATTCGCACCCGCAATTCGTCGATGACTTCAATCCGGCCCAAGCTCGGCCCCGCCCGAAAGAAACGTGGCTGAGCCTGAAAGCAGACGACCTCATCCTCATACCAATAACGCAGGTCCTCACTCGAAAGCGGATGCCCGTCCGACCAGCGCATACCGCGACGCAAGGTGAAGATAAAAACCTTCTGGTCGGCAGATACCTCCCACCCCTTGGCAATGTGCGGCACGAGCGGGTAACCCTCCGGCGACCAGCGAACCAGATTCGCGTAGGACAGCCGCCAAGTAATCGTCGTAAAATCTTGGATCGAGTTGGCGAGGCGATACCAAGTGCCGCCATAGTTCCCCGTGCCCTCGACTCCGCGGATGACCATCGGCTCCGATCCCACCCGCAACGCGACCGGCGGCAATTTTTTCTCCCGCACCAGTTCAGCCAATACAGGGGCCTCACCTTTTGGCCACCAAGCCGCCTTTTCGCCCTCGGAGTAATCTACGGTTTGAGTCAGAACCAGCGTCTTGGCCGGATCCAGAATCTCGGCGCGACGGCGGGCTGCCTCGACCACGGCTAGCTCTCTGACCGGGGGCGGGGCCGGCGGAGTCGCGACATCCGGCCTTAGCGCAAGGGCGGCAAGATACAGCAGCGCCGTGATCGCCAGCGCGGCGAGGACAAAGCCACCAACAGGTGCGAACAAGCTCTTCTTCACGGGAAAAACAAATGCCAGAGAAAGTTCACCTCTTGCGAAGGCAACGTTCTTCCCCGGCCCGCCGCCGCACCGGGTGTTGCGCGCTTGCCAAGGTCGTCCGCCCCATACTGTGCTTTCCACCCATGCCCCCTTCGATTTCGCGCCGTAACGCGCTCCGCTCATTCGCCGGCGCCGCTGCGCTCGCTGCCGTCGCCCGCTCTACTTCCTCCGTCGTCGCTCAAACCCCTGCGACCCCCACCATGCCCGCTTCACTCAATCCCATTCGTCACTCGGTCTGCAAATGGTGCTTCGGCAAAATCCCGCTCGAAGCATTCGCCAAAGCCGTGAAGGAATTTGGCATCGAATCGGTCGAACTTCTCGACCCCAAGGATTGGCCGACCGTCCAAAAACTAGGACTCACCTGCGCCCTCGCCACCGGCACGACCACCATTCCCGTCGGCTTCAACCGGATCGAGAATCACGCCAAGTATGTGGCGTCCATGACCGAGCGCATCAATGCAGTCGCCGACGCCGGCCTGCCCAGCGTAATTGTCTTTTCCGGCAACCGCACCGACCAGGCCGGAGTCACAGTCAGCGACGAACAGGGCATCGAGAATTGCGCCATCGGCCTCAAGCAGATCATGGGCGTCGCTGAAAAACGTGGCGTCACCGTCATCATGGAACTCCTGAACTCCAAGGTGAACCACAAGGACTACATGTGCGACCGCACCCCGTGGGGCGTTGAACTGGTGAAGCGCGTCGGCTCCGAGCGCTTCAAGCTCCTCTACGATATCTACCACATGCAGATCATGGAGGGCGACGTGATCCGCACGATCCAGGAGAACCACCAATACATCGGGCACTACCACACGGCGGGAAATCCCGGCCGGGCCGAGTTCGAGCCCGGCGATCAGCAAGAGCTCCACTATCCGCCGATCATGCGCGCGATCGCCGCGACCGGTTTCAAGGGCTTCGTCGCGCAGGAATTCATCCCAAAGCGCGATCCGCTCACCTCACTGCGTGCGGCGGTTAAGCTCTGCACGGTCTGAGCAAAAATTGGGGTTTCCGAAATTGCTCAAGCGCCGGCCAAAAGCCGGCGTAAGGTCTCGTCCACGAGCTTGGGGTTGGCCTTCCCTTTGCTCGCTTTCATGACCGGGCCCTTGAAGGCGTTGATCGCAGCGTCTTTGCCGGCCTTGAACTCGGCCAACGCCTTCGGATTTGCCGCGATGGAGTCGCGGCACCACGTCTCCAATTCACCCGCATCGCTCGGCACCGCGGCCAAGCCAAGCCGGGCCACCACGGCAGCCGGCGCCTCGCCCGTGGCGAACATCACGACAAACACCTCTTTGGCTGCGGCATTGAGCAAAGTGCCGGCCTCGACGAGACCAACTAGTTCCGCGAGACTGGCCGGCGTAATCTTTGCGACCGCGAGCGGAAGTTTGGCGGCACTCAGTTCACGGAGGAAATCGTTGGCGATCCAGTTACCGACCGCCTGCGCCCGCCCCTGACCGGCGAGCTGGGCCGATGCCTCGAAAAAGTCGCTCAGCTCGCGCTCGGGGATAAGCACCGACGTGATCGTATACGGCACTTGGTAGTCGCGGAGGAATCGGCGCTGTTTGTCGAACGGCAGCTCGGGACATTCGGCGCGAAGTTTCTCCTTCCACGCTGCGTCCACTTGGACCGGCATGAGATCAGGATCCGGAAAATAGCGGTAATCGTGCGCCATTTCCTTCGAGCGGAGCGACTGCGAAGTGCCGGTCTGTCCGTCGTAATCGCGGGTTTCCTGGATGAGTTTCCCGCCCGCAGCGACGACCGCCAACTGGCGTTTGATCTCGTGGGCGATGCCGTCGCGGACGAAGGAAATCGAATTTAGATTCTTCAGTTCGACCTTGGTCCCGAGCTTGGTCTCGCCGACCGGGCGGATGGAGATATTGGCGTCGCACCGGAGCTGCCCCTTTTCCATGTCACAGTCGGAAATTCCGCCGTAAATCATCGTGTGGCGGATCGACGTGAGATAGGCGTAGGCCTCCTCGGCCGTATGCATCGCAGGATCGGAAACGATTTCCATCAGCGGCGTGCCGGCACGGTTGTAGTCCACGAGCGAATCCGCGGCGTGGTGGTTTAGTTTGCCGACGTCTTCCTCGAGGTGAATCCGGGTGAGCGGAATTTTTTTATGCTCGCCCATGATATTGCGGGCGGCGCCGGGCAATTCGATCTCGACCGAGCCGCCGATGCAGATCGGTTGATCGTATTGGGAGATCTGATAGTTTTTCGGTGAGTCCGGATAAAAATAATTTTTGCGGTCCCATTTGCAGACGGGCGCGATCTCGCAGCCGAGCAAAAGGCCTGCCTTGATGATCGCATCGAGTGCGGCCTTGTTCATCACCGGCAACGCCCCGGGGAGCGCGAGGACGACGGGATCGGTGAGCGTGTTGGGTTCATGCCCGTAGCCGGTGGCAACGCGCGTAAACATCTTGGACTGAGTCTTGATCTGGACGTGGACTTCCAGACCGATGACGGCTTCGTAGTTCATTTTTCAGAGGGAGGGGCCCACGGGACACACGGAAAAAATACCGCTG
>Ga0209550_10000156_pt1 | contig 57672 bp, 39 predicted proteins | sample LauGreSuBDMM15SN_2_FD_187567 | JGI IMG/M metagenome (GOLD analysis project Ga0209550, IMG submission 187567) | Freshwater lake microbial communities from Lake Michigan, USA - Su13.BD.MM15.SN (SPAdes) (version 5) | ecosystem: Environmental > Aquatic > Freshwater > Lake | place: Lake Michigan... | reverse complement strand
GTGAACGTGAACGTGAAAGTGAAGGGAGGGGGCGCGGGGCGGGAGGGCCAAACTAAAACGTCGCAACGGCCGAGCGCGCACCTGTCGCGGGGGTAGGGACGGCTCTCCGAGCCGGCCGGGATTCCGAAGGTAGACGCGAGTGGCGGCCGCCTCGCAGCGGCGTCCCTACCACTGGCAGAGGTCGGCGATGCCGGCGGCGGAGCCGTCGCGGGCCCAGCTGTCGAGCTGGGCCTGGTCTTTGAGCTGTTGACCGCGGTGGCGCGGGACCGCGGCGAAGACGTTGGCGCACTCGGTGAGGCCGGTCATATCGCCCCAAAGTTTCTCGAATTGGGCGACGGGATAGACGTCCTCCTGGCCGTGGCCCCAGCGTTTCTTAACGTCCTTGAGCGTGACGTAGGTGGGGACGCGGGCAGCCATGGTGCGGACGGCGGCAGCGGTGCGGACGGAGTCGGCGAGTTCGGCGCGCGTGAGTCCGAAGAGGGTGAGCAGGCGATCGATGTCGATCCAGCAGGAGTTCGTGTTGTAGTAGGTAAGATTGAATTCGTCGGACTCGCGCGGGAGGGCGAGGCCTTCGATGAGGCGCATGCGGCCGTCGACGCGCGCGAGGCCGCCGCCGTGGTCTTCGATCCGACGGGGGATGACTTCCCAGCCGAGGGCGGCGCCCGAGGCTTGGAACCAGCCGACGAGAGCGGGATCGAGGGTAGCGCCGAGCGTATCAATATTATGGACGAGGAGCGTGCGGAGCTGCGGGCGGGCGGCGAGGAGGCGGCCGAGCGTGCCGTTTTTCAGGAGGTTCGGGATTTCGAACCAGTGACCGACTGGGTGGAGGCATTGGCCGGGAAGATTATCCGTGTAGTCGGCACCTTCGCCGGCGTTGCGCGCCCAGTGAGTGAGCGCGGTGCGGACGCTGTCGCGCATTTTCTCTTTTTGTTCGTCGAGTTTTTGTTGGGCGGTTTCCTCCCACGCGAAGGCGAGGTCGCGCACAGCGGGAATGAGACGGAGGCCGATGGAGCGGCCGGGGGAAAGGAAAACGGTGTGGTCGAGAACTGACGAAAAATGGGTGCGGAGCGAGTGTTCGATGGGTGCGTGCGTGAGGTGACTGGTGGTGAACACGTGCGGGACGTCGGCACCATAGAGCGCAGCGGTGTGGCGGGATTTGGCGAGGTGGACGTCGGCGAAGCTGCGGTGTTGGCCGGCGAATTTGGCGAACGGGTGGAGGGCCTTGACGACGCCGGCGCCTTGCGTCCAACGCGAGCCGACGCCAGCGGCGTAGGTGATGACGGCGCATTCGCCGCGAGCGAGGGAGGCCTCGCCCGCGGATTTCAAACCATCGTGCGCGAGCGGGCTCTTCTCGTCAGTCGTAATCAGGTTGAAGAGATCGGCGGTGGCGACGTCGTCGATGCGCGTGGACGGGGCGAGGCGGTTCATCGCGAGGCCGATGCGGCCGGCGCGGAGATCGGCGCGGATTTGCTCGTGTTGCGTGCGGTCGAAGCCGTTTTGCTTGAGCAAGGCGTCGAGGCTGGGGCTCGCGCGCGCGGCGTCGGTGGACGTGGGCAGCAGGCGGTCGAGCAAGGAGGGGAGGGCCGCGGTGAACGCGGGTGCGGTCCGGGCGGCGCGGGTGAATTGGCCGAGGTCGGTGCGTTCGCGGGCGGTGAGGTCGCGGGCTTCGCGGCGGAGGTAAGCGGGGACTGTGAGTTGATAGAACTCGACGGGCAGGAGGGCGTCGGTGCCGGAGAGTAGCGCCGCGACGGAGCCGTGTTCGTTGATGGCGAAATCGTAGACAACGGGGTCCATCGCGAACGGGAGCGAGGCCTGGAGCTCGCGTTTCGTGGCGAGCATGATTTCGAGCAGGCGGGTCTGGGCCTCGGCGCGCCGATGCGGCGCGAAAATAAAACCCATGCCGCCGCCGGACATGCCGCCGAGCATCCAGAAACCCCAGAAATCTTCGCCGAACGCGTCGCGGGTGCGGGCGATAAGTTGCTCGGTGTAGTGGTTGCTCACCCACGGAATCATCGTCTGGAGTGGCCCGAAGAAATTTTCGGTGAGCGCGCGACCGAGGCCGCGGATGTCGCCGGCGGACAGGAGGGCGAGGATCTCGTCAAGCGTGGCGACGGCGCGGCGGCGGGCGGTGAGTTCGGGTGCGCAGCGGAGGAGGTATTTCTCGGTGGCCATCTCGAGGATGGGTCCGACGTTTTGGGCCATGCCGCCGTGGACGAGCACGAGGGAGTCCGCGAGTTTTTGGCGGGCGGCCGCGGAAATGTGGTCAACGCCGAGGAGGGTGTGGCGCGGGAGGAGACAACCGCGGCTGATGCCGTATTCGGGATCGCCGTACACGGCGGGCGCGCCCTCGATGAGTTTGATGCCGGGCCAGAGTCCGCCGGAGTCTTGCCAGCCGCCGCCGGAGCCGCCGAGCCACTCGCCGAGGATGGCGCGGGCGGCGACGATGCGACGTTCCGTTTCGTCGCTCGGGCCGGCGAGCGCACGGATCTGGCCGGTGGCGCGCATGCAGACGCCGATGAGGGCGCCGAGAAGGTTAGTCGAAACGGCGAGGCGGGAACCCTTCGGGATGCGGTTGACGCTGCTGACGAGTTCGAAACCGCGACCGACGCCGAAGATTGTGGCGAGGAGTTCGGCGAGACTGGCGCCGGAACGTTCAATGCCGGGCGGGACGAGGCCGGCGGCAATGACGGCGGCTTTCAACAGCCCAAGGTAGTCGCGGCCGAAATCAAAGACGTCGTCGAGGGTAGTGAGCGTGGCGGTGGCTTCAAGGTCCACGCTGGCGAGCCGGATAACGGGTTCGTCGATGACGCGGAAGAACGCCTCGACGGGTGGGCGCGGCGCGGCGTCGCGGCCGTGCAGGCCGAGGTCGACGGAGATGTTGAGGACGCGCGCGCCCTCCGGGAAATCCATACCGAGAAAAAAGATATCGGACCATCCGCAGTGGGTGAGATCCATCCGTACGGGGGTGCGCTCGCGCAAGAGCGGGTAGGGTGCGTCGGGTGCCGAGGCTTCGCGGGCGATCAGTTCGGGGCGGACGCGCAGAGATTGGTCGAGCGGGTGGCCGAGGCGAAACATCCACGCGTTGCCGCGGGTGGAGCGGACGGTGTGGCGGACTTGGTCGGCGAGGGTTTGAAACGCGAGGGCGTGGTGCGCGGCGGCGAGGGCGCTGGAGAGGGTTTCGCTCGGGCCGTGGGCGGATTGGGCGGTGGAGAAGACGGTGATGGCCTCTTCGAAACGGCGTTCGAGCAGGTGTCGGAAACCAGCATAGGGCACGCGGCCGAGGCGCGGGAGATCGGCGCGCGCGGGGAGGTGGTAGCGGTGGATGGCGGTGAAGAAAAACAGTGCGCGGACGCGCTGGTAAAGGTTCGTTTCGCGGCGTCGATAGGCGTCGAGCTCGGCGCAATCGGCGAGGAGTTCGGCGACGGAGCGACCCGCGCACCAGGCGTCGATGGCGGTGTCGCGCGTGGCGGAATCGGCGGACGCGATGAGGTCGGTGACGCGGAGGGGCGGCGAGGACATGGGCGGAAACGAAGGCACAAAGTGTTTAACCACGGAGTTCACGGAAGGGCAGGGAAGACGGAAAGGAATTCAATCGCGGTGATACAGGAATCACGCGGTGCATTGAATCGAACCGTGTTTATCCGCGAAATCCGTGGTGAAAAAATGAATTTCAGGACTCGTCGGTGCGGACGGCGAGGAGTTCGACGAGCTGGGTGAGGACTCGGTCGCGATCGCGACCGGAGAGGGACAAGGCGAGCTGGGCGAGGAGCAGGCCATAAGGTGCGCCGATGTCGTAGCGGCGGCCGGCGATGGAAAACGCCAGATAACGACGGCGGGCGGCGAGCGTGTGGAGCGCGGGCGAGAGACCGAGCGGTTGGTCGGGGGCGGCGGCGTGGTGTTCGTCGAGGATCGCGAACAGGTCTGGGCCGAGTACGTGGAGGCCGAAGAAGCAGAGGTAGAATCCCGCGCGCAAACCGGGGACGATGAGGTGTTGTTCGGCGACGGTGGGCGTCGGTTTCTCCAGGACGGTGTCGATTTGGTAGAGCGGGCGGGCGCCGCCGATGAGTTTACCGCCGATGGCACCGTAGGAGGTGAGGTGGCTCTCGCGCGTGGGCTGCACGGCGGACACGGAGGCGTTTTCGGTGTTGGCGACCGCGATGAGTTGGCGGGCGCAACTGGTGGTGCCGTGGGCGACGTGGAGGTGATCGCCGACGAGGTGAAGGAACGGTTGGTCGCCCACGAAGTCGCGACCGCAGAGGATGGCGTGGCCGTAGCCGCGCGCGGTGGGTTGGGCGATGAAACGCACCCGTGAGCGGAGGGCGCCGCAGGCCTCGGCGTAGGCTGTTTCGTCACCGGGACAGACGATGACGCAGAATTCCTCGATGCCGGCACCGGCGGCCTCCTCGAGGACGATCTCGAGGGCGGATTTCGTTTCGCCGCGTTGATCAATCAGCGTTTGGAGCGGGAGCGTGCGCTGGCGGGGGTTGGCGGCGGTGACGAGGGCTTTGCGGATAGGCATGGGAGGCGCGGGGGCGGCAACGAAAGGCGGAGTCAGAAGCGGCGCGCCGATTGATTCAATCGGAAAGGCGGCTCAACCCCATAACCACCGCACGACCTCTGCGCCGAACGACCACGGCGATTGACGGAGGAAACTTTTGTGCTACCTGTTGACCCGCCATGCCGCCAAAATCCGCCAATCTGAAACGCTCCGTACGCTCTCCGCGTGCGCAGGCACCGCGTGCATTGAGCGGCACCGTGTTCATCACGCGGCAAGTCCATTTCAACTCGGCGCACCGGCTGCACAATCCGACCAAGAGCCAAGCGTGGAATACGCAACAATATGGCCTGTGCACCAATCCGCACTGGCACGGACATAACTATGTGCTCGAGGTGACCCTGCGCGGACAGCCCGATCCGGTGACCGGCTACATCGTGGACTTGGGTGAGTTGAAGCGGATTTTGCACGTGGCCGTGGTCGACAAATGCGACCATCGGAATCTGAACACGGATGTGGATTTTCTCCGGGACGTGATTCCGTCGACGGAAAACCTCGTGATCGCGTTTTGGCACGAAATCGAACCGTACATTAAGGCCGGGAAATTGCATTGCGTGCGCCTGTACGAGACGCCCCGGAACTTCGCCGAATTTTTCGGCCCGGAGGCCCGCCCCGCCTAAGATTTTTAGCCGCTAAACTTGGCCACGCGCGGTTGTTATCGTCACCAACCGGCGGGCCGTTTGCTCCCACGAAAAACGACATGAAAAAGAAACCGATGTATCTGCACGAGACCGCTGGCGGAGTGCCGCCGCTCGTGAACCGCCGCCATGACGCGACGTTTAAGTCCGATGCGGCCTATCGCGCCACGTTGCCCGACATGATGGAGGCGGTGAACGCGGCGGAAGGCGCGCGCGTGCCGATCCAGCAGGTGGGCTGCGCGAATTTCCGGCTGCCGCTGAAATTCTGCACGGCGGACGGAAAACTCCACACGCTGGAGACGAGCGTGACGGGCACGGTGTCGCTGCAGGCGGGCCTGAAGGGAATCAATATGGGGCGCATCATGCGTTCGTTTTATGAACATGAGGACGAGGTCTTCACGTTCGAAGTGCTGCGGAAGTTGTTGCTGAAGTACCAACGCAAGATCGATTCGTTCAACGCGCGGATCCGTTTGGCTTTTTCCTATCCGATGCTGCAACCCAGCCTGCGGAGTGGATTGGCGGGCTGGCAGTACTATCGCGTCGCGTTCGAGGCCACGATGGATGGCGACGGGAAATTCCGCCGCGTGATCGAGTTTGATTTTGTCTATTCGTCCACGTGTCCGTGCAGCGCGGAGCTGGCAGAGCACGCGCGGCAGACGCGCGGCGTGTATGCCACGCCGCATGCCCAACGCTCGAAGGCGCGCGTGCGGGTGGAACTTGCGGCGGGCCGCAGTGTGACGATCGAGGATTTGCAGCGACACTGCGCGAATGCGCTCAAGACGGAGACGCAGGTGATGGTGAAACGCGAAGACGAGCAGGCGTTCGCCGAGCTGAACGGCGCCAACATCAAGTTCGTCGAGGACGCGGCCCGGCTGCTTTACCGCGAATTGGCGGGCGACAAACGCATCGCCGATTTTCAGGTGGCGTGCTCGCACCTCGAGTCGCTGCACTCGCACGATGCGGTGAGTGTGATTGTGAAAGGCGTGAACGGCGGGATGACGGCCGACTTCATGGATTTTGGGTCGTTGGTGTGCTGAAGGCGCGGCAGCAGGCGCACGGACACACGGAAGAACTTTATGAAAACACCTGTCGTTCTGATTACCGGCGCGTCGCAAGGAATTGGCGAGGCGATCGCCAAGGTGTTTGCGAAGGAAGTGCGCGGGGTGCGGCTCGCGCTGGTGGCGCGGAATGAGACGAAGCTGCAGGCGGTGGCGCGGGCGTGCGGGAAAGTGGCGAGCGGCGGGGCGGCGGCGGTGGCGGTTTTCGGGTGCGATGTGAGCGACGAAGCGGCGGTCGCGACGCTGCACGCGGCGGTGACGAAGCGGTTCGGGACGGTGGACGTGTTGATTAACAATGCGGGGGCTTTTGCGATGGCGCCGTTTCTGGAGAGCAGCGTGGCTGATTTCGACCGGATGGTGGCGGTGAATCTGCGGAGCGCGTTTTTGGTCACGCGAGCGTTTGTGCCCCCGATGGTGAAACGGAAGAGCGGCGACGTGTTCTTCATGAGCTCGATCGCAGGCCTCGAGGCGTATCCGCTCAGCGCGGCGTATTGCGCGGCGAAGTTTGGGGTGACCGGGCTGGCGAAAGTTTTGCGTGCGGAGACCCAAGACAAAGGGGTGCGCGTGTGTTGCGTGCACCCGGGCGCGACGTGGTCGCCGTCGTGGAGCGCGAGCGGCGTGAAGCCCGAGCGAATCATGCCGGCGGCGGATGTGGCGCGGGCGTTTTTGGATGTTTATCGGCTGACTCGAAATACCGTCGTCGAAGAGATCGTACTGCGACCGCAGCTGGGTGATCTCTAGGGTTGCTGATGGCAGGCTGATGGGCTTTCGGCTGGCGATATCGGTCGTTCGCTCGCGTGCGCTGGTGCGCACTTGGACGCCAGGATGCGGTCGGCGGTACGGTGAACCGGGCCGCGGCAACGGTGAAAAGGAATGACCGGATCGAAGTCCTTGCGTATCGGGATGAGTATGACGGGAGGAAGAATCGCTGCCGAGATTGCCCACGCACGGTCGCCGGCAGGCGGAGACGGGCACGCTGAGACGGCCGGGGATGACCAGTCCCGGCGGCCGTTGGTTGAACGCCACCCGACACGGAAATTGGCGACGAGGCCGTCGTGCTCGCGCTCGGCTTTGAGCGGTCGGGCAGAGGGCGTTTAACGCGGGCTGCGGAATGAACTCGGGGCGATGGTCAGCGGGGGCATCGGCACGTCGAGGGACGCGGCGACGGCGCGGAGGAGTTCGGCTTCGGCGATGAGGATTTGGCCATCGGCCCCGGCGATGTGAGCGCAGGCGAGGATCGTGCGTTGGCGGATGGCGAGGCTGGCGGTGGCGAGCGTGTCGAGGGCAGGGTCGAGCGGGCCCACGTCGCAGTCGATGGGATCACGCAGCGTGAGCTGGTGTGCGATGAGTTTGATGTGCGCGGCACCGATGGCGAAGGCTTCGGCGGCGGAGAGGGTCCGGTTGTCGGAAGTGTGAGCCATCGCAGAAAGCACGATGGAAATTTCGTCGACGACGGCGTTGAAGGAATAGATCTGCACGACGGCATCGCTGGGCGTGCGGCCGAGGGCGAGCGTGCGGATGAGAAGTTTTTGCAACGCGAACTCAAAGGCGGTCACGCGGCCGTCGACGTGGACGAGTTCGTCGAGTGTAGCGAGGAATGGTTCTAGGGCGGTGGGTGGAAGCAGGCGAAGCGCGGGGAGTGCGAGCTGCAGGAGTGGGAGTTTGTGCGCGAGGCCGAGCGCAGCCAAGGACGGTGCGAGCGCGTCGAGGGTGCGCAGGGCGTCGCCCCCGGAGCGGCTCGCCACGAGGCTGCGTTGGCGGGCGCGCGTCGCGGGGTCCTCATCGAGCAGGAGTCCGTAGAGGAGGATTTGGGCTTCGGCGGGGGTTTGGGTGGCGGCGCGGAGGCGGGCCGGAGTGGAGTCGAGCAGGAGTTGGGCGTTGGAGATTTGGTCGGGTGTGAGGGTGCCGACGGCGGCGATGGCGGCAGCGGCGGGTGTAGCGGGCAGGTGGGCGAGGTGAGAGGTGCGCGAGGATTGCGCGGGGGCGAGGCCGGCGGTGACGAAGGACTCGCGGGCGACATCGACGACGTCGGGCGGGGCAATCATTTGGCCGTTGAATTGGGGATCGATGGCGCGAATGCGTTCGTCGAGGGGCGGATGGGTGGCCCAGAGGCCGCCGAAGTGGGAGCGGAAGCCTTGGGCGAAAAAGAAGTGGCCGATGGCACCGCTCTGGTTGGACTGGATCGAGGAGCCAAGAGCGAAGCCGCCGATTTTTTTCAATGCGCCGCTGAGGCCACCGGGGTTGCGCGTGAATTGGACGGCGGAGGCGTCGGCGAGGTATTCGCGTTGTCGTGACACGGCGGCCTGAATGAGACGGCCGAAGAAGTAGCCGACGTAGCCGAGGACGAGGAGGGCGAGACCGACGAACCCGATCGCGATGAGCATGCCGCCGGAATTCTTGCCCTCGCGGTCGCGCGAGCCGGCGAGACTTTGGAAGCGGAGGGTCCACAGGATGCCGCGGCCAGCGAGACCGAGGACGAGAATACCGAAGACCAGCGCGGTGAGGCGCATGTTGAGGCGCATGTCGCCGTTGAGGATGTGGCTGAACTCATGGCCGACGACGCCCTGGAGTTCGTCGCGGGAGAGTTTTTCGAGGGTACCGCGGGTGACGGCGACGACGGCGTCGCTGGTGTTGAGGCCGGCGGCGAACGCGTTGATGGCGAGCTCCTCGTCCATGATGTAGACGGCGGGCACGGGGACGCCAGACGCGATGGCCATCTCTTCGACGACGTTGAGGAGGCGGCGTTCGAGGGTGTCGGTGGTGTGGGGATCGACGCGGCGACCGCCGACGCTCTCGGCCACGGCGCAGCCACCGGCGGAGAACTCGTTCCATTTATAGAGCGAGGCGAGGCCGACGACGGCGAGGGTGAGGGAAGAGACGCCGAGGAAAAGCTGGGGCTGCCACCAGGAAGGCGGCTCTGAGCGGTGAGCCGAGAGTTGAGGGCTGCGGCCGGAGTGGCGCGGGTTGTCGTCGTGCGTGTGGCGAAGGGCGAAGACGGCCGCGCCGTAGCCGCCCAGCACGGTGCCGAGGACGGCGAGTGCGAAGAGCGCGACGAGGCGGGACGTGCTCTTTTTGGCGCGGGCTTGGGCTTCGAAGAAATCCATCAGGTGAAGTCGGTCACATTCGGGGCGCGAAGCGCAGGCCGAAAGACCTGAAGGCCGGGGAGTGTCCGCAGTGGGAGCAGGGGCGCTTAAAGGAAGGCGCCGCTAGCGGCGCCTGGCCGTCCAACGAGCGGAGCGGTTTTTTTCTCTGCTGGTTCATCATCCCAGATTCTTCGGTCGGCATCGCGTTTGGATTTCTCAGCCGGACTGAACTGAAGGCTGTTGGGAATGACGCTATCGCAATAATCTCAGCGTTCTCGCGTCCCATCATGGAGCATGCGTTTACACGCAGGGCAAAAAAGCTTCACGGCGCGCGACCTCGAGGATTTTTGGTCGGTTAAAACTGCACCTTCGGCGCGTTGCGCTCGGTGGGGTCGTCGATCTTGAAGAGCTCGGCGGCAGTGAAGCCGAACATGCCGGCGAAAATCACGTTCGGGAAAATTTCGCGGGCGGTATTATAGAACTGGACGCTGTCGTTGTAGGCTTGGCGGGCGAAGGAGACTTTGTTCTCCGTCGAAGTCAGCTCCTCGGTGAGCTGGAGCATGTTGGCGTTGGCCTTGAGATCTGGATACTGTTCGGAGACGACCATGAGGCGGCTGAGAGCGCCGCCGAGGCCGGCTTCGGCAGACATGAGGCCCTTCATGGCGTTGGCGTCGGCGGGATTGGCGGCGGCTGCCTGCGACGCGGCGAGGGCGATATTGCGGGCTTTGATGACGGCCTCGAGCGTGCTGCTCTCGTGCTTCATGTAGCCCTTGGCGACCTCGACGAGATTGGGGATGAGATCGTAGCGTCGCTTGAGTTGAACGTCGATTTGGGCGAACGCGTTTTTGAAACGGTTACGGAGTTCGACGAGTTTGTTGTAGATGCCGGCGACCCAGAGGCCGAGCACGAGAACGATGGCAAGGAGGACGCCGAGGGCAATGAGTGCGGTGATCATGGGAGCGGTGGATTGATGGAAACAGGAGGGGGGAATGTGCGCTGGAGATTTTTTGGGGCGAGACGGAACTAGTTACAAGGCGGTTGATTGTTTCCAAGGTGCGACGCAACGTGGCCACGAACCAGTGCCCATCCATGAGACTCAGGAAATTTCTCCCTCTATTCGTGTCGTTTTGCCTCGGGCTAATGGCATCGGCGCGCGCTCAAGAAACGCTCACAGCTCGGGCACCGCTGACGGGTTCGGCGGCGGGAACTCCGGTCTCGCCGGCGACGAGCGCGGTGACGCTGGCCGCCGCGCAACGTGCGCAAGAGCTGGGTTTCCCCTCGGTGGCGGCTGGGATCTACCGGCAGTTGCTTGAGGTACCGGGAGCAGATCGCCCGGCGCTAACCCTGGCTTTGGCCACGGTGTTGCTCGATGACGGACAGCCGGCGGAAGCGGAAAACGTGTTGTCGGGAGGAGAGGGCTTGCGCGGGGCGGCGTGGCATTTGCGCGCGGGGCTCGCGGCGATGCAGTTGAGAAAAATGGACGTCGCGCGGGCGGAGTTGGCGGCGACGCGGGTGGAGGAATTGTCGCCGGCGGACCGGGCGTGGGCGTCGTTCTTGCAGGGGGCGCTGTTCGATTTGGCGCCCGTGCAAGACATGACAAAAGCCAATGAGTCCTACATCCGAGCGGAACAGGCGGCGACGAATGAAATGGCGCGGGCGCGGTTCAAACTGGCTGCCGAGCAGGTGCGCCTCGGGGTCGGCAATCCGAGTGAGGCGGCGCAGCGAGTGGCGCGGCAGAATTACGAAAACAACAAAGGGCGAGCGGTCGGCTATGGATTTGCCGAGACCCTGGCGGTCTATCTCCATCAGGCGGGACGGACGGCGGAAGCGACGAGTTTTTTGCAGCAGGTGTTGCTGACGCTCCTGCCGCAAGAGCGCGCGCAAGCGGATCGGTTCCGTTTGGTGCTGGGGCTGATTGCGGACAAGGGGCCGGGCGGGGTGGGGCGGGTGGCGCTGAACCAGTTGATCGGAACCGGGAGCGATCCGGAGCGGCAGCGAGTGGCGCTGCAATTGCTCGCGCGGTCCTCGCAGGATCAGGTGGAGCGCGGGGTGTTTCGGGCGGAACTCAACCGGCTGATTGATGCGCCGACGAAACATCCGGTGCTGGAGAGTTTGTTGTTGTTTCGGGCGCAAGTGGCCCTCGCGGAGAAGGACTATGCACCGGCAGAGCGTGATAGCCGACGGCTCTTGGACGAGTATCCGGGTTCGCCGTTTCGGGTGTATGCGTTGGGGGTGTTGACGGCCTCGGCGTGGGAACAGCGGCGCTACCGCGCGGCAGCCGATAACGCGCGGAAGGCGGGGTTGGAACTCGCGCCTGGGACGCAGTCGGGCGGCGCGGTGGGGGCGGCGCAGGCGCGCGCCGAGTTGGTGTTGCTCGAGGCGGAGGCTTGGTTTCGCGCGGGGAGTGCGGGTGACGCCGGTGATTTCCGCAACGCGGCGGACGCCTATGCCGCGGCGTTGCGCGAGCGGCCGGAAGGTGTGCGCGCCGGAGATTTGATGTTTCAGCGGGTAGTGTCGGAAATCAAAGCGGGGTCCATGGATGCGGCGCAGCCGTTGCTCGACGAATTGGGGCGTGATCCGGGTTTTGACTTGGAGAACCGCTGGCGCGCGGAGTGGAATCTCGCCCGCGCGTTGCAAGTGCAGGGACCGACGGGCGTCCAGCGGGCGTATGCGCGGGTGAATCGATTGCTCGCGGAAAAACGCGATGACGGCGCGGCGGTGACCGGGGTGGGATTGCCGGCGGAGTTGCGCGCGCGCATGGCGTGGTTGCAGGCCCGGCTGGCCTTGGACGCCGGCGAACCGGAGCGCACGTTGCAGCTGGCTGACGACCTGGCTCGACTGCTCACGGGGCTGGACGAAAACCTTCGCAACGAAATTGCCAGTACGGCCAGCTTGGCCAAGGCCGAGGCAAACTTCGCTCTCGGCCGCGAGGCGGCGGCGCTGGAGACGCTGAAAAAGCTGCGGGAAGATCCCCGGTTTGAAAAGTCGGACGCAGCCGTGCAGTCCTACTTGATCGAGGCCGGGCATTTGGCCGCGCAGGAAAAAACCGTCGACGCCCAAAAGCTACTGACTCGGCTGGCGGATGATTTTCCGCAAAATGAACTCGCGCCCTACGCGCTTTACCAAGCGGCGTTGCAAGCGGAGCGCCGCGGGCAGGATGCCAATTACAAGGAGGCGAATCGACTCATCGAAGATCTCGTGAAAAAATATCCGCAGAGCGACTTGGTCTTCTCGGCGCGGCTCAAGCAGGGTGATTTGTTGCGTAACCTGAACGATCTGCCGGCGGCGCAGCGCGCCTACGAGGACTTGCTGAACAAGCCCGCGTCGCAGGAAAATTTAATTTTGGCGCAGTTGGCGTTGGCGGCCTGCCACAATGCCCAGTCGTCGGGCGATGCGTCGCACTTTAATAGTGCGCAGACGTTGTTTGAGCACTTGCGCGATCGCGTGGACGCGCCCGTGGATGTGCGGGTGGAGGCGGGTTACAATCTCGGAGAACTTTGGGTTCGCCGGGAGAACCGGGCCAAGGCGCTGGAAATCTGGTGGCAGGACGTCGTGGCCACATTTCTCGTTGACGGAAAACGGGCGAATGAGCTTCAGGCCAAAGGGCGTTACTGGATGGCGCGGACGCTCTATCGTTTGGGCGAGGTATTTGAGCAGCAAGAGCGGCTCGAGGAAGCCAAGGAGGCATGGTTGTTGCTGTTGAAATCAAAATTAGGCTGGGGTGAGACGCTGGCCAAGGCGAAGCTGGCGCGGTTCGGGGTGCCGGAGGCGAAGCCGTGAGCGCGCGCAGGATTTCGGATTTACCCGTGGCGATGAACTCTCTCTAACTTCACTTCACGATGTCTGTTCTTGATCCAAGTCTGTTTGCGAAGGGTGGTCCGATGATGTGGGTGCTGCTGGTGCTCGGCGGGTTCGCGCTCCTGCTCGGCATCGAGCGAACGCTCTATCTCCACCGGGGGCAGATCAAGGCGAAGGCGTTCATCGATGGCATCAAAAACATCCTCGCGAAGCGCCGTCTCGTGGAGGCCCTCACCGTGTGCGAAGAGACGCCGGGCCCGGTCGCCGCAGTCGTAAAGGCGGCTTTGTTACACGCGGATGACAGCGCTGAATCCATGCGGTTTCACGTGCAAGAGGCGGCGGTGATTGAGCTGCCGGCCTTGGAGCGTCGGTTAGGCTCGATTGCCGCAATTGCGCAGGTTGCCCCGTTGGTGGGTCTGTTGGGCACCGTGCTCGGGATGGTCACGACTTTTTTGGCGTTCGAGCAAGGTGGCAATTATGCGACCGCCGGGGCGCTTTCAGCGGGGATGTGGCAGGCGCTGCTCGCGGCAGCGGGCAGTCTGATGCTCGCGATTCCGGCGCATTTGGCCCACCATTTTCTGAGCGGACGAGTCCGCGCCGTCGTGCGGGACGTCGAGTGGTCAGGCAACGAGATCATGAAATTCCTGCTCACCGAGTATCGCGTGGTGAAGTCGGATGAAGCGGGCACGCCGGGATTGGGCCAATGATCACACGTCCGCTCGAACTCTCGTCTCGATTGCGTCCCGAACCGCGGACCTTCGATTGGTTGTTCTACATCAACGGCGGATTGATCGTGTTGTTTTTCTCGTTGTTTGGGTCACAATTTGTACTCGCGCCTGGGCTTGGCGTCACGTTCCGGCTGCCGACCATGCCGGGCGCTTTGGCTGGAGCGGCGATCACCACCCATCGCATTAGCGTGGTGCGGTCGGATCTCATCTTTACCACCGGCGAAGGTGCGATTACCGCGAAGCAACTGCGTGGATGGTTGGAGCGGGAAGCGAAAAAAACCAAGCAAGCTTCGTTGTTGGTCCTTATCGGGGCAGGCGTGCCCGCCGCTGATTTCACGGAGATTGCCAGCGCGGCCCACGCTGCGGGTTTCGTGCATGTGCAAATGGGGGCGCAAGATGCCACGACGCCCTCGGTCGTTGGCCGTTAATCCGATGGCCGCGCCAAGAACGCCCCAGAAGCTTTGGGTGATCGCTCTTGCGGGGACCGCAGTCGCCGCCGCTGCGGTGTTGATGTTGTTTCGCGAACCGCCAGCGCTGCGTCCTCCGGCGGAAAAGCCCCCTGCGAAGCGCACCGTGACCTTGGTCAATGACAAAGACCACGGGGTGACCGAAGAGTCGATTTTACTGGACCCGACGGCGCTGTTTCTGCCGACGCGTTGGAATGCGACTCAGCGTGAAATCCCGCGCCGCGAGGCGGGGGGAATGTTCCAAGGCTACGACGTACCGAGGCACAGTTTCGCTGAAAATGAACTCAAGTTGGGTTTGCCCGCGCCAATCGCCGTGCCGACCGGAGCAGCTGAGGCCGTGATGGTCGAAACATCGGTGTCGGCGCTAGTAGGATTAGGTCGGACGGATCAAGTCGTGCCGATCCCGCCACTGCGGGGCGGATTCGTGGAGATCGTCGCAGCCGCCAGTGGGCGGTCGGTTCTGGCGCAGGTCATTCTGGAGCGTCCGCCCGTGTCGGGCGAATGGCAGCCGGTCGAATTTATGGCTGCTGTGGATGCGTCGGGACTGATTGGGCCCCTCGTCGTAACGACCCGTTCAGGCCTCGAAGAAGTGGATAGTTTTTTTTCAAATTATTTGATTCGGACACTGCGATTCGGTTCGCGTATCGGCCCCGGTTTCTATCGAATTTCCATCGGGCCGTAGAGATTTCGGAGAAATGTTCGAATTTGCTGTTGACGGTGCGAAATCAGGGTTGCAAGTTCCCCCGCTCTTTTCGTTTTTTGGCACTCCCTTAGTCTGCCCAGATAGCTCAGTTGGCAGAGCACGTCCTTGGTAAGGACGAGGTCACGGGTTCGAATCCCGTTCTGGGCTCCAGTGCCAGATTACCAACGTCGCTCCGGCTTCTCGACGAAAAACATGAGGTCATCTTTCATCATCCACACCACCAGTACTAACGTCTCCAACGTCTCACAAGCACATGGCTAAAGCCTCATTCGAACGCACCAAACCACACGTTAACGTCGGCACCATCGGCCACATTGACCATGGCAAGACGACCACGACCGCCTCGATCTTGGCGGTGCAGGCCCGCAAGGGCTTGGCCGAAGTCAAGGCCTATTCGGATATCGCAAAGGGAGGAACTGTCCGTGATGCGACCAAGACGGTGACTATTGCCGTAGCGCACGTGGAATACGAGACCGCCAAGCGCCACTACGCGCATGTGGATTGCCCCGGCCACGCCGACTTCGTGAAAAACATGATCACTGGTGCTGCCCAAATGGACGGCGCTATTTTGGTTGTTTCCGCGGCTGACGGCCCAATGCCCCAGACCAAGGAGCACGTATTGCTTGCCCGCCAAGTCGGCGTACCAAAGCTCGTAGTTTTCTTGAATAAGGTCGATCTGATCGACGACCCCGATTTGCTCGAACTCGTTGAGGAAGAGATCCGCGATCTTCTGACGAAGTACCAATTCGACGGTAAGAATGCCAAGATCGTCCGTGGCTCCGCCACCGCAGCTCTTGAGGGCACCCCTGAGGGCGAAAAGGCTATCGGCGAACTGATGGACGCCATCGATAACGAGATCGCTGAACCGGTTCGCGAGATGGACAAGCCATTCCTGATGTCTGTGGAAGACGTCTTCTCGATCACTGGTCGCGGTACCGTGGCGACCGGTCGTATCGAGCGTGGTGTAGTTAAGGTCAACGAGGCCGTCGAGATCGTCGGCTTAAAGGACACCGTCGTCTCTGTGGTTACCGGTATCGAAATGTTCCGCAAGCTGCTCGATAGCGGCCAAGCCGGTGATAACGTGGGCATTTTGCTCCGCGGTATCGATAAGGACGGTATCCAACGTGGCCAAGTGCTTGCTGCGCCGAAGAGCATTTTGCCCCACAAGAAGGCCAAAGCTGAGATCTACGTTCTCTCCAAGGACGAAGGTGGTCGGCATACGCCGTTCTTCAACGGCTACCGTCCTCAGTTCTATTTCCGCACAACTGACGTCACCGGTATCGTCAATCTACCCAAGGGCGTTGAGATGATCATGCCTGGTGACAATATCGCCGTGGAGATCGACCTCATTGTGCCCATTGCCATGGAGAAGACCCAGAAATTCGCTATCCGTGAGGGTGGCCGCACCATTGGTGCCGGTCGCGTCTCCGAGATCATCGAGTAAGCTGTCGTTCAACCCTCTAAACTCGACACCGCCGAGGCCTCAAACTGGGGCCTCGGCTGCGTCGTCTCAGAAAGCCCATTACAGGCGTGTAGCTCAATTGGTAGAGTAGCGGTCTCCAAAACCGTTGGTTGGGGGTTCGATTCCCTCCGCGCCTGCCATATTCCGTTCATGAAAAATCCGTTCCGCAGCACCCGCATCTTCCTCGGCGAAATGGTCGGAGAGCTTCAAAAAGCTACCTGGCCCTCCCGCATAGAATTGCGTGACTCTACCATCGTGGTCGTCTTCGCCGCGGTTATTCTCGGTGTTTTCACCGCCATCAGCGATTTTTCGCTTACTCAAGTCGTGATCCTATTCACCGATTGGGTCAGTTAACCTCGGTCCTGACCATCCATGTCCACTCAAACGACCGCGCCCGCCAGCGCCCAGTGGTTCGCTCTTCACACGCTTTCCGGCCAGGAAAACAAGGTGAAGCATTACATCGAGAAATTTAAAAAGGCCGAAGAACTCGACGATGCTATTTTCGAAGTTCTCCTTCCGACTGAAGTCGTTTCAGAGGTCAAGAACGGTAAAAAGTCCACCAAAGTTCGCAAACTTTACCCCGGCTACGTCTTCATCCAAATGTGCCTCTACGGTGAGGACCAGAAGGTGATTAACAAACCGTGGTATTTTGTGAAGGAAGTCGCTGGCGTGATCGGTTTCGTGGGCGGTGATCGTCCGGCCGCTCTTCGTCAATCTGAAATCGACGAAATCCGTTCTCGTATCGAGGCGGCCAACGGTAAGGAAGTTCCGAAAATCCAGTACTTGGTTGGCGAGGAAGTCAAAATTACCGACGGTGCCTTTGCGTCGCTCACTGGGCGGATCGACGAGATCGATCCAGACCGTGGTAAGCTGAAGGTATCTGTTTCTATTTTCGGACGATTTACGCCGGTCGAGCTCGAATATTGGCAGGTGCAACGCCTCACCGAGTGAGGCCCCGTAGCTAAGTGCCTGCCGCCCTCCGCACCCTCTCAAACTAAACATCCGTCACTCAAACTCAAATGGCCAAGAAGATCCAAGGTTACATCCGACTCCAATTGCCCGCCGGTGCCGCGAATCCCGCGCCTCCGGTCGGTCCCGCCCTTGGCGCGCAAGGCGTCAATATCATGGCGTTCTGCAAGGACTTTAACGCCCGCACCAAGGACCAAAACGGTATGATCCTGCCCGTGGTCATCACGGTGTTCACCGACAAGAGCTTCACTTTCATTCTCAAGTCGCCCCCGGCGAGCGTCCTCCTGAAGAAGGCCGCGAATATTGCCAGCGGTTCGGCCAAGCCCAACCAAGACAAGGTCGGCAAGGTCACGACCAAGCAGCTTGCCGAAATCTGGAAGCTCAAGAAGGCCGACATGAATGCCAAAGATGAGGCCGCTGGTATCAAGATCATCGCTGGAACCGCCCGTAATATGGGCATCGAAGTCGTCGGCTAATTTTTGTCCGCACTAAAATAACACTCGCCGCGGGAGTCCTCACGGACGTTAGCACCGCAAGGAGTCAATATGCCCAAAGCCCATAGCAAACGCTACAACAGCGCCGTTAAAGTCGCTGATCTCACTAAGGATTATCCGCTGAAAGAAGCGATCGAGATCCTTGCCAAATTCCCAAAGGCGAAATTCGACGAGACCGTTGAGTTTTCCTTTCGTCTCGGCGTCGATGGGACGTCAGGCGACCAGAACGTGCGCGGTACTACGCCGCTCCCGAATGGTTCTGGTAAAAAGGTCCGCGTGTTGGTTTTCACCGACGACACTGCGAAGGCACTCGCTGCCGGCGCCGATCATGCCGGTCTCGCCGACATGATGCAGAAAATCAACGAGGGTTGGCTCGATTTCGACGTCGCGATCGCGACGACCGAAGCGATGAAGCAAGTCCGCACGCTCGCTCGCGTCCTCGGCCCCAAGGGCCTCATGCCTAATCCGAAGTCGGGTACGGTGACTGACGACATTCCAGCCGGTATCAAGGCCGTCAAGGCCGGCCGCGTGGAGTTCAAAATGGACAAATCCGCTAACATCGGCATCGGCGTTGGCAAGCGTTCGTTTACGACCGCGCAGATCCTTGAAAACGCGCAGGTCGTTTTGGAAGCTGTGGGTAAAGCCAAGCCAGCCTCTTTCAAGGGTGGGCAATTTATCAAGACGATCGCCCTCTCATCCAGCATGAGCCCCGGCATTCGCATCTCGTCCACTGAGTTCAGCAAATACTAAAAGGATTCACGACCATGAGAGCCGAAAAAAATTACCTGATCAAAGAGGTCGAGACCCATCTCAAGAAGTCCGACTACGTTATCCTCACCAATTTCTCGAAGGTGACCGTCGCCGACGCCGCCGATTTGCGCAAGCGACTCGAGGCCGAAAAGGCCGAGTTCCACGTCGTTAAAAACAGCTCTCTCCGCGTTGCGGCCAAGACCATGGGTCTGCCTGATTTCGAGAGCGCGTTGACGGGACCAACTGCTGTCATCGTGGGTGGGAATAACTCCGCTGGAGTCGCGAAAATCCTGAAGAAGTATTTCGGGGAAAAGCAGAAGCTCGAAGTGAAGATCGGCGTGATCGACAAGAAGCTCGTTAGCGCTGCCGACCTCGCCAAGATCGCCGACCTGCCCTCGTTCGAGGCACTGCGTTCGCAACTGCTTGGTCTGTTCACGCAGAACGCGGCGTCCTTCGTCCGCCTCCTCGACGCCAAGGTCAAGAAGGAGCAGCCCGCTGCTCCGGTCGCCTAAGTCCGCATCAATCAATTCCGTCCATTTTCCCGGCGTGAGCCGGGATCTCAATATCCATTGTGGCAGGCTAGGGGATACGTCTCTTAAACGCGTTTCACTCTTCGAAACCGCTAGTCGGCCCAAGGAAAAGTCAACATGAGCAACATTACCAAAGACCAAGTTATCGAGTGGCTGTCCGCGCAGACGATTCTCGATCTCGCAAGCCTCGTCAAAGATCTCGAAGGCAAGTGGGGCGTATCCGCCGCCGCTGCCGCCGCTCCGGCTGCTGCCGGTGGCGCTGCCGCTGCCGCTCCTGCGGCTGAGGTTCAGACCGAGTTCTCCGTTATCCTGAAAGCCGCAGGCGCGAACAAGATCGGCGTCATCAAGGAAGTCCGTGCCATCACTGGCCTGGGCCTCAAGGAAGCCAAGGATCTCGTCGAAGCAGCCCCGAAGCCCGTCAAGGAGAACGCTCCCAAGGCCGAGGCCGAGGAAATCAAGAAGAAGCTCGAGGCCGCCGGCGCCCAAGTCGAGCTCAAGTAAGTCTACTGCGAAGCTTGGCGATTTCACTCGCACATCTTCCGTTTATTACGGGACAGGCCGTGCGCCCGCATGGCCTGTCCTTTGTTGTTTCCCTTTCCGTTCATTCGTTTGTCTCCAGCGTCTCGCCCTCAGCGAGCCGCTCCGTCTCTTTCAGCCTTCCAACTCTCACCGGGAACTCCCATGGCCGACCGCACCCACTCTGAACGTATTAACTTCGGCAAGCTCCGCGAAGTCATCCAGCCGCCGAACCTCATCGAGATTCAGATTACGTCCTATCTGGACTTTCTGCAAAAGGGCATTCCCGAAAAGCAGCGCAAGCCGCAGGGCCTTGAGGCCGTTTTCCGTGAGGTGTTTCCGATTCTTAGCTACGACGAGCGCCTGACGCTCGAGTACGTTTCCTATAATCTTGGCGACGCCAAGAGCAACGAGCTGGAGTGCCTCCGCGAGGGGATTACTTATTCCGTGCCGCTCTATGTGAAGCTCCGGCTCCGCGAAGAAGACTTCATTAAGGACGAGGATATTTACATGGGCGAAATCCCCATGGTGACCGAGCGTGGTTCCTTCATCATCAACGGGGCCGAGCGCGTGGTGGTTTCGCAGCTCCATCGTTCTCCGGGTATCGCGTTCGAAGTTACGCCGCATCCTAACGGTAAACCGCTCCATTCTTTCCGCATCATTCCCGACCGCGGCACGTGGCTCGAAGTGCAGTTCGACAATAACGATTTGCTTTACGTTTATCTCGATCGCCGCCGCCGCCGCCGCAAGTTCCTTATCACGACGCTCCTTCGCGCTATTGGTTATAGCTCGGACATCGATCTGTTGAATCTTTTTTACGACATTAAGGATCTCAAGGTCTCCAAGGCTCTCGATCTCGAAAATGTTTCCACGCTCGTATTGGTCGAAGACGCCATCGATGCCCAGAAGGGCGTCGTGCTCGCTCGCGCGTTCGAGCCCCTCACGAAGGCGATCGTGCGTACGTTCGAGAAACACGACATCACGACGCTGCGCGTCATTGATACGTCCGTGGACGAAGGTGCCCTCATCCGTGCGCTGAAAAAAGATCCGACCCGCAACGAAGAAGAAGCCCTCAAGGAAATCTACAAACGCCTTCGTCCCGGCGAGCCGCCGACTACAGCGAACGCGAAAGCCTTGCTCAAGCGCCTCTTCTTTGATCCCAAGCGTTACGACCTCGGCCGCGTGGGTCGTTACAAGGTCAACCAAAAGCTCGGTCTGAAGATCGAGCTCGAGCAGCGCATCTTGGAGTCCGGCGACATCGTCGCTGCGACGAAATATCTCGTTCGCTTGAAGCGTGGCGTGGGCGTCGTCGATGACATCGATCACCTGGGTTCCCGTCGCGTACGCACTGTCGGCGAGTTGCTCGCCAATCAATGCCGAGTCGGCCTCAGCCGCACCGAGCGTCTTGTGCGTGAGCGCATGACGATGTATGACCAGAGCGTTGACTCGATTACCCCGCAAAAGTTGATCAACCCTAAGGCGCTGACGACCGTCATCCGCGATTTCTTCGCGCGTTCCCAGCTCTCCCAGTTCATGGATCAGATCAACCCGCTCGCGGAGGTCACGCACAAGCGTCGACTTTCTGCTCTCGGGCCAGGTGGTCTCAATCGCGAACGGGCCGGTTTCGAAGTCCGCGACGTTCATCCGTCGCACTACGGCCGTATTTGCCCGATCGAGACGCCTGAGGGTCCCAACATCGGTCTCATCAATTCCCTCTCGACCTACGCCCGCGTGAACGAGTTTGGCTTCATCGAGACGCCCTACCGTCTCGCGAAGGACGGCCGCGTAACCGACAAGATTGACTACCTCACCGCCGACCAAGAGGAGGCCAAGGTCATCGCGCAGGCTAACTCCGAGCTCGACGACAAGGGTCACTTTGTGGGCAAGGTCACCGTGCGTAAAGACGGCGAGTTCCTCGAGGTACCCGCCGCTGACGTCAACTACATGGATGTCTCGCCCAAGCAGGTTATTTCGATCGCTGCGGGTATGATTCCGTTCCTTGAGCACGACGATGCGAATCGCGCGCTGATGGGAGCCAACATGCAGCGCCAAGGCGTGCCCCTCCTCCAAGCCGAGGCTCCTTTCGTGGGAACCGGCATCGAAGAGCGGGTCGCTCGTGACTCCAAGATCGTGGTGGTCGCGGATGAGGCCGGTGTGGTCGCTTCTGTCGATGCCAAGCAAATCGTCGTCACGCGTGATGGTGATCTGCCGCGAAATATCAAGACCGACGCCAAGAATGGCGTGCAAGTCTACGAATTGCGGAAATTCATGCGCTCCAATGCGGGCACGTGCTTCAACCAAAAACCCATCGTCAAGTTGGGCCAGAAGATCAAAGCCGGACAAATCATCGCTGACGGTCCTTCGACCGACAAGGGCGAGATGGCCCTCGGGCGCAACGTGCTCGTCGCGTTCATGCCTTGGAACGGCTACAACTTCGAAGACGCTATTCTCATTTCGGAGAAGTGCCTCCGGGAAGACATCTTCACCTCGATCCATATCCAAGAATTCGAGGTCACCGCGCGCGACACCAAGCTCGGGCCTGAGGAAATCACCCGCGACATCCCGAATGTGGGCGAGGAGGCACTTAAGAACCTCGATCACAACGGCGTCATTCGCATCGGTGCGGAAGTGAAACCCGGCGATATTCTCGTCGGCAAGATCACGCCCAAGTCCGAAACCGAGCTCGCGCCGGAGGAAAAGCTCCTCCGCGCCATCTTCGGTGAGAAGGCCGCCGACGTTAAGGACACTTCCCTCATCGTTCCGTCCGGTGTGACCGGTATTATCATGGACGTGAAGGTCTCCTCGCGCATCGATAATCAGGAAGAGAAGCTCTCGCCCTCCGATCGTCGTCGTCAGGTGAAACAGATCCAAGAAGAGTACAAGACTCAGATGGACAAACTTCGCGAAGGACTCACCGAGGCCCTCTCGAATATCCTCTTGGGTGAGAAAATCCCGCTCGACGTCATCAACGGCGCGACGGCGGAAATCATCATCCCGGCCAATCGCAAGATCACCAAGACCCTCCTGCGGAAGCTCGCGGCCGTCTCCAAGCACGTCCAGATCGATCCGTCTCCGGTTCGTATCAAGATCATGGAGATCATCGGGGGCTACCAGACGAAGTTCGATGAGCTGGAGACTGATCGTGAGCGTAAGATCGGTTCCATCGAGGCGGGCGAAGGCTCGGCCGATGGTGCGATCAAGCAGGTCAAGGTCTACATCGCCACGAAGCAAAAACTCGAGGTCGGTGACAAAATGGCCGGTCGTCACGGTAACAAGGGTGTAGTTGCCAAGATTGTACCCGAGGAAGATATGCCCTTCCTCCCCGACGGCACTCCGATCGAAATCTGCCTCAATCCGTTGGGCGTGCCTTCCCGCATGAACATCGGACAGGTGCTCGAGACGCACTTGGGTTGGGCTTGTAAGAAGCTCGGCCTCAAGATTGCGACGCCCGTGTTCGACGGAATTCCCGAAAAGAAAATCCGCGAATACCTCAAAGAAGCGAAGCTGCCCACCTCGGGCAAGAGCACGCTCTTTGATGGACGCACCGGTGAGAAAATTGATCAGGAGGTCGTGGTCGGCTACATCTACATGATGAAGCTGAACCATCTTGTGTCCCACAAGATCCACGCCCGCGCGGTCGGTCCTTACTCGCTCGTCACGCAGCAACCGTTGGGTGGCAAAGCCCAATACGGTGGCCAGCGCTTCGGCGAAATGGAAGTGTGGGCCCTCGAGGCCTACGGTGCCGCGCACACGTTGCAGGAATTGCTCACCGTCAAATCCGACGATGTGCAGGGCCGCACCAAGATCTACGAGTCGCTCGTCAAGGGCGACAACACGCTCGTCGCCGGCACCCCGGAGTCGTTTAACGTCCTCATCAAGGAAATTCAGTCCCTCGGGCTGGATATCAAACTGCAGAAACGCGACGCCATCAGCTACGGTTCCTAAACCGCCGCAGCGTTTTTCACCTTCTCACGACATTTTACTTAGGGAGACATCACCATGATTCAACCCGCTGATACAGCCGCCTCTTCCCGCGACGACGTTCGTTCCGCACTCGGTATCGAGGAGAACGCATTCGACTGCGTCTCCATCACCGTCGCTTCCCCCGAGACCATTCGCAAATGGTCCAAGGGTGAGGTCAAGAATCCCGAGACGATCAACTACCGCACCTTCAAGCCCGAGCCGGGCGGTCTTTTCTGCCAAAAGATCTTTGGGCCCGTGCGTGACTACGAGTGCGCGTGCGGAAAATACAAGCGCATCAAATACAAGGACGTCGTGTGCGATCGCTGTGGCGTCGAGGTCACGATCGCCCGCGTCCGTCGCGAGCGCATGGGGCACATTGAGCTCGCTGTCCCAGTTTCCCACATCTGGTTTCTGAAGAGCATGCCGAGCCGGCTCGGTCTCTTGCTGGATATGACCGCTCGTTCCCTCGAGCGCGTCATCTACTACGAGAACTTCATGGTCATCGATCCGGGCAAGACCCCGCTCGAGACGAAGCAACTCCTGACCGATACCGAATATCGTCAGGCCCTCGCCGAATACGGTGATGACTCGTTCGTTGCCAAGATGGGTGCTGAAGCGGTCCGCGATGCGCTCGCCAAGACCGATATGGAGGCCACCGTGGCCGAACTGCAGGAGCAGATGCGCGCTACGAAGTCCAAGCAGATCAAGAAGAAGCTCTCCAAGCGTCTTAAGGTCATCCAAGGCTTCATTCACTCGAAGAGCCGTCCGGAGTGGATGGTGCTCGAAGTGCTGCCCGTGATCCCGCCGGACTTGCGCCCGCTCGTTCCCCTCGAGGGCGGCCGTTTCGCGACCTCCGATCTCAACGATCTCTATCGTCGCGTCATCAACCGCAATAATCGTTTGCGGAACCTGATGCAGCTCAAGACGCCCGACGTCATTATTCACAACGAAAAGCGCATGCTACAGGAGGCCGTCGACGCGCTCTTCGACAACGGCCGTCACGGCCGTCCGGTCACTGGCGCCGGCAACCGTCCCCTGAAGTCCCTCTCGGACATGCTCAAGGGTAAGCAGGGTCGTTTCCGCCAAAACTTGCTCGGCAAGCGCGTCGATTACTCGGGACGTTCCGTCATCGTCATCGGCCCTGAGCTCAAGCTCAATCAGTGCGGTCTCCCGAAGAAAATGGCGCTCGTCTTGTTCGAGCCGTTCATCATCCGCCGTCTCAAAGAACTCGGCTTCGTGCACACCGTCCGCGGTGCCCGCAAGATGATCGAGAAGAAGTCTCCGGAGGTGTGGGACATCCTCGAGGAAGTCACCAAGGGTCACCCGATCCTCCTCAATCGCGCGCCGACGCTCCACCGTTTGTCGATCCAAGCTTTCGAGCCGATCCTCATCGAGGGCGAAGCTATCCGCATTCACCCGCTCGTCTGCACCGCTTACAACGCGGACTTCGACGGTGACCAGATGGCCGTGCACGTCCCGTTGTCCCTCGAAGCGATCATGGAGTGCAAACTCCTCATGATGGCGACGTCGAACATCTTCTCGCCGTCCTCCGGCAAGCCGATCCTGACGCCTTCCCAAGACATCGTCCTCGGTGCCTATTATCTCACCATCGAGCCCCGCACGAAGCCGGCCAAGGGCGTCCGCGTCCCGCTCCTCAGCGGTCTGCAGGAGGTTCTGTATGCCAAGGCTGACGGCGCTTTGAAGATGCACGACTGGGTCGAGGTTCCGAATCCCGACTACACGCGCGAGACCGTCTACGGGGACACGAAGCGCAAGACTATCCGCACCACTGTCGGTCGCGTGATCTTCAACCAGATCTGGCCTACCGGTCTCGGCTTCGTGAACTTCCCCGTTCCGAAGAGCAAGCTCGGTGACCTGATCCTCAATACCTATAAGATTTCCGGTAACCACATCACGGTTGAGACCCTCGACAAGCTCAAGGAGCTGGGTTTCCACACTGCGATGCACGCCGGTATTTCGATCGGTATCGACGACATGATCATCCCCGATTCCAAGAAGGACATCGTCGCCGACTCCCGGAAGAAAATCACCGAGGTCGAGGCCCAATTCAACAAGGGCATCATCACCGACGGTGAGCGCTACAACAAGGTGGTCGATGTTTGGACCGGTGCGACCGACAAGATCGCCAAGGCCGTGTTCGCCAAACTTGAGAACAACGATGGCAAGCCCGAGGTAAACCCTGTTTACATCATGATGGAGTCCGGTGCCCGCGGTAACAAGCAGCAGATCCGTCAGCTGTGCGGCACCCGCGGACTTATGGCCAAGCCCTCCGGCGAAATCATTGAGCGCCCCATTTTGTCCTCCTTCCGCGAGGGCCTCACGGTGCTCGAGTACTTCATCTCGACCCACGGCGCCCGCAAGGGTCTCGCTGACACCGCGCTCAAGACCGCTGACGCCGGCTATCTCACCCGCAAACTTTGCGACGTGGCGATGGACGTCATCATTGCGGAAGACGACTGCGGGGCCCGCGACGGCGTGTGGAAGAAAGCAATCTTCGAAGGTGACGACGAAATCGTCGGCCTCAAAGAGCGCATCATCGGCCGCTTCTCGAGCGACGACGTTTACAACCCGATTAATCCTTCCGAGCTGCTCGTCGGTTCCGGTGAAATCATCACCGAGGACATGGCGTCCAAGATCGACGAGCTCGGCATCGACCGCATTAAGGTCATGTCGCCCCTCACATCCGCGACCAAGGGTGGCATCGACGCGAAGTCCTACGGCATCAATCCCGCGACCAACAAAGTCGCGAAGATCGGTGACTCCGTCGGCATCATCGCGGCCCAGTCGATCGGCGAACCCGGCACGCAGCTCACGATGCGCACGTTCCACATCGGTGGCGTCGCTTCCGGCGGCTTCAAGACTCCTGAAATTCGCGTCAAGGCCAGCGGCACCGTGAAATACAAGGGTCTGCGCTTGGTCGAAACGGCCGATGGAGCCGCTATCGTACTCAATAAGACCGGTACGATTCAAATCCTCGATTCTGAGGACAAGGAAATCGAAAACTACAACATCGTGGTCGGCTCCTTTCTTCACGTCGGCGACGGCGCGAAGATCGAAAAGGGCGCCGTTCTCGCGCAATGGGATCCGTATAACATTCCGGTTCTCTCCGAGAAGGGTGGCACGCTGCACTTCAAGGACATGATCCCCGGCGTCACTGTGAAGCGCGAACTCGACGAAGCGTCGGGCCGCATCGCCACGGTCGTCATCGAGCATAAAGAGGATCTCAATCCGCAGGTCGAAATCCGCGACGCGAAGAACAAGCCGCTCGCGGCCTACTCGATTCCCGTCGGCGCCCAGATCGCCGTGCAGGAAGGCGACACGATCGCGCCTGGTGCCTTGCTCGCGAAGACCCCGCGTCAAGCGTCCAAGACCAAGGACATCACCGGTGGTCTCCCTCGCGTCGCCGAGCTCTTTGAAGCCCGTCGTCCGAAGGAAGCCGCCGAAATGTCCCGGATCGACGGTATCGTCGGTTTCGAGGGCACCGTCCGTGGCAAGCGCAAGCTCGTCGTCAAGAACGAGGAGACCCAGCAGGAAGAAGAGCATCTCATTGCCACCGGCCGGCACATCATTGTGCAACCCGGTGACGTCGTGCACAAAGGCCAGCACCTTACTGAAGGTGCCGCCGACCCGCACGAGATCCTCGAGATTCTCGGGCCATCCGCGCTCTACGACTTCCTGATTTCTCAGGTGCAAGAAGTCTATCGTCTCCAAGGCGTGACGATTAACGACAAGCACATCGAGATTATCATCCGCCAGATGCTCCGCAAAGTTCGGATCACCGATCCGGGCGACACTGAGAACTTCTGGGGTGAGCAGGTCGATCGCGCCAATTTCCTCGCGGAAAATCGTCGCATCGAAGAGGCGGGTGGCAAACCCGCCGAGGCCGAGCCGATCCTCCTTGGTATCACCAAGGCGTCGCTCGAGACCGAGAGTTTCATCTCGGCCGCTTCCTTCCAAGAGACGACTCGCGTCCTCACCGACGCTTCGACTCTGGGCAAGGTCGATCTCCTGCGCGGCTTCAAGGAAAACGTCATTATGGGTCACTTGATTCCGGCCGGCACAGGCCTGCCGATCTACAAGCAGCTTAAGATCTCGTTGCCGTTCGGCGCCGAGCTCCCTGAGGAGCCCAAGGTGGTCGAAGCCACGGCAAGCTAAGCTTGGATAATCTCAGCCCCGGACCGAGTGGTCCGGGGCTTTTTTATGACCATCTGGTGGCGACTCCGTTGAGCCCGGAAGAGCCTTTGTGTTTGGTTTTATCCACCGGCAACCCGAGAACGAACCTGAGAACGAATCCAACGCGGCAGGAGATCGGGTTGAAAAAGACGGGTTCGCCCTGATCGAGGAGTCGATACCATTGCTTTGGGAGGGAACTCAACACGTCAGCTTTTCGGGCATCACTCCGCAGAATTTTTACGCGAATGTAGCAATTTTTTTCAACAGATGGGGTTTTAGCGGTTCATGAAAATCGACAATTAAGGCGAAAAACGGGCTGTTTTAATGTAAAAAATGGCATTTTTTGACATTATTTCGGGTTTTCTTCGAAATCCTAAAACTTACCGCTCTGCGGAGAAAATCAGAGATTGCGTGGATCGAGCTTTTTCTTTTGAACGACCTGCCGTCGACACCAACTAACGGCTGCAGCTGCCCGTAAACTCAACCAAGGCTTCTTTTGGACCTAAAACAAATCAAACAAATCATCGAACTTATGAAGCGCTCGGAATTGACCGAGTTCGCGGTCGAGGAAGAGGGATTCAAGCTCAAGATTCGGCGTGGCACCAATGGCCTCCCGATCGTTTCAACCGGCCGTGGTTCGAGTTCTCCGTTCTTGGGGTTGGATATCAACCCGCCGGTGCCATTGCCGTCGGTCGCCCAGAATACAATCGTGACGGCGGGTGGTTCTAATGCCCCGCTGGAGGAGGCAGGTATTGCCTTTATCAAGTCGCCGATGGTGGGCACCTTCTATCGTGCAGCTTCGCCTGAAAGTAAGCCTTTTTCGGACACGGGCACGAAGGTCGTGGAAAGTTCGCTCGTTTGCATTATCGAGGCCATGAAAATTATGAATGAGATTCAGGCCGAAGCCAAAGGCACTATCATTGAGGTGTTGGTAGAAAACGGGCAGCCCGTCGAATACGGTCAGCGTCTCTTTAAGATCAGACAGGGTTAATCCCCTCCAAAAAACCAACCCAACGCCAGGCCGATACCGTTTGCGCCTAGCGCTCGGCGGTTTTGGCGGGCTCTTTTCGTTTACCGACATGATTCAAAAAATCCTCATCGCCAACCGCGGTGAAATCGCCCTTCGCATTGTCCGCGCCTGTCGCGAATTGGGCATCAAGACCTTGGCCGTTTACTCCGAGGCGGACGTGCAGTCGCTGCACGTCCAACTCGCTGACGAGGCTATCTGTATTGGCGGGCCGAAGAGCGCGGACAGCTACTTGCGGGCCGATCGCATTATTAGTGCTGCAGAAATCGGCGACGTGGACGCCATTCATCCCGGCTACGGTTTTCTGTCGGAAAACGCCAAGTTCGCCGAGCAATGCGAGTCCTGTAATATCAAGTTCATTGGGCCGAAATCAAAATCCATCAAAATGATGGGTGATAAGGCCGTCGCGAAAGACACGGTTCGAAAGGCGGGTGTGCCCATTGTCCCTGGCTCCGACGGTCCGGTCGAGAATGAGGCCGAAGCCGTTAAGGTCGCCCGTAAGGTTGGTTATCCTGTGATCATCAAAGCGGTCGCCGGTGGTGGCGGGCGCGGCATGCGGATCGCTCACAACGACATTTCCTTCGCCAAGGAATACCACGTCGCCCGGGGCGAAGCCGAGAAGGCCTTTGGCAACGGCAGCGTCTACATTGAGCGCTACATCGAGAAACCGCGCCATATCGAGTTCCAGATCCTCGGCGATAGCCACGGTAAGATTGTTCATCTTGGGGAACGTGACTGTTCCGTGCAGCGTCGGCACCAAAAGCTGATTGAGGAGTCTCCCTCCCCGTTCCTGACCGCTGATCTGCGTAAGAAGATGGGTAAGCATGCCCTCAAAGCGGCGGAGGCTGCGGAATATGAGAACGCTGGCACCATCGAGTTCCTTGTCGATGCGAAGGGAAACTATTACTTTATTGAGATGAATACTCGGATTCAGGTCGAACACCCCGTGACCGAGGAAGTCACGGGCATCGACCTCATTAAGCAGCAAATCCGCATCGCCAATGGCGAGAAGCTCGATTTCGACCAAGGCGATATCAAAATCGATAAGCACGCGATCGAGTGTCGCATCAACGCCGAGGACCCGGCCCGTAACTTTGCCCCCTCTCCCGGTACGATTGGTTTGTACTATGCGCCCGGCGGTCACGGGGTGCGGGTCGATTCACATGCCTACAGCGGCTACACGATTCCGCCCTATTACGATTCCATGATTGGTAAGCTGATCAGTTTTGGGCCGACCCGCAAAGTGGCCCTCGAGCGGATGTATCGCGCGCTTAGCGAATATCTCATCCGCGGCATTAAGACGACGATTCCTCTCCATCGTGCGATCATGGCCGATCCCACGTTCATCGAGGGCAAGGCGACTACGGCCTACATGGAAGACTTCATGAGCCGGACGCCGACGGATCTGTTTTCCTGAAACCTCCGAGTCCCAGCCCCGCGACCTGCCGCGGAAGCTAAACGGCGGAACGAGTCCGCTTGCGCCGTTGCTTCCGGGGGGCATTCACTTCGAGGGTGTGCCCCACCCGAAAAATAAATGAGGTCGGAATCGGCGAAAATCTTCGAGGCGCAGATTATTCACCCCCGCTGTGTCGCGAGGAAACATTTTTGCTTGCCGTGCAAAATGAACCGCCCGTAGTAACCGCCGTTCAGTTTTTCGCGGAGTCGTCAGTGCGCGAGAGGTTCTTTCCCTTATGTTGCGTCTTCCTTTGAGTGCTCATTTTAGAGCCCTCGCGGTAGGAAACGACTTAATGAATTTTTTCACAAGTGTTTGCAAGTAAGTCCACACAAGTGAAATGCCAGAGTAGCTCAGTGGTAGAGCAGAGGACTCATAAGCCTTTGGTCGACGGTTCAATCCCGTCCTCTGGCACCAAATTTCGCCGCCCGATCAAAATCGTGCGGCGATTTTTATTTTTTGGCGGGCGGACGTGCAGTTCTCTCGACGAGCAATCTCGTCTGGACCTCAAAAGAGCCCTTATAAAAGGGCGGGAAAATGAGCAGGAGCGCCCGTTCATTTTTCTTCAAGAGCACCGTATCCTCGTAAGACTTGATTGAACGGCCCTTGGAGGATGTGCGCAGGACTACCTTCGTCGCCGACGCGAGCGCGATGGTGGGATTCAGGCCAGCCTCGAGCGCGACCGTGTCCTTGCCGACCGTGCCGGTAAGCGCGAGTCCGCTCAGATTGATCATGGTCAGTCCACTGGGGCCGCTGCGAAGCCCCGCCTCGTCGAGTACGGCGATTCGGTAGCGCAATCCACTCACGGGAGCCGGTTCGATCGGTGAGAACAGCAACAGCGCGTCCTTCATTTCCAGCGGGATGACCGCTTCTGCTACAACGCTCCCCGTCGTCTCATCGTAAAAACGCAGCGGCATGGCACTGCGATAATCGTAGCGGGGGGATCGCGCCGTCGGGTAGAAAACGAGCTTCTGCTTCGGTGCGGCGGTGCGCGGCGCGAAGGAAATATCCGTGATCGGTCGCGCCGAGAAGACGGTGAACCGGCCCGCCAGCTCTCCGGGGCGCGGCGCCTGGGCGTTGGCTGGGCATAAGAAAGCGAAGAGCGCCAACGCGGCGACTACCGAGGCGCGCAACCGTTTGAACGTAGCGCGGTGCTTTTGCCCGCGCCCGTGGTTTTCCTGACGTGGGCTGAAGCGCCGCGTTATCGCCGGCAGAAAGCCGCGCATCAAATGTCGGATCGCGTGAGCCATCGGAAGGAGATGATCTTGAAGCGACGACCGTTGGTTTGATTGAGGAGACTGACGAGTGCCGCTGGAGCCACTTCCGGAGCGTCGCCGGACGCAACGGTTGGGTCATAGTATTCTGGGACGCGCTGCACGATCGCTTCGCACCACGCCTTGCCCTCCGTGCCATTAGTCACGGGATTGACGGCCTCGCCAAAGGCGCGGATCACAAAGGTGTCGGAGCGGGGAAAGAGCACGGGAGCGAGCGCGGTCATCACGTCCGCTTGCGTGAGCCACTGCGAACTGAACTCAGCGATTTCGGCATTGAGCCCTGTGTCGGTAATCGCGGCCTCCAGCAGGCTGCGAGGCGCGAGCGCATTGCCGTCGGCATCGGCTCCCGAAAACAACGCCGACGGCGCAAGAAATTCTGCGAGCGAACGGAACGGCCCATCGGCTGCGTGCTTCACGGTCATCAGTTCAACGATCTTGGCTGAAAAAGAGACGATCTGGGCTGCCGTCAGGGTGCGCATGCCTCGACGGAAGAGGTGGGTATTGGCCAGGGACGGCGACGCCGTATCGGCCCCCGAATCCGCGAGGTCTGTCTCTGATGAGTACGTTTCCTGCGCCGACTGAGAGAATCGGAAAAACTGCGCCTCCGTCGATTGCACGGTCGATAGATCGGCGTCATCCGCCGTGCCGGTGTCGGCGGAGGCGTTGAGATACGCGAAGGACTGTGGCGCCGGAAACCGCACGCCCCGCAGAACGGCGGTCCATGCGGTCGCGTTCTTCGAATTCAGATTAAACGCAGCGCCCTGCAGAAAATATTTTGACGAATACGCGGACGCCGGGAGGCCCGGAACGACGTTTCCATCCGCGTCGGTTCCGGTCGCAGGCGCCATCAGCGCCCGCACATCCTCGATCGTCACACGGGTCGCATCCGACTTCCGCAAGGGTTTGAGCAGCGGGTTCGGCAAGATCAGATCGCCAGACGTGGTCGTGGTCGGCGTCACTCCGTCGCTCAGCCCGGAAAAAAAGAAGCGATCAAAAAGATCGGGAGCCGGGATCCCGTTGATCTCGGCACCGCTGGACCAAGGATTACCCACCGCAAACGGGCGGGCGTCTGCCAGGTGCACGTGCTGCAATTGTCCCACCGACAAAATGGGTACCCGGGGTAGCTCAAAGACGGGAACGTCCTCATTGAAGGAATACCCATTCGTAGCCCGATCCAACAATCGCTGCGAGCTGCGGACTGCGAAGCCCGTGATATTGTCACCACCGTAGAGGGCAGGATCTTCGCCATTGGGTCCACCGATGAATCCAGTGGAGGGAAAGGTCGGGTGGCGCGGATCGCGACCGGGCGCCGTCAGCCACTTTTCCACCGATTCTGCCGCCAGTTCATCCGTCTCGGGGAGGCGGCGCACGATCGCGAAATCAACGTATTTGTTGCCGATGTTCAACGGAGTGGTCGGGCCAAACGGCTCGACGTTTAAGCTGTAGGTTCCGAGTTCGCTCCCATCGCTCACTCGCACCACGCGGATGCGAATAGTCGCGGGCGCCAGCGACCGGCAAAATCGGGTAACGGAGTCGGTGGTCCCCACGGGATTCAGGTGGTGGTGCACGGTGGTTGGGCGAACCACGCCCTGGCCGGCACCGGGCGGAGTGGCATCAGGAAAGTGGAAGACCATCGGGTTTCCCTCGGGAGGTTCGCTGAAATTCTCGGTGGCGGCCCAACTGTAAACGCGGCCCGGTAACCACGAGTGCTGGTCGATGGCCGTCGCGGCAGACGTCCACGGCAGATAAAAGCGGAGTGGCGCGTCGACGCCCGCCAACGTCTCTTGCAGGTTCACGGGATGATCGCCACCGGCGGAATCCTCGACTTGGATTTCCGGCAACCCCGAAACTTCCACGCGGAGGTCCTCAGGAACCAATGCACTGGAGTAAGGATTCCACAGCGTAACGACACAACGCACGGCAACCTCCATTTTACGTTCTTCAGCGTCATCGGCATTCTCGCGCACACTAAAGCTCAGGCCAAAAAAACTCATCACGGGCGCCACGCTATGCACCACGCCCGCAGAAATATGCGGCGGCGTTAACCGGTAGCGCCTGCGCATGGGATCACTGCCGTAGGGGGGCGAGATCGCGGGTGCGACTGGGACCGCCGTCGGTGTGCTACCCTCATCGTCTGAGGGCGGAACCGCCGCAGGACCAAAGCTCTCCATGTAGGCCGGGTAATTGGCCCACGCGGCAAAGGCGTCCCCGAGGATAGCTGGTGCGAGTGAAAGATCCTCGCGCAGGCCGCCGGTCTTGGTGTTGGCGAGGACCGCAAAATTGCCGGGCGACCAATTGATGAAATTTCGCTGCACGTTGGCGAGGCCGACCACGGCATTGGAGGCATTCTTCAGGAACGCGATTTGCGTGGTGCTGGCGATTTTTTGATTCGCGACCAGAGCCGCATTGTTCACGTCGCGCGGCTCAAAGACGGGCGCGCCCGCAGCGTCGGCGGCACCGGCGCCGAGCGTGATTTGCTGGCGGATACGCGAGCGAAGGTCCGCGGAGTCGAAGGGAGCGTACGTTACGGTGTCACTTGTGTCGGGCACGGCGACGGGGGCTTTGACGCCTTGATCGCCGATCCACCATGCGTAGCGCCCGATACGGACTGCACCCGTCTGACCGGGAACCCCGACCGACAGGAGATTTTGTTTGGTGACTTTTACGTAGTCGGCCGAGTTGGACACCGTCTTTTCGCGGACCAGAAACTCCTGATCTGTCGTCGCGGTGGTCGCTGGGGTGGGCGCGGCGGCAAGCACGGCGTCCGGTGTGATGCCCGTCGCTTCACTGCCACTGACGAGCCAGGTCAACGCCGTTGGCCCCGTGCCCGTGGCGTCCCACACACCCGTGAGATTTTTCGCAGAGGCACCGCCGATCCCTTGACCGGTCGCCGTCACGCGGGTGTCGGGGCCGGCGTGTTTTTGGAGCTGGGCCACGGCGACGTTCAGGGCGAGGAGGGCGTTTTGACGGGCCTGGGCCTGCCGCTGGGTGTTGCTGGCGACGGCGGTCTCCACGCGCGTGTAGGTCGCGAGGCCAACGAGCAAGATCACCAAAAACGCGAGCAGCGTGATCGTGATGAGCAGCGCGAAGCCGGCGCGGGGACGGCGTTCGAAACGAACGGGGTGCTTTGTGCGTGGGGAGGCCAAGACGGTTAGAGTGGTTTCGCGTTAAGCACGATACGGCGGGTGAAGACCTCCGAATTGGCCGTGGCGAGTTGCCACCAATACGTCTGGGCATTCATACCGGCAGGAAGTGTCAGCGGCGAGTTGGGCTGTTCAAAGGTGCTGATGAGCCGCGCGCCTTCGTCGGTGAGCACGCGAACCATGACATCGATGACATCTGGGAAAACAAAGTTGTAGTTCGCTGAAGTCGCGGGCGTGTCCGACGGTAGCTGCGCTCGGAGCCGTGCCGTGGCGGCGTTGCTGGCGGTGCCGTTTTCATTGGTCGCCGGAAACACGAGCCGCAGCCCGGTCGGCTGGGCGGCGTCGCGCACATAGCAGCGCACCCCGAAATCAACGACGTTGTCAGCGATCACCGACGCGAAATTGGTGCGTGAGCCCGGAACTTGGATGGAGCGCGGATCTCCCGTGGTGGCACCATTGTTCGTCGTGGTGGTGCTCGTGGTGTAGGCGGCCGAGGTAATGTTATAGCCCGATTCGAGGACCCCGGGGCGACCGTTTGCAGTCGCGGGACGGGCTTCGGAACGATGGAAGAGGTAGGCGGTCTTCGTCGCTCCTGTGCCGATGGCCGTTGGAGAGCTAAGCCGACGGATGATTTGGTATCCGACCGCGACGGGCGCGGAGAGTGAAGTCGCGTCGTTAGTCGCATTACTGCCGCGTTTCGTCGTGAAGCAACGCAGCCAAACTCCAGCGGTGCCGAAACGCGCGGTGGCGAGGGTGGACGCATTCATCGCGAGCGAAACGCCACCGACTGGTTTGGCGTTCGCTGAGGCGATTTGCCAAAGATTGGTGGCACCGCCGTTGGAATTGTTGAGGACATCGACCGCCATCCAGACATTGCCATCGTCGCGATAGGCCGCGGAGGACAGATCGAGGGTGAGTTGGTCAAGGACGTGGCGGGCCTGAGCTCCGGCTGAGAGTTTGCCAGAGGTGCGTGTCCAAAAGCCGGATACTTTACTCACAATCGCGACGATGAATCCGACGATGACAGCGGTGATCACGGCCGCGACCATGAGCTCCATGAGCGTGAATCCGCCGCCGCTCCGGCGGAGTTTGGACGAGGACCGGAGCTGAGAGACGGTGCGCATCAGATCAACGGGTGACTACGCCGGAGAAGAAGAACACCTGTTTCTGGCTGTTGTCGTAGCGTACCGCTCCGCTCGGATTGAAGCCGGCGGGCAACGCGCGCTTGGGGTTGGTGGGCGTGGCGTCGGGGACAAACGCCGGCCAACGAATGCGCGCGGTGTAAGCGATGAAGGCCGCCGTGTCGTCCGGGTTGACGGGCAAATCGGGTGAGGAGGGATCGGCGGCCGGAGTCGCGGGCGAGAGCGTTTCGTTGCGAATCAGGGCAATCTCGAAAAACTTTTCGGTATCCGTCGCACCCCAGACTGCGGGATTGTCATAGCCCGCAATCTTCGAACCGTCGCGACTCGCGAACAGCAGTTGCAGATCGGCCCGCGGATCGGCGGTCGGTGAGTTGGGGTTATTGTCTGTATCCGTGAGTTGGTGGCGGTTGGGGCCGTTGGAGACTTTCATCAGGGTGCCCACAAAAGAAATCGGCTGACCCTGGAGTCGGCTGGCGAGCAGCGCGGCGACGTTGGTGGCCGCCTCGGCATCAGCGAGGTTCCCGACCGACTTGGCTACTGGAGCAAACAGGCCGATCACCGCGACCATCCCGATGGAAAAAATACCGACGGCAGCGACGACTTCGATGAGGCTGAAGGCGCGGGTGACGCGGCGCGGCAGAGGTGCGTTGAGCGCCGAGAGCTCAGAGCACGAGCCCTGACCAATGGCGAGATTCAGCGGGGCGGCACGGCGGCGAGCGCTGGCCCTACGATGGGGATGCACGGTGTTCATCATCAAAAACCACTCGCGTCGTTGACGAAGGACACGGCGCCGCTGGGGCGGATGAGGAGGCCGCGCACGGCATTGGCGTTGTTGAAAGCAGGAAGATTGTTCGCCGCGAATCCACCGGTGGTGAGCGCAAGTTTGAGGTAGGGATTAGCGGCGGGGCTGAGCGAGCCATCCGGATTGAATTGGAGGAAAAAAACCGTACTGGCGCCGTTGAACGCGGTGCCGACCGGTTGGTTTGGATTCGCCGCCGTACCGAGGGTAGAAATGGGCGCGGGATTGGTCGGCCAAACGACTCCCGTCGCGAGGAGTCCGGTCGTGGGCGTAGGCACGAGAAACACTCCGCGGGGCAGATACACGGGGCTGCCGACAGGAACCCACGTGGTGGAGCCTTGCGGGCTGGCGACGAAGACTTGGAGGAGACGCAGATATTTTTCGACATCACCGGCCGGCGCCCGCACGGCGTAAATGAGCAGTCGGGCTTCGGTTTGATTGACGGCCGCTTGGGCCCGGGTTTGGCCAACGAGAGCGGCGAGCGTATTCTGCGCGCTCGTCAGAGAACTGCCGGCCTTATCCCGCAGCGCAAAACTGGAGCCTCCCACGAGAATCACGATGAGGCCGATTACGGTCATGACTTCGATCAGGGTGAAGCCGCGACGGCGGTTACAGAGCCGCAGACCGAGGCGGCGACTTGAGGGGGGCGGCGCGAACACGGGCGGAGTCGGCGTCATTTCCAACTCATGATCAGGTCATTTTCCGTCACGGCCCCGGGAGGGGCGCAGTAAAAAATCACGCCGGCGTGGATACCACCGGTCTGAGCCGTTGTTACCACGGTCGTCGGCCGGATGGTCGCGGTGCCACCGGAAACTACGACGCTGGGGTAACCGCCGGCCGTGTCCCGCGCGTTGATCACACCGTCCAGATTGCTGTCGGTGATGACTGCGATGGAGGTATTGTTAAATGCGTCACGGACATAATTGAGCTGAGCGTTAGTGTTGCGACCGGCGGTAACGTCGGCGGCGAGTACGAAGTCGGCATCGGTGAAGCTGACGAAACGGATGCGGCGGGGATTTTGGGCGATCGCGGGCAAAGGGTTACCGGTCAAGGCCCCGGTGAGGGCCGAACCGTCGCGCCGGGTGCCGGCGAGTAAATCATGAAAGAGGTGGTTGCCCGTGGTCTGGGTCGGGGTGCCGGGCGGGTTGACGACTTTCTGGGGCCCGTTCGTGGCGAACTGCGGATAGTTGCCGTATTCCTGTTTGAAGGCCTCGAAGGCCGTGGCCCACTGGCTGAATTGCGTGCGTGTTTTCGCTTTGTTCGCCGCAACGCGCGCGCCACCGATGGTCGGGATCAGAACCGACGCCAGAATACCAATGACCGCGATTACGGCGAGGAGTTCGATCAAGGTGAAGCCAGGCGTGGCGCGGAACGGCTGAGAACTGCGGCGAAGGAAGCTCATGGGAGTTTGTCGGCGTAGATGTTGTCGGCGTTATCGCCAGTGGTCTGGGTGGTTCCCGAAAAAATGCCAAGCGCGTTGGGAATGGGTTTGTTTTTGCTCAGCTCTCCGCCGGTGGGCCCAGTCGAATAAAGGATGAAGGACGGCGCGCTCCATGGAGCAGGCGGGCGTCCGGGGGTGGTGGCGGCGCGATAAAAATAAAGGTAACGATTACCCCACGGGTCGAGAAAGGCGCTGTTGAAAAGGTTCTTGGCTGGGGGTGAGCCACTCGGAACACCGAAATTGGTAAGCTGGGCGGTTGTCGGTTCGACCTCTAGTTTGAACCTCTGAATATCCACTAACCGGGGCCCGTTGAGGCGTCCACCGCTAGCGCCCCTCGGCCCGTAAACACCCATGAGAGAATTGAACAGCACCGCTTGGGCGGTGGCGGCCCCGACCGTGCCGGTAACGCGTTGGGAATTCAGGGCCGAGGGACCGGTCTGCGGGTAGTCACCATAGTGGCGCTTAAAGCCCTCGAGAGCTTGGACGAGCAGGGCGAGCTCGGCTTTGGACCGCGCGATATTCGCCCGCTGTTTCGTGCTGCTGATGACCCCGAGACTGATCGTCGCGAGCAAGGCCACGACCGCCATCACCGTGAGCAACTCGAGGAGCGTAAACGCAGGTGAGTGGCGGTGTGGGCGAGCGGGCGGCATGGGGAAGGGGAGAGGACGCGAGTGAAGCAATAACGTTACAAGCGCAGCAAATGGAAAGTAGGCGGGTGTTTACCCTCCTCCCATCGCTCTTCACAGGCGCCGTAGCCGGATATCCCGCACCGCCGCGCTCGTCATGTAGGTCGCCACGCCGAGCGGCAGTGATTGCTGGATGTCTCCCGGCCGGAGTGAAATGACCCGTCCCTTGATTTCGACATCGATCACGTTTTCTTCATCGATCCAAGCTTCGATCTTGTCGCCGGAGACGCGCACGCGCACACGATACCACCGTCCGTCTTTGAACTCCCGCCCCTGCGTGGTTTCATTCTCCGATGCGTCGATGTGGTCGATGTTCGAAAGCCCGATCACCATCCCGCCCCAGCCGCCGACGATCAGGCTGCACGCCGATTTCCCGACGGGAAACGTGAGGCCGCAAAAAAAATCGCTCCCTGTGAGTTTCATCGCCTCGAGCGTAATCTCGTAGTTCTCGCGCGGCAGCTCGCCTCCCTTCGTCCATGTAAACCCCGACAACGTCGTGCCCGCAGCGATCACGATGGCCCCTGGCCCGCCGCGAAACGGGTTCTCCACTTTCACCGCACCGCCCGACTCGAATTCCGATGGCATCCAACCCGCCAGGGTCTTGCCATCGAACAAGGATCGCCATTTTTCCGCCGCAGGGGCATTCGCCGCCTCGGCGGCAAACGCGCTCAACGCAGCGCTGAAGCCCACGCAGGCCACGGCTAGGAAACGAAATGAAGTGCTCATGCTCGCAACGATGCGCACCGGCTCGTCGGCTTCAACGTTGTCTTTGGGCCCCGGCCCGTTTCCCTGCGCGCAGCCTTCCTAGCATCCCTCCATGCTTCACCCCGCCCGACGCCCTCTCGCAACGCTCGTTGCCGCCATCAGTCTGTTCATGTTTTTCCGTTCGGTCATGCCGGCCGCACCTGCGGTGCCCGACAAACTCGTCGTTCTCACCTTCGATGACTCCTCCGCCTCGCACTACGCCGTCGCCCGGCCCGTGCTGAAACGCTACGGCTTCGGCGCCACGTTTTTCATCACGGAGGGCTTCACGTTTCCGACGAACAAAAAAGATTATCTCACGTGGGGACAGATCGCCGAGCTGCACCGCGACGGCTTTGAGATTGGCAACCACACCCGCGACCACCTCGGCATCACCGAGAAAACCGTGCCACGGCTCGCGGAACAGCTTGCGGTGATCGCCGCGCGCTGTCGCGAGCAGGGTATCCCGACGCCCGTGAGTTTCGCGTGGCCCGGTAACAAGTTTCACCTCGCCGCCCTTCCGGTGTTACAACAAGCGGGTATCCGTTTCGCCCGTCGCGGTGGGGAGCCCGAGGTGCCCTACGCGGTCGGGGGTGGCGTCGCCTATGAACCCGGCGCCGATCACCCGCTGCTCATTCCCACGACCGGTGACGCCCGCCCGACGTGGTCGCTGGAAAATCTCCAACGCGCCGTCGCGTTCGCGCGCGACGGCCGCATTGCGGTGCTGCAATTTCACGGCGTCCCCGACGGCGAACATCCTTGGGTCAACACCCCGCGCGAGCGCTTCGAAGAGTATATGGCGTGGCTCCACGCTGAAGGGTTCACCGTGATCGCGATGCGCGACCTCGCCCGCTACGTGGACGAAAAATCCCTCCCCGCGAATCCCCTCGAAATCATGGAGCGGCGCAAGTCCGCCGCGCCGCCCACGGCGGTCGCGCCTACCTCGGCAACCGCGCCCGCGACTCGTTTGCCGAAGTAGATTCCCGTCGCAGCGCAAGCGGTGGGTGCACGCCACCTACCGCCGTCGCTGCGCCGGCTTTGGCGCACGCGAGGTGCGCGGGGCGGTGCTCACTCTCGGGCCTCGCGGCGGTGCTTACTCTCTCATTCCGCCCGCGAGCTCATTCCACGTTGCGTTCAGGATAAGCTTAACCGGCTCGTGGTAGGAGCCTGCTTGCGGGCGATTTTGTGGGAGCGTGACCGCCCTCGGTCGGCCTGCACGTTGCGACCGCGGTCGGTCGCGCGACCGATCGCCCGCAAGCAGGCTCCTACAACGCAGCGGCACGTCGGCAAGCGACCGCCCGGCACTGCAGCGACCCGGCTCAACGTGGAGCGAGGTCTCTCTCCACCGGGAGGCGCAGCGTAAAACGTGCGCCGGCGCGAGGGGCGTCGGTGATGGCCACGGTGCCGCCGTGGGCCTCGACAATGGCTTTTACGAGACTGAGACCGAGGCCGAGGCCGCGTTGGGAACGGCTGCTATCTCCGCGATAGAGGCGGCGCCAGATCGCGGCCCGTTCGGCGACGGGCACGCCGGGTCCGGTGTCGGCCACGGTGATGACGAGGTGGTCGCAGGGACTCACGAGCGCGACGCCCGGGCCACGCTCGATCATGGTGGTGAGGGTGACGGTACCGCCGGCGGGCGTGTATTTGAGGGCGTTGTCGAGGAGGTTATTGATCGCTTGGCCGAGGCGGATCGCGTCGGCCTGGCACTCGGCAGGGGTGGGTTGGTCAACGATGACGGTGATGTCTTTTTCCTCGGCGACTTCCCGGTAGAGGTCGGCGGCACGTTCGACGAGGGTGCGGATGTCGAGGTGGTCACGGTTGAGTTTCAACACGCCCGCTTCGGCGGCGGAGATATCAAGGAGGACTTCGAGGAGGTGGAGGACACGGTCGGATTCGTTGACGCAATCGGCCAACGCGGCGCGGGCTTCAGCGGGATCGCCGGCGTCCTGCAGGGCGAGTTCGGCGGTGCCGCGGAGGCGAGTGAGCGGAGTGCGGAGATCGTGCGCGAGGTTGTCGAGGGTCTCGCGGAGGACGCGCACGTGCGCGGCGTTCTTCTCGAGGAGGGTGTTGAGCTGGGTGACGAGGGTGGCGAGCTCGCCGCGACTGCCGGACGAAGGGACCCGAGCGGCAAGGTCGCCGGTTTCCAGTATGCGGCGAGCGGTGGCGGCGACGGCGCGGAGCGGGCGAGTGGCGCGCCAAGCGAGGACGATGCCGGTGGCAAAGGAGAGGACGAGTGCGCCGGCGCCGACGAGGGCGAAGGCGCGTTTCAACGGGGCGAGGAGCACGGCGCGGCTATCGAGGATGCGGCCGACTTGGAGCTGCCAGCCCGTGGGCCATTGGTAGGTGGCGATGGAGTAATCGCGGAGGGCGGATTGGGGGATGCGCTCGGTGCGGACCTCTTGGTTGACGGTGAAGGGTCCGAAGGGAATCGATTTGATCTGCGTCTCTATCCAGTCGTCGGGGAGTTTTTGGAAAAAGGTGGAGCTGTCAGGCGTGATGAGGCGCACGAACGACGCACTCATTTCGGGTGACGGGTTGTTTTTCACGCGGGCGATTACGTCGACGGGAGCGCCGCGCGTGAAGGCATCAGCGAGGGAGCGCACCTGGCGCTCGAGGCCGGCGAGCTCGCGGGCGTCGAGCGATTCGGCGAGTGTCCAGTAGAGTACGCCGAAGAGGACTCCGCTGCTGAGCGCGAAGACGAGGGCGTATTGTGCGGCGAGGCGCAGCGCGAGCGACTGGCGCAGGCGGGGAAGAAAGTTGAGCGCCGAGCGTTGAGGGCTGAGCGCCGTACGCGGGGGCGTCAACGTTGAGAGCGGACCGCGGAGAGCTGCGAGCCGATCGGGATCGGACTTCGGGTGCGCGGCTGAGGAGTGAAGCTCAGACATGGGGACGGAGGACGTAGCCGACACCGCGGACGGTTTCGAGGCGCGTGTGGTCGGGGTCGACCTTGGCGCGGAGACGGGAGATGACGACGTCGACGACGTTGGTTTGGGGATCGAAGCTGTAGTCCCAGACGTGTTCAAGAATCATGGTCTTGCTGACGGGGCGGCCGGCGTGGCGGAGCAGGAAGGCGAGGAGCGTAAATTCGCGGGGTTGCAAATCGACGGCCTGGCCGGCGCGAGTGACTTCGCGCGTGACGAGGTCGAGGGTGACGTCACCGCAGGCGAGGCGGGTGGCTTCGGGCGACTGTGAAGCGCGGCGGATGAGCGCGTGGACGCGGGCCAGAAGCTCGGAGAAAGCGAACGGCTTCGTCAGGTAATCGTCGCCGCCAGCTTGGAGGCCGCGGATGCGATCATCGACGGAACTCTTGGCGCTGAGGAAGAGGACGGGGGTGACGCGGCGGGCGGCGCGGAGGCGTTTGACGAGACTGATGCCGTCGAGTCGGGGCAGCATCACGTCGACGATCATGGCGTCGTAGTCGGTGGAATCGGCGAGTGCCAGGCCGGTCTCGCCATCGGGGGCGTGGTCGGCTGCGTAACCGGATTGCTTGAGGCCGCGCACGACGAAGGAGGCGATTTTGGAATCATCTTCGACGACGAGAATGCGCATAATAAAAGAGCGGATTGTGGCGGACTCGGGCCGATTGGAAAGGGCGGAAAAGAAAACCGGCACCGGTCTTTAATAAAGAAGACCGATGCCGGATTGAGGACTGACGTGTTCGCAGCGGCCGCCCGACGAGCGGCGGCCCCACGGGAAGCGGTTACTGCTGGCTGTCCTTGTCGGTGCCGGTTTCGTCGACGACGACGAACAGGGTGTTACCGCGGGACCAAAGCTTCAGGAGCGTCTTCTTGCTCTCGGTTTTGGTGCTGAGCTCCACGGCATCTTTCGCGCTGGTGACGAGCTCGCGATTGATTTCGAGGATGACGTCGCCGGGCTTGAGGCCGGCGCGGGCCGAGGCGGAGTTGGGCGCGACCTGGGTGATCAGCGCGCCCTTGAGTTTGGCCGGGAAATTCATGTCACGGCGGCCGGCGCGATCGAGGTCCTCGACGGCGACCCCGTTGAGCACGCCCTCGTCGTCGCTACGGTTCTGCTTCGAGAGGGAGTCGAGGCCACCCTTGCCGATGCGCTTGGCGCCGGGTTTTTCAGCGGTCGTGACGGCGAACTGGGTGGTCTTGCCTGCGCGGAGGACGTCGAGAGTGAGCGTGGTGCCGGGGGCGAAGGAGCTGACCTGGTTCTTGAGATTATTGGGGTCAGTGACGGGCTGGCCGTTGAGGGCGGTGATCACATCGCCGTCTTTGAGGCCGGCTTTGGCGGCGGGACCGTCGGGGATGGTGGCGGCCACGAGCGCGCCTTTGTTATCCTTCAGATTAAAGGCTTCGGCGAGGGCCGGCGTGAGGGTGTTGAGATTAACGCCGAGGTAGCCGCGGGTGACCTTACCGGTTTTGACGAGACTGTCGGCGACGTGGCTGACGAGGTTGGCGGGGACGGCGAGGCCCACGCCTTGGAAGCCACCGCTGCGGCTGAGGATGGCGGTGTTGATGCCGAGGAGGCGGCCGTGGATATCGACGAGGGCGCCACCGGAGTTGCCGGGATTGATGGCGGCGTCGGTTTGGATGAAGTCTTCGTAGCCCTCGACCTCGGCGAGGATGCCGATATTGCGGCCCTTGGCGCTGACGATGCCGCTTGTCACAGTTTCGCCGATACCGAAAGGATTGCCGATGGCGAGGACGCGGTCGCCGACTTCAGATTTTGCGCTGTCGGCGAAGGTGACGGCGGGGAGGTCTTGCGCGTCGATTTTCACGACGGCGAGGTCGGTCTGCGGATCGCGGCCGACGACTTTGGCGGTGAACTCGCGGCCGTCGGTGAGGGCAACCGTGACGAGGTCGGCGCCGTCCACGACGTGGTTGTTGGTTACGACATAGCCATCGGCGCTGACGATCACGCCGGAGCCCAGGCCGTTTTGCGGCTGAGTCTGCATTTCGGGTAGGCGATTGCCGAAGAATTGGCGAAACGCGGGATGATCGAAACCGGGAGGGAGATTGGCGGCATTGGCGGCGACGCGTTTGGCTTTAGTCTCGGTCGTGATTTTAACGACGCTGGGAGCGACGCGCTTGACGATCGTGGAGAAGCTGGCGGCTTCGAGTTGGCCGCGGGCGACGGGTGTGGCATCGCGTTTGAGGTCGATGGAGGATTTATCCGAGCCGGTGCCGGCGGCGGCGAAGAGGGCACCGGCGAGTGCGAAAGCGCCGAGGGTGGCGACCGTGGCTAGCCCGGGCTTGGCAGGACGGCGGGTGACGGGAACGAGGACGAATTTTGGCTGATTCATGGTTGGATGGGTTTTGATGAGTGGAAGGATTGGGCTGAACGTGGGGGCAAGATAGCACGGGGTTTTCTCCCGGTCCTTTCCGGGACATTACAGAAATGTAAGGTTGCGGGGCCGAGTGGGGAGCGATCGGGGCGCGCACCCGGTCGAGAATTTAGCGGAAAAAAGTTGCCGCCGCTTTTTTCCCGCGACGACACTCAGAGTCTCACCCTCTATGAAAAACGTTCGTCTTGGCATCGTTGGTCTCGGCAACATCGGTAAATTCCATACGGGATACCTGCTCGAAAATAAGATTTCCCGCTGCACGCTCACTGCAGTCAGCGATGCCTTCGCTCCCGGGTTGAAACCCTTCGAAGGCCGGCCCGGGCTCAAGACCTTTGCGAACTGCTCGGAGATGATTCGCTCGGGGGAGATCGACGCCATCGTGATCGCCACGCCGCACTTTCTGCACACGACGATCGGGATCGAGGCGTTGCAGGCGGGGCTGCATATTATGGTGGAAAAGCCGATCTCGGCGCACAAGGCGGATGCCGAGCGCTTGATCGCGACGGCGCAGGCGCACCCGAAGCAGGTGTTTGGCGGGATGTTTCAGATGCGGGTCGAGCCACGCTATCAGAAGATTCGTAAGCTCATCCAAGACGGCGAACTTGGCGAGATTGTACGTATCAACTGGATCATTACGGATTGGTTCCGCACCGAGGCCTACTACGCGAGCGGGGGTTGGCGGGCGACGTGGAAGGGCGAGGGTGGCGGCGTGCTGCTCAATCAGTGCCTGCACCAACTCGACATGCTCCAGTGGCTCTGCGGCATGCCGGCGCGCGTGCGCGGCTTCTGCCAGCTCGGGCGGTTTCACAACATCGAGGTCGAGGATAATATCACGACTTACCTTGAGTGGGCGAACCAGGCGACGGGTGTGTTCATTTCATCGACCGGCGAGGCACCGGGTACGAATCGTTTTGAGATCAGCGGTACGCGCGGAAAAATCGTCCTCGAAAACAATAAGGTTTCCTTTACACGCAACGACTCCGACATGATCGAGTTTAGCAAGGCATCGAAGAGCGGCTTCGCGAAACCCGAGGTGTGGAACATCGACATCCCAGTCGACAGCGCGACCAACCCGCATGGGATTCTCATGCAGAACTTCGTGGACTCGATTTTGGATGGCACGCCGTTGATCGCGCCCGGCGCGGAGGGCATGGGCTCGGTCGAACTCGCTAACGTGCTGCTTTATTCGTCGCTCATCAATCAGTCGGTCGAGCTGCCGATGGACAGCGCGGCGTGGGAGGCGAAGCTCAACCAGCTCATCGCGGAGTCGCGGCATGAAAAGAAAGTCACGCAGAACGTGACGGAAGATTTCACGAAGTCATTCGGGCGTTGAGCCTGAGCGACGAGAGCGGCTGGGCAGTGACCCGACACACCAGCCGCTCATTGACGCCAGACACGATGACGGGTGGACTTGGCGGATCGCGAAAGCCCTGATTTCTTCGCGCGTGAGCCGAGGACGTGACGAAGTGCTGCGGATGCGATTTTTCCAACCCCTACGAAAGTGATCCTTCAATGAAAACCCAAATCCCCGATGCGGTGTCGCGCCGTCAATTCCTGAAACACACGGGTCGCTTGGCGACGGTGTCCGCCCTCGCGGGGGTGACGTTACCCTACGTGCACGCGGCCGGCAGCGATCTGATTCGAGTGGCGCTCGTCGGCTGCGGCGGTCGCGGTACGGGAGCGGCCGGCCAGGCGCTCTCGACCAAGAGCGGGCCCATCAAACTTGTCGCGATGGCGGATGTGTTCGATCCGCGCCTCGCGACGGCGCACGGGCGCTTGACGAAACAGTTCGCCGCGCAACCGAGCTTGGTTGACGTGCCGGAAGACCGGCGGTTCATCGGCCTGGATTCCTACAAGGCGGCGATGGATGTCCTGAAGCCGGGTGACGTCGTGATCCTCGCGACGCCGCCGGCGTTTCGGTGGGTGCATTTTGGCTACGCGATTGCGAAGGGGTTGCACGTGTTCATGGAAAAACCTGTCACGGTCGACGGGCCCACGAGCAAGCGCATGTTGCTCCTCGGCGAGGAAGCGTCGCGGAAGAACCTCAAAGTCGGCGTGGGTCTGATGTGCCGCCATTGCAAGGCCCGCGGCGAATTGGCCGAGCGTATCCAGCAAGGGCAGATCGGCGATTTACTGATGATGCGCGCCTACCGGTTGCACGGGCCAATCGGCTTTTTTGCGTCGCCGCCGAAGCCGGCCAACCAGACCCACCTGATGTATCAGATTGAGCGATTCCACAGTTTTATGTGGGCGAGTGGCGGGGCGTTCAGCGATTTCTACATTCATAATATTGACGAATGTTCGTGGATGAAGGGCGCGTGGCCGGTGAAGGCGCAAGCCAACGGCGGACGGCACTATCGCGGCGACAGCATCGATCAAAATTTCGACGCCTACTCGGTGGAATATACGTTTGGCGATGGCGCGAAGCTTTTCCTGGAAGGCCGGTGTCAGACCGGAGCGCAAGCGGAACACTCCAGTTGGGCGCACGGCACGAAGGGCCTCGCGGTGGTTTCGGAGAAGGGCCACATCCCGTCGAAGGCGCGGATTTACAAGGGACACAACCTTGCGGCGGAGAATGTGCTCTGGGCCTTCCCGCAGCCGGAGCCCAATCCCTACCAAGTCGAGTGGGATGATCTCATCGGGGCGATCCGCGCCGACCGGCCCTACAACGAGGTGAAGCGTGGGGTGGAAGCGAGCCTTGTGACGTCGATGGGCCGCATGGCGGCGCACACCGGGCGCACGGTCACATATGATGAGATGCTGAACTGCGACCATGAATTCGCACCCGGGCTCGATACCCTGACGGCGTCTTCGCCGGCGCCGTTGCAACCGGATGCCAACGGACGTTATCCGATCCCGCAGCCGGGGTTGATCACGAAGCGCGAGTTTTGAGCGGTCGCCGTTTTTTTGGCGCAGTTCGCGGTGTGCTCTCGGTTGGCGGTGCTGGCAGGCGATTGTTACGTCCTGAATCGCCCGCAAGCAGGCTCCTACAAAAGGCCGTCCTTCCTCTCATCTTGAAGGAACTTGAAATCAGTCCGGCGACAGGCGGGTCGCCGGACTGGTGCGACCGCTCAGCCCTCGGCGATGCAGTAGAGGAACTCGTGACCGCGCAAAAAGAGTTCCTTGTCGACCATCACGGGAGAGGCATCGAAGCGATCGCTCAACTGATTCTTTGCGACGATTTCGAACGTCGTCGTGTCCTTCAGTACGAGCACGAGGCCCTCGCGGCCGACGACGTAGAGGAGGCCGTTGGTCGCGATGGGGGAGGCGTAAATGCCGCCGCGCATGCCCTCGAGCTGTTGGTCGCTGAAGTGGAATTCGCCGGTGAGCGCGTTCAGGCAGGAGAGATAGGACTCGGTGCCCTTGGTCACGAAAATCCGGTCACCGGAGAGCACCGGCGACGCAACGTAAGGCGTGCCCTTCTTCTGCTGCCATACGATGTCGGGACTGGCGGAGACATCGCCGCGCGCCGTCAGCTTGATCGCCTGGATGAAGTAGCCTTGAAACCCGCTCATTACGTACACCAAGCCGTGGCCCGTCACCGGCATGGGGATGACATTGGTCCCGAGCCCGCTGGCCTCCCAGATGAGTTCGCCGGTCGCGACGGCATAGCTGCGGGTGCGGTTCGTGCCGGGGAGAATCGCCTGCTGCTTTCCGTCCACCGCGACAATCAGGGGCGTTGACCAACTGCTCCGCTCGTCGCGAGCCTGGCGCCAGATTTCGGCTCCGGTTTTTTTGTCGAGTCCGACGACGAACGACGCGCCGCCCTCCTGATCCCACGGTACGATGAGGACATTGCCGGCCAAGGTAGGCGAGGAGCCTTCGCCAAAACCGTTGCGAGTCTGCATATCGCCGAGGTCTTTTTCCCAGAGGAGTTTTCCCTGAAGATCGTAGCAGTAGAGGCCGCGTGAGCCGAAGGAAGCGTAGAGGCGCTCGCCGTCGGTGATGGGCGAAGCGGAGGCATAACTGTTGGTCGCGTGGCGGCCCTCGTGGGGGACTTCACGGCGGGCGGTTTTCTGCCAGACGACTTTGCCCGAGGCGCGATCAAGAGCGACGACGACGAACTCGTGAACCTTGGTCGGTTTGGACCCTCCGCCGAAGCCGCCGCGCTTCCCGCCTTTGCCCTTTTGTTCGCCGCCGCCGGGAGGGGGAGGGGTAGGAGGTGGGGGCGTTGGGGCTGCGGCGATCTCCTCCGTGGATTCGATGGAGGTCAGGAGGAAAATCCGGTCCTGCCAGATGATCGGGGTGGAGAAGCCCTGGCCGGGTACCTTGGCCTTCCACTTAATGTTTTGCGTGTCGTTCCACGTGGTGGGCGGAACCGCACCGGGGGCGAGGCCCGCACCGGACGGGCCGCGCCAAGAGGGCCAAGACGTGGTGCCGGCAGCGAACGCGGGCGATGCCAGCAGCGCGAACGACGCGAGGACGAGTGCCGAAGTGAGGAGAGCGGATTTCATGTGAGTAAAGCGAGGAAGGGAAAAGGGCGAGGGCGACGACCGAGGGGGCTGACGGACTGACTTCGGGAAGTTGCGCGGGTCCGACTCGGCGTCAAGGAGCCGAGAAAATACGAAAAGCGAAAAGGCGAATTGAGAAAACTCAAAGAGCGAAAATTCGAATCGCCGCTTGATGTGGTGCGTCTTTTCGCGGCAACCTTTCATCCCACTATGACTTCCGGAAATTCCCCCTCTGCGGCAAGTGCTCCGGCTCTTTCGCGCACCGCCTGGCTGATCTGTATTATCGCGGCCATTGGGTTCGCGTTCGACATCTACGAGCTGCTGATGCTGCCGCTGATCATTAAGCCGGCGATGGCTGCGCTCAGTGCGCCGCTGGTGGAAGCGCTCGTGACCGGTGGGATGGAGCGCGCGAAGGCGGCGGCGCTGTGGTCGCCCGGAGGCGAAATGTATGTGAGTTGGGCGCGCACGCTGTTTTTTGTGCCGGCGCTCGCGGGCGGCGTGTTTGGTCTGCTCGGTGGCTATCTGACCGATTTGCTCGGACGGCGGCGCGTGCTGACGTTTTCGATTTTATTGTATGCGTTTGCCGCGTGTGCGGCGGGTTTTGCGACCACGTTGCCGCAACTGCTCTTTTTCCGGTGTCTCGTTTTCATCGGCGTGTGCGTGGAGTTTGTCGCGGCGGTCGCGTGGCTCGCGGAAATTTTTACGAATCCGGTGCAGCGCGAAAAAGTGCTCGGCTACACGCAGGCGTGCTCGTCCTTGGGCGGGTTGCTCGTGGCGGGGGCCAACATTCTCGCGGCGAAATGGGCGATGGATTTGCCGGCGATCGCGGGCGGGCATGAAGCGTGGCGCTACACGCTGATCTCGGGCGTGATTCCGGCGCTCCCGTTGCTGCTCATTCGGCCGTTTTTGCCCGAGTCGCCGGCGTGGCTGAAAAAGCGCGAGGCCGGCACGCTAAAGCGGCCGAGCATCGCCGCGCTCTTCGCGCCGGAGCTGCGCAAGACCACAGTCATCACGACGCTCATTTTCGCGGCGAGCTACGGCATCGCGTTTGGTGCGATCCAGCAGCTCCCGCAGATCATTGGTGCGCAGCGCATCGGCACGCCGGCGGAGGCCGGTCACGTGGCGGTGCGGGCGATTGCCAAGGAAAGTGGCGCGACGGCGATGGCCGCTGCGAAGGCCGCGAAAAAACCGGAGCCCGTCGCCCAGCGCGAAATGCGTCAAGCGGCCGGCAACGCCAGCGATCAAACCGTCGCGGGCGTGACGCTCTGGCAGGAGATTGGCGGTTTGGTCGGCCGTTTCATCCTCGCCGTGCTGGCGGTGGTGATCGTGAGCCGCCGCACGCTCTTCCGGGTGTTTCAGATTCCATCGCTCATTTTTGTGCCGCTGCTTTTTTGGTGGATCTCGGGTCAGCTCGGCAACGCCGACAGTCTGGGAATGATCAAGGCGGGCATCTTCGTGGCGGGTGTGCTGACGGTCGCGCAGTTCAGTTTTTGGGGTAATTACATCCCGCTCGTGTTTCCCGTGCACTTGCGCGGCACGGGCGAGAGTTTCGCGGCGAACATCGGTGGCCGCGTGCTGGGCACGGCGGCTGCGTGGCTCACGCTGACGCTCTCCGCCTCCGACAAACCCGATCCGGCGCGCGTGGCGCTCGTGGGCGCGTGCGTGGCCGGTGGCTATGCGCTGGTCGGCGCGGTGCTCACGCAATTCCTGCCGGAGCCGAAGGCTGAAGAAGTGACGGAGTAACGAGGTCGCTGCTATCCGGAAATCTCCCTCCGACCCAAAGAGGCGGTCGAACTCAGCAGAGCGCAGGCCGTTCTTGCGTACCCCATCGACAGCCTACAATCGGCCGGTGAGGTGCAAGGTGAGCGGCGCATAGGCTGTTTTGAAGCGCGATATTTTCGGGTGACTCGACGTAATCGCACAGAAGAGCGCGAGGGCGAAGTGCCGTTGCACGCCAAACCCCGAAGTGGATCCTGTTCGGCCGTTCTAACGTATCTTAAAAACGAATATTTCTTTCACTATGAAAAATTCGGGTTAGTTGCTCACGAGAAAACTCTCTCCGCTCCGCTGAGGGAAAAATATCCGCCATATATCCGCCAGAGCAGTCACTCCAATTAATTGTATGACCATCCGCCCACTCACCCACCTGTTATCGGTCACGCTTTTGGCCAGTTGCCTTGTCCCTCGGGCCGTCGCCCAGGCCCAGCCTGGTGATCTCGAGACTCTGCTGGAGGGTGTGTCCGAAATCGGCGTACCGGGTGTCCCCGGCTCGCTGTCGGTCTACGGGAATCAGGCTTTTCCAGTCATCGTCGGTGCCTCCACTTCCGGTACCCGCGAACCTGTCGTCGCTGCGGGCCGGCTCTTGAAGGGACGCGTGGTCGCCTTCGGGCACGACGGCTACTTGACTAAGGATCTGTCTTCGACCGCGGACACGCAGCGATTTCTGGCCAATGTGGTCCGTTGGGCCGTCAGCGGGAAGCCGAACGCCCGTGTGGGGGTGGTCAGCATCAACGGGCTCGCAACTCGCCTGGAAGCGATGGGGTTTGCTGCCACCAACATCGCGTTCGGCGCGTTCACCGGATACGATCTCGTGATTCCAAGCCCGGGGATCTCCCTCACCCGGGCTGAGATCGATTTATTGCTCACGTATGTCCGCGACGGGGGCAGCGTGGTTGCCGGAATGACCGGGTGGGGCTGGGCCCAAGTGCGCCCCTCCCTCAGTTTGGCAGAAGATTTTTCCGGAAATTGGCTGATGTCGGCGGCCGGAATCGTCTGGGCTAACCCGACCCTGAGCCAGACTTCGACCTTGGGCTATTCCGTTCCCCGTATGCCGCCGGACCTCACGCACGCCCAACGCGCGCTCGACGCGCTCACGGCGACCGGCCGCGTCCTGACCGACAGCGAACGCACTCAAATCAACGTAACTCTGACCGTCGCATTGTCCGCGATTCCTTCCTCGGATACTTCGTTCATTCCGGCCGTCAACGCCGCCCTCCAGTTTCCGGGCGTGCAGAAGACGCCGACGCCCCAAACTCCGGTGACAGTCAGTAATGTTCTCGGCCGGCTAGCCGTATTCAATGACTTCCTACGGATGTCTAAGGCCGCGCCGGCGCAGGTTACCGTCCATCCCTCCGCCGCCACGTTTCCCGGGGTGGTTCCGGCGACCGCCTTACGCGTAAGTCGCGCGGTGCCAATTCGCACGGCCCGACCCCGCTGGCACAGCACCGGGCTCTACGCGCCGCCGGGGGAAGTGATCACGGTACGGGTCCCCACGGCGGCCGTGGGGCGAAGTTTTGCCGTGCGGATTGGTGCCCACAGCGACCGCCTCTGGTCGGTGGATACCTGGCGCCGATTCCCGGAAATCTCCATTCGCACGCTCCTCACCGCGGCCGAGACGCAGGTCGCGAGCGCATTCGGCGGATTGATTTACATCGAGGTACCGGCAGCAACTAAGGTGGCGGATTTTTCGGTGGAAATCTCCGGGGGTGTCCTGGCTCCGCGGTTCGTTAAGGGGGAAACGACCCTTCAAGAGTGGCGCGACACCGTCCGGAACCACCCGGCCCCCTGGGGCGAACTGGAGACGTCCAAGATGATCGTCACCACCCAGACCACGGCGCTGCGCACCCTCGATGATCCGTCCGCCGTCGCCGACGCGTGGGACCGCGTGCTCGACTCCGCGGCGGACCTAGCCACGACACCACGCGAGCGCAGCTCGCCAGAAAGGTTTGTATGCGACGAGCAGATTTCGGCCGGGTATATGCACGCCGGATACCCGCTGATGAGCTGGCTTGATGTGCGAAGCTGGCTGGTCGACGCCACGTTTCTTACCCGCCGATCGAGCTGGGGGCAGAACCCATGGGGGGTCTTCCATGAAGTGGGCCACAATCACCAGAATTACGACTGGACGTTCGACGGTACCGTCGAGGTGACCGTCAATCTCTTCACGCTCTATGCGTTTGAAGTCGTGTGCAACGAGCCGGTTGCCGAGAATTGGCGCGGCTCGCTCGCCTTCCGCCAGGAGCAAATGCGGAAATTCAACTTCGCCCGGCCGGATTTCGAACTTTGGAAATCGGATCCGTTTCTGGCTCTCACGATGTATGTCCAGCTCCAGCAGGCGTTCGGCTGGGACGCCTACAAGGCGGTCTTCGCCGAGTATCTTTCGCTAGCGGCGTCGGCGCGTCCGCAGACCGATCAGCAGAAGCGTGATCAATGGATGGTGCGCTTCTCGCGGCGGATCGGCCGCAACCTAGGACCGTTTTTCCAGCGCTGGGGCGTACCCACGACAGAGGCTTCGCGAGAATCCATTATGCACCTGCCCGTCTGGATGCCCGACGAGATCATGCCCGCCACCACAGTCATCTACGCGCAGCCGGTCCCCGCTCAACAGGTGACGGCCGGCCAGAGTGTCACCCTCTCGGTTGCGGCCGTCGCGGCCCCGGCCCCGACTTACCAGTGGACTAGGGACGGTGTTGCCATTCCTGGAGCCACGGCATTCAGCTATCTCGTTCCTTCCGCATCCGCGGCCGACGCCGGCACCTACCGGGTGGTCGTCACTAGCGGCATGAGCGCGACCACCAGCGAAGCCGCCGCGATCACGGTCGCCGCCGCGAACCCCGGCCGGCTCATCAACCTCTCGCTCCTCACGGCACTGGTCTCGCCCACCGACAGTTTCACGATGGGCACCGTCATTGGTGGTGGCGGCACACTCGGCACCAAACCCGTGCTCGTGCGCGCCGCCGGCCCCTCCCTCGGTGCCCTCGGCGTGGGCGGCACGCTCAGCGACCCGAATCTCGAATTCTTCGCCGGCTCGACGAAGATCGGCGAGAACAACGACTGGGGCGGGAACGCCGCCCTCAGCAACGCCTTCGCTGCCGTCGGTGCGTTTCCCTACGCCGCCCCGACCTCGAAAGACGCCGCCATCTTCAACCCCGCCATCGCGCCCGGCGGTTATTCGGTCCGCGTGACGGGCAACAGCGGCACGACCGGCACCGTGATCGCCGAGCTCTACGACTCGACGCCCACCCACGCGTTTACCACCACCACGCCGCGCCTCGTCAACGTCTCCGTGCTGAAACAAATCGATTCCGGTTTCACGGTCGGCTTCGTCATCGGCGGAGCGACACCCCGCACGGTGCTGGTGCGCGCAGTCGGACCCGGCCTCGCTGCGGTCGGTGTCGCGAGCGGCTTCGCGGCCGATCCGCGACTCGTGCTCTTCGCTGGCTCGACGAAGATCAACGAGAGCGACGATTGGGGCGGCACCAGTGCGCTCACGGCCGCGATGACTCAAGTCGGAGCGTTTGCGATTCCTGCGACATCGAAGGACGCCGCGCTCCTCGCGACGTTGCAACCCGGTTCCTACTCCGTGCAAGTCTCTGCGCCCGCCGGTACCGCCGGTCTCGTGATCGCCGAGGTTTACGAAGTACCGTGAGGCGGTCCGAGCGACCCCCTCCCGCACCTATTCTCCCTGAAAATCCGGCTGCCGTTGAGTCGCCGAGTACGTGGTTCCCGATCAGCGGGCCGAGGTCCGGGCGAAAAGGGCCGATCCAAAAGATGCAAGGCAACGGTCTTCCAGGGGGAGGGGCCGATCCGAGCGGGTCAGGGTGTGCCCCTTAAACCCCTCCCGGATCCGATCTCCCAGGAAATCCAGTTTCTTAGGAGCCATCAGCAATGGCTTCCCCGGCTATATCCCCGGGGGCTCGTTGCCCCTCTGCGGCCGCAATCCCCCGAAAATGGGATGTTCGCGGGCCGCCAAATATGCCAACATCCCGCATTTATGTATTGTGCCGATCATCGAGGCCACCGTGAGCCTCCCAGCCCTGCAACCCTTCAAACCATGAAAAACCCTCGCCTCGCCCTGACCCTGGCGCTCCTCGCCGGCACCGCACTCGCCCAATCGGTCGCGCCGCCGGCTTCCTCCGCGGCCAATGCGGCCTCGGCGGCGGAGCAAGCAACCCTCGTGTTGAATCCCTTTATCGTCAGCACCGAGGCCAACAAAGGCTACTACGCCTCGGAGACCCTGTCGGGCACACAGCTGAAATCCCAGGTTCGCGATCTGGCCAACCCGATTACGATCCTCACGGAGGAATTCATGCGGGATATCGGCGCTGTGAATTATGAGGAAGCCCTTGAATTTCTTCCCAGCACCCAAGCGTACAAAGGCGATTCCTCCGATCCGGAATCCGTTACCTCGCGCACCGGCACGCCGTTCACCGTGCGCGGCTTTCGCTCCAGTTCGTTGACCAATAATTTTTTCACCAGTCGCATCAAGGTCGACAATTTCAACACCGAGACCGTGACCCAATCCCGCGGGCCCAACTCCCTGCTTTTCGGTTTGGGCTCGGTGGGCGGCGGGCTCGACGCCACCCAGAAGGCGGGACGTTTCAATGCCGACAGCTATGGCCTCGAACTTCGCTTCGACTCGGACGGCTCCAAGCGCGCCAATGTGGATATCAACCGGATTCTCATCCCCAACAAAGTGGCGCTGCGCTTCGCCGCCTTGTCCACCGATCAACGCACGCCGCGCGAACTCCAGTACATGCGGCGCAACTCCGCGTATCTGAATCTCACGCTGCAGCCCTTTAAGGGTGCGACGATCAACCTCAACGCGGAGACCGGCCGGATCGACGAACTGAATCCCCGGCCTTACCTGGCCTATGACAGCGTGTCCGCGTGGTTGAATGACCCCCGCACTCCGCTCCAGAAAGCGAATACGATCGACCGCGTCTTGGTCGAATCCGGCAGCACGGCGGCCCGCAATGCCGCCCGCAACATTATCACCGGGGTTTCCCAAGGATTCTCGACGACCAATTATCTCGTCTACGTGATGAACGCCCCGCAGCTCGGTGTGCAGAATTGGAATTTCAAATCCAAAGGATCGGAAGCCTTCGTCAACGGTCTGACCCAAAACCAGACCAGTATCTCCAGCGCGACCCGCGTCCCGAGCGTGAACTTCCCGTTGGATACCATCGTCTCCGGACCGTCGGACTATTTTGACACCACTTACGACAAATTCTCGGCGTCGTGGCAGCAGCGGATCTTGGACAAGACTTTCTTCGAGCTGGCCGGAGCCTACGAGAAATCAAAGAACGAGGATTGGCAGCCGGTCTCGCGCGGAGACTACGAGGTCTTTATCGACAACAATTACTATCTGCCCACGCAGCTGGCGGCGAACAACCCCGACCCCACCAAGCCGCTCAACCCCTATTTCGGCACTCCGTATATCGAGTCCAACAGCACGCTGCAGAACCGCGACACGACTATGAAGCAGTATCGGGCGACGCTGACCCGGCAGTTCGACCTGAGTCGGATCGAGCCGATCAAGGGTTTTGATTTCGGCAAGTTCACGGCGGTGGCGTTTCATTATTACCGGCATGTCGACAGCTACTTTGCGCAACCCGAGGAAATGACGACGACCTCGGTGCTGGCTTCGGGAATTCTCTCTGACACGCAGAATCAAATTCGCCGGCGTTACTATCTCACGCCGGACCAACCGGTGACGTTTCCCGCTTTCGTCCCGAGCCAGACGCGGATCACCCAGGCGGGCAACCCGGCGGTTCCCGGCAGTGTCATCCCCGCCGTCACGTCGGCCTTCTTGCACCGCCTGAATCCCGTCTATGCGCCCGAAACCACCCAGTCCTACGCGGCCATCGGCCAGTGGGAATTGTTCTCCCGCCGGTTGATCCTCACGGGCGGCGTCCGCCGGGACGATCTCAGCTCCAAGAATTTTGTTTTCGCGACGGATCCCGTCACCCGACTTTTCCTCGGCAAGGGGCAGGGGGCGTTTGCCCCGGCCACCACTTCTTCGGTCACCAACACCAACTACGGCGCCGTGCTCAAAGTCACGAAGTGGCTCGATGCCTTTGCCAACACGGCCACCAACACCGTCGGCGCCGGCGGCACGAACTATGACATCTTCAACCAGACCTTGCCCAATCAGGAGGGCCTGGGCTACGACCTCGGGTTGCGCGGCTTCTTTTTCGACGACCGCGTGATTCTCAAGCTCAACTATTTTAACAACGAGCTCACGAACCGAATCTCCAATCCGCTCCGGGATGGCGCCATCGGCATCGAGATGGCCCGGCAGAACGGTTACGTCGAACGATACCTCGAAGGCATGGTCCTCAATGGATTTGGCAGCAAGGTCGGCGGGGCCCGTCGTTTCGCCGATTACCCGGGCAACGGCCTCTGGTCGGATGTCGAGTCGGATTTGACGGAGGGCTACGAAATCGAGGCGACGCTCAATCCCACCAAACAACTGCGCGTCATGCTCAATGTCTCCTACAACGACTCGAAGTTGAAC
>Ga0209550_10000155_pt1 | contig 57687 bp, 58 predicted proteins | sample LauGreSuBDMM15SN_2_FD_187567 | JGI IMG/M metagenome (GOLD analysis project Ga0209550, IMG submission 187567) | Freshwater lake microbial communities from Lake Michigan, USA - Su13.BD.MM15.SN (SPAdes) (version 5) | ecosystem: Environmental > Aquatic > Freshwater > Lake | place: Lake Michigan... | reverse complement strand
GCGCCAGCACTGGAAACTCTTTGCAGCGACCGGGTTTTTAAGTACAACCTGTTACAACGCGCTCCAGTACTTGGCGCTCATTACATCGAGCCCCATTAACATCGCTTTGATTACTGCAGCAGGACCGATTTTTACTTTACTAGTGGGCCGCGCTTTCTTTGCTGCCCATATTGGCCGCGCAGCGGCTCTGGGTGCCGTGCTGTCGATTCTTGGTGTGGCTTGGGTTCTCTTGCGCGGTGAAATCCAAAATCTCACACAGGTTGCGTTTGTCTCGGGCGATTTGTTTATGTTGTTTGCGATCGGGCTCTGGAGTGTCTACACCTGGTTATTGCGTGAGCGGCCCAAAGCCATGTCGGGCTATAGTGTGCTTGCATTGCAGATGATTTGGGGCCTCGCGTTTGCCGTTCCGATGGTGTTGGCGGAAGTGGTCTGGGGAGGATACCCACCTGTGCAATGGGATGCGCACTCGTTGGGGATGGTGGTGTACGTGGCCCTCGGGCCCGCGCTGTTGGCCTATATTTGTTGGCAGCGGGCGGTTGCGCTCACGGGCTCACAGTTGCCGATGTTCTTTTTAAACTTGACGCCCGTTTTTGCCGCCATTCTTGCGGTGCTGTTGTTGGGCGAGTTTCCGAAGTCTTACCATTACATCGGCCTTGCTTTAATCGTAGTGGGCATCGTGTTATCGAATCGTGACGAAGCAGTCACAAACATAAAAAAATAGCGTGGATCATCCACATTAACGTATCTGTTTTTAAGGTGAGTAAGAAATGAAACGAGTGTTGCGTCGCGTGTTGCAAACAACGGTTGGTTTGATGGCCACCTTAGTGCTTGGTGGGGTCGCTGCACCCACGGCTGTCGCCGACACCGTGCAAGGTTCCTATTTAGTCGGTGGGGCGCAGGCGAATGCGGGTGTTCCATTCTTTGGTGCCGGGTCAAAAGCTCAGGCCGATGGTGCCTGGGATTATTATCAAAAAACGATTGGTCAACCGATGTCTGAATGGGCAAAGACTGAAGTGAGGCGTGCGCCAGGCGGCACGGTGTTTTACCCGTTTTCTGGCCCAGATTTTGTGACCGTCTCCCACCTGTTTCCGCAGGCTGATCGCTTCGTGATGGTTGCTATGCAGGCGGCCGGCGAGCCTGCAGATGTGACAAACATGTCGAGCGGGCGCATGCAAAGTTTTCAGGCGAAGTTTATGCGTGAGTGGATGAAATTCAGTCGTTTGGCATTTTTTCGTACGGATGACTTGAACGAAGATCTACGTGATAAGCACGCACAAATCGGTGTCACAACGATTTTGATTGCGTTCGCCTTGTACTCTGGGTATGACGTCAAGGCGGTTTATCCAATCGTGTTTGATGAGGCTTCGGGTGATTACATCAAAGGTAACGGCCCTTGGAAATCGGTTCGCCTAGAATTGAGCAAGGGTGGCAAACCCGTCGTATTGGATTATGTGAGTTTGGATTTATCGGATGATGTGCTGAGTCAAAACGCTTCGACGCGAGCATGGCTTGCGCGAGAATCACGTCATCCCGTTTTATTGAAGGCGGCCTCACACTTATTACAGGAGACGTATTTCGCAGTCTTAAGAGATATTCTCGTCGAAAACGCCACGATGGTCATACAAGATGAGACCGGTTTGAATTACACCAATCTTGCTCAAATCGGACCGGTTGATTTGTATGGGGGGTTCTTGTATCCGCACGAGCTGTTCAATCGTAAAAAGCAAGAATCTCTCGCACAGGCTTATCGGGAATCCAAGGACGTCAAGCCCTTGCCCTTCGCGTTTAGCTACAACAAGACGACAGAGCGTCGCAGCGTTCAGATTGTTAGGCGTTAACGAGGATTGCGCGGTCGTGCAAAGGCGCGCTGGCTGAAGGTGCGCACCGCTGCGTTAAAAGTCTCCGGTTCATCCACGAACAGTGCGTGCCCCGCTTGATCAAACATGGCGACCGTAATGAGCTCGGCCGCGCGCTTTTTCTCAAGGGAGTCAGCCTGCTCTTTGAGCCAAGGTCGCACGGCAAACAGCACGGGAATCTTTTGTTTCTCAAGCGTATTGCGCCAGTACTCACGCGGGTAGGGTTGATTCCGTAACTGGATCGCTACGTTCGCCGGTACACGTAACGCCGAATCGAGTACGGCTTGCGCCATCAGAGGCGGTGGCGTTTGGCGATAAATATCCTGACTAAATGTGCGCAGGTATTGCTCGCGCTTTTTTGGATCATTCATCGTCTGTTGAAAATTCGATTTTCCACCCTTAGGGGGACGGCCTTCACCAACCGAGTTGTCGATCAGGATCAGCCCACGCAGATTCTTCGGTGCGTATTTTGCAACGTAGTCTAAGGACTCAAGCACCGCAAGTGACCAGCCCGCTAAGATATATTCCTTGACCTTCGCAAATCTGAGGAATTCGTCCATGTCTTTGAGGCGACGTGCTGGAGCATGCGAGAGTTTCGTGAGGTCTGAGAGGCCTTGCGAGCGGGGGTCGAGCGCCAACACACGATATTGATTCGATAAGCCAATCAGCTGTTGTTCGAAGACCGCCGCGGGCATGAGCCAGCCAGGAATAAAGACGATGGTTTGCGGGCCGCTACCAGCTTCGAGATAATGGAGACGCACGCCATCAGATGTTTTGAAAGTATGGTGCTGCACGGGGGTCGCCCACAAAAGAATGGGGCATAGCAGCAAGCCAAGCATGCCCAGCAGTTGTTTAAATCGGTTCATGGGTACACTACTCAAAACACGAACGAGATGTGGATAGTGAGACATTATGATCGAAATTACCGGTAGCACGCGAATCTATGGGATTGTGGCTGATCCTGTGGCGCAAGTGAAAACCCCGCAGACGATGCGCAAGGTTTTTGAGCGGCGCGGCACCGACGCAGTGCTCGTCCCCATGCATGTGCCCCCAGCTGGCTTGCGAGATCTCGTTCAGGCCTTACGCAGTATGAAAAATTTTGGTGGGATGGTGGTCACCGTGCCGCATAAAACAAGTATGGTCGCACTCTGTGATGTGGTGACGCCAGAGGCGCGTGCGGTCGGGGCGGTCAATATCGTACGACGCGAGTCAGATGGAACGCTTGCCGGTGACATCTTGGATGGCAAAGGCTTTGTAGAGGGGTTACGTCAAAAGGGGTTCAAGCTCGAGGGATTGACCGTACTCCTCTGTGGCGCGGGCGGGGCAGCTCGGGCCATCGCGTTTGCGCTCGCCCAGGCTGGAATTCGAAAGTTGTCGATTCATAACCGAACACAAGCAGCCGCTCAGCAGATTCTTGATGGTGTCAAGACGCTATACCCTGCGGTTGAGACGGAGCTAGGCTCTGAGGATCCCTCCAGCTTTGATTTGGTGGTCAATGCTACGTCTTTAGGGATGCGAGCTGAGGATCCGTTGCCCTTGGACGCATCGCGTCTGGTTCCGACGCAAGTCGTGGCGGAAATCATCATGACGCCTAAGTTGACCTCCTTGCTTGAGCGCGCGCAGGCAAAGGGTTGTCGCATACAGTATGGTCTTCCGATGCTTGAGTGTCAGATTGAAATGATGGCGGATTTTATGGGAGTCGCAAAATAATGGAAACCTTTGATTATGTGATCGTCGGCGGCGGCACGGCCGCTTGCGTGCTCGCGAATCGACTGACAGAAAATGGTCAGTACTCGGTGTTGATGCTTGAGGCGGGTGGAGAGCCCAAGAGCATGTGGATCAATATTCCTGCTGGTTTCACGAAACTACTCAATGACCCAATCTATAACTGGCGCTTCGAGACCGAGCCTGAAGACAATGTGCGGGGTCGCACGATTGCCATCCCGCGTGGAAAAGGGCTGGGTGGTTCAAGTTTGATCAATGGAATGATTTATGTGCACGGCCAGCCCGAAGACTACGATCACTGGGCGGCGTTGGGTGCGCAGGGCTGGTCTGCGAAAGACGTCATGCCTTACTTTAAGAAAATTGAAACCTATATGCCCGGAGGTGCACATCGCGGAAAATCCGGACCGATGCATATTCATCACGTGAGCGAACGTTTTCCGATTGCGAGCGCTGTGATAGAGGCCGCTGAGCAGGACGGTCAGAAGTTGACGGACGACTATAACGGCACGGATCAGGAAGGTTTTGGCTACTACCAGATGGCTCAAAAAGGTGGTCAACGCTGGAGCGCGGCAGATGGGTACTTGCAGCCTGTGCGTCATCGGAAAAACTTAACGGTACGGACCGGTGCGCATGTGACCAACGTGTTGCTCGCGCAGGGGCGTTGCACGGGAGTGTCGTATGTGCAGCAAGATAGCTTGCACGAGGTGGCAGCTAAGCGCGAGGTCATTATGGCGGCCGGTGCAGTGCAAACCCCGCAAATCTTAGAGCTCTCGGGGATCGGTGATCCATCGCTATTGAAAAAATTCGGGATCGCTTGTCTGCATGCCGCACCACGCGTAGGTGAGAACTATATCGATCACTTTGCCACGCGCATGAATTGGCGTGTCAAAAATACGCAGACACTCAATGAGCTGGCGCAAGGCTGGCGCGTGGGTGTCGCGGCCTTGCAATACTTTTTACAGCGGAAGGGGATACTCACCTTGGGGACGGGTCTAGTGCGGGGATTTGTCAAGACGCGCCCAGAGTTTGCGACGCCAGATGTGCAGTATTTCTTTATGCATGCGAGCTATGCGAATGCCGCGATCCGTAAGCTCGATCATGCGCCGGGCATGACCATGGGGGTGTCCGGTATTCGTCCGACATCGCAAGGTAGTATTCATATCAAGTCCCCTGATCCCATGGCGGGGCCGTCAATACGCCCAAATTTTCTGGCTGACCACGCGGACCAGCAGTCGCTCATTGATGGCATGCGCATCGCGCGACGCATCATGGGCCGTGACGCACTAAAGGCGTATATCGACTTTGAAATGACGCCAGGCGATTCTGTGCAGACGGACGCGCAGTGGTTGGACTTCGCGCGCAATAACGGACAGACCACGTATCACCCTGTCGCAACATGCCGCATGGGGACGGATGTTAATGCTGTGGTCGACGTACGCTTACGTTTTAAAGGGCTGAGCGGTCTTAGGATCGTTGATGCATCCGTCATGCCAGCGATGGTCTCTGGCAATACGCAAGGCCCTGTCATGATGATTGCGGAAAAAGGCGCAGAGATGATTCTTGAGGACGCCCTGACGCACTAAGCGTCAGGTAGCCTGAGGTAGTGCTGCGCGAGTGTTTTAAATGTAGCCACTCCGGCGTCACGCCCCGTCTCCTCTGACACCACCACACCCACTGCTTCGGCGATCGATGAGGCGAGCGCGGCGTCTAAAAACAGCAAGCGCGCGCGGCGTGCCAGAACATCCTCGACCGTGCGCGCATATTCATGTCGCACGGCGAAGCGAACCATGGCCTCGGTGAGTCCTCCGCCCAGCGCGCGCTGGGCGCCGGGTAACGTATCGATATAGGTGGCCTCGTCCCCGTAGGCGGCGATGCCAGGCGCTGCGCTCATGGAATGAGAGACGGTGTTGCCCGATTGCGCTCCCACAAGTGGGAGGTGTTCGGTTTGACACGGCGCACGATGCGGTAGAAGTGACGCGCTCGTGCATTGCGCCAAGACATCTTCAGCCATTGCACGATAGGTTGTCCACTTTCCTCCGGTCACCGTCACAAGCTTGCTCTTACTAATGAGTACCGTATGCTCCCGACTGATTTTCTTGGTGTTGCCGCTTTCATCTTGTGGAGGTTTGACCAAAGGTCGTAAGCCCACCCAGATGCTTTTGATGTCTTCGCGCTGTGGTGCACGCTTAAGGTAGCGTGCGGACTCGCGCAAAATGAACTCCAGCTCTTCCTTAAAAGGCGTCGGCTCACGACTTAAGTCGTGGCGAGGGGTATCTGTTGTGCCAATGATTACTTTTCCAAGCCATGGCACCGCGAACAATACACGGCCATCTGTCGTGTGGGGCACAATCAACGCGTGATCACCTGGCAGAAAATCACGATCGACGACGATGTGTACGCCTTGGCTTGGCGCAACAATATTGGAATGTGATTCTTGACTTGCCTGTGCATCGAGATCGCGCAGCGCGTCGACCCATACCCCGGTGGCATTGACGACACAGGAGGCCCGAATATTGTATTGTTCAGCCGTCTCGGTATCGCGCACGACCAAGCCAGATGCACGGCCGTTCGCGTGGGTGAGCGCGACCGCTTCGCAGTAGTTGAGCAGCAGCGCCTCATGTTGCGCAGCAGTGCGCCCTAAGGCGAGCGCGAGTCTCGCATCATCAAACTGCCCGTCCCAATATTTGACAGAACCTTTGAGGCCAGTGGTATTTAAGTTGGGAAGGGTTTGCAAGGTATGCGACTTTCCCATGAAGCGTGTGCGCCCGAGGCTTCGGCGCCCAGCGAGCGCATCATAGAGAATGAGCCCTGCACCATAAAAGCCTTGCTCCCAAAATCTATAGCAAGGCATCACAAAGGACAGCGGCTGCGCGAGGTGGGGCGCATTGTGCAGTAGCGTAGTGCGTTCGTGCAACGCTTCATAGACCAGTGACACGTTTCCCTGCGCCAGATATCGTACGCCGCCGTGCACAAGCTTTGTCGAGCGCGAAGAGGTGCCTTGTGCGAAGTCGGTCGCCTCGATGAGCACAACCGAATAGCCTCGCGCAGCAGCGTCCAAGGCGAGCCCGAGACCTGTCGCGCCACCACCAATAATCGCCAGATCGTATTGCATGTTGTCTTTCAGACGAGCGAGTAGGCTGGCGCGTTTTGTGTCCAGTGGTGGGCGGGGCTGACCGCTCGTGGAAAGAGACTCTGATGGACGCATGATGTGGTGTCGGTGCTGCGTTGGGTTTCGTAGTGATTGACTAGTTTAGTCTTGCGCCCAGTCTTTCGCTCTATCGACAGCTTGATGCCATCGGGCGAGTTTCGTTTGGCGTGCCGTCTCAGTCAGTCGAGGCTCAAAGCGCTGATCGATCACCCATTGTGATGAAATCTGCTCGGTGTTTGACCAGAAGCCGACCGTCAGTCCAGCGAGGTAGGCTGCACCGAGGGCTGTCGTCTCTGTGACGGCAGGCCGCACAACGGGAATCCCCAGGAAATCAGCCTGTATTTGCATGAGCAAGTTGTTTTTGGAGGCGCCGCCATCCACGCGCAATTCAGCCAACGTGATGCCGGAATCTTTTTGCATGGCAGTAAAGACATCGGCGACCTGAAGTGCGATTGCTTCGAGCGCGGCGCGTGCGATATGCGCTTTCGTCGTCCCGCGCGTCATACCAACTAACGTGCCCCGCGCGTGACCGTCCCAATGGGGGGCACCAAGACCCGTAAAGGCAGGCACAAGATAGGTGTCGCCCACATCCGGTACGCTTTGTGCCAAACTTTCAACTTCTGCTGCGGTTTGAATGATATTGAGGCCATCACGCAGCCACTGTATCGTTGCACCGCCCATGAAGACGGACGCCTCCAGACAGTAAGTGGTGTCCAGCGTACCTCTCGGCGCCGCGGCACGTTGCCAGCCCACTGTCGTGAGTAGCCGGTTTGCGCTCTGAACCGGAGTGCTGCCGGTATTCAACAGCATGAAACATCCTGTGCCATAGGTGTTCTTGGCCATCCCAGGCGAGAAGCAGGCCTGACCAAAGGTTGCTGCTTGCTGGTCACCGATCATGGCCGCAATCGGCACCGCACGGCCAAAGAGCGAAGGGTCAGTCTCGCCAAACACCCCACCGCTTGGTCGAACCTCGGGTAGCACGGCGCGCGAAATATTGAAGAGCGCTAACAGTTCGTCGTCCCACTGCAAAGTGTGCAAGTTAAACAGCAACGTTCGCGAGGCATTACTCGGATCGGTCGCATGGACCTTGCCTGCGGTCAGTTTCCAAAGCAGCCAGGTGTCGATGGTGCCAAAGGCTAATTCGCCTCGCTCGGCTCGTGCACGCGCGCCGGGTATGTGGTCAAGCAACCAAGCTAATTTGGTTGCAGAAAAATAGGCATCCAGCACAAGCCCAGTTTTTTGTTGCAATAACGCAGTGTTGCCCTGTGTTCGCATCGTGTCGCAGAGATCTGCCGTGCGGCGATCCTGCCATACGATTGCGTTGGCCAAAGGTTCGCCCGTTAGCCGATCCCACAGGACAGTGGTCTCACGCTGATTGGTGATGGCGATTCCGGCGATCTGGTTGACCAAAGCAGCGGTGTCGGGCAGTCCTAAAACCTGTTCAATCACCTGGCGCTGGGTACTCCAGATTTCGTTGGCGTCATGCTCGACCCAGCCAGGTTGTGGGAATATTTGCCGAAATTCTTGTTGCGCGACCTTGACGCTGCGACCCTGTACATCAAATAAAATAGCCCTGGAGCTGGTGGTGCCTTGGTCGAGCGCGAGGATATATGGCATGGTCTGTGGGGCCTCAAACGCAAAAAGTCGGTCATTGAAGCTTAAAGCAGGGCAGGCCCTAATTCAAACTTTGGACAGTAAGTGTTACAAACATGTGACAAAAAGATAAACAAAACTGTCATCAGCAAACATTACAGTCCAAACAGTACCTTCAAATTTAACGTTAGACAATGCGTGACGGTGTGCGCAACCCAGGGAGATCATATGAAGCTGAAATTTGCCGCGGCGGCAGCCGCAATGACGTTAGGTGCGTTGACAGCAATGCCTGTTCAAGCGCAGACCGAGATTCAATGGTGGCACGCGATGAGCGGTGCGTTGGGTGAGTGGATCAACGACCTTGCCAAGGATTTCAATAATAGCCAGAAAAATTACAAAGTGGTGCCCGTGTTTAAGGGCACCTACGATGAAGCGATGACGGCTGCTGTTGCAGCGTTTCGTGCTGGGAATGCGCCGCACGTCCTTCAGGTATTCGAAGTCGGCACGGCAACCATGATGGCCAGCAAGGGCGCGATCGTCCCGGTGGCCGACGTCATGAGCAAGGCGGGCATCAAGTTTGACCCAGCCGCGTACGTTCCGGCAGTCGCGGGCTACTACACGGCACCTAACGGTCAAATGTTGAGCTTTCCGTTCAACAGCTCTACAACCGTGCTTTGGTACAACAAAGATGCGTTTAAAGCAGCTGGCTTAGATCCTGAAAAGCCGCCAGTGACCTGGCCTGAAGTGATCGAAGCAACCAAGAAGCTCAAGGCCTCGGGCCATAAGTGCCCCTACACAACGAGTTGGATTAGCTGGACGCAGCTCGAGAGCTTTAGCGCTTGGCACAACACTGAGTTTGCCACGCAAGGTAATGGCATGAAGGGCATGGATGCGCGCCTAAAGGTCAATGAACCCTTGCAGGTGCGTCATATTCAGAACTTGGCGGACATGGCCAAAGACGGTTTGTTTGTATACAAAGGCCGTGCCAACGCAGCAGATCCCGTCTTTGTCTCGGGTGAGTGCGCGATGACCACGGGCTCTTCAGCCTTGTACGGTAATTTGAAGCGTAATGCGAAGTTTGCCTTTGGCACATCGACCTTGCCTTACTATGCGGACGTAAAAGGTGCGCCACAGAACACCGTGATTGGTGGCGCTAGTCTTTGGGTAATGGCTGGACGTAAGGCAGACGAGTACAAGGGCGTCGCCGAATTCTTTGACTTCCTCTCACGTCCAGCAGAGGCTGCAAAGAGCCATCAACGTACCGGTTACTTGCCGCTCACGATTGCGTCGTTTGACTTGACCGAGAAGTCGGGTTTTTACAAGCAAAATCCCGGTACCGATGTTTCGGTGACGCAGATGATTCGCAAGACGACTGATAATTCCCGAGGCATTCGTCTAGGCAACCATGTGCAGATTCGGACCATCATCGATGAAGAACTCGAGCAGGTCTGGGCTGGCAAAAAAGCTGCGAAAGATGCATTGGATGCAATCGTCAAGCGCGGAAACGAGTTGCTTGAGCGTTTTGAAAAGGCGAACAGCCGCTAAGGCAATAAGAAAACGCGATGGGAGGCTTAAGAAGCCCATCGCGTTTTCTATAAAAGCTGATGGAAAAGAAGGTTCGTTTTAAATCTCGATGGTTGCCGTGGGCGCTTGTGGCGCCGCAGATGACGATCGTCTTAGTGTTCTTCTTTTGGCCTGCAGGCCAAGCCCTGTATCAAAGCGTCCTTGAAGAAGATGCGTTTGGGATGTCGCGTCAGTTCGTCGGTTGGCAGAATTTCTCCCGACTCTTTAATGACCCGCTGTACCTTGAGTCGTTTCAAACGACGGCAATCTTTTCGTTATTGGTGGCCGTGGTCGGGCTGAGTCTGGCTCTGTTGTTGGCGGTGATGGCCGACCGGGTGTGGCGTGCAGCCAATATTTATAAAACGCTTCTGATATGGCCGTATGCTGTCGCCCCAGCTGTAGCCGGTGTCTTGTGGGTGTTTATTTTTGCTTCTCCGATGGGTGTGGTGGCATACGCCTTGCATTGGCTTGGCGTCGATTGGAACCATATGCTCGATGGTCGCGATGCGATGACCTTGATTGTTGTCGCGGCGGTATGGAAGCAAATTTCGTATAACTTTTTGTTTTTTCTCGCGGGCTTGCAGTCGATCCCGCGTTCACTCCTCGAGGCAGCGGCCATTGACGGCGCAACGCCTTGGTATCGCTTTCGTACGATTGTGTTCCCCTTGCTGTCACCCACAACCTTCTTCTTGTTGGTGATTAATGTGGTGTATGCGTTCTTTGATACCTTCGCGATCATCGATGCCACGACGCACGGCGGCCCGGGTAAGTCGACCGCGATCCTCGTATATAAGGTGTATTACGACGGCTTCAAAGCAATGGATATGGGAAGCTCGGCTGCCCAGTCCGTTATTTTGATGGCGATCGTGGTGTGTCTGACGGTTGTGCAATTTCGGTTTATCGAGCGTAAGGTGCAATACGCATGAGCATGATCGAACGTCGTCCGGGCTTGACCCTGCTATCCCATCTCGTGCTGATACTCGGCGTGTTGATCGTAGCGTTCCCCGTCTACGTCACGATTATTGCTTCCACACAAACCACTGCGCAGATTATGCAGAACACACCGATGTCGCTCTGGCCGGGCGATCATGCGCTCGAGACCTATCGCCTCGCGCTCTTCGGTGGCGCAACGGAAGCCGGTGGACGCATCAATGCTGCATGGCCCATGATGTGGGTGAGTCTGGTGTCGGCTCTTCTCATTAGTTTCGGAAAAATCACCATCTCGATTTTGTCAGCCTTTGCGATCGTCTATTTCCGATTCCCCTTTCGTGGACTGATTTTCTGGATGATTTTCATCACGTTGATGCTACCTGTCGAGGTGCGAATTAGTCCAACCTATGGTGTGGTGTCCAGCCTGGGAATGCTCAACTCCTACGCAGGGCTGACGGTGCCGTTGATGGCATCCGCGACCGCAACATTTTTATTTCGGCAATTCTTTTTGACGATCCCCGATGAGTTAGTTGAGGCAGCGCGGATGGACGGCGCCAGTCCGATGCGTTTCTTTTGGGATATTCTCTTGCCGCTATCGCGCACAAGTATCGCCGCCTTGTTTGTCATCCAGTTTATTTACGGTTGGAATCAATATCTCTGGCCTTTGTTGGTCACCACAAAAGAAGATATGTATCCGGTGGTACTTGGAATCCGACGTTTGATTTCGGGTGACGCTTACACCGAATGGAACGTGGTGATGGCAACCGCGATGTTGGCAATGCTTCCCCCCGCGCTGGTTGTGATCCTGATGCAAAAGTGGTTTGTGAAGGGTTTGGTAGATTCCGAAAAATGATGTGTAGACAAAGCGAAGATTGAGATGGCTGCTATTTCGTTTCAGAACGTCGTCAAGCGTTACGGCACGGCCAAAAGCTTTGTGCAGGTGATTCATAACCTATCGGCAACGGTTGAGCACGGTGAGTTTGTTGTGATTGTTGGCCCCTCAGGCTGCGGAAAATCGACATTACTCAGAATGGTGGCGGGTCTTGAGGAAATCACTGATGGAACGATTTCCATTGGTGACCGGGTGGTGAACAACTTAGAGCCCGCCGAGCGCGATATCGCAATGGTGTTCCAGAACTACGCGCTGTATCCACATATGTCGGTGTTTGACAATATGGCATATGGCTTAAAAATCGCGCGCGTACCGAAGGACGAAATTCGAACGCGCGTAGAGAAAGCGGCGGAGATTCTAGAGTTAATGCCCTACCTCGATCGCAAGCCCCGTGCCTTGTCAGGTGGGCAACGACAGCGGGTGGCGATGGGACGAGCAATCGTTCGTCAGCCCCAAGTTTTTTTGTTCGATGAACCGTTGTCCAATTTGGATGCCAAGTTGCGCGCGCAAACCCGACTCGAAATCCAAAAATTGCATCGCGAACTGGGTATCACATCATTGTTCGTGACCCATGATCAAGTGGAAGCCATGACCTTGGCGCAACGGATGGTCGTGATGAATGCGGGTGTGATGGAGCAGTTTGGAACTCCAGAAGAGGTGTACAGCAAGCCGGAGACGACATTTGTGGCGAGCTTTATCGGGTCGCCTCCGATGAACCTATTGAAGAACGTAACCGGTGTGGATGCAGGAACGATTTTGGGCGTTCGTCCCGAACATCTGGATTTCTCAAACGATGGTTGGAAGGCACAAGTCTACGCGGTAGAGTTGTTAGGTGCAGAGCGCTTGGTGTATTGCCAACTGAATCAGGACACCTTGATCGTACGCATTCATGAAGACCAGGCGTGCCCCGCAGTGGGCGCTACGGTGCACATCAAGCCGCGCGCTGACCGCATGCACCGTTTTGATGCCTCGACCGGCAAGCGCTTGCCCTAGTTATCAAGCGTGTCGCGTAGGCATTTACCCTAATATCTGACGCTGTGCAGATTCTTGTGCATAATCCTGAAGTGCTTTACGACTTTTCTAAATTTAATATGAAATCGTGTTATTACTTTTTAGTTTTTACCCATAAAGGAGACTTTCCAATGAAACGACGCAACATGCTCGCGCTCTCAGCCTTGGTTTCGGCTGTTTGCGCATTTACGATGCCAACGATTGCAAGCGCCCAAACTGTGTTGAAGATGGGCTGGACGACTCCCGATAGCCCTACCGATCCATATTCAGTCGGCGCGCGTGCTTTTAAAGAAGCAGTCGAGAGGATTTCCAAGGGCTCCCTGCAAGTTCAGATGTATCCAAACCGTCAGCTTGGCGAAGAAAAGCAAGTGATGGAAGGTGTGCGTTTCGGTACGGTTGACGTAGCAATCATCACCAACGCCGTGATCGCTCAGATTGAGCCCGCTTTCCAGATCAATGACTTGCCTTTCTTGTACTCAAGCGAAGCGCAGGCTCAAAAAGCGTTGGATGGAAAGCTCGGCGGTGAGTTGGCTGACATGTTGGCCAAGAAGAACATTATTGTTCTGGGTTACATGGAAGGCGGCTTTCGTCAGATGATCAACAATAAAAAACCAGTCACGGTGCCTGCTGATGTAAAAGGTGTGAAGTACCGCGTGATGCAAAACCCCTTGTTCATTGACATGTTTACATCGCTGGGTGGCGCGGCCATTCCCATGGCGTGGGGTGAGACCTTCACCGCCGTGCAGCAAGGCACGATTGATGGTCTTGAAATCCCGATTGCCGTGATTGATAGCAGCAAGATGTATGAAGTCACGAAGTTCTTGTCCTTGACTAATCACACGTACTCGGCGATTGAGCTCATCATTTCTAAGCGCACCATGGATAAGCTCACGCCTGAGCAGCGTGCGGCGGTCATCGAGGCTGGTAAAGTGGCTACCGCTGCACAGCGTAAAGCGACCGGCAGTGATGTCAAGGACTTGCTCGCTGGTTTGCAAAAGAAAGGGATGACAGTTAACAGCGTGGGTGATGTGGCTGCTTTCCGTCAGTCGGTGCAGCCAATCTATGAAAAAGCCAGAAAGACCGTTGGCGATTCGTTGATGAACCAAGCGCTCGACGCGGTTAAATAGTTTGGATGGTTTGTATGCGTCGTTTTTGTGATGGTGTAGAAAAGGTTCTCAAGTATGTCGCAGTGCTGGTTGTACTGCTCATGCTTGCGGCCTTGGCGGCGCAGGTCTTCTTGCGTTATGTATTCGGGGTGTCCCTGTCCTGGAGCGAGGAGCTCGCACTCCTCGGCTTTGGCTGGGTTGTCGTGATTGCGACGGCCATCGGCGTGCGTCATATGACGCACGCGCGGATGGATTTATTGCTTAATGCCTTACCGCCATCGCTTCAATGGATATTAGAGCGCGTCGTTTCATTGATGCTGTTTGCCCTCGGCTTGTTTCTTACGATCTCGGGGTGGAACTACATGATCGAGACGCGTGGCGCCACATCGGCGGCGGTTGGTTTTCCGATCGAGTTTCTTTATGCGTTAGCACCAGTCTTTGGAGTGCTGTTGGCTCTATTTTCTTTTGAACGCCTATTGCCTCATGCGGAGTCTTTAAATGAGTAGCACCGCCTGGTTGTTGTCTGCAGGATTTGGCGTGCTGATGTTGCTAGGTGTTCCGTTCGCATTTGGTATCGGGATCGTTGTCGCCGTTTCCCTGCTGGTCTCGGGGATTGAGCCCATGTTGATGCCTCAGAGCATGGTGGCTGGCACCCAATCGTTTTCGCTATTGGCAATCCCGTTTTTCATGTTGGCGGGCGAGCTCATGACCGCTGGTGGTTTGTCGGCAAGGCTGGTGAAGGTCGCGGATGTGTTTGTTCGCCATCTAACGGGCGGCTTGGGCCACGTGACGGTTGTGGCCGCCACGGTGTTTGCCGCGATCTCTGGCTCCGCGCCAGCGACCACGGCAGCGATCGGGGCCATTATGATTCCCGCTATGGCGGCGCGCGGTTACGACAAAGGTTTTGCGACCGCGCTGGCTGTGAGCGCTGGAATTCTGGCTCCGCTTATTCCGCCGTCGATTGCGTTTGTGATTTGGGGTGTGATCGCCGAGCAATCTATTTCGCGCTTGTTTAGTGCCGGTATCATTCCCGGTTTGATCATGGCATTCGGATTATCCGTCGTGTGTTGGGTGCATGCTCGTCGCCATAAGATTCCCGTGCAGCAGCGGGCATCGCTGAGCGAGATACGCTCGGCCTTGCGTGATGGCATCTGGGCGCTCCTGGCCCCTGCGATCGTGCTCGGAGGGATTTATGGTGGTGTGTTTACGCCTACGGAAGCTGCCGTGGTCAGTTGCGTCTATGCGATCCTAGTTGGTATGTTCATCGAGAAGCGTCTAAAAATTGCCGACATTGGCCCCATTGTCTGGCGCTCGTTGAAAATCACCTCGATTGTCATGGCGATCATTATGTTCTCGACGGGGTTCGGCATTCTTGTTGCGCAAGAGCAGCTTGCTCCCAAGCTTGCAGCCTGGCTCTCGGCGAATATTGAACAAAAATGGATCATGTTGCTGGTCTTGAACATTGCCTTCTTCTTGCTCGCCGCGGTGATGGATGAGATCGCCATCATGGTAGTACTCGGCCCCTTGTTGATTGCGATTGCCAACAGCTTCCAGATTGATCCGATTCACTTTGGCACGATTATCGTCACCAACGTTGCGATTGGGATGGCCGCGCCGCCCATTGGCTATTGCTTATTTGTGGGCATGGCGATTAGTGGTCTGAAGCTGAGCGAAGTGGCAAGCAAGATATGGCCCTTTGTGAGCATCATGCTGGTGGTACTGATGTTGGTGACCTATGTTCCAGGCTTCTCACTTGCCTTCCAGTAAATCCGCGAGCCGCGTTAACCTAAACGTTTAAGGCTCACGGACGGAACCTGGCATTCAGTGGGTCTGCGATGCCAACTTCGCTAAAGCCCTTGGCGCGCAACAGGCACGAGTCGCACTGTTTGCAAGGCGACCCATCAGCCCCAGGGTCGTAGCAGCTTGTGGTCTCAGAAAAATCTACGCCGAGCGCGAGGCCTTTGCGGATAATGTCCGCTTTGGTCATTTTCACCAGTGGTGCACGAATTTTTAAGCGTTGGTGCCCCTCTACGCCTGCTTGGGTCGCGAGGTTGCCAAGGTGTTCAAACGCAGCAATGTACTCTGGGCGGCAGTCTGGGTAACCGCTGTAATCCATTGCGTTCACGCCCACGAAGATGTCGTGCGCACCAAGTACTTCAGCCCACCCTAACGCAAAACTTAAAAAAATCGTATTGCGTGCGGGCACGTACGTAATCGGTATGCCCTCGGCAATATCTTCAACGCTATGCCCTTTGGGTACGGGAATATCGGCAGTCAGTGCTGATCCACCAAAGCTGCGAAGATCGATATCCAAGACCACGTGACGTGCGACACCGCGCAGCTTGGCAAAGGCGGCGGCTTTTTCCAATTCGATCGAATGACGTTGGCCGTAACGAAAGCTCAAGGCGTAGACCTCAAAGCCTTCATCCTGGGCAATCGCGAGAACTGTCGTTGAATCCAGCCCGCCGCTAAGTAAACAAACCGCTCGTTTCTGCATGCGTGACCTGTCTCTTATTTGGAGGTCGGCATGACAAACTCGGCGCCTTTGCCAATCGTTTCTGGCCAGCGTTGCATGATTGATTTTTGCTTGGTGTAGAAACGTACACCTTCCTCGCCATACGCGTGCATATCGCCAAACAAGCTCTTCTTCCAGCCGCCAAAGCCATGCCATGCCATGGGAACAGGAATCGGAACGTTGATCCCGACCATCCCGACTTGAATGCGACGCCCGAATTCGCGCGCGACGTTGCCATCGCGTGTGTAGCAGGACACACCGTTACCAAACTCGTGTGCGTTGATGAGTTCGACCGCTTGACCAAAGTCTTGCACGCGCACGCATGACAACACAGGCCCGAAAATTTCTTCTTTGTAGATGCGCATCTCTGGGGTGACGTGATCAAACAACGAGCCGCCGGTAAAAAAGCCCTGCTCGTGTCCGGGCACTTTGACGCCGCGGCCATCCACCACGAGCTTTGCGCCTTCTTTGATACCGATATCGATATAGCCTTCGATGCGCTCAAGTGCTTGACGCGTCACGATCGGGCCCATTTCTGCATCGAGCTCAAGACCATTTTTGATCTTTAACGTTTTGGCGCGCTCAGCGAGTAATGGTACGACTTTGTCCGCCACATCCCCAACCAAGACCGCAACCGAGATTGCCATGCAGCGTTCGCCGGCAGAGCCGTAGGCGGCTCCGATCAAGCCATCGACAGCCTGTTCGATATCTGCGTCAGGCATCACGACCATGTGGTTCTTGGCGCCGCCAAGCGCTTGCACGCGCTTGCCGAGATCGGCTCCGCGCTGATAAATATATTGTGCGATCGGCGTTGAACCAACAAAGCTAAGTGCTTTGACGTCGGGGTGCTCGAGAAGACCATCGACTGCGACCTTGTCACCTTGGACAACGTTGAAGACACCATCAGGCAAGCCAGCTTCTTTTAGAAGTTGTGCCATGAAGATCGATGCAGAGGGGTCACGCTCGCTTGGCTTTAAGATGAAGCAATTGCCGGCCGCAATCGCAACGGGGAACATCCAGCAAGGCACCATGCAAGGAAAGTTAAAAGGGGTGATGCCCGCCACGACGCCCAAGGGCTGACGCAGTGTCCAGTTGTCGATGCCGGTCGAGACTTGATCTGTGAAATCACCTTTGAGCAGCTGAGGGATGCCACAGGCAAACTCAACGATATCAATGCCGCGCATGACTTCGCCTTGGGCATCGGTAAAGACCTTGCCATGCTCTTGGGTGATGATCGACGCCAGCTCGTCCTTGCGCGCGTTGAGCAGAGCTAAGAAGTTGTTCATGATGCGGGAGCGACGCAAAGGTGGCGTGTCAGCCCACGCTGCAAACGCGCTCTTTGCGCTCGCTACGGCGGTTGCAACGGTCTCGGTGGAGGCGAGCTCTACCTTGCGCGACGCTTGGCCCGTGGCGGGGTTAAAGACCTCTTGGGTACGTGCCTGCGCAACTGCGACAGGCTTACCGTGGATCCAGTGCGAAGCCAGGGAAGGGATATTGGGCATTGGGGGTTGCTTGGACATGCTAAATCCTTTGAAGGGCACGATGAGTAGAGATAATCACAAATCCCATTGTAAGACGGCAGAAGGGCCTCGAATCGGGAATTCCCTGAGGAATTGTTCGCTGACCTCGATCTTGGTTAAACTTCATCTTTCCCTCGGAGCGATCCCCCATCATGAGTCTGCCCCTTTCCGGCAAAGTTGCCTTAGTCACCGGAGCTGCTCGCGGCATTGGTCGCGCGTGTGCCTTAAAGCTAGCATCGGCCGGCTGTGACATCATCGCCAACTACTACAACAGCTCAGATGAGGCCGAAGCGGTGTGCGCAGAGGCCCGCGCCATGGGCCGCCGTGCGATCGCGGTTCAAGCCAGCGTGGGTGTCCCAGATAGTGTGACTGAGATGTTTGAAATCATCACGACAGAGTTTGGTCGCTTGGATATCGTGATCAGCAATGCGGCCTCAGGGGTGTTGAAGCCGGCGATGGATATGACACTGAAGCACTTTCGCTGGTGCCTTGAAACCAATGCGTTCGCAGTTAATCTGCTCGCCCAGCATGCGGCCCCACTCATGAAAGATGGTGGACGCATCATCGCCATGTCCAGTTTGGGTGCGCAGCGTGCGATGCCGCATTACGGTTTTATTGGCGCATCGAAAGCGGCGCTCGAGTCTTTGGTGCGCACACTTGCGCAAGAGCTAGGCCCTCGCGGTATTCGGGTCAATACGGTGTCGGCGGGCGTTGTGGATACCGACGCACTAAGCCATTTTCCGAACCGCGATCAGGTCTTGTCTGAGTTTGCTGCACGCACGCCAGCCGGACCAAGCCTATTGCCGACGAACGTTGCCGACGCGGTGTATCTGTTGTGTTTGCCCGAGGCTGCTTGGGTTAATGGCCACACCCTCGTGGTGGATGGCGGTTTTGCAATTTCGGGTTGATCACGATGGCATTTGAATCAGGACTTTCTGGCAAGGTGGCAATCGTCACAGGTGGCTCGCGTGGTATTGGACGCGCGATTGTCGAACTGTTGGCCGGCCAAGGTGCAAATGTGACGTTCTTTTATCGGGGCAATCAGGCTGCTGCCGATGCGGTCGTCGCGGCCGTGCATGCGGCGGGGGGGCAAGCGACGGCCATGCGGGTTGACGTCAGCGACTCTGCAGCGTGCGCGGCGGCGGTTGAGGCCGTGGCCGAGCGTTGTGAGCGGATTGATATCCTGGTGAACAACGCCGGAATCGTGCGTGACAACCTGATGGCCGCCATGGAGGACGACGAGATTTCGGACGTGCTCAATACCAACGTTGGTGGTGTCTTTAATGTGACGCGCCCGGTAATTCCCTACATGATGTCTCAGCGGGCCGGCCGCATTGTGAATTTGTCGTCGGTTGCCGGTAACAAGGCGGGCCGGGGGCAGGCTAATTATGCGGCAAGCAAAGGGGCGGTTGATGCGTTGACGCGAGCCCTAGCGGTCGAGTTGGCGCCGCGCAAAATTTTGGTGAATGCGGTGGCACCTGGCGTGATCGAAACCGAAATGTCGCAGCAAGTACGCGATCTGGCCGACGACGAAGTCAAGCGCAATATTCTGCTCAAACGTTACGGGCAAGCGCAAGATATCGCGAACGCGGTCGGGTTTTTAGTCTCCGATCTTGCAAGCTACGTGACGGGACAGGTCCTGTATGTGGATGGCGGCTTTAAAATGGGGTAGGAGGCTCGTTTCTTCCTCAGGATCCAGGCTTTGTGGGGCGGGGTTTCCCTGATACTTGGGTTAAAATGACGCGCGCTGACACACATTTGGAGTGAATCATGGCTGAAGCAGTCATCTCGAAAGAAGAAATCATGGCGGTTTTCCCAACCGTCCAAAAAACGATGGCCGATGCATTAGGCTGCGATGTCGATGACATCAAGCTCGACGTCTCGCTGATCGAAGGGCTGGATGCCGAATCGATCGATTTCCTTGATATGGTGTTTCGCCTCGAGCGCGCCTTCAAAATCAAAGTGCCCCGTGGCAAGATCATTGAAGATGTCCGCGGCGACATGTCGGTGGCCGATTTCGAAGAAAACGGCATACTGACTGAAAAAGGTTTGGCTCGCCTGCGCGAATATTTGTCTGAAATCGACGCTTCGCGCTTCAAAACCCCGATGCGTGTGGATCACATCGCACGTTTATATACGCCAGAAACCTTCTGCAAGCTCGTGATCCGCGCTCAGCGTGCATCACAAGCCGCTGGCTGATGGTTCTCGACAGGGCGAGCGCCACCAAGGCCTCGCCAACCGGTCGCTTTGCAGCCTTTTCGTTCGTTGACCGTATTACCAAGATTGAAGGGGTCACACGCGTGAGCGGCCTCTACACCATCCCACCGACAGTTTCGCTTTTTCCCGTCAGTCTGGTGGCAGAAGCCATTGGTCAGCTTGCTGCGTGGGTAGCGATGTCGTCTGTGAAGTTTACGCATCGTCCCGTCGCGGCTTTGGCCGGCGATACCCGGATGCATCGAATGCCCAAGCCAGGCGATATGCTTGAGCTGATTGTTGAGATCGAGTCGTGCGATGCAGACTCGATTCAATACAAGGGGTGTGCGCTTGTCGACGGACAGCTGGTTCTTGAGCTGCAGGACACCCTCGGTTCGATGCTCGATATTCACGCGTTCGATGCGCCTGCGGCGCTTGCAGCTGATTTTGAAGTCCTGAAGACTGTGGGGCGAGCCCCCGGTGCATTTTCTGGTGTGCCTCAGCCTGTCTTGCATGACATCCCCACTGACCGTGCGAATCGACTACAGGCGACACTAGCTGTCCCTGAGCATGCGGCGTTCTTTGAAGATCATTTTCCATCTCGCCCGGTATATCCTGCGACGCTCCTTCTTTATGCGCAACAGCAATTAGCCCAGCGTCTTGCAGAGGTGCAGGCCCGATGTTCGGTGCGCGTCTGTCGTATTACTAACGTAAAAGTGCGTGCCTTCACAGCGCCTGGCGCGTCGCTGGTTTTGTCCGCAGAGTTGGCGACTCCGAGCGAGGACGATGCAGAGCCTATCTTGATTAAAGTCGGCGCATCAGCAGATGGGCGCACTATTGCTGGCGCCAAAATGTTTTTTGCTCCAGATTCCGGAGAGTGCGCATGACTGCAAGACGTCGCGTAGCGATCACAGGTATTGGGCTCGTTACGCCCGCAGGACTCGATGCCGCGTCCACATGGGCGCGTGTCAAGGCAGCTAAAGGTTGTGGTGGTCCGATTACGTTGTTTGATGCGTCGGGTTTTTCTACACGTATCGCGGCTGAGGTGAAGGGTTTCGACAGCTTGCCGCCCATTGATGACCGTAAGTTGCTCAAATACGCTAGCCGCGCGCATCGTTTTGCGTTAGCCGCTGCAGATCAGGCGATCGTAGACGCGGGAATTCGACCCACCCAACAAGATGCGGCGCGCTGGGGCTGTGTAGTGGGTGCGGGCATGATGACGATTGCACATCCCGAAATCGCAGCGATTCAAAAAGCGGCAGCCCCAGATGGTGATTTTCAGGCGAATGGCATCCTGCAAGAGCCTGTTGCCCAGGATGTCATGGCCTTTAGCCGTAGCTTATCTACGGCGGGTATTTCTTTGTTGTTGCGCCGTTTCGGAATTCGCGGCTATGCCTCGAGCGTCCATACCGCTTGTGCGTCGGGTGGGCAAGCGGTTGGTACTGCTTTGCGTTTGATTCGCCGAGGTGTGGCGGACCGCGTGCTCACGGGTGGCTTTGACTCAATGATCTCGCCAGTTGGCCTATCTGGATTTTGCCTGCTGTCAGCCGTATCTCCAGATAACGATAACCCCGAACGTGCGAGCCGCCCCTTCGATCTGACACGTAATGGATTTTTACTCGGAGAAGGTGCCGGTTTTCTGGTGCTTGAGGAATGGAATAGCGCCGTACAGCGTGGCGCCACCATCTATGCCGAGTTGGCTGGCGATGGTAACTCGCTGTCCTCTTATCGCATCACAGACTCACATCCATCTGGCGATGGTCCGATCCAGGCGATGCGTCGTGCGATTACCGATGCAGGCGCCGAGCAATCAGATATCGATTACTTGAATGCGCATGGCACCTCGACACCCATGAATGATCGCAGCGAATGCGCGGCCGTCAATGTTGTGTTTGAGGGACGTGCGAAAGAGGTTGGCGTCAGTTCCACAAAGAGTGTGATGGGCCATTTGATTGCCGCAGCCGGTGCCGTTGAGGCAGGGATTTGTGCCTTGGCGATTCGTGATGGTTTGATGCCACCTAATGCTAATTTGCAGCAGCTCGATCCCGATTGTGATGTCAACATTGTGCGGGACGCACCGCGTTCTGCCCGAATCGGTATGGCGCTCTCGAATTCTCTTGGGTTTGGTGGCAGCAATAGTTGTCTGGCTTTCCGCAATCCCGAAGAAACCGCGGCGTTGATCGCCGCAGGACGGTAATTCAAATGAGTCGAATTGTTATCACCGGGAATAGCGCGATATGCGCTGCAGGTCTTGACCCAGCTGCCATTGTTGACACACTGACTGCCGGTCGTTCGATGGTCGGCCCGATTGCGGGCTGGGACGCCGAAAAATGGCCGAACAGCCAAGCCGCTGAAGTGCCCGACTACAACGGAGGCAAGCTCCTTGGAGACCGAAAGTTATTGAAACTCGTTCGTCGTTCTGATGTGTTTGGCATTTATGCGGGCACCCAGGCTATTGAGCAGGCAGGTCTGCCGGCGCACACACAAGCGCTCGATGCAGCAAGCGCTGCTGAGTATGCAGATCAGACGGGTTGTTATGTTGGTTCGGGTGGCGGTGCGTTTGAAGTGAATTACGACTTCTTTCCTTTAATGGCAGAAAGCGGAGATAGCCTCGCTACCTTCGGTACAGAGTTGCCCAATACGGTCAATCCCATGTGGCTGCTCCGGTCTTTGCCAAACAACGTGTTGTGTCACGTCAGTATTCGCAATCAGCTTAAAGGTCCGAACGGGTGCATCACTAATCACACGACGAGCGGGATTCTCTCTGTAATCGAAAGTGCCTGGGCATTACGTGAAGGTGATGCCCAGCGCGTAGTCGCAATCGCCCATGATGCCCCAATTGAACCTCAGACTTTGCTATACCTGGATCAAGTTGGCTTAGTTTCTAAAGATGTATTGCGCCCGTTTGATGCGCGACATGATGGCTGCGTGCTGGGCGAGGGCGCTGCGGCACTTGTGCTGGAGACCGAGGCCAGCGCCAATGAGCGTGGTGCTACGATTTTGGGCGAGTACCTTGGGGGTGGCGATGCCTCTGAAGGCGAAGGCATTTTTTGTATTCGCGATGATGGTGATGGCTTAAGTCGAGCCATCGATCTGGCTTTGATAGATGCTGGTCTCAAGCCGTCTGATGTCGGAATGATCGTCGCACATGGAAATGGTACCGAACAATCGGATGCCTCTGAAACCGCAGCGTTGTTGCGCGTCTTTGGCAAGGATATGCCGCCGGTGACGACGAACAAATGGTCGATTGGACACTTGTTCGCGTCATCTGGTCTCGTCGATATTGCAATTGGTCTTGAAGCAGGTAGGCGTGGCGTCGTACCAGGCGTTGCGACCTTAGACCAGCTGGCACCTTCATGCGCCGAGCTCAATGTCACCAAGCAGAACCGTGAAACTCGTACGGACATCGTCTTGGTGCTTTGCCGTGGTTTTGCTGGCACGAATGCTGCAGTATTGCTGCGTGCAGTACGTTAATCCGGACGCGAGACGTTGTGTCTGAACAGCAACCCTTTCCTGATGGCTGCGCGGTCGATACCGTCGAGATCAATCGTGTCGTGCGCCTCATTGAGGCGATGCCGAACGAGCTCGATAAGCTGTTCTCTGCAACCGAAGTTGCTGATGCGGGTGATGGACCGGGACGCTCGGGGAGTTTGGCAGCAAGATTTGCTGCCAAAGAAGCCTGCCTCAAGCTCTTTGCAGTGGAAACTGCGCTCAATACCATCACGGCGATGGATTTTTCAGTGCGACGTGATGAATACGGCGCACCACACATTGAAGTGAGCCCTGCGGCAGAGATCGTCTTGGGCAGACACCTCGTTGCCCAAATCAAGATATCACTTACACATTCTGAAACGACCGCAACGGCCGTGGCGCTTAGAGTCCCTAAAGTTATCACGCCGACCTGGGCAGGAAAATTTATCTATCGCTGGTTGCCCTACCGTCGCCGGGTGATTCTAGAAAACCTTGAGCGGGTATATGGCGGTAATGTCGAGTCCAGTCAGATTGAGCGTCTCGCGCAAGCGCATTATGGGCATTTGTGGTCTTTGCTGACCGAATTTGTAAAGTTTAGATTTCTCGCGGCTGAGCAGAAAAAAAACATGGTGCGTGTGCTCGGTGTACCAGGCATGATTGCCGCATTTCAAGCGGGTAAAGGTCTTTTGATTTTGACTGGGCATTTTGGTAACTTTGAAGTGTCTACCGTTGCGGGGATTGAGCATTTTCCTCAAGTCAAAGGGCGCATACATTTTTTACGCCGTCCGATTAAGCCCCAGTGGTTAAGCGATATGCTCACCCGACGCTTTAATGAAGCAGGTTTTGGTGTGGTGGGACGTCGTGGATCTCTGGAAGAGATTGTCCAGACGATTGAGGGTGGGGATGCAGTGGTGTTTCCCTTTGACCAATATGCGCGCCGCCCAGAGGGTATCCCTGTTGAGTTCTTTGATCATGCAGCGGGAACCTATAAAAGCATGGCAGTCATCGCACTGGCTACCGGTGCGCCAGTGATACCCGCTTGTTCGTGGCGTGAGCCTGACGGCACGCACGTACTGGAGTTCTTGCCGGCACTGACGCCAATCATCGATGAGGATGTTGGTGCGGAGATTCAGCGCAACACCCGAGCCTACAACCAAGCGCTTGAGTTATTGATTGTTAGGCACCCTGAGCAGTGGTGGTGGGTCCACCGTCGTTGGAAAACGCAAGCACCTCGCAAGAAGCGCTAAATAAACAGGGCACTGAACACAAAAAAGCCTCGGAAAATCCGAGGCTTTTTGTCGTTACGCGGCAAGGTCTGTTGCCGTAGCGCCTTATTACTGCTTGTTTGTTTCGTGTTTGTCGTAGAGATAACCGCCTAAGGCGCCTGCTGCAGCGCCACCGATGAGACCCCAAACGGGATTGCCGTCAGCGATCAGGGCGATGCCTGTGCCTGCGGCCGCGCCGATGGCACCACCAGACAGCGTGCGTTGTTGAGTGGTGTTCATACCGGAGCAGCCAGTCAACAGCAAGGCTGCGCATACTGGCAAAGCAAGGAGAGTTTTATTCATGATGAGTATTCCAAAGCGTGAATTGACGGTCTAAGCAGAGCGTGAGCCAAGTGGCTTAGCCGCGCTTGCAGGGATACGTTTCGCCTAGATAACGCAAGATGGTGTCTGCGGCCGATAACTGGTTAAAGCGGGCATTGGCCGCCGTCCACTTCACAAAACCATCAATGTATTGTTGTCGCGATGCGCCCGCAGGCTGTAAGCAGACAAAGTGAGGTGAATTTTTTGGATGACGACTCACGACATATGTTTCGTAGACCCCCTGACCAAAACCATGACAAAAGTTTTGAGCGGCGATGTCGCTCTTGTTATTGCAATAGGCGACATACTGTTCTGTCGTGGTCGATGCTTTGGGGGCCTGTTGCGCCATCGCCGGCGCGATGCCGGCGATACCAAAACAAAGCCCAAGTACTGTGAGGTGCTTGTTCAATGTTTTCTCCAGCGAGTTAGGCTTTTTTAACCCAAGCGTTACACCAGCCAGGGCCTGCGACCAGTTTGCCTGGGAAGATTGCACAGGTGCCTGCATTGGCTGATTTGGCGACATAGAGTTGGCAGTTGGTGCAAACCTGGCCTGCAGCATATTTTGGAAACTTTGCTTTGTCGACTGCCGTTGCAGCTTCCTTGTAACCAAGACCGGCTGCGGCCGGCTCTGCTTCGCCGAGCATGGCTTGTGCTTGCGCTTGTACGCTTAAACCGAGTCCGGCCAAACTAGCCGATGAATAAATGATGAACTGGCGACGTGAGGGTTTCATTGTCCTTGTCCTAGAAGAGTAAAAAAACTGCATCCTTAGCGATGCAGGTGAGTCAATTTTAGTCAGTCTGCATGCTTTTTGTCGAAATCCCACACTTCTTCAAAACCCATGAGTTTTGTCAGGTCTGTAAAGTCGTACAGATCCGCCTTTCCGCCCACAGACGAGCCCGTACTTTTGAAGTGCTTGTAGACCTGAGTCATTGCCTGAACGCCCGCGAGCAAGGCAGTCACAGGGAAAATCGCGAGTTTGAAGTTCAGCGCTTCGAGGTCGGCCTTGCTCAGCACAGGGGTGCGACCCTTTTCAACCATGTTTGCAAGCAAGGGTTGATGAAAGGTGCGTCCAATCGTTCGCATTTCTTCTTCGCTTTCTGGCGATTCGACAAACAGGATGTCTGCGCCGGCTTTTGCGTAGGCCTCGGCTCTTCTCAGGGCTTCGTCAAGCCCAAGTGTTGTGCGGGCATCTGTGCGCGCAATGATCAAAAAATCTTTTGATTGACGTGACTCAGCCGCTACGCGGATTTTTTTGACCATATCGTCCAGGGGGATGACACGGCGCCCAGGTGTGTGTCCACATTTTTTTGGGAACTCTTGGTCTTCAAGCTGAATGGCTGACGCGCCTGCTAATTCATAGCCTTGCACCGTGTGTCGCACATTCAGTAGACCGCCGTAGCCGGTATCGCCGTCTGCGACGAGAGGCGTGCGAGCCATTTTTGCCATGGAACCTACGCGCCCCACCATGTCGCTGTAGGTGGCCAGACCTGCATCAGGCAGACCCATATGCGATGCGACCGCACCGAAGCCCGTCATGTACAGAGCGTCAAAGCCGAAACTGTCGGCTAGGCGTAAGGACACCATGTCGAAGACACCGGGTGCGGTGACCAGGCCAGGCTGTTTGAGTCGTGCGTGAAGTTGAGCAGGTTTATTGTTTGACATGATGTGGAAGTCTCATAGAGGTTTTTTTGATAGACGGCGGCACTGCTTTGACCTAATCGTAGCAGGAAGCCCGTCGGACGTGCAGCCTTGGAGCCCCCATACTTGACAAGACTGATTCCCGCTTGACCGGTTCGCGTCAGTTCCTTACATTGTGGGGCCTAACTCCTTCTTATCTCAAAGACCCCATGACGCAGATCACTGAAACCATCGACGAACTGAATCGCAAGCTTGCCCGTCGGGAAATCACCCGCGAGGCGCTTGTTACGCGTGCGCTTGAAGGTGCTGCCCAGGCAAGTGCCAAGAGTGTGTTCACCAAGCTTTATCCAGAGGCAGCCTTGGCCGCTGCGCGGTATGCCGACGCCGCGCAGGCCGCTGGCGTCGAGCAATCTGCGCTGGCGGGTTTGCCGGTCTCGATCAAAGACTTGTATGGTGTCGCGGGCGAGACCACGATGGCAGGCTCAGTGGTGTGCAAGGGAGAGCCGGTGCAACGTCACGATGCGCCAGTGATCGCGCGGTTGCGCACAGCGGGCTCCGCCATCATTGGCAAGACCAATATGACCGAATTTGCGTTTTCTGGGATCGGGATCAATCCCCATTACGGCACTCCGGTCAATCCGACGGATCCTAAACTTGCTCGGATTCCTGGCGGCTCCTCGTCAGGCGCCGGCGTTTCAGTTGCGCTTGGCCTGGCTGTCGCGGGGTTGGGCTCGGATACCGGGGGGTCTATCCGCATTCCTGCTGCGCTCTGTGGTTTGGTGGGATTCAAATCGACGCAGAGTAGGGTGCCTTTGGACGGTGCGCTGGAGCTATCGCGTTCCTTGGACACTGTCTGTGCGATGACGCGCAGCGTGCAAGATTGCATCACGGTAGACGCCGTGCTTTCCGGCCAACGATTGGCGGTGCGCCCACGTACCGCGGGCAGCTTGCGGCTGGCTGTTCCTCAGACCGTTGTGCTGGACGGGCTTGATGCGACCGTCGCCCAAGCGTTTGACCGCAGTCTATCCGCACTCTCGGCCGCAGGGGTTGAAATTGTGGAAATCCCCCTGGCTGAACTCGCTGAAATATCCAAAGTGAACGCCCCAGGAGGGCTCTCACCCATCGAGGCGTATGCCGTCCATCACGAACGTCTGGCACGCGCTAAAGATGCGTTTGATCCACGTGTGGCAGCCCGTGTTTCGTTGGGTGCGGCCATCACGGCGCAGCAATATATTTCCTTGCTGGATAAGCGCCGCGCGTGGATTGCTAGCGTTGAGCGCGCAATCGATGGGTTTGATGCGATCGTGTGCCCGACGGTGCCGATCGTTGCACCTGAGATCGCCCGCCTGATTGCGTCTGACGAGGAGTTCTTCAAAGCGAACGGCCAGATGCTGCGCAATACCTTCACCATTAACTTACTCGATGGCTGCTCGTATAGTCTGCCTTGTCACCGTGAGGGCGAGTTGCCTGTCGGCCTGATGGTGTCTTCGACGTGTGGCGACGATGCCAATTTATCGGCAGTGGCGCTTGCCATTGAGGCTATTTTGCAGAGTTGAATAGACTGAAAGAGTTTGTAACCAATCGAAACAAATTCTAAGCGCTGGCCCCCTTAACAGCAGGGCTTGATGGGCATAACGTACACCCATTGCCACTGTTAACGGAGTCCAGCCATGCATGTCACACGGTTCTTGTCTTTGGGTGCTCTTCTCATGTGCACCGGCTGCGTGGCCTATGGGCCTGTGGCGGGCGGTTATGGGTACGATCCAGGCTATGGCGTTGGAAACTATAGTCCGGGGCCCTTCTACATCTCTCCGCCACCTGTGTATTACCGCCCGCCGGTCTATATCTCCCCCGCGCCACGTGTTGTCGTGCCAATTTTTGTCGCTCCGCCCGTGGTTCGTGTTCCGCAGCACCGGCCTCATCGCCACCATCATCACCACCGCAATGGCTGGCGCGGCTAAGCGCTGAGGCGGGCAAACCTGTACATTACGGGGTAGAGAGTTTGCTCGGAGGTGCAATGAAAGTCCCGCAACGGCTCATGCCGCTGGTTGAAGAAGGCTTGGTTGACGATGTCCTGAGTCAGTTGATGAGCGGCAAAGAAGCGACCGTTTATGTGGTGCGCTGCGGTGATGACGTACGCTGTGCCAAAGTGTACAAAGATGCTAAGCAGCGTAGCTTCAAGAACGCCGTTTCGTATACCGAAGGCCGTAAAGTTAAAAACAGTCGCCAAGCGCGAGCCATGGAAAAAGGCACCCGCTATGGCAAACAAATGCAAGAAGAGCTTTGGCAAAACGCCGAGGTCGACGCCTTGTTCAAGCTCGCTGGTGCGGGCGTTCGTGTCCCGAAGCCTTACATCTGCACGGATGGTGTGCTCTTGATGGAGTTGGTCACGGATGCCGAGGGCAATGTGGCACCTCGACTCAATGATGTAGAGCTCACGCCAGAGCGCGCGCGTGTGTGCCATCAATTTCTATTGAGTCAGGTGGTGTGCATGTTGTCTGCAGGCGTGATTCACGGCGACTTGTCCGAGTACAACATCCTGATGGCTGAGGATGGCCCCGTTATTATCGATTTGCCTCAGGCGATTGATGCGGCGGCCAACAACGACGCGCAAGTGCATTTACAGCGCGATGTGCAAAACCTGGCGACCTATTTTGGGCAATTCGCGCCCGAGCTACTTCTCACGCAGTACGGGTCTGAAATCTGGCAGCATTATGTTGGAGGGACGCTCACGATCGAGACGCCTTTGACGGGGCGGGCGCAGATCGACCACACGCCTGTCGATATGGATGGGCTGATGCAAGAAATCGAAGCGACGCGTCGTGAGCAGGAGGCGCGTTTACGGCGAATGCAGGGGATTCCCGAGCCCGGGCGGGACGGCTAATCCTTTTCTGTCCCGTGGCTATAATCGAGCGAACACAAGCCCACTTTTCTGGTTTAGATCATGACTGCACATACACCTCTGATTTTTAAGTCCACACGTTCAACGCAGGGGCGTTCGAAAGCTCAGCGAGACGCGATTCTTGCGGATCCTGGTTTTGGCAAGTATTTCAGCGACCATATGGTTTCTATCGACTGGACCATTGAGAAGGGCTGGCACGATGCGCAGGTCAAGCCTTACGGTCCCTTGTTGCTTGATCCAGCATCGTCTGTTTTGCATTATGCGCAGGAGATCTTTGAAGGTTTGAAGGCCTATCGCCATGCGGATGGGTCGATCTGGTCTTTCCGTCCACAGGCTAATGCTGGGCGTATGCAGCGTTCGGCGCATCGGCTTGCGCTGCCAGAATTGCCGACGGATGCGTTTATTGAATCGTTAAAGCAGTTAGTTTCTCTGGACGCTGAGTGGGTGCCTTGTGCAGCTGACACGTGCATGTATTTGCGCCCCTTCACGATTGCGAATGAAAGCTTTTTGGGGGTGCGCTCGGCGCATAAGGCGACGTATTTTGTGATCGCAAGTCCCGTGGGACCTTACTTTGCTAAGGGTGTCGCCCCGGTATCGATCTGGTTGTCCGAAGACTTCACCCGCGCCGCTGTCGGTGGTACGGGTGCGGCTAAGTGTGGCGGCAACTATGCGGCCTCATTGTTGCCGCAACAAGAAGCCTATAAAAATGGCTGTTCGCAGGTCCTGTTCCTTGATCCCCAAGAGGGGAAATACCTTGAGGAACTCGGTGGGATGAATGTGTTTCTGGTCAAGAAAGATGGCACGTTGGTAACCCCTGAGCTGTCGGGCAGTATTCTTGAAGGCGTCACCCGCCTGAGTATTTTGCAGTTAGCCAGGGATCGTGGCCTCAAGGTCGAAGAGCGCAAAATCTCGATTGATGAATGGCGTAACGGAGTCGCCTCGGGCGATATCGTCGAGGCGTTTGCGTGCGGCACAGCGGCAGTGGTGGCGCCGATCTCGGCGCTTAAGGGGCGTGGCTTTGTGGCAGGTGATGAGAACGCTCCTGCAGGCAAACTAACAATGTCGCTACGTCAAGAACTGACTGATATTCAGTATGGTCGTGCCCCAGACCGTCATGGCTGGTTGACTCGCTTAGTTTGATCGGATTGTTCAAGCATCAACCGGTATTGCGCCACAGTAAGGCATGGGTATCGGTTGAGTAGATCCATGAGTAGCTTGTCTGCCCGAACTACCTGAGACGCGGGCAGACCTTCCATAATCTCGCTGTAGGTTTTAAAGCGGCCGTCACGGTGCCAGTCCTCGAGGGCTTGCGCATGGATCTCAATGTTTTGCGCGTTGCGCTGAGCGCGACGCAGACGCTGTAGGTTGGCCTCTTGTGTGCCGTAATCGCTTTGTGTGCTGCCCGATCCTCTTAATACCCTGATGCGAGCCGCTGTTCGAATCTTTAAGTAGTCGGTTTGATTGACTAAGCCGATGTGTTCCAGTTTGCTGATGCAATCGAGTAGCGTCTCGGGACCTGTATTGGCCTGCTTTGCTGTCTGAGCCAAGGCCCGAGGAACGCGCTGTCCACGCTCAGTAAGTAGCGCGATATAGCGTTTAGCAGTGAACTGAACTTGACCTAATGGAATTGAACGAGGTAGCGGCATAGCTAGCTTTCTAGTCAATATAAACAGTACATCATACTTTAATTAAACTAGTACTTCAAATCATTGTTTAAATAGTACATCAGGATTTTAATGCGCGCCGAAAAAATAAAGAATATTTTTGTGATTTTGCTTGGAGCACTGCCTTTTATCTGGCCGGCTCTTTGGAACGGATATCCTCTCGTTTATAGCGACACCAATGTCTTTATTTATCAACCTACACCTGGGTTCTTCAATTGGGACAAGCCTTTCATCTACGGCCCTTGGATGCTTTTGGTGCATGGGTGGCAGTCGTTATGGGGCGTTGCTGCGGCTCAAGCAATTCTTGTGTCACAACTTTTGTGGCTGACCTTGTCTGTGTTTGGTCCGCCCAGCAAGAGCAGGTTTTTATTACTTTGCCTAGTTCTCGCCGTTTGTACCGGGGCGTCGTGGTTCGTTTCTCTTTTGATGCCCGACATTTTCTCAGCGCTCGTGGTTTTGAGCATCTTTGTCTTGGGCTTTAGCCCACGCCTATCGCGCTCGCTAGCCGTTTGGATTTGTTTGGTGGGGGCGTTAGCAATTGCTGTGCACTTATCGCATCTGGTGATTGCGGCCGCGTGCGTGGTGGTTGTTCTCTTACTGCGGTTTTCTCGTGTAGGCGTCGTCATGCTGCCCCTGGTGCTAGCGCTGGGCCTATTGGTGTCTACGAACTATTACGCCTTTAATAAGCTCGCGGTATCGCCATTTGGGTCTGTGTTTATGTTGGCGCGCTTCGCTGCAGATGGGCACGTAAACACGACGCTAGACGCCCGCTGCCCCAGTGTCGGCTGGCATTTGTGCACATGGAAAGATCGCTTGCCCTCTGATAGCGATGCGTTCCTGTGGGATAGCCAAGGACCAGTATGGTCGCATCCCGGCGGTCCAATTGGTTTAGCGCCTGAGGCCTCCACCTTAGTGATGCTCGCTGCACGAGAGAATCCTCTCGGGGTACTCGCTTCAATGATCAACAATACAAGTCAGCAACTTTCCATGATCAAGCTGGGTGACACATTGCACGCAGACTCGTTGGATGTGACCGTTCTTCAAAGTATCGAAACACATTTTTCAGCCGCCGAGCTGGCACGTTTCAAGGCCTCTAAGCAGTGGAGCAATGCCTTGCAGAGTCGTGTGCAATGGTTGAATCACCTGGTTGCAGGCGTATTCTGGTTGAGTTTCGTGCTTGGCCTGTACTGCCTATGGCGCGCGATTTTGCTGCGCGACATGCGCGCGTTTGCTTTGCTTTTGTTGGTGTGTGCGGGCGTGTTAGCCAATGCGTTTGCGACGGGTGCGTTATCAAAACCGCACTACCGTTATCAAACGCGCATCGCTTGGTTGCTTGTGATCCCGCCGCTTATTCTGCTGCGGCGCAAAGAGACCCATGAGGTCTCCTAGTGCGTCGCAGTCTGAGCTGATTCGCCGTCCGAGTTGATTGCTCGCCGTCGCGTCATTCTTGCTTGATATTTGCTTTCTTGATCAGCGCACCGTACATCCCGAGCTCTTTTTTAATCAACGCCGCAAAGGCTTCTGGTGTGCTGCCGACGAGGTCATTGCCGCCTTTGACTTGAAGGTGTTGAATGACGTCGGGGTCTTTCAACGCTAGGGCAACCGTCTCTTGTAGTTTTTTGACAATTGCGGGATCCGTCTTGGCAGGCGCCAGCAGACTGATAAATTGCGTAACATCAAAATCTTTGAATCCTAATTCTGCCATTGTGGGGACATCGGGTATCGAGCTCGCTCGTGTGGGGCCCGATACGGCGAAGGCGCGCACCCGTTTTTCTGCAATGAGAGGTGTTGAGGTCGAGACGGTGTCGAACGTAAAGGAGAGTTGTCCCCCTAATAAATCGACCAGTGCGGGCGCACTGCCTTTGTAGGGAATATGGTTGAACTGCGCGCCGCTTAGCAGCGCGAACATTTCGCCAGCCAAGTGGCCACCACCGCCAATGCCAGTCGAGCCATAACTCAGTTTGCCTGGCTGGGCTTTGCCTTGTGCAACGAGCTCCTGAATACTTTTAATGGCCGAGGCAGCGGGCACGATCAGAACATACTGAAACGACGTCAGTTGACTGATCGGCTGCAAATCCTTGATCGAGTCATAAGGCACTTTGCTATAGAGCACAGGATTGATCACGATCGGGCCGCTTGCCGGAGCAATCAAGGTGTAGCCATCCGGTGCGGATTTGGCCACGATGTCTGTGCCAATCATGCCGTTTGCTCCGCCGCGATTTTCAACGACGACCGCAACGCCAAGTATCTCTGACATCTTCTTTGAAACGACGCGTACCGTGATGTCCGCGTTGCCACCAGCAGGATATGGAACGATGACCTTGATGGGTTTGTTTGGATAGGGTTGAGCGACAGTCGGGCCTGCTAAACCTAGGAGTAGAGCTAGAGCGAAGAGTGCGGATTTCATAGGGTTTCTGTGCGTGTAGTGATGGAATACGCCTATATTATCTGAAGAATCTCTTCAAATCAGGCGGGACTTTAATGACGGATGTTGCGCGCAATGTGCTGGGAACTGAGTTAGTTCCTTGTTCTTACGACCCTCTTACGGGGTATTTTCGGGATGGTTGTTGTCATACGGACATGCATGATCTCGGTAGTCATGTCGTATGTGCCATCGTGACAGATGAGTTTTTAGAGTTTTCACGCAGCCGCGGTAACGACTTATCGACGCCACGACCGGAGTACCGTTTTGCGGGCTTAGAGGACGGTGATCGCTGGTGCTTATGTGCGCTGCGCTGGAAAGAGGCGCTTGCGGCGGGCGTCGCGCCTGCGGTGGTGCTTGAGTGCACGCACGCACGCGCGCTAGAATTTGTGGGGCTCGAGCAATTGCAGGAATACGCCTTCACCGGTTAGCGCTTGGTCTCGAACTACCACGCAATCGGTTGTCCAGCATAGTCCACAAAGTGTGCGCCACTGACTGGTTCCAATGCGTCGATACTCTTGAGTAGGCCTGATACCGACTCTGCTGCCGAGATCGTGTGCGAAGCTGATGCAAACGGTTGTGATAAGGGTGAGGCGACCGTCCCGGGTTGAAGCGCCACGATCACTGCCTGCTTGTTTTTTCGCGCGAACTCAATCCCCGCGGTTTGCAGCATCATGTTGAGCGCGGCCTTCGATGCCCGATACCCATACCAGCCACCCTTTTGATTGTCGCTGATGCTCCCGACCCTTGCAGACAGCTTGGCAAAGATCGCCCTCTCGTGGCGTAATAGCGGTAAGAAATGCTTAAGAAGCAGTGCAGGTCCGATCGTGTTGACCTGAAAGCTGCGCAGGAGTTTGTTTGCATCGAGCGCACCCAGATGCTTTTCAGGGCCTGAGCCGTCAATCGTCAGGGCACCCGTCGCATCGATGATGAAGGCAAAGGGGCCTTCATCCCTGAGGGCGCTCGCTGCGGCAGCGATGCTTGCCTCGTCTTCCAGCGTAAAGCCCGGTGTGGTGCGGCGCGACAATTCTGTTACACAAGCGCATTGTGGATCGTTCCTGAGCGCCTGGGCAAATGCAGTGCCGAGCGCGCCCGTTGAGCCAATGACCAGCGCACGATAGTTGGAACCTAGTGAACGGAGCATATCTAAATCGGGGCGAGAGGAGGTTGATTAATAGGAGTTATGAATGTTTGCACATTGTGAAGAATCTTTATTCCAGCACGAGTCTAAGGTAAATCTCTCTTGTCAAAGGGCGTAACCCTCTATAAGATCGGGATACAAAAAAGATGTTGCAAAAAATTTGTAAACAACAATCGGAGACGAACATGATTAAAAAATTAGTCGGACTTGGGCTTGCTAGTATCGCAGCAATGCTCTTCGCGAGCACTGCTTCAGCCCAGGGCGTAACAAAGGATGAAATCCTGATTGGTGGCTTTGGACCTATCACAGGCCCAGCTGCATACATCGGATTAGGTGGTCGTGACGGTCTTACGATGGCCATCAAGGAAATTAATGCTGCCGGTGGTGTGAATGGACGAAAATTCCGTTTGATCTTTGAAGACGATGGACATTCACCAACACGCGCACTAGGCGCAGTGAAAAAACTCATCGATCAAGACAAAGTTTTCATGATTTTCTGTGCGGCTGGATCCAATGCAACCGTGGGTACGATTGACTACATCAAGGCGCAGCAACGCGTCATGTATGTTTCCTTTGCATCGGCCCCCGCTGTTACCTTCCCTTTCAGTAGCTATTTGTTCCGCGGGGCAACAACCGAAGTCCCTCGTTATGGTGAGCTTTATTCAGAGTTCATTGCTGAGGGACTAAAAGCCAAGAAAGTGGCAGTTATGAACGGTCGTGAGGAATACCCCAAGAACGAGGGCAATGCGTTGGCCACGGCGCTGAAGGATGTTTACAAGGTTGATGTGGCCGCTCGAGCCGAGTTCAACATTGGAGACAAAGACTTCACGCCGCAGTTGCTTGCTGTGAAGAACTCTGGCGCTGAGGTTGTGGCGTTCTTTGGTAACCCAGCTGAGGCAGCGATTGCGATGCGTCAGGCACGTGAATTGGGGCTCAAGCAAAAGTTTTTTGTAGGCGCAACCATGGTAGACAAGTCGTTTACCCTTGCGGCCAAGGAAAACGCTGAGGGCGCAACAGGATTTTCGCTTATTCCATTTTTGCCAGGCACTCCAAACCCCACGTTACAAGCATGGGAGGCTAAGTGGAAGAAAGAGTATCCAAACTTGCCAGTCGGCCGTCCGAACGTGTTCGACGTGATGGCTTACACCGATATGTACGTGTTGGCTGAAGCGATTAAGAGGGCGGGCCCAGATCTGAATACCAAAAGCTTGATCGCGGGCTTGGAGCAAATTAAAAACTTTTCATCGTCACCTCTCGCCGCACCGATCACCTTTACCAACAAACATCACATTGGCAATTTGACATTGACCGTGATGGAGGTCAAAGGCGGCAATTGGCAACCTGTGGGTTGGAAGCCTAGTCGGCCCAGCGAAATCCTCAAGCGTTACGAGTAGGGACTACTTGAGGAGCACTGCGCCTCGCGCGAGCGCGAGGCGCAGTGCTAACTTTTCGATATGACTATTACGATTGCACTACAGTTGCTTATTGCCGGCTTATCAGTTGGCAGCATATACGCGCTCGTTGCCTTGGCGCTCGTTATTCCATTTAAAGCCTCTAGCATTTTAAACTTTGCCCAAGGTGAGCTCGTCACTGTTGGGGCATATGCCGCGTTGGTGTTGACGGCGTTGGCACTGCCGTACTGGGTTGTATTGCCGGTCACGATATTAATAGGCTTTGTCGTCGGGCTGTTTATTGAGCGCGCCATGATCCGTCGCATCATGGCAGCGCCAGAGTTTACGTTGGTCATTGCGACCTTTGCCATCGGACTCATTATCAAGAGTGCGATACGCCTATATTGGCAAGATAATCTCTTCACCATTGATAATCCCTTGCCCTTTGGTTCCTTTAGGGTGGCAGGCGTGGTCTTGAATCCACAGTATCTATGGGTCATTTTCTGTACAACGATGTTGGTCGTGTGCTTGGCTTGGTTCTTTAAGTTCAACCCTTTGGGTAAGGCGATGCGAGCGGTGTCCCAAAGTCAGGAGGCTGCCCGCCTGATGGGCGTCAGCGTTGAACGCGTGTTGATGATTTCCTGGGGTATCTCCTCGGCAATCGGTGCCTTAGGAGGCATCTTGTTGGCGCCTATTATCGGTATTAATCCAGAGGTTGGACATCTAGTCCTTAAAGCACTTGTCGCTGCAGTGATCGGCGGATTTACTTCGCTGCCAGGCGCCGTCGTAGGCGGCTTGTTGCTGGGTTTGATTGAGACGTATTCAGGTGCTTTTTTTGGAAGTACGGCTAAAAACATACTTCCGTTTGTGGTGCTAGTTGTCTTTTTGCTCGTCAGGCCCTATGGGCTTTTTGGTAGGGCACCGCTGGTGAGAATTTGATGAAGCAAAATCAACAAACCGTCTGGATGATCTTGGCGCTTTTGATCGCCGCGGGTATCGCACCGTGGGTCTTACCAACCTACTATTTGTACTTATTGAATCTGATTCTGATAAACATCATTCTTGCGCTCGGCTTGAATGTGCTGACAGGCAACTCAGGTCAGATTTCTCTTTGCCATTCCTCATTCATGGCGATTGGCGCCTACACCTACACACTGTTGAATAATCATTCGCAATTACCCATGTTGCTTTGCGTACTTGTCGCGGTGCTGTTGGCGAGTGTGGGTGGGATTCTGGTCGGGTACCCAGCACGACGTCTTAGCGGTATTTATCTTGCGTTGGCAACTCTAGCATTTCTGAGCTTGACCCAAATTTTGATTGAAGAGTTTCCAGACCTGACGGGTGGCATCCGCGGGTTGAAAATTGAACCATCAGAGTTTTTGGGATGGTCGATGGGAAATGAGACCATGCTGTTTTACATCGTGGCCATCGCGTGTGGCTTCTGTCTTTACATCACCGCCAACATGATGCGCTCAAGGATCGGCAGAGCGTTTGATGCGATACGGACGAGTCCCCACGCTGCTCAGGCACTAGGCATACAAGTCGCGCAAGTCAAGTTGGTGGCCTTTACTATTTCAGCTGCGTATGCCGGACTTGCGGGAGCTTTGTTTTCAATGGTGGTTGGCTTTATTGATCCCGTGGAGTTTGGGGTGTCTGCCTCGCTGCGCTATATCACCTTTATTGTGGTGGGTGGAATGGGTAGTATTGCCGGATCAGTCATTGGTGCCGTGGTGTTTACCGGGCTGCCAGAAGCCTTGCGAGGAATCAAAGAGTACGGGGATTTGGTGTATTCAGCGATTCTATTGTTGAGTTTGATCTTCATGCCAAACGGTTTGGTGGGCTTGCTCCGCGCTCGTAAAAGTAAACCGAACGCCTCGACGGTAGGACATTGATCTCATGCAGACGAAGATGCTCTTACAGACGCGCCATTTATCGCTCCAGTTCGGTGGATTGAAGGCGGTAGATGATGTATCGATCGATGTGCCGCAGGGACAAATTCGTGGCCTGATCGGTCCCAACGGCGCAGGAAAAACTACGCTGATCAACAGCATCAGCGGTGCCATCCAGTGCACCTCTGGTGAAATAGTTTTTGATGGCGTGAACATTGAAAAAATGGCGCCGCATTTAATTAGCGCGCTGGGGATGAGCCGCAGTTTTCAACACGTGCAAATTTTTGGTGATCGAAGCGTCCGCGATAACGTCTTGATAGGGATGCATAGGCACTTGAAGATCGGCCTGTTGGCGCAGTTATTAGGCACACGTCACGCGCGACGCCTTGAGCTTGAAGCAAAAGAGAAAGCCGATGACCTGCTGCGCCGTTTTGAATTACTGGAGGACGCCGAGCGTCCAGCTAGTCTTCTGCCCTATGGAATGTTGAAGCGATTGGATCTTGCGCGCGCATTAGCTGCCAAGCCCAAATTATTGTTGCTCGACGAACCTACTTCGGGAATGTCTGAGGAGGAAGCGCTGACGGCGATCAGAATGCTGAAGTCAATCGTACGTGAAGAAGGTATGACCCTATTAGTGATCGAGCACAATATGCGGGTGATGATGCAGTTGGCTGACTTTATATCGGTGCTTCATCTCGGTCGCGTCATTACTCAAGGGACCCCTGACCAAGTGACTCAAGATCCTATCGCGATTGAGGCCTATCTTGGCGAGGAAGTCGCCGATGCTTGATATCGAGAACCTCCATGTTGCGTATGGGCCCGTCGAAGTCTTGCATGGCATTTCGATGCGGGTTGAGCCTGGCAGCATTGTTGGCGTCTTAGGCGCGAATGGTTCGGGAAAGACAACACTGTTTAAAGCAATAGCCGGATTGGTTCGAGTGACACAAGGCCAGGTTCGGCTGAGCGGCCAGGACTTAACGAATGTGTCTACACAGTCAATTGTTAAAAAGGGCGTCACCCTCGTGCCTCAGGGGAGAATGTTGTTCCCCGAGATGACTGTTTATGAAAATCTTGAAATGGGTGCCTACCTGTTGCGAGACCGAACGGAATTTTCCCGCAGACTAGAGACCGTACAGCAAATGTTTCCGATCTTGAAAGAGCGATCCGGGCAGATGGTCGCTCTGATGTCGGGTGGCGAGCAGCAGATGCTGGCTATTGGCCGAGCCCTGATGGGCCAGCCAGATTTGATCTTGCTCGATGAGCCATCAACCGGCCTAGCGCCAAAGATTTTTGATCAAATATTATCGACGGTGATTGAGATCAATCGCGAACGAAAGACGACGATTGTTATTGCAGAGCAAAACGTCAGAAAGATATTGAAGATCGTCGACTTTGCTTACGTATTGGAAGCTGGAAAAGTCGCCATCAGCGGCACGCCGGAAGTATTATCTTCCGATGAGAGCATACGCCGCGCATATTTAGGTTTGTAGATCATTGAATGGCTTAAGGGTTGAATATGAAATTAATTGATATGCACTCCCATTGGGGAACGGAGCGTGGCTATGTGTTGCGAACCGCCGCCGAGCTTGCCCAGCAGAAAAAAACCTGGAACTCTGAGACAAAGTATGTCACTGACGAGGAGATGGCGGCTTATTTTCGCGCAAGCCAAGCGCAAGTGATCCTAGATTTAGGGTTTACAAAATTCTCACCGATTCAAGATATCAAGCCTTTGCACGACTATTCCTTCGAGATGCAAAAGAAGTACCCCGATGCCATCCTAGGCAATTGGTTTCATATCGACCCGATGTTTCATGGAAAACAAGAGGGTCTGGCAGAGCTGCGCAGATGTATCGACTCAAAAGCGGGTTTTGTTGGCCTAGCAGTCAATGGCTCTGGCTCAGTCCCGGCAAGTGACTCGGTTTACGATGACTATTACAAGCTTTGTATTGAGGCCTCAATACCTGTTTTGATTTTTGTGGGTACGACTGGCCTCGGTGCTGGCTTGCCAGGCGGCAATGGGATCTTATTGGACAGTTGCCATCCGCGCCACTTGGATATGGTTGCCGCCCGTAATCCGAAACTGCGAATCGTCGCAGCACGTCCCGGGTGGCCTTGGCAGACAGAAACGATTGCAGTCCTCATGCACAAACGTAATATTTGGTACGAGTTGCATGGTTGGTCACCCAAGTACTTTGCACCAGATTTAAAGCATGACATCGCAAGACGACTGCAGGATCGCATCATGTTTGGCGGTGACTATCCGCTGTACACATTTGAACGCCTCACCACAGAGTGGAAGGCTGAGGGCTACTCGGATGCCGTTCTAGAGAAAGTATTTCACAAGAATGCCGAGGCATTTCTGAGCGGAGTGGAGCGCTGATGGAGCTCGGATTAAAAGATAAGGTCGCGATTGTGGGCGGCGGCAGTATGGGTATTGGTTACGGGATAGCAGACCGTTTGGCAGGCGAGGGGGCGAACCTTGTCATTTTCGCTCGTCGGGTTCCGAAGCTGGAGGCTGCTGCAAAGACGTTGTCTGAAAAGCATGGGGTCAAAGTCATTCCTGTCTCGGCCGATATTCGTGATCAGGATCAAAGCGGTCGGATTGTCCAGACTGCGATTGATCAGTTCGGTCGGCTAGATATACTTGTGAATAATGACGGCGCGCCACCCCTGGGCTCGATTGAGTCCTTTGATGATGTGGCATGGCAAAAAGCAGTTGAACAAAATTTATTCAGCGTCATCCGAATGGTACGGTCTGCGCTACCGCATTTGAAAGCAGCGGGATCGGGAAGCGTGTTGAATATTTCAGCGATCTCGGCAATTCAGCCAATCGCGGGGTTCGGCCTATCTGTTGCAACGTGGGCCGGGTTGATTGGCTATGCCAAAACACTATCGATGGAAATCGCCAAGTATGGAATCAACGTCAATACGATTTGTCCGGGCTACATTGATACCGATCGACTACAGAAGGTTTTTGCTGCCGGGACAGAAAGTCCAGAAAGCGTACGCGCAAAGTTAACCGCTGAGATCCCGTTGGGGCGCATTGGAAGCACTGTCGATATTGCGAACCTCGTTGCATTACTCGTATCGCCAGCGGGTGCTTACATTACAGGCTGTACGATCCCCGTCGACGGTGGGCTCTTACGAGCGTTGAGATAAAAATAGGATGGCATCATGACAGTCGCTCAATTTGAGACGCGTTTGACGACCGAGCTTAGAAATCGTTACATCAAAAGCGGTGCTTGGAAAGACACCACCTTTTATAGTTGCCTTGAAACGCGTGCGATTGAGCATCCGGATCGAATCGTCTTTATCGACGAAAGACGGAGTCTGACCTATAGGCAGCTTAAAGAGCAGGTCGATCGTTGCGCTGCATTTTTTAAAAGTCTAGGGATTGGCGAAGGTGATGTGGTCACCATGCAATTCCCCAACCGTGTTGAGTTCCCCATTGTCTTTTTCTCACTGGAATTAATCGGTGCGATTGCAAACAAAATTAGCCCAGATTTTCGCCGCCGGGAGGTCGAATACATACTTCGCTTTTCCAATAGTAAGGCGTTTGTTTGCGCAGCTTCGTTCAAGGGGTTCGACTACGCAGCGATGATCGATGAGTTAAGAGGTGACTTGTCGTCGCTTAAGACCGTCGTCGTGTCCGGTGAAACGACTGTGCCGAATGTGCACTCCTTGGAGGCTGGATTGGCGTTTTTCGAACCGCTCGCACAGTCTGATCGAGTCGTGATGGATCCAGACGCAGTGATGCGCATGGCCTTTACCTCTGGCACGACCGGTGATCCGAAAGGAGTGATGCATAGCTTTAACACCACTCTGTATACGATTGAAGTCATCAACGGTGAGATGGGTGTAACGTCTGATGAAGTGATCCTTGTCTGGTTGCCCGTTGGACTCAATTGGGGTTATATCAGCTTGTTACAGACCGTCATCGCGGGCTGCCGTGCTGTGCTGATGGAGCGCTTCGATGCAGAGCGAGCGCTGCAAACAATTGAAAAGCATCGGATCACTTTTATCCCGACTGCGCCGGCATCGCTACTTGCCATCTTGAATGTTCCTCAGTTTCAAAAATATGACTGCAGCTCCTTGCGTGTCGTTGTGACGGGCGGCGCTTCAGCTGCTATTGAAACGATTAAGGCTTATCAACAAAACATGAAAGGGCATTTGCTTGAGCTATACGGCATGCTTGAGACGGGATTTCATACCTTTACGCGTTTTGAAGATGATCCCCAGAAGGTCAATGGCACGATTGGACGTGTTGTTGGTCAAATGGAGTTGAGGATTATCGACGAGGATGGCAAAGACGTTCCGTACGGCGCAGAGGGTGAAATCGCGGCCTACGGGCCTTCGGTACACCTCGGCTATTTCAATAATCCTTCTGCAAATAGCGAACTATTTACGGCAGACGACTGGTTTAGGACGGGTGACCTTGGCAAGTACGTTGATGAAGCCGGTAACGTGATGATCGTTGGTCGTAGAAAAGAAATGATCAATCGTGGAGGAAAAAAATATTTTCCTCGTGAGATTGAAGAGTTTCTTTACGGACATCCGTCAGTCTTGCATGTCGCGATCGTTGGAGTTAACGATAAGCGCCTAGGCGAAAAAAACTGCCTTTGCGTAGTGCTTAAACCCGGGCATTCGCTGACACTGGATGATGTAACGAAGATGCTCAAGGGGCAGGTGGCAGACTACAAGTTACCGGAGATGCTCGAGTTTTACGACGAGTTGCCATTTACCCCAACGGGTAAGATCCGGCGGCATGTGCTAACCGCAGATGTTATGACACGTATCAAATCAAAAGATTGAGCTCGTGTGGCTTGGAATAATTCCATCTGGTGGTAATACTATGGTCTGTCCAGTGTTTTTTATACGGTACAGGTCATTTTTGTGATTCAATTTTCCGATCGGTTGTTCAGTCACCGCTACCCACCAAGGCATGCGGTTTGTGTTTTTCTCGTCTACGAAAGGGTCGTCCATGAATTTCTTGTTCAACGCTGAAGAAGAGCAATTGCGCGCAACAGTACGCGAATTTTTATTGGAGCACTTCACAGAAGACGTGCGCGCCGAAAATATGGCAGGTAAAAGAGGCGAAGGTTGGGGGCCCCTGATCCGCAAATTTTTCGACACAGTCAATGAGAAACGTTGGTTTGCCTGGAGTTGGCCGACTGAATTTGGCGGTGGCGGCGGAAACCGTACCGCACAATTTGTGATTGAAGAAGAGTTCTACCGCTATACGGGCATCACACTCGGTGGTGGCACAGGTGCGCCCGCAATCTTGTCGTTTGGCACAGCCGCACAAAAACAAGAGTTTGTGCCTGGTGCGATTAAGCGCGACATTATTTTCTGCCAAGGCTATAGCGAGCCGGGCTGTGGTACCGACTTAGCGGGTATTCGCTGCCGCGCTAAGCGCATGGGTGATAAGTACATCATCACCGGTCAAAAGATTTACACAACCAACGCACAAAATGCGACCCACATCTTTTTAATGTGCCGCACCGACCCCGATTCAGTTAGACATCGTGGCTTGTCTATTTTGCTCGTACCCATGGGTATGCCCGGCATGACGGTGCGTCCGCTTTGGACCGTCCAGAATGATCCACCTGCTCCCTTTGGCACAACCTATGGCGAAGAGCGCACCAACGAGGTGTTCTTTGATGACGTCGAGGTGCCGGCATCATGCCTGCTAGGAGAAGAGGGCGGTGGTTGGGAGGTCGCTCGTCGCGGACTCAACCTAGACCGTGTGGGCGCTTGGCGCTACTTGATTTCAGTGATGCGCGATGAAGATATCGTGAACTGGCTGCATGGCGACGGTGAATTGCAAGACTCCTTGCGCGACGATGCACAGGTTCGCGATAAAGTCGCAGAGATGTGGACCGAGGCCGAAGTGTGTCGTTTGATGACGATGCGCAGTATCAGTATCGAGCAGAACGGCGGCAAGTTCACCTATGAGGGCTCCGCAGAAAAAGTGTTTGCACCCGAGCACAGTGTGCGCACAACCGAAGCAATCAGCCAGATCCTCGGTCCTTATGCGCAATTGATGCAGGGCTCGCCCGATGCAATTGAAAAGGGCGTCTTTGCACACAATATTTTGGGCGCCTATCAGTCCACGATCAACCACGGCAGTGTCCAGGTCATGCGAGATCAAGTGGCACGTGTTGGCTTGGGCTTGCCCCGCGCAGCGAAATAAAGAATAGGTGAATCGATAATGGATATTTTGCTTGATGATCAAGAAGTACAGATTAAAGAGGCGGCTTCTGAATTTCTGGCGGGCGAGTGCTCTTCGGCGCTCGTACGTAAGATTGAGACCGATGCCTTGCAATACTCTCCTGCGTTATGGACGAAGTTTGCAGAGAACGGTTGGCTACAGCTTTGCTTGTCTGAAAAGAACGGTGGTGAGGCCTTGCCGCTAACGTACCTAGGACTATTGTTTGAATTGGTCGGCTACCACATTGCCCCTATTCCGCTTCACTCCACCATGGTGCCCGCGATGGTCATTGATCGTCACGGTAGTCCTGAGCAGCAGCAGCTATTGCAAGGCATGCTCGCAAGCGAGTTGATCCTGAGCCACGCCGTTGCTGAAAAAAATGGACGTTGGACCACGGATTCGATTGCGCTTGATGGTCGCATTGAAGGTAATGAGTTGGTGTTGCACGGTGTGAAGAGTTTTGTGGGCAGCTATCGGGCCTCACAGCTTTGCCTTGTGGTCTACCGTGAAGCGCAGGCGCCCCATGCGCTGGGTGCCGTCCTCGTACCAACCGATGCCAAAGGGCTATCCAGTGAAGCCTTGGTCTCGATGGCCAAGGATGGCGAATCAAATCTTAAATTCGATCACGTACGCGTACCACTGAGCGCGCGTGTCGGTCAGCCTGGTCAGGGTAACGCGATTGCTTTAGAGGTGATGGACTTATCTGCTGTGCTGTATGCGTCGATGATGGCGGGTGCCGGCCAACGAACGCTCGATATGGCGGTCGCCCACGCCAAGCAGCGCGAGGCTTTCGGTCAACCCATCGGCGCTTTCCAAGCCATTCAGCACCTTTGCGCGAACATGGTCAACGCGATTGACGGCACGACGATGCTCTCTCGCGAAGCGCTCTGGCGGATAGACCAAAAGCTTGCGTATCGAGTGAACGTTGCACAAGCAAAGTCTTTCGGTAACGAGCAGTGCATGATGGTGGTGCGCTCGGCGCAACAGATTCATGGTGGCATGGGTTTTATTCGTGACTTTGACTTGAACCTTTGGTATCGTCGTGTGGCTTCTTGGAGTTTGCGTGGAGGCACGGCTGCAGAGCATCGTCGCACGATTGCAGCTGCGTTGTTGGATCAGCCAGGTAAAGTGCGCATCGGTGCGATCCCACAACAATAGTTGTAAGGGGTTTGCGAACCCCACTCGTTATCGTTGATGACGAAAAAAGAGGCGAAAGTCAGTCGCGTTAAATGATTTCTACTTTCGCCTCCTTCCCCTCCTTGTATGTTGCCACCTTGCTGATGTTGGTCAGTACGGGGCTTTTTAACACCTATGTTGCCTTAAAGCTGACCTCTGAGTCCGTGAGCGCCTTATGGATTGGTGCGCTGATATCGGCTTACTACGTCGGTTTATGCACGGGTGCCCGCGTTGGGAACTACCTAATCCTTCAAGTTGGACATATTCGTGCGTGCGCCACCGCTGCGGTCGTGTCGATTTGTTCCATACTCGCACAGAGTTTGTTTGATTCATTGCCTGTCTGGATTGGCCTTCGTCTAATCGTGGGCATTGCGATGTCAATTCAATACATCGTCGTTGAGAGCTGGCTGCACGCACAAACGCAGAATACACATCGCGGCCGCGTGATGTCTGTTTATCTAGTGATGTCCAGCTCTGGCACCGCGCTCGGGCAGCTCGCGATCACGCTGTACCCGACGCTCGATTTGCGAATATTGATCTTTGTCGCACTGTGCCAAGCACTCAGTCTCTTGCCAATACTTCTAGCCAAGCTCAAACCGCCCGCTATGCAGCTTCCCACTCCCATCGATTTGCGATATTTTTTTAAAGTCGCGCCGATGGCATTAATCACTGCGTTTTTCTCAGGCAATATTTCGGCGTCTTTTTATGGGTTGGCTGCGGTCTATGCAGCAGAACAAGGTTTTAGTACCAGACAAATTGCTTTTTATACCGCCACCGCCGTCTTGGCGGGACTCGTGGCGCAGTGGCCGATGGGTTGGTTATCGGATCGTGTTGATCGCGCTAAGCTCGTACGAAATAACGCGTTGATTTTTACAGGGATTGCAGCACTGATGTGGGGCTGGGTCAGTTGGCCGTACTGGTTGATGCTCTTGTTCGGGGCAGGTCTAGGCGCAATTCAATTTACGCTTTATGGCTTGGCCTCTGGTCTGTCCAACGACCGGGTGCAAGAGGATAGACGCGTCGGTGCGTCCGCAGTTGTCTTGATTGTGTATAGCGTGGGTGCTGCATTGGGCCCACTCGTGTCAGGCGCTTTGATGCGAATGGGAGGAGCGGGGATGCTGTATGTCTTTAGTTCTGGATGTGCCTTGATGCTTGCCATGCTGTTGTGGCGCTTGGGTCGGCGCTAATTCACGCAAATATCTCAGCTTAAGTAGCGTGATAATATTTTTGCATTATCCCGACCGTAGTATGTTCTCGCGAATGCGAAAAAAAATCCAAAATATATTTTTTTTATTTCTAGCACTTAGTTTTTCGGTATCTTCGATGGCCGGAGAAGTGAGCGTGGCTGTTGCGTCTAATTTCACTGCGCCAATGAAGATCATTGCGCAAGCCTTTGAGCGCGACACAGGGCACAAAGCGATTTTGTCCTTTGGCGCGACAGGACAGTTTTATGCACAGATCAAGAACGGTGCGCCGTTTGCAGTGTTACTTGCGGCTGACGATGAGACCCCAGCAAAGCTAGAAAAAGAAGGGTTTGGCGTCGCAGGTACTCGTTTTACCTATGCCGTGGGCAAAGTGGTGCTGTGGAGCAAGAAGCCTGGCTTCGTGGACGACCAAGGCAAAGTGCTTCGATCGGACACCTTTACTAAGATTGCGATTGCTAACCCAAAGCTTGCGCCGTATGGCCTAGCTGCCATGCAAGTGCTACAAAGATTAGATGTATCTGCTCGGGTTACACCTAAAATCGTCGAGGCTTCAAACATCGGGCAGACTTTTCAGTTTGTCTCGTCTGGTAATGCAGCACTAGGTTTTGTTGCGCTCTCACAGGTGTTTGAAAACGGAAAGATTAAAGACGGATCGGGGTGGATCGTACCCTCTACTATGTATGATCCGATTAAACAGGACGTCATTTTGCTAGCGAATGCTCGGTCAAACGTCGCCGCACAGGCGCTCATGCAGTATTTGCGCAGCGACAAAGCCAGGGAGATTATTCTCTCCTACGGCTATGGCCTGTAAAATCTGCTTGTTCTATTTTGACATCAGGATTTTCACGCGATGATAGGCGCGATCAGTCCCGACGCGTGGCAAGCAATCGCCTTGACGCTCAAGCTTGCGGCGTTCACAACCATCATCTTATTGATCGTTGCGACACCGCTCGCCTGGTGGTTGTCACAGACTCGCTCAACATGGCGGGCACCCATCAGTGCCCTAGTCACTCTACCGCTGGTATTGCCTCCCACTGTTCTGGGTTTTTATTTGTTGATGCTGCTCGGTCCGCAGGGGTGGGTGGGTAGGCTCACAGAGGTGCTGGGCATAGGTCTCCTGTCATTCTCGTTCACTGGGATCCTATTGGGCTCCATTGTTTTTTCTTTGCCTTTTGCAGTACAGCCGATTCAGTATGCGTTCGAGGCGATTGGACGGCGCCCGCTCGATGTCGCAGCGACATTGCGTGCGAGTCCCCTTGATGCATTTTTTTCTGTTGCCTTACCCTTAGCTAAGCCAGGGCTGTTTACGGCCACGGTGCTCACCTTCGCACACACCGTAGGCGAGTTCGGTGTGGTGCTGATGATTGGCGGAAACATCCCAGGTGAAACACGGGTCGTCTCGACACAGATCTTTGGTCACGTTGAAGCGATGGAATATAGCCAGGCCCACTGGCTCGCAGCGGGAATGGTGATTTTTTCCTTTGCGGTGCTGCTTTGTCTGTCTCTGCTAAAAAAGCGCTCGGATAGGATACTGCCATGACGAGCCCGCATAGCCTTCGACTGGCACTCTCGTTGAATAGACCTGATTTCTCACTTGAGCTAGATCTTGAGTTGCCAGGCAAGGGCGTCACGGTGCTGTTTGGTCCCTCGGGTTCTGGCAAAACAACGGTCTTGCGTTGTGTTGCCGGCCTTGAGCGCGCCAAAGGATGTGTTTCGGTTGGTGAGCATGTATGGCAAGACGATGCCACAGCACAATGGATACCAACTTGGAAGCGGAATCTTGGCTATGTGTTTCAAGAGGCCAGTCTGTTTGAACATTTGAGTGTGCGGAATAACCTGAGCTATGGCATTAAGCGCACAGGCAAGTCAGGCGGTGCAGCAGCGCTTAACGCGGCCACGGAGCTTTTAGGCATTGGGCATCTCGCGGATCGCGATACCTCGAGTTTGTCGGGTGGAGAACGACAACGCGTGGCGATTGCGCGGGCGCTGGCCACACAGCCCAAGCTCCTGTTGCTAGATGAGCCACTGGCTTCTCTGGATAGTGCGCGTCGCCAAGAGATTATGCCTTGGCTCGAGCGATTGCATACTGAGCTCAGTATCCCCGTACTGTATGTGACCCATTCGATGGAGGAACTCACACGCCTTGCCGATCACGTGGTCTTGCTCAATAACGGACAGGTAAGCGCGCAAGGCTCTATTGCGCACGTGTTATCGGATTCGGCTTTCGCTCGTGAGTTAGGGTCAGACGCGGGCGCGGTGTTAACAGGTCATGTTGCCGAGCACGACAACCGCTACCACTTGACCGGAATCGATGTAAACGGTGCCAGGCTATGGGTGCGCCAAAAGGATCTCGCGATTGGGAGTGTGGTACGTGTGCACATTCATGCGAGCGACGTAAGCTTGGCACTCACCGAGCCCAAAGACAGTTCAATACAAAACAAAATATTGGGTGTGATCGAAAGTATTGCGGATGATGTGCACCCAGCTAGTTGCTTGGTAGCGATTCGCTGCCAAGATCAACGACTTCTGGCGCGCGTCACACGCAAGGCATTGGCAAATCTGGAACTGAATGCCGGTGCTGTAGTCTGGGCCCAGATAAAGTCTGTTGCGCTTGCTTAGTGGGAGTTAGGAATATATCGGGCGATCCAATACACGACGCCAACTAGCGCGGTTGCACCCGTCAGCGCTCCACTCAAGAGTTTCCATGTCATGCTATGTAGTTCTCGATGCAAATCCTCTTTCGTGGCAAAAGTGTCTAACCGCGTTTCAATGCGAGCTAACCGATCGCGGGCATCGACAGCGAACTCTTCCAAGGCAATAATTCGTGCTTCCATCTAGGTAATTCCAAAACAATTAGATGGAAATTGTCTCAAATTCGATGTGTGTCTACAAGCGTAGAAGTGCAACAAATTGTCACTGCGGGAGTCGTTCGAACAAAAACGAGGGTGCTTGGTTTGCTCAGAGCGAACTACCATCGATATTTGCACAGTGTCAGATGTCCGGCAGACGCATTTCCAGTCAACGTCCCGCTAGTTTTCGGCCGAGTAAAGCTGTTGGTTCCGTCGCTCCACTGCTGATCGTGCCAGCGACGAAATAAAGCTCCCCAAAACATGATTGCTAGATACAGGCCATAAACGGGTCTGTAGTCAAGCCAATCACTTGCGCTCGCAGGAAGAAGGCGATAGGCGACGACTGCGGCGCCAGAAAGCAAACTTGCAAGCAGTCCAACCACGAGCCACCGAGGTTGATGTAAGAGCCGCAGTGAAAATAGCACAACACACGCACCATAAAACAGAAGTTCAATACGCAAGGTCCAGTACAAGCCCATGACGTCGGGCACACCCAACAGGCCTTGGAGCATGGTGAGATTTAAGAGCAGAGTTTGCCTCGAAAAGGGTGACAGCATGTACAGCGCTAGCAAACCGCTCGCGAGCACCGAAACCCAGTACGCTGGATATAGACGAAAAAATCTACGTATAAAAATACTTTTAGTGCGTGTGTTGTCGTTTCGCCGTTCTGTGCCGCAAGACTCGATGGGATCACAAACCCACTGATCGCAAAGAACAGCACAACGCCGATGTGTCCAGATCAACAGCCCACGCAAGGTCGAATAACCAACCGCCTGAGGGTGCCTCAGGCAATTGCATAAACACTTCGCTAGCATGCAACCAAATGACTAGTAATGCAGCAATCCCGCGTTGCGTATCGATATACGCCAAGCGGGCACCAGGCTGACGGGGCTCGAAGATCTGTTTCAATCTTTCTAAATACCTTTATACCGGACCGGCGCTTAAAGGCGTCGCCAAGTAAACGATGCGCTTTGCCCAGGGCCTGAAAATACGGTGCTAGTAACTGCGTGAATGCCTTGGATAAGGTTTGCTTCGACATGCTGCACCAAAGTCGCTAGTATCAGGCGCGCAAACTCTTCCACAGTGGCGTTGATGATCGGCAGCACCAAAACATCTCGCTTTAAAAACGTGATTCGCTCGTGATCAAATAATGCATATAGGTATGTGTCATCAGTTTCAATGCGCAGAAATGGCGACAGGCCAGGCAAGATGGTGATTTCGTCCCAGTTTTTCAAGAACGCACGAATAAGACGCTTATAGATCCCGTAATCGAAACACATGCCGTTTTCTGCCATTTCACATTCAAGCGTGATCTTTACGCGAAAATTGTGACCATGTAGATTCTCGCGCTCAGTTGCCGAAAAAATTGTGAAGTGACCGGCCGAAAACTTCATGTCTTCTTTGTACAGGTCAATAACCGTCAGGCTAGGCGGGGGTGACCCATTCGGGCTCATTGAACTCATTGGATGTCACCAAGCATGGGCCGCAGTAAAATTTCTTCGATGACAGTTCTTGGGCTGAGGCTCCAGGCATCCCAGACTACTTGTGCAATATCTTCTGCGGGCATAAACCTCTCACTCGGTAAGTTCACGCCTTCCCATGAGGCAGTTAGCGTGGCACCTGGCAGTACTGACACCACTCGAATGCCATACGGTTTCATTTCTTCCCGTAGTACCTTCGAGAGCCCATGCAGGGCGTGTTTCGAAATGCTGTAGGCACCACTGTTGGGATAGGCGATCAAGCTAGCAATGCTACAGATGTTGAAGATCGTTCCAGATTGACGAGCTATCATTGATGGCAATACGCGCTTTGTCAGATAATAATTAGAGTACAGATTTGTCATCATCAACTCTTCAAACAATTCGTCGCTCTCGGTATGAATTTGTCCTGGAATAAAGCGACCGACGTTATTAACCAGTACGTCGAGCGGACCAAAAGATTCATTGAGCCAACGCGCGAGATTTTCAACTTCAGCTTTATTCGCCATGTCAGCACGAAAAGTCTGGATGTTAGGGTGGCTTTGTTGAATTCTCGTCAGGCTGTCCTGATTTCTAGCACTGATCGCAACGTTAAAGCCTTGGCTGGCAAAGCGAAGAGCGATTGCTAAGCCAATCCCCTTGCTTGCTCCAGAAACAAAAATTCGTTTTTGCATCTTTGCTCCGACAGAAAAGATAATTGTATTGTATTGGATCTTGCCTTGGGATTTGTACCCAGCGCAGCGAAGCCGTCGATTTACGAGGGTGGGGGTACAGTTGGGTGTCTCGGTTGGCTGAAATCGATAAAGGGTGGGGTCAGTGTGTAGCGAAGGCGATAAATGGCATTTGGAGTTCTTGCAATATTGAATGCACTTTAGGGCCTGTCGTTCTTGGGCCGAATACTTTACGCGTTACCACGTTTCGTCGACGAAATCCATGTGCGCTCGCAGTATGCCTGGGGACGCACTGTGGGGAAAATTGTGGGGAAGAAATAAAAAGCGCGCTAAGGCGCTCGATTTACTTGACTATTTGGCGGAGAGGGTGGGATTCGAACCCACGGTGGATTTGCACCCACGCCTGATTTCGAGTCAGGTACATTCGACCACTCTGCCACCTCTCCGGGATGCGGTTGGGGAACCGCGCGCACTGGGTCAAGCCCATAATTCTAGCAGAACTTGCTTAGCCAGCTAGTAAACTGAGGGACTAAGTCCTTCGGTTCACTTCATCAAGCGAGATCTCCGCCATGCTCTTCGTTCTATCGCCTGCTAAAAAACTCGACTACGACACGGCATTGCCGACTGAGCTGCACACCCAACCCTTGTTTGTGAAAGAAGCCGCCCAGCTAATTAGGGTGCTTAAAACGCAATCCGAAGCTGACGTTGCGTCGTTGATGGACTTGAGCGGTGCGTTAGCGCAACTGAACGTTGAACGCTATGCAGCCTGGAAAACGACCTTTACGCAAAAAAATGCGCGTCAGGCCGTCTTGGCGTTTAACGGTGACGTGTACGAGGGCTTGAACGCAGCCACGCTCAAAGAAAAAGATTTGCAGTGGGCGCAAGAGCACGTGGCGATCTTAAGCGGCTTGTATGGCGTGCTTAGGCCGCTTGATCTGATGCAAGCCTATCGTCTTGAAATGGGCACGAAGCTTCAAAATCCGGGCGGGCCTAATTTGTATGCGTTTTGGAAGACAACGATCGCCCCATATTTAAATGAACGCTTAGCAAAAGACAAGGCACCTGTTCTTGTGAACTTGGCTTCTGAAGAGTATTTCAAAGCCGTCGACCTTAAAACCTTACAGGCGCGAATCGTTCAATGTGTGTTTCAGGATGGGAAAAACGACGTGTATAAAGTGGTGAGTTTTCATGCGAAACGTGCGCGTGGCTTGATGGCACGTTTTGCGATTGAGCAACGCGTCAGCAAGCCAGAAGACTTGAAAAAGTTTAATAGTGAGGGGTATGCCTATATCGCGAGTTTGTCGACCGACGACAAGCTCGTGTTTCGGCGCGCGAGTTAAATGAACAGCCGTGTGTCAAACGAATCGCGTGCATAAGAGAACACCTCTTTTTGAATCACTTCGAGTGGTAAGCCGAACACAGATTGGATAGCATCCGCGTAGACTGCCAGCGCATCGACCGTTACCTTTAAATCACGACCCTCAAAAAGTTGAGATTTTTTCAAGCCGGGCCACTGACTCACGATCCCCTTTGCTTTGACCAACCCGCCAGCGGCCAAAATGCATGAACCCCAGCCGTGATCGCTGCCTAAGGTGCCGTTTACGCTCACCGTTCTACCAAATTCGGTCACTGTAATGATGAGGCTCTGCGCCCACTTGGCACCAATGCCCTCGCGATAACCCCTGATTGCATCGTCAATTTGTCTGAGTTTCGTGGCGTTGACCCCTTCTGCTGCGCCTTGCCCGGCATGTGTATCGAAACCGTTAAAGTCCAATACACCAACCACTGGCCCGCCGGGTGACTGCATTTTTTGTGCGGCTTCTTTGGCCAGACTATAGGCAGTTCTGCGTTGTTGATTCGGTTCGAGTGTCCCGTCGGCAGCGAGCCTTACGTTGTCTGCCTCTATCAGGCGCGAAGCATAGGGTTTGAGTTCTGGGACGTTAGCCCAAAGCTGGCTCACGAGTTCATAGGTTGCTTTTGGTGGTGCTTGCATCCAACTCGGGTACTGGGTCTCTGACGCGGAATCGCCGCGTAAGATAAGTGGCATGGGGATCGAAATTGCCACGCCGCCTTTAGACTGCGCCGCTCGCATCGCCCGACCCAGCCAGCCCGAAGCCGAGGCATAGGGCTTCGCGACACCACTTTGCATGATGTCTTGCCCTTCGAAGTGCGAGCGTCCCGTATATCTAAAGCCGGTGGCATGAATCGCAGTGGCTTGCCCAGCAGCGAAAATTTCTGCAAATGTTGGTAGTGCGGGGTGGATACCAAAAAACTGATTGCCAGGTAATAAATTCGTGGGCAGCAACTCAGAACGCAAAGATCCAACATCAGGATCTGCAAAAGGCGGAATGGCTGCAAGGCCATCCATGCCCCCGCGCAGCATGATGACTAACAGGCGTTTGGCTTGAGAGGGTTGAGCCGAACTGGCCCACGGCGTGGCACCTGCAAGCGTTAGGCTTGCTGAAAACTTAATAAATTCTCTGCGTTTCATGGCGTCTAACCCCAAAGAATGGCGGGTGAAGTCAAATACACGGCCCAAAGGCTTCGGAGTGATTGATCCGGTGAGCGTCGAGCTTGCTTAAGCGTCTTGAAAATTGAGCTTTGCTCGCCATGTTGGCGAATTACGATTTGATCAAGGTAATCGCCTTTGCTGACTAACCGCGGCGCAAGCTGAAATGCGTAGCGAACTCTGCGATCAAGCATTTCTTTTGAAAGCCAGTCGCGGTCGTAAAGCGACCACCCATTTGGTTGAGGGCATTCATGAATGGCTTGCCCAAGCTCAGTCAGTAACTCGTGCGGTTTTTCGCCTTTCATGCCTTTGCGCGGTAGCGAAACCGTCAATGCTGCGCCGGTCACTCGATAGATCGTCCAAAGCCAAGTTTCTGGATTTGAAAATTTACGCGCAGCTTTGCCTGCCGTGGCAACCTCTGCGATTACCGCTTTGTGCACGGTGGGCAGGTGTCCATCAGATTGCTGAAAGACCGCAGTTAAACGCTCGATCAGGTCTTTTGAGGGTGCGTCCGAGATAAAGGCGGTTGCTAATTTTGTACTGATATGGCGGGCTGTGGCAGGGTGGCGAGCCAGGTCATCCACCAACCTGAGTAGCTTGTCGCGGTTGGCATACGCACCGCCATACTGTTGATCCATGACAGTTTGAGTAGAAGGCTCGTGCTTACTATCATCGAAAAAACTACCGTAGGGCCCACTCACCGTTTGATTGCGCTGCGGACGCTTCACGCCCCAACCCGTCAAAATCATTGCCACGGCCATCACGTCGTTTTGGGTGTAACCCGAAGCGGGGCTCAAGGTAAACAACTCAAGCAATTCGCGCCCAAGATTTTCGTTGAACGAGTCTTTGACTTTGCCTCTTGTTCTGGCGGCCGAGTTTGGTCCGACCGACTTCGCATTGTCGAGATACAAAACCATCGCTGGATGCGTCACCGCTTCATGCAGCATCTCGCGAAAGGTTCCTGACATGTGCCCCCTGAGCATGCGCATGTAAGGGCCTGTCGCAGTATTGATATTGTTGACTACTGGTGAAACCGTGAAGTGATTAGTCCAAAAATGCCAAAAACGTTCAAATACTGGTGCGGGTCCATTGACTGCCATCGCTCCGCGGGCCAAGATCTCTTTCCAGGGTTCAAGGCGCCCGAAGGGATAATTAACCTGCTCGTAACGAAATTGCTCAGCCTCCGACGGGGGTAATACTTTGGCTTTTTCGTTGCTCAGCCGGCGCGCTTGATCATGTCGATATAACGCTTCGGCAACCTCTGCTTGCGTATGCAGAAGTTTCAATCCTTCGGGTAGCTCTTTGAGCAGGGTACCTTGCCGATCTGCAAAAAACTGAACGCTAGGCCCTCGGTTCATTTGCCCTTGCGCCCAACCGATCAGGTCACTCGGTATTGTTTCATCGGGGGCGAAGCCAAAACCGATTTGCCTAGAAAAACGCGCTGCTTCAAGGGTATTCACGTCTGGCTCCGTTCGATCAAACGCCGATAGCAATAAACGTCATTACGATAGCAGATCAATACGAATAAACAACAGCCTTCAAACGTAAAATCTGTTTCAGTTGATGACAATACGTTGGCTGCGTTTGGTGGCCGATCCGCGAGGGACCGACCACCCTTAAATCCTGTGCAAACTGCGGCGATGCAATCATTGGCCAGTCAAGTATCTGAACCAAGTCGTTGCGCTTAATTCATCGACCAACCGTGACTCACCACAATCGATTGACCGGTGAGCGCATTACTTTCAAACCCCGCCAAAAACGCGATCACGTTTGCCACGTCTTCGGTGGTCGTGAATTCGCCGTCGACCGTATCTTTCAGCATGATGTTTTTAATCACTTCGGCTTCGCTGATATTGAAAGCTGCCGCTTGCTCGGGGATTTGTTTTTCGACCAGCGGTGTGCGCACAAAGCCCGGGCACACTACGTTTGCGCGCACGCCCCGAGGCCCGCCTTCTTTTGCGACGACTCGGGCGAGACCCAAGATGCCATGCTTGGCAGCCACGTAGGCTGACTTCAAGCGCGAGGCCTCATGTGAGTGAACCGAGCCCATGTAAATGATCGAGCCGCCGCGCCCGGCAGCATACATATGTTTGAGTGCGGCCTTAGTGGTCAAGAACGAACCGTCCAGATGAATCGACACGACTTTTTTCCATTCGGCAAAGGGAAACTCCTCGACCGGATGCACGATTTGTATGCCTGCGTTTGCGACCAGTACATCAATGCTGCCAAACTGTTTCACCGTTTGATCGATACCCGCGTTCACAGCGGCTTCGTCGGTGACATCCATGACGACACCCATTGCCTTGCCGCCCGCGTCAATGATTTGTCGTGCGACCGCATCTGCGGCCATCTGATTCAAGTCCGCGATGACGACTACTGCGCCTTTTTGTGCGAGAGTGAGGGCAGCTTGACGACCGATACCGCTCGCAGCGCCAGTGACTAAAGCGACTTTGCCTTGAAGTGACATGTCATGTTCCTTTTTAGATAACGAATAGGTTATTTACAGTGTGACGGGTTTTAAATGTTGATGAATGACGGACATCTCTTGGTCGATTGCAGCGACCGTATTGTGTAATTGTGTCATGGGATAGCTGAGCGCGGGCTGACTGCCGTCGCTCACGATTGTAGGCAGTGGTGGCAGATAGCCGCTTCGATGAGCTTCCAGAAAAGGAACAAGTGCCAGAAGATGGTCTGTCATGGCGCTCGGCGCTTCAGGGGCTGTCGCGAGCGTGTGGACCACCGTTGCAATCTGCGACGCGAGCGTATGGTTTTGAATCATCAGGTTATTGAATTCGACCGCGTGCCATTGGCGCGAGTTTGGCTCGAGCATCATTCGGTAAAACGCATCGGCTAGGTTGCTCAGCGCAACGTATGCATTTTTTCGTGATAATCGCCAGGCTAAGTCGGCGTGTTTAACCTGCTCGTTTAAAGGATTCTTCTCTGCGTGTTGAAACGTCGCGACATATTTCAACCCAGCGCGCAAATACTCTCGATTGGCTGAGATCGCTGCACGCGTGAGCGACGGCATAAACTGCGCTTCCCACCAAGGCAAGAAGTAGCTGCAGCCAAACGAGATGACTGAACCAATGAGGGTGTCCAGGGCTCGATCGCCAATTACTGTAGCTGCCGTGGGATCGACAAAGTGGAAAGCCAGCAACACTGCGTTTGTGTTGAAGACTGACGCGACCATGTAGTTGATCTGTAGCATGCTGCCACCGATGATGGTCGACAGCACCATGATCAGGAGTAGCCAAGAGTTGTGCGGGCTGGTAAACATAATCCCCAATGCGGCAGTACAACCCAATAGTGTTCCCACCAAACGCCAGCCATTCCGTTGGCGCGTCAGCGCAAAGCCCGGCTTCATGATGATGAGTACCGTCAGCAGGATCCAATAGCCTTGTTTCGCGAGCTGTGGCACGAGCGTCCAGACG
>Ga0209550_10000154_pt1 | contig 57771 bp, 50 predicted proteins | sample LauGreSuBDMM15SN_2_FD_187567 | JGI IMG/M metagenome (GOLD analysis project Ga0209550, IMG submission 187567) | Freshwater lake microbial communities from Lake Michigan, USA - Su13.BD.MM15.SN (SPAdes) (version 5) | ecosystem: Environmental > Aquatic > Freshwater > Lake | place: Lake Michigan... | reverse complement strand
GAGAATATTTTTTCCATCTTTCAAATTTTTTAATATTATTTTTTATATCGATTATATATTGAATTTTATTTTTAGTAATTCCCTGCTTTAAGATCATAATTTTAATTAAAGAGTCATAAAAATAATAAACTATAAGACCATATACGCTTCCTTCTCCTTCCATAACAGGGATTATTTTTTCGGAGTACTCCAGAGCTTTTGAAAAACGATTGTTCATAAATGAATGAAACATGGAGCATAAATAAACATGAAATAATGTTGTCTTATCTCCTGCTTCCGTATGAAGGGGAACCATTAGATCAATATCATAATATTTTCCCTTTAATTTTGAATTATCTTTGCTTCTTCCCTGAAAATTATAAATGGATTGTTGGTAGATATTTATAGCATTGACATCAATTTGGTATCTTATGTTTTTTTTATCATCTAAATATAGATTGATTTTTTTTTGAACTTCTTCCAATTCAATTCCAGAGCTGTAACTATAATAGACATCAACAAATGCAGAGTGAGATGCAAATTCAAGATCTCCAACTTCTAGGGCTCTATGAAAAATTTCCGAAAGAGACTTTAAGGTTTCTCTTAGAGATGAATTCCAATGCTTTATAAAAGTGTAGTATACAAATAAAGTTCTCGGCTTTTGGTCTGGAGAATTTAAACGATCCGATAGAGATAATGCAATATTCCCTATTTTATTTCCCAAATTAAACAAACCAATCTCGGAGAGTATCAAACCCATACCAGTTAGATTGTATGGTGTGTAAATTGTAGGACCATATTTATATGATATTCTAACTACTTTTAAAATAAGTAGAGGGAGTAGTTTTGGCTTTACCCAATATGCAACAGAGTTTATACTTGAAATTATTCTCACAGCTGCTAATATATATGGGTCAGTAGCAGGAGGGGAATGTAAAAAAAATCTCATACCTTTTAAGTAAATAAATACTATTGATTTAAATAAGCTAAATGCTTGGTCAAATTGATTGGGATTTTTAGGAAATTTTATATTAAGTTTTTTTAATATCTCTAAACCAAAATTAATACTTTGAGGAAAATTATTTTTAGCAATTTCTGTTTTTATTTTTATCTCATAAATCTTAACTATATCTAATAAATTATTAGCATTTTTTAAAACTACATTTGAATAATCTTCCATTTCATCGTACTTTGCACAGAGATAACTAGTTTCTGCACAATAGGAATATAAATTTAAAGCAGTAGTATAATCATTTATCCATATGGTATCTTTAACATACTTTTCTGTGATAGTAAATCCAATTTTCATGTAATGATAAGAAGGCTCATAAGCAGCAGAACTCAATGCTTTCTTACCAGCTAATAAATTGAATTGAATTAATTCGTATATTGATTTTTCATTTTCTAGAAAATCAATTCCATGATTCAAATGGTCTGCAATAAAAAATATTTTATCAGAGACTTCACTTTGACTCAATCCTTCTAAGGTCATTCTTCCTATTTTTAAATGAATTTTAGATTTTTCTTCAGTTGGAATGAGATAATAAGCTGCTTCTTGGATTCTATCATGTAAAAATCTATAGAGAGTATTGGATAAATATATTAGACCTTCCTTAATATTTTCATCGATAGCAACCAATGCTTCTTCATAGTTCATATCAGCAAGGTTGCATACACCTTCTAATGTAAAACGATTGCCTATACACGATCCATAGATAATTAATTTTCTTGCAGAATCTGAAAGTTTATTAATTTTTATTATCATTAGCTCGATCACATTGTCTGTGACCTGCATGCTATGTACTTTTTTTAAATCCCATTCCCATCCGGTTTTTTGATCAAAATAAATAATTTTATCATCATATAGATTTCTAACAAATTGATTTAAGAAAAAAGGATTTCCTCTTGTTTTTTCATATATTATGTGAGATAGATCTTTTACCTTCTCACCATTTTTTCTCAATATGATTTCTATGTAAGATTCAATATTAGATTCTACTAATGGTTTGAGGTAGATCCTATCTATTTTTGTTTTTTGCCTTTTTAATTCTTCAATAAATATGCTAAAAGGATGAGAGAAATTAATTAAAGTTTCTCTATAAGAAAGTATAAGTAGAAAATTATTCACAAGACTATCACTCAAAATAGTTCTCAAAAGAGATAAACTTGGAGGATCTGCCCATTGAACATCATCTAGGAAGAGCACAAAGGGATGATCTGTTGTTGCAAAAGATTTTATAAGATTAGTAAATAAATGATTAAAACGATTTTGAGTTTCTTCTGGATTTAAAATTACTGTTTCTGGCTGTGCTCCAATTATGAGTTCTAATTCAGGAATCAGTTTAGTGATTACCTGACCGTTTTCTCCAACCGCAGATAAAATACTCCTTCTCCATCTCTGTACTTTATTATCACTCTCAGTTAAAATTTGTCGTACAAGATTTTGAAATGCTTGGATAATTGAGCTAAAAGGAACATCTTTTCTAAGTTGGTCATATTTTCCTGCAGAAAAATAACCTCTAGCATTGATTATAGGTTTATTTACTTCTTTGATTACACTGGATTTCCCGATTCCTGGAACACCCGAAACTAAAACTACACCTGATCTTCCCTTGCTGATATAATCAAATGCTTCTAAAATTTTTTGGACTTCTTCTTCTCTACCAATTAATTTTTGTGGCAAACTAAATCGATCAATGATATCCATTTCTCCTGGATTTAAAGAATATATCTTTCCAGTATCACGAATTTGATCTGAGCAGATTTCTAATTCTATCTTGAGACCCGTTGCACTCTGGTACCTATCATCAGGGGATTTTGAAATTAGTTTTTGAATAATCGAAGAGATAACAATTGGTATTGACTTATTGATTTCATGCAGTGGTTTAGGTACAATTGCAAGATGAGAGTGTATGATTTCTAGTGGGTCTAAAGATGTAAAAGGTGATTTTTTGTTTAGAATTTCATAAAAAAGTAAACCAAGTGAGTATAGATCTGTTCTATGATCTATGCTAGTACTCATTCTTCCTGTTTGTTCGGGAGAGATATAGGGAAGAATTGATTCAATTACTCCTGGATTATAAAGTTCTCCTAATTGATCATTTAATAGAAAAGAATAACCAAAATCTGAAATCTTTGAATCAATTATTTTATTTTTTGATATATTTAAATAAATATTTTGTGGTTTTAAATTTTTATGAATGATGTTTGCTAGATGGATATTAGCAAGAGTGCTTGATAACTGTATTGCAATATTTAAAAAATCTAATGTACTTAATTGATATTTATTAATATAATTTTTTAAAGTATAACCTCCACTATCTTCATATATAAAGGCAATATCTGATTCATTTATTATTACATCAAAATTCTTAACTATACCATCTATTTTTAAACTTTGAATTTGTTTTATTTCCTGTTTTAGGAGAACTATTTCAGAAGGTCTTTTGAATTGTTTTTTTAAGACCTTAATAAGTACCGATTCATTAGATCGATTATGAGTTCCCCGATAAATGATTGATTTATAATTTTCAGCCAGCTTTTCATTTAATGAATAGTCACCTATTAAATTATGAATAGTGTTCATAATTTAATTTGATGTTAAATAGACTCGAATAGATTCTTTTAAAATAGCCAAACCAATTGGTAGAGCATCTTCATCAAAATCAAACTTTGAGTTATGATGGGGAGCGATAAATCCTTTTTCAGAGTTTCTAGAACCCACAAAAAAATAGCAACCCGGAACCCTATCTAGGAATGCAGAGAAATCTTCGCCTCCCATATTTTTTACATTTTCGGTAGTTATATGAGATTCACCTAATATATTACTAGTTGCTTGTCTTACAACATTGGCTATTTTTGGGTTGTTGATAGTAGGTTTATTTACTCTTAAATATTCGATATCTGCTGTAGCACCAAATCCTTCACAGATTCCTATAACTATTTTTCTTAACCTCTCGGGTACTTCTTCATATAAATTTTTACTATATGTTCTCACAGTGCCTTTTAAAAAAGCTGTTTCGGGTATAGCATTGAAGGCATCACCTGAGTGTACGCTACCAACTGTCACAACGCAAGAATCTAAAGGATCTGTAGATCGAGAAACTATCGTTTGGAGTGCAGTAATTATATGTGCTGAGACAATTATGGGATCCACAGTGTATTGGGGCATTGCACCATGGCCACTTTTTCCCTTTATAGTAATACGAAATTCATCTACGGAGGCCATCATGGGTCCATCCACAATCCCTATTTTTCCTAAATCAATATGATTCCACACATGGAGACCTATAGCAGCATCAACAGAATACTTCTCTAATATACCTTCTTCAATCATTTTATCAGCTCCACCACCACCTTCTTCTGCTGGTTGGAAAACAAGTAGGACTCTCCCTTGGGGAACTATAAGTGAAGCTTCTTTTTGTAAATCGGTAGCTAGCCCCATGAGAACTGCAGTGTGCCCATCATGACCACAAGCATGCATGATTCCCATTTTTGTAGAAGCATATTCGACTTTATTTTCTTCATGGATTGGAAGTGCATCCATGTCAGCTCTTACCAAGATTGTTTTTCCTGGTTTTCCTGAATCTATGAGGCAAATGACTCCAGTTTTAGCAATCTTTGACTCAAAAGGCAAACCCAACCCCATAAGATGGTCACAGACCAGTTTAGAAGTTTGATTTTCTTCAAACATCAGTTCGGGATATTTGTGGATGCTTCTTCGAAACTCTATTAAATCGTTTCTTTTCTTTATGATGGATTGCATAATCGTAAATTCCCCTAATAGAACCTTACTGAGTTAGGTGAAGAATCAATTAAAATTCTTTTTTATTGAATAAAAAAAAGTTTTTTATTGTCCTATTAGCAAAGAGTAAGGTTAAGAAAATTGCAAACTAAATTGTGGTTACACTGGGGAATACTTACATATGATAACTTGCATCTAAAATTCGTATTAATTTAATATCCACATTCCGATGTGTCAGATATTTCTTTCTCCTCTGTCGGGTCTAAAAATAAATAAGTACAGTGCACCCGTTCCAATTACTATAAAAGACGAAAAAATCATCCCATAGTCTATAAACCATGGCTCGGAAGGGCTTCTGGGATAAACCATATTAATTATTGCTGTAATACCATAAAAAAGTGCAATACTATTTATCCAAAAACCCCATTTCCCCAAACTAAAGCTTCCAGTTGGTTCCCAACCTTTAAACCTAGCCCTAAGTGCAGCAAGAACCACCATCTGAAATCCAATGTAAATTCCAACCGATGCAAAACTAATGATTGCTGAAACGGCATCTTGTAGTACATGTCCAACACTCGCTACTAAAATAGGGATGAGCCCAGTCACAAAAAGGGCATTGGTAGGAACCTTAGTAGATGGAGATAATTTTTTTAGAACTGAGCTCCCGGGGATCATCCCATCCCTAGCAAACGAAAAGAGAAGGCGGCTTGCAGCAGCCTGTAAACTCAATGTGCAAGACAAAAAAGAAACCATGACAACACCTATTACAAAAGAATATCGAGTGGGACCCAGAGCTGCAACCAAGGTCGTAGTCACTGGATCTTTGTCCTCTCCTGAGATTGCACTCGCAAGATTTGGGAGAGAGAGCAAAAGACCAAGACAAATAAAAATAGCAGCACCCCCGCCCACATAAATTGTCATTCTCATGGATTTGGGAATAGAGACACTAGCATTGGGTGTCTCTTCGGCAACATCACCACAGGCTTCAAATCCGTAGTAACAAAACATAGCAGCTACGGAAGACGCAAGAAGGGCGGGGAAATAATTGATTCCCGAACCAAACCCGGTAGTATCAAAAAGAATAGAAACAGGTTGGTTTCTTTGGAAAATAAGTAGGTATCCACCCACAACCACTGCGCCTAACAATTCGCAAACAAATCCAAAAAAAGCCACCCTAGCTAAAAATTTAGTTCCGATTAAATTGAGAAGGGTTGAAAGGATGATAATTCCCACCCCAATCCAAATATTGGTAGAGTTCGATCCCTCCCATCCCAAAAGTCCCACCAAAAAAGGAGAACCTCCAACAGCCACGGCTGCTATTGTCGTAAAGAGCGCCCAGCCATAGACCCAAGCACTCATCCATGCCCATTTCTTTCCCCAAAGGTGTAAAGCCCAAGGGTAAATACCCCCCGCAATTGGATATTGAGATACAACTTCTCCAAAAACCAAGCAAACAAGAAATTGACCAAATCCCACCAAAAGGTAGTTCCAAATCATAGGTGGACCCCCCGCTTGGATAGCCATCGCAAAAACGGAATAGACGCCCACTACAGGAGAGAGATACGTAAAGCCCAGGGAAAAATTTTCCCAAAAACTCATACTTCTTTCGAACTCAGACTTGAGTCCTAGCTTGGATAATTGTTCAGTATCAGAAGAGAGATTCGTTTCATTCACAGAAAACAGAGTATTTTTGCTTATAAAATCACTCAATACTTTTAGTAAAAAATAGTAAGGGACTACAAAGAAAAACTATCTACCCTAATATTCTTTTGAAGTTTACTTTGCTTTCGCTAGCGACCCTGAAGATCTTTTAAAGAAATCTCCACCCTCTTTTTCAAGATATTCATCATACGTACCATGGTAGTCAGTAATACCTTCAGGTGTAACTTCAATGATTCGTGTGGCTAAACTAGATACAAATTCTCTATCATGTGATACGAAAATTACAGTTCCCTCATAGACAGTCAAAGCATAATTTAGGGCTTCTATAGATTCCAAATCTAAGTGATTTGTGGGCTCATCGAGAGCTATCACATTGTCTTCTGCCATAATCATCCTAGCTATGATAATCCTTGATTTTTCTCCACCCGAGAGAACGGATGTAGACTTTAGAGCCATGTCTCCACTAAAAAGCATTCTTCCTAGCAATCCTCGTATTACAGTTTTATCTGTATCGGGGGGTGCAAATTGGTACAGCCAATCGACTAGGGTAGGCTTATCTTCATTGATTCCTTCTTTGTGATCTTGCGGAAAGAAAGATGCATTTACACTCATTCCCCATTCTACCACTCCACTTTCAGGCTCTAAAAATTTCATCAAACTTTTAATGAGTGTTGTTTTTCCGACACCATTTGTTCCAATGATAGCAACTTTGTCGCCTTTGTTAATGGATAGGTTGACATTTTCAAATACTTTGAGTGGTCCGTACGACTTAGATATATTTTTAGTGATGATTACATCTTTGCCGAGGGGCTTTCCAACTTTAAAACGAATATATGGTGATACACGGGAGGATGGTTTGATTTCAATTTGCTGGGACTTCATTTTTTCAATTAACTTTTGGCGTGAAGTAGCTTGTTTTGCCTTGCTGGCATTGGCACTGAATCGGTTTACGAAATCCTGGAGATCAGAAATTTTATTCTTCATGCGTTTGTTGTCATTTATCATTTGCTCGCGTGACATTGTAGATGCGGTCATGTAGTCATCATAATTTCCAGGATATACTTTGATTGCATTGTAATCTAAATCTGCTATATCGGTTGCAATGGCATTGATAAAGTGTCTATCGTGAGAGATCACAATCAAAACACCGTTGTAATTGATTAAAAAGTTTTCCAACCAGTTGATTGTTTTGATATCGAGGTTGTTGGTGGGTTCATCTAAGAGAAGAATCTCTGGTTTTTGGTAGAGCACTTGTGCCAATAAAACCCTAAGTTTAAAGCCACCCGTAATGGAGGAAAGGGGCTCAGAATGAAGGTTGGAGGGAATCCCCAAACCTTCCAAAAGTTCACCAGCATAGCTCTCTGCCTCATACCCACCTAGGTCTGCAAACTTCTCTTCGATTTCACTTGCTTTGATTCCATCTGCTTCGCTCATTTCTGGTAGGGCGTATAGACGGTCTCTCTCTTTGGTCAGTTCCCAGAGCTCTGAATGCCCCTGGAGTACGGAATTCATGATAGTTTCTTTTTCGTATTCGTAATGATCTTGCTTCAAATATCCCAATCGCATTCCCTTATCTATGGAAATATTTCCCGAAGTGGAATGGTCCAATCCTGCCAAAATTTTTAGAAATGTGGATTTACCCGATCCGTTGGCTCCTATGAGACCATACCGGCTGCCTGCCTTAAATTTAATGCTGACATCTTCAAAGAGAGTCTTTTTTCCATATCTGACGGTTAATCCTGAAACACTGATCATGAAACTTCCTACCTAAAATTATGAGTTCTTTCCCCACTTTTCTATTTGCCCTCTTATAGCCAAGCTAATTAGAATGAAATCTATTCGGCTATTTCCTCACCAAAATAAAATTGGTAAAACAAAATTTTGGGGTAACGGGGTACTTTTGATTGACCGAAGGGATAAATATGAAAAGATTCTGTCTCATTGTATGGTTCTTTCTCCTTTCTGGAGAATATTTAGGTTCAAAAGAAGTATTAGTTACTGGAAATCTGATTGGTTCCGGTCAATATCTGGAAACAGAAACGGGAGCCACCTATACACTCAAGCACAGCGATCTTGCCAAAGAACTCATTGACATCACAGGAAAAAAAGTAAGGATGCTCTGCGATATCCAAGAGGATACTTGCAACCCCCTTCGATATGAGGTAGCTCCTTTTTTTACTGATAAAAACCTCAGCAAATGGACCCTAAAGCCCATCCCCAAATATGTTTACAGATCATTGACATCCTTCAATCCTACGGTAACACCAGATGGAAATGTGCTCTTTTGGACAGTTTTGATTGAAAATGGTAGCAATAGCACCCAAAAGATTTGGTACTCCGAGATGGACCAGCATGGACTTTGGAAAAAAGGAACCCAGATGGATGCCCCCCTTAATAACAAAGCACCCTCAGCGGTGATTGGAGCAATGCCTGGTGGAAATGAGCTCTTTGTATTTGGAACCTATGGTGATCAGGAAATTTTCAATGACATACGCCGTAAAATGGAAGCTGAAAAAATTGAACTATTAAAAAATTCTAAAACCCCTAGAGAATTTGAAGTGAAGTACAGTGAACTCAAAGAAGCCTACAGACGGGATATCGATAAGCTCCAAAATAAAGTACCTCTCTACAAAAGTTATAAGCAGGACAGAGGATGGTCTTCTCCCGAGCCTATCAATTTTCCTGATTTTTATAATTTGTATCGCAGTGAAGAAAATGGAAATCTTCAGGTGTTTGGAGGATCTTCCCTTTCTTCTAGTGGACGTGTTTTGATATATTCATCCAAACACAAAGACAGTGTTGGTAAATTAGATCTCTATGTCTCTCTCATGAATGAAACTGGTAGTTTTCCACTGGGTATCAATTTGGGAAGGACTATCAATACGGAACATGAAGAGATGGCACCTTTTTTAGCTAGTGATGATAGAACACTTTATTTTTCAAGTAATGGGCACAATGGACTCTCTGTTTACGTAACACAAAGATTGGGAGAAGGGTGGACAAATTGGACACCGCCCCAAGAAATTTCAAAAAATTTAAAGGGTGTAAATTTCTTTTCAATTCCAGCGTCCGGAAATTGGGCTTTTATTAGCCGACAGGGGCATTTGTATATGACCTATCTTCCACAGGAAATCAAGCCTCAGCCTGTAATACTAGTAAAGGGAAGAGTAATAAATAACAAGGGAGAACCCATCAGTGCGGATATCACGTACGAATCACTCACTACTAAAGAAAAGAAAGGCACCACAGTCTCCGATCCCAAAACAGGAGCTTTTTCTATTGTACTTCCTTTTGGTGAAAATTATGGATTCTATGCACAAAAAGCAGAACATATACCTGTAAATAAACATGCTGATTTGAGAAATGTGGACAATACTTACAAAGAAGTAGAGGTAGAAATCATTCTACCAAAAATAGAAGCAGGTCAGGAAATTGTTATCAACAATTTGTTTTTTGAATCCAATAGAGCAGATATTAAAAAAGATTCTGAGGCAGAGTTAGACAGGCTTGCTAAAACAATGCAAGTCAATCCTGACATACAAGTACTCATTGAAGGTCATACAGATAATTTGGGAGGGTACGACAACAATATAGTTCTCTCTCAGGCTCGGGCTGATGCAGTAGCACAATATCTTATTCAAAACCATAGTATTGAACCATCACGATTAAAAGCAAATGGTGTAGGGGAAACAATTCCACTTTATCCAAATGACTCTTTAGAAAATCGCTCACGAAATAGAAGGGTTGTGTTTAAAATTTTGAAAAAGGGTTATGCTAAAAACTAAAAAATAGCTAGTGAATCTCACTTTTGGATATGTGATGTGTTAAAATTTTAAATCACTTTAATCAAATTATTTAAGAATGGATTTTGGATTCTAAACTAAGATCCTACAATTCTATTGACCCTATGATATGCCCAAAAATACTGAAAACCATGAAAGCATTTCTGGTTTTAGCGAATGGGGATGTATATGAGGGAGAATCTTTCGGCTATGAGTCAGAAGAAGTCGGAGAAGTCGTTTTCAATACATCCATGGCGGGATATCAAGAGATTCTCACAGATCCTTCCTATAAAAAGCAAATAGTTACACTCACATATCCAATGATTGGGAATTATGGAATCAATCCCGATGATATGGAATCCGATAAGATCCAGGTCAGCGGTCTATTGGTAAAAGAATACATTCATATTCCCTCCAATTTTCGTTCTCAGGAGTCTCTGTCTGATTTTTTAATCCGCTATAAAATCCCTGCAATGAGTGGAATTGATACAAGAAAGCTTACTAGATTCATTCGATCGAATGGTTCTCCCAATGGTGGGATCTTTGTTGCCAACTCTTACCAAGACTCATTTCTGGAGAAAGTAAAATCTTTCCCTGGAATCACTGGAATGGATCTTGCCTCTGTAGTTTCCACAAAAACGTCTTACGAATATGGAGAATCTAAGGGGAAGCAATTTTCAGTGGCTGTGTATGACTACGGTGTTAAAACCAATATACTTCGTAAACTAAATGAGGTAGGCTTTAAAGTGACGGTATTTCCAGCCACCACACCTGCTGAAGAACTCTTCAAAGAAAAGTTTGATGGTTACTTTCTTTCCAATGGCCCCGGTGACCCCGAACCCTTGAGCTATGCCATTGCAAATGCAAAAAAGATAATAGAAAAAAAGCTTCCCCTCTTTGGAATTTGTTTGGGTCATCAGATCATCGGACTGGCAACTGGAAAAAAAACCACCAAGCTCAAGTTTGGTCACAGGGGAGGGAACCAGCCAGTGATCAATCTCAGAACAAAAAAAGTAGAAATTACATCACAAAATCATGGATTTGCTGTGGTAGAAGAATCCATTTCTAAAGAGTCTACGCATATCAATTTAAATGACAACACAAATGAAGGATTAGCTTCTACAGATCTTCCCATTATGAGTGTCCAGTACCACCCTGAAAGCTCTCCGGGACCCCATGATGCAGAATATCTTTTCCATGATTTTTTCCAAATGGTTAAGGAGTCTAAGTAATTTTATTTATGAATTGCAAACTCACTTCCATTGTTTTTTTTCCTAAATTTAAAAAATTAAATCTTGTTTAGAAAAATACCATTGATAAAAGAGAAAGATATATTCAAAATCTAAGCTACCAAGGAGACAGTATGCGATACCAAGAGGAAGAAAATTTTTTGGGAATGCCCATAGGAAAGGAAACAAATTTGGACGCTCTCATTAGGGATCTTTGGGACCCATCTACAGAAGAAATATTTCCACCTAAGAATTTTATAGGTATTGGATGGGGTGTTAACCTACATGCCATTGGAAAAAAACTAGGGGTTCTTTAGGAACAAAAGTACTGGCGGAGGTAGATTGTTCCGCCGGTATTTCAAAAATTACAATTGTATTGGTTCGAAGTAGGCTAAGTTTTCAGGTCCTTCATGTATCACTATTTTCTTAATTTTTCCATTGCTAGATTCTACAGCTTCCCGTAATCCATGATAAAACCATCTGGCAACATTTTCAGATGTAGGATTTACACCTTTGAAATCAAGATGATCATTGATTAAAATATGATCAATTGAAGAAACAAGCTCACTGAGTTTGTTTCTGGCAGCTAGGAAATCGAAGCTGATCCCATCTTTTCCGATATTTTGATTAGAAGCTAAGGTTATCTCTACTTTCCAGGAATGCCCGTGTATGGGCTCATCACTACCATCTGGAAAGTAATGGTATAAAAAATGAGCAGATTCAAACCTTCCTTCAATCCGAACATAAAAATTTCCATCTATTTCCGTAAACATAAACCCAAATTAGGAAGGATAATGATTTTAGGTATCTATTTTTTCTTGAAAACACAATTGTTAGAAATAGTAAAAAAACCGTTGCTAGAAAAATTCACCCTGATTATAAGTCTAATAGAGAAGAATAAACTCACATCACAGCGAGGTAATTTGTATGCAAGCAACAGAACCAAGATTTTTTAAAGAGATGACCGTAGGTGAAGCAATGCAGGTACACACAGAAGCAGGTTTGGTATTTTCTAGCTACCATTTAGGGGGCTGCTCACACTGCTCTATAAATGAACTAGAAACAATTGAACAGGTGTGTCAAGGTTATGGTGTGGAAGTAGAAGTTTTAGTGGATAGCCTAAACAATCTATTTGCCGACAACGAAGAATAAAACACTATCCCCGAGGTAGATCATGACAGTTCAAGAAGATGGATTTGACCTTGGGGATGAAAGCCTACCCATTCCCAAAATAACATCCAAAGAACGTAGAACCTTAGAGCTTCTCTTTAATTTACTCAAATATAGCAAAGGTATTTCCTTTGAAAAAATTAAAAGGTTAATGCCCGAGCACTACTCCAATGAAACATTGGAGTCAGACCAGAGAAAATTACGCAGGGATATTGATGTTTTAGAATCTCAGGGAATCACGATAAAATTTTATACAGACAACTATTCAGGTGAAAAAAATATATACAAACTTATAGACAGTCCTTTGGGGCAAGAAATTAAATTTTCAGAAAAAGAACTTGTAACTCTTTCGATACTAGTTGCTAGAGAAATGGAAGTGAATTATTCAGAAGATTTATTGATAGCCTGCCAGAAGATTTTTCAAAAAAATTTGCAATACTATCCAAAAGTTAAAAAAAATACTGAAACAGAACCTAGGGCTGATGAAAAGTCTGAAGAAAATAAAATATTTTTAGCATTGCTAAAAGCTGTAAAAGATAAAAAGCCCATTAAAATAGTGTACTATAAATATATTCCGGAAGATAAAAAAGAGCGTACAATAGATCCTCTTTTGATTTTAAAAAGAAATTCAACAGATTTTTATTTATTAGGATATGACCATGAGAAAAAATCAAAAAGAAGATTTATAATTCCCAAAATCCTAAAAATTACAGAAGTAGAAGGGGATGCCATTAAAAATACATCATATATCACAGAAGAAGATTTAAACCATCATTCTCTTGCCTTTAAAATTCATGATCCTCTGAAGATTTCATTTGAATGTGAACGTACATTTATTTGGAAGATTATAAATTTTTTAAATCCACATCCATTTCAATTAAATGGTAATACAATTATACTAACAACTACTAATTATACTTCCCTTTATCCATTTATTATTAAGGAAAATGATGTAATTTTATCAACAGATTCTTTAGAATTCAATAATGGATTGATTGACTATATAAACGACCTTAAAAAATTATATAGCATCTACTCTACTTAAAATTTAACTAAGGAATTTTTAACATATAAATGGATTTAAGGCTCAATTTACTATCGCTTATTGGTGTTTATATATTTTGCATACTTGCTTGGTTGCTCTCAGTTGATAGAAAAAAAGTTCCTTGGGAAACAATCAAGTGGGGATTAGGCATTCAGTTTTTTCTTGCATTTATATTTTTATCTTTTCCATTTCTACTGAATTTATTGTCTTTCTTTGTAAGCTTTTTTAATTTTATTTATAAATTGCCATTTTCTAATGATGTAGATGTAAACCTAGGTATATTTAGTTCAATTTATAGAGATGCTAACTCCATAAAATCTTTGGGCGGAACTCTAATCTTAGTTATTTTCTTTGTTTTTATAGAAAGTACAAAGTTTTATAAAAAAATATTAAATGTTCTATCTAATTTTTTTACAAAAACATTCCATATTTCTGGTGAAGAAGGATTAGTAAGCATATTTAGTTTCTTCTTCAGCTTGGAATCATTCTTTTTAGCTTTTTCTTCCATTAGGACAATGGGTATTTCTCAACTATTTACTCTAATCACTGTTGTTCTCTCCTCTTCATCTGTATTTTTAATTACAATTAATACAGAGGCACTAGGTAGTACATTTCCTGGAGTAAAAGGGCATCTGGCACTTGCATCTATTCTATCCGTATTTTCTGCAATTGTTGTTTCTAAGATCATTTATCCTATTGGTTATAAAAAAGATTCTATATCTAAAAGTAGTAACTCGGTAACTCTTTGGGATGGAGGAATCATAGGAGTAAAGTTTATAGGTGGAATTTTATTGGGAGGTTTTATAGTAATTTGTATTACAAATTTATTTGAAGGTGTGCTCTATATTTTGGGTAACTTCCAAGATATTAAAATACTAAATACTGATTCCATGCCAATTACTTTACTTAAGTATATTAAGATAGCCTTAGTAGAAGTTTTTCACAAGGTAACTTTTAGGAATCTCATAGCTATCCTATTATTACCATTTTGTCTACTTTCTGGTATTTCCTTTGAACTTGTCGAACTATGGAGAATTTCACTGATATTTAGCCAAACCATATTGGGTTCTTCAGATAAATTCGTTAATCTTATACCTATGTATAAAGATGGAATATATACGGATCGATCTATATTATTGGCATTTTATTTGTTAAATGGATCAACATCTTTGGCTTTCTTAGGCATGGTTTATGGTGGTCTTCTAAATGTAGTACCAGAGAGATCTAGTGATCTCTATAAATTGCTTTTACGTTCCTTTCCTGCTGCTATTCTGTCCCAATTTATAACTGCCGCTATCATAGGAGTTTTTGATTTTGGGAACCCAAATATATTTTAAAAATGGAAACTCCCTTCTATAGTTTTTTTTCATAAATTGGAATTTAATAAAAAATTACATTATCCCAAATAGAATTTAGTTCGACCTTAAAAGTACAAGCATGTCTCTTTAGAGTCAGGCAAATTTAGGATTAAGTTGACATTTAAATTATGCTAAACACCTTTGGAATATATACAAATCAAGATAAAATAATGAATTCTAACGAAGAAACACTACAAAAATTTTATTCTGCATTTCAAACTAGAGATAAAAAATCTATGCTTGAATGCTATCATGATGAAGTAGAGTTTAGAGATCCCGTTTATGGAATAGTGAAGGGTGTAGCTGCAAAAGCAATGTGGTTGATGATCTTAGAGAGAGGCAATGAACTAAAGATAGATTTTCGAAACATCAGAGCTAACGAAACTGATGGAAGTGTGGATTGGAGTTCTACTTATACATACTCGAAAACAGAGAGAACTATTTGTAACAAGGTTCATGCTACTTTTAAATTTCGAGATAGCAAAATTATCTTTCATAGGGATAGCTATTCCGTTTGGAAATGGGCTGGTATGGCTTTGGGCTTTACTGGCTATTTTTTAGGTTTTACACCTTTTATCCAAAACCAAATCAAATCTGATGCTGTTACTAGTTTAAAAATGTACATCAAACGCAAGAGAATGGCAGGATAATCCTCTACCTTCTAATTCAAAAGCTTGGTTTGAAAATATTTTATCTTTTTTTGATGATAGCAAATAAGGTATTATTCAAAAAGATTTTTTGAAAGGTTATTCCATAGACCAATTTTGTAATTTTATAAAATAAGACTTTTCCTAGTTTTCCCCACTTCCCAGAACCCCCAGAAACAGAAACTATAGGATAGAGTATATGATACTCTGGTTCTTCAAACCCCGTGTCTTTAGATAATTTGCTTAAGGTACTTCGCGAATAGTCATTGATATGATCCTTTGCTTCCAGGTAGTGAATGCCTTCCACCATTCCACTTTTCCATACCTTCAATCGTGCTTTGAGGAGCTGTATTGGAAAATTAGGTGTCTGCATGAATAGGATCCCTCCTGGCTTTAAAAGGGAGTGCAAATAGGTCAATAGGGGATGAGGCTTTGGGATGTGTTCTATGACATCCCAGAGAGTGATAATATCTACCGAGTTTTTAGGGATCCCACTCTCTTGGACCATTCCGGAGAATACATTTTGCAATTGGTTTTTAGAATGAGCAAATTGGACGGCCCCCTTTGACATTTCATACCCTCTTACTTCCCAGTTAGGTCTTTCTAGCATGACTGTTTTTACAAAAAATCCTAAACCGCATCCCACATCTAAGAGTGAACCACTGGTAGATGTTAAAAAATTGATTATAAATTCCTTATAAACTGCCCTGTGGGATACATCCCACCAATCTAGGTCATAACTTTCTTCTTTGCCCTCTCCCCAGTAGCCGTCATAGTGTTCTTCCTGTTTATAGGAGGAAAATACATGGGTGCAATCAGAGCATTGTAAAATAGGAATGGTATGTTCTATAAAAACAGGTTTATTTTTTGTGCTGCCGCAAAGATAGCATTGGGAGTTCACTCTTTTTCCTTTTCAAAAGAATAGAATGCATCCCATATACCCCAAAAACGACCACCCTCAATGATATCTGGAAGTAATTTGATATTGATTCTTCCATTTTCTAGGTCTGATCGATCCAACTCGAGTCGAAGAGGGTTTTCTTCCACTTTTGCGGGATTGAATTGAATTGTTTTACGATGTTTATTTCTAACTAAGATTTGGAGGGTCCGAATAGGGTATTTTTTATTTGCACGGGCTTCGTAGGTTGTAAAGTCTAAGTAGAGATAAAGTTTTCGGGAGAGTTCTTTGTCAACTTCCAGATAAAAGGTAAGACCTTCTGCTGAAATCATACGGCACTCCCCATCCCGAACCCCTCCGATGGAACTATCGGGTTGTAGATAAAGCCCTTCAAAAAGAGCCCATCGTTTTAACTCTGGGTAGCCAGCATAGTCTTCGGGTTTAGAATCGGGCATTGAAGTACGGTCTTCAATGATTTTAAAGTGAGCTATTCTTTTAAGATCTTCTTGCGAAAATAAGCCGCAAGAAAAGAGAAGTAGAAACAACGGAATGACTTTACTCATAATTCTATAAATATAGGATTGGTTTTATCCTTCAATCGGAAAAGTTTGTATAAAACTAAAAAGGTGATTCTTGAATATTTATTCTAACTTGGATGAGATTGGCCTAAGCTTTGAAACTGGTAGTGTTGTTACTCTTGGAAACTTTGATGGAGTTCATATTGCACATAGAAAGCTATTAGAAAAACTTTTAGAGCAATCTAATTTTCTCCACCTCCCTGCTATTTTGGTAACTTACTATCCCAACCCTTCTATTGTATTGGGGAAAAATAAAGATCTCAAATATATATACACAGAAGAAAAGAAAAAAGAGATTTTAAAATCAATAGGATTAAAAAATTTAATAGTAATACCTTTCACTAGAGAACTATCTGAAATATCAGCTTATACGTTTATAAAAGATATTCTGTACAATAAACTCAAGGCAAAACATATTATATTGGGTTTCAATCATTTCTTTGGTAAAAATAGAGAAGGGGACATTGATTTTCTCACAAATCACACAGAAGAGTTTTCGTATACGGTGAGTAAGATAGACCCAGTTTATGCAGATGGGGAAAAAATTTCTAGTTCTTACATGAGATCGCTAATTTTAGAAGGCGAGGTAGAAAAGTTAAAAACATTACTAGTGGAGCCCTTTTCGATCAAAGGAACTGTAATGCATGGAGATAAAAGGGGACGTACAATTGGATTTCCTACTGCAAACTTGTCTATTGATGAGGCTCAAATGATTCCTGGAAATGGAGTGTACGCAGGTTATGTTAAAGTTGAAAATATTAAATATAAGGCTATGGTAAATATTGGAATTCGTCCTACATTCAATGGTACTACAAAAACCATAGAAGTAAATATTCTAGATTTTACTGGAGATCTCTACGATAAAAATTTAGAATTTATTTTTTTTAAAAAGATCAGGAATGAAATGAAATTTTCCAATATTGATGAATTAAAAATTCAATTAGAGAGTGATAGAAGTACTACAATTCAATATTTAGATTTATAACTTATATCTTTGAGAGAGTATGTCTTATTTATTTGTAGACTTATTCAAAAAATTCAAAATATCCTCCTCCTCTATCTTTTACCTTCCCTTCAAATTCTAATTTTGAGAGAAAGGCAATTGATTTTGAAATATTCTCAGGTGCATCTGGGAGAATATCTGAGAGGTGTACAATTTTTGAGTTTCCTGAAATATCTTTTTTTGTAAGACACTTTGCACCATCTTCTATTAATTTACGTCCTCCCTGGTTAAACTTAAGAGATTCATCATCAAATACAAGTATATCTCTATTTTGAGATACAGCATGTGAAGCTGAAGACATGGCTCCAGATTCCAGTGGAGCTTCCATGAGTATAAGACTTTCTGCAATACCTGTTATGATTCGATTTCTCTTCGGAAATGACCATTTCCCAATTTTTTCACCAGGTTTTACCTCAGTTAAGAGCAATGTTTCAGAGGAATTTTTCATTAGCATATAGAGGTCTCTATTGGAAAAAGGATACTCTTTATCAAATCCTGTCCCCATCACTCCAATGGTTGGTATATTTTTTTGAATGGAGGAAATCATAGCTTCCCTATCAATTCCATTTGCTAAGCCAGAGATAATACCAGAGTGACTCCTACTTGCAAGTAAATTAACTATGGAAGTGGTTGCAGAGAGTGAAAGTGGGGAAGGTTTTCTTGTGCCTACAATTCCTGTGTACGATAGTTTTAAAATGGAAGAGTCTCCCTTATAAAAAAGTATTAAGGGAGGATCATGTATTTCTTTTAATAATGGTGGATAATTAGAATCAAAATATGTTAAATAAGAATAATTATATTTATTTAATAAAATATTAGTTTTTTCTGCTTCTGAGGAAATTTTATCAATTAATTTTTTATCAAATAAACGATAAATTTTTTCATATAATTCATCTAAAGAACTTGAAGACTTTTGAATTTCATATTTACATATAACTCTATGAAATTCATGCTCAGAAAAAACTAAGGAATTTATTTTTTTTAGGTTATTCATCCTCTTTCTTCTTTGAATCTTGGATTTTCTTTAAATTGCGTATAACATTTTTATAAGAATCATTTTTTTCTAAGTTGACAATTGACCCTTCTTCCTTAAACTTTTCCAGCATCAATTTAATTTTTTCATATTGTTCTTCTGATTCAGAGATTTTTCCCTGCCTGTAAAAAAAATTAGCGATTGTAAAACGAATGGGAATTGTTTCTCCGAGTTGACCTTTTTGCTCGTGATAACGAATAATGCCATAGAGTATTTTCATTGCTCGTTCTGTATCATTGTAGCCTTCCGGATCAACGCCTTCCACAATTCCATCCGTCATCGAAGAATCAAAATATATGAGGGCAAGTTGGTAAGGATACCGCATATCATCAGGATTTAGGCGTAAGAGTCCTTTGAAGATAGTAATAGCAGCAGTTCTTCGCTCTTTATCCCAACCCCTATCCCTAGATGCATTTCCATAGGCGAGCCCTGTTTCAAATAATAGATTTTCATCAATATTTTTAAACTTTAGAGCTTTTTCAAAAAATACAATTGCACTTTCAAAAGAATGCAATTCAGGGCGAGAATTAGCAGTTGAAAACTGTTCTGTAGATTGTTCTTCAATTGCTTTTTGGTAGTAAGCTAAACTATAATCATAACTTCCCACTTTCATATAAGCTTGGGCAATTTTCCAGGAAAGGGCTCCAGCCTGTTTGGTTATTTTTACCATATCCCGAATTCTTTCATCTAACTGTATTACTTCTGCTTCCTGTAAATTGAGTTTTTCTTTCCATTTTTCTATTTCAGCTTCATTTACAGGAGCTCCACTCATCCTTCGCTTAGCATTTTCTCTGCCAAATTCTCTAAGTTTTTCGCAATTTCCAAAGAGAAATAAAATGGCAAGTAGTAGTACGAAATGTTTCAAAATTAACTCCTTACTGTATAGTTTGACTTTACTGAATTTTAAGAAATATTGTACAATTTCCTTATAGAAGCCAAATCGTATATATTAGAAAATTTTATTCTAGTATCAGAATAGGTATAAAAAAATCACTCAATGCTCTATTTTTTTTAAAATTTTTTTAAAAAAAAAAGATTTTTTTTAAATTCAAGTAGAAAACCTTTAGAAAAATCTGTGAATTCTATCAAAACATTCAAAATCTATTCTCCTGGAGAAGCCCTAGATTTTTACTTAGAAATTCTCCAATTGGAATCCGAATGCTTCCAAGAGTTTAAATGGACTGAAGATGGTGTGAAATACCATTTAAAAAATAATCACACTCTACTCTGTATGGAGGAAAATTCCCTAATAGGATATGTTCTCTATGTAGAAGGAATTTGGGATTTAGAAATTTTAAGAATCGGTACTACGGTTAAGAATAGAAATTGTGGAGTGGGGGGTGAATTTTTAAGTATTCTAAAAAAAATCAAAAAACCAATTCTCTTAGAAGTGAGAGAAAATAATGCAGCAGCAATTTATCTCTATGAAAAAATGAAATTTCATCAAATTGGAATTAGGAAAAAATACTATGCAGATGGTACAGATGCTCTAATTTATTATCTCAAAGAAGAATCACTTACTTAATTTTTACTATATAAATATCTTCTTTACCCATATTCGAAGTATCTTTAATTTTATCAATTGTGGTACCATGTATATATATTTTTCCTTCTTTGTCAATTAGGATACCTTTAATTTGATCATCTTTTGGGCTCCCTATTTGAAAGGTAGCTAATCTGTTTCCATTTGTATCCATTTTTATTACAAATATATCTAGTGTAGATTTTCCCTTATTTTGATTGCCATGAAGATTTCCTAAAGTTTCACCGGCTATATATAGATCCATGTCATTGATATATAAAAATTTAGGTGTATCTTCTTTTTGTGAGCTAAACTTTTTTTTCCAAATTTGATCATACTTTAGGTCAGATTTAGTAATGCTAAAACCTGGTTTAGAAAGATTTGGAATAATAGAATAAATAGCAGTTTCAGTAAAATAGACCAAGAGATTTTTCTTTTCATTCCATATTTTATTTTCAATAAATTTTAAATCAAATGAATAAATATATACTCCCTTATTAGAGAGGAAATACAAATTATTTTTGATAAAATTTAAACTGTTAAACAAATCTTGCGTAAAGACCTCAGATAATTTAGTTCCATTTTCTTGATTAATTCTAACTATCTTGAGTTTTTTATTAACAGAATACTGAGTATAGAGTAAATCTTTTTTATTTCCAAAAATAGCAAGTGGAGCAGAGGATTGGCACATGACACCTTCTTCAATGACTTGTAACCATATCTCTTGAAGGTTAAAATTTAATTTTTGTAAGACTATACTACATAGCTTTGGATTTTGTGAAGAAATACTTGATCCTAAATAGTAAATACCGTCCCCAGAATTCAAATATTGAACTACAGCGTTTTCAGTTAAAACCTGTTTTTCTAATTTTCTGTCCTTAGAGTATTTACTCACTATTTTCTTCATTTCAAAATCCCCTAAATGAAATAATGCTGCTTCATCGGAATCTAGTCCTAAAGAGAAATCATTCGAAGGAGTATTTGTAACTTCTTTAAATTCATCAAAATTTGAAATGGTTCCACTTGAAGTTTTTAAAAGTTTGAGTATTTCTCCTTTTGCATAATCATAAGAAGTTGCACCAACTTTGTCCTCAATGTTTGGATCGGCACTGTAATCCAAGAGTTTTTGAACTATTTGGTAAGCTGCTTTTTCATCTTTATCATTAGCAGGCTTAACAGCTAGGTGTAGAGGGGTATAACCATCATTATTTTTAATATTTGGATTAACTCCTGTTGCTATTAGAAGATCTATTATCTCATCTAATTCCTTATTTTTTAGTCTTTCAAAAAGGGCTAATAGAACTATTTTATGCAGTAAAGTGTTCCCATTAGAATCTAAAATATTTATATCAGCTCCAATTTTAAGTAAATGTTTTAACAATTTTAAATTTTTAGTATTAATTGAATATGAGATAGCTGAATTTCCATAAATATTTTTGGCATTTAAATTGATTCCAGACTTTAATAGCAAAGATATGATAACATTTTGATCTTTTCTATTTACAATTGATCCCCTGCATACTTCCATTAGTAATGTATTACCCATTTCATTGAGATGATTAACATCAGCCCCTTTTTCTACCAGTAAATTCATAATCGGGATATTTCCTTGCCCTAGAGCAAGGGAAAGAGGTGTATCACCATGAAAATTACTCAAATTAATATTTGCGCCTTTTTCTAATAAATTTTTAAAAATTGAAAAGTATTTTTCTCTGATAGAGATAATTAAAGCAGTATCACCATTATCCCCTTTGTCATCTATTAAGATTGCATGATTTAAGTAGAGTAGAGCAGGCCCTTCCTTTCCTTTTTTTACTGCAATATGAAGAAAGGAATTATTTTCTATTTTTTCTTTATAATTAGCCCCTTTATCTATTAATAGCTTACAGAGTTCTCTATCTCCAATTTCTGTAATTTCATGAAGTAAAGATTTTTTAAGATTAGAAGATTCACTAATTGTATTGCTTGTTCTAATATTTACATTAGCTCCTGAATTTATTAGTTCTAAAAATATTTTTTTTGATTTTAATGAACTAAGAGATAGATTTTTTTCATGTGCCAATAATAAAATTGGTTTAGAGTCTATATTATAATCGTTGGCATCAGCACCATTTTTTAATAATAAATTTACAAATAAATAATTTTCATTTTCTACCGCTTTCCATAACGGGGAATAACCATCTCTATTTTTCTTTACTAGTGTAGATTTTGTATTTAATTTACTAAAGATTTTCTTAAATACGAACTCATCATCTGAATTAGAAAGATAATGAAGAATATTATTTCCCTCTAAATCTTCAAGTTCCACTTGGAGTGGAAGGGTAATAAGGTATTGAAGAATGGCTTTATTATTTCTTTGGATTGCAAGCATCACAGGACTTATACCATCTTGATTTGGAGATTGATAATCAGCCCCCCCATTAATTACTTCTTTTAAACGAACAAGATCTCCTGATTCAATTGCAGAAAATACAAGAAGACTTCCTTGAGAGTAGATAGAAATATTAATAAGAAAAAATAAAATAAATAATATAGATATATTTCTCATTTTTTTATTTAAATAAAAGAAATTAATTTGTAGGGACATGAATGTACTTCTCCGGGTTCAATTGTTCTTGCCACAATCCTGTTCTAATCTCAAAGTGAAGATGTGGTCCTGTAGATTTACCGCTACTCCCCACTTCTCCAATTAAGTCACCCGCTTTAACTTTTTCATTTTGTTTAACTTTAAATTTTTGTTGATGAGCATAATAGGAAACCAATCCATTCGGATGCAATACCACTGTAAGATTACCATATCCAGTATTATTACTTTGGTGAAGTACTACTCCATCTCCAGCAGAATAGATGGATGCACCAAATCTCTCAAAAGGATACAAATCAACACCGGTATGATTGGCACCTATCTTGCCATTTACTGGATCAACTCTAGGCCCAAATGCACTTGTCATTTTACTTTTTTCAAATTCAAGAGGATAGATAAAAGAATTATTTAGAACAATTGTTTTTGGTTTTTCTTTTTTTTGAAGATTTAAGTATCCACCAAAAATATAGCCCTCAGTATCATTGACTCTAACATGAAACCAAGAAGATCGCACTCCTTGGATAGTTTCTGTGGATCTTTTTTTTTCTAATACTTCAACAGGTTGTCCTTCCTCCATGCTCATTAAGGGAGATCCAGTTGAACTGGGTTCATCTTTAAGTGTTATAATTGTAGTACAAAACATAGTTTTTCCGTTTATAATGGGTTCAGATATTTCATCTTCTTCGGTTATTTTATTTTCACTTAAGAATCCTCCAAATACCCATCCTTCAGATCTTCCGTAAGATATAAACGCCCATTTTCCTGGAACTCCATCTATTAAATCATCAAAATCAGTAAATCGACTTACAATTATTTCAGAGTATTTAGAAATTGAAAAAATAGGTATGGCATCTATGGAAGGCTCCATTCTAACAGGTAAACTTTTAACAGCGACATAGTAAGGCTTAGGAATTATAATTGCCCTTTTTTTTATATAAGGTATTTTATTGGGTTTATTTTTTTGTAAATACTTAAAGGGTAAGAATCCTTCTCTAGTACTAAATTGAACTTTTGCCCAATATTCATCTTCTTTTTTAGTGGCTTGTAAATTTTCTTGTAAAAATAATAATTTAACCTTATCACCTGTATAAACTGTTTCCACAATATCCGTGTTAGATTCAAATGCTTTTGCTTTGATTGGGTATTCTTTATTAATGTAATAAATATCAGAATCAATTGCAGATAATGAGGATGAGAGAATAATTAAATATATTTTTAAAAGTATAGAATTGTACTTCATAATTATCCACCTTAGAGAGATTTGTGAAATCTCAATAAAGAAATTCCCACAAAGAAAAAATGAGTTAACATAATATCCTTTTTATATAGTAGATTGTCAAATTTAATTTTGATATTTAGTTTATAGAGTGCGATTTATCAAAATTATTTTTAAATCACACTCTATAAATCTTAACCTGTAGTACGAAGTCCTCCTGCTATCGCATTTACAGTGAGTAGTAGGGGAATGATAATTTTTTCAGCTTCTTTTGTATTTTCTTCTTTGAGAAAAGTTCTCCATTCTTTCAATAGTTTCACTTGTTTTTTATGAATTTCTGATAATCCAATAGATCTCAATTGGATAGTTTCATTCATTCTGGGTCTACGTTCTTCAACTGTAATACCAAAAATATCACCAAGTACGGATTTTGTTTTATTATACTCATCCATAATTTTTTTTAAGAAAAATTCTCTATATTCATTTGACTCTACTAAGTTTGCATAGCTATTCATAATTTCTATATCTACACTCATAAGATTGGCTTCTATATTCATAATAACATGTCTAAAAAAATGCCAATCCTTAACTTCATTAGGAAATAAATGAAAAACATTGGGATCTTTCTCTTTTAATTCCATAAGAGCAGTACCAGCACCATACCATCCTGGAAGATAAAATCTAGATTGGTTCCAACTAAATACCCAAGGAATTGCTCTTAAGTCTCCAAGGGTTCTCTTGCCTGTTCTTCTAGATGGACGGGATCCATGTCTGCTATTTTCTATTATATCAATTGGTGTTGCCTGGCCATAAAATTCCATAAATCCAGGCGAATTTAATATATCTTGATAAACTTCTTTACTTCTTTGTGAAATAGAGCTCATAAAATCTTCAAGTGGATGCTCTTTTTTAGGAAGACTTCTATGCTTAATTGTTGTGGAAGCTGCACTGGCAATTAAAAGTTCTAAGTTATAGGTAGCATTGTTCCAGTTTGCAAATTGTTGGGCAATTGACTCACCCTGAATTGTCATACGCATACTACCGGTGAGTGAAGTATGGGGTAGTACTTGCATAAATCGATGTGTTTTTCCTCCCCCTCTGCTAATAGTTCCTCCCCTACCATGAAAGTAACGAATTTTAGTAGTACTACGATATCCTACTTCAGTCAATTTCTTCTGGGTAGTATAGAGGTTCCATTGACTAGCTAATATCCCTCCATCTTTATTGCTATCACTGTAACCTAGCATTACTTGTTGAACGGGGACAGAGTTTTTATTTTCTTTAGCAATAAAGCGTAAACTTCTTCTTGTCATTGGATGATTAATAAAACGCTCTAATATATCAGGTGAACTTTCCAAGTCCTCTATTGTTTCAAATAGAGGAACAACAGGAATCGGACATACTAATCCTTCTTCTGTTTGGATTAAAAGACCTGCTTCTCTGGCTAAAACATATACATTGAGTAAATCAGAGAGACTTCTCGTCATACTAACTATGAGTGCTCCAATAGAATCATATCCATATTTTTTAACTTGATTAGCAATAACTCTGTAGCAACCAATTACAGCGTCTGCTTCATCTCCACATTTCATATCGGGTAGTACAAAAGGTCTAGGTGAGTTAAGTTCTTGGTTTAAAAATGTAATCCTCTTGGCTTCACTCCACACAGAGAAATCATAGTCAAATATTCCCGCTGATTTTAAAAGCTGGGATAGGGCTTTATCGTGAAATTTACTATTTTGTCTAATATCCAAGACTGCAAGGTGAAAACCAAATGCTTGAACAATTCGTTCAGTAGGTATAACTTCCCTCTCAACAATTCGATCTGCTTTGATGGAGAGTAAATTTACTCTCAAAATTTCTAAATCATCTAATAGTTCAGATGAATTTTTATAAGCATATGTAACTAAGTTTGCAGGGTTTGGTATCTTTTTTTGTATGAGGCTAATAAACTGTCTCCACGGTTCCCCTGGATTTCGAAGTAGGCAATCTTTTGCGTCATCACCGATGAATTGAGAAAGCTCATCAATTTTTTTTAGAAATAATTCACCTGGTTTTTGTATTCTGTCAGACAGACTCAAATGACTTGCTAGCTTTACTATTTCTGATTCTATTATATCCAGAGCAGATTTCCGAAATTCCTGCAGGGTTTCATCTGTTGTAGTGGCTAATACAAAAGGGTGACCATCTCTATCACCACCTACCCAGTTACCAAATGTAATTCGAGGAAACTTTTTGTAAGAATCTAATAAGTCTTGAGAGAATCCCATTTCTTTCCAAGCACCTCTCAGCCTCATATCCACAGATGGTAATACATTAGGAAATACATTTTTAAGATAATGTAATATATTTCTTCTTTCGGATGAAACATCGGGTCTCTCTAAATAGATTTCACCCGTTCTCCATAGTCTTTCTAGGCATACTTTGATCTCTTCTTTTATTGTATTTCTCTCATAAGGAGTCCAGATTGTATTTTCCTTTTTTACTAATAGCAAGTAAAGTTCTCTATGTTGTTCGAGAATGGTTGCTCTCTTTGCTTCTGTTGGATGTGCAGTGAGAACTGGTTCTACTTGTATTTCAGGAAAAATACCTGAGATTTGTTCTGCAGTAAATCCTTTCATGACAAGGTCTTTTAATTTTTCACCCCAAAGACCTGAAATTTGGGAAAACCCTTTTTCGGTTTCTATTTTTCTTCTAAATTGAGCAGCAGAATTTTCTTCAACCATGTTTAATAGCTGAAAATAAAGGGAGAGCAATTGAACAGTTCTTTCTAGTTCAAGGTCTTCCGGAGGAACACTTTTTCCCTCTAGGAAGGAAATAAATTGAACTAATTTATTTTCTCCCATTTCCGTAAATATTTCTTTGACACATTCTAAAAGATATTCAAGATCCTCTTTTACTTTACTTTCCTTCATGGGTATTCTCCTTCTTTTTAATCCATTCTGCTCTATCTTCCCCAATAGTGGGAAGAATCTTCATTTGGGTCAATAATTTCAATAAAATCTATCTATTTTTTTATCATTTTCTGTAATCTATTGGTTTCTCCAACGATGCTCTTGGGTAAGTCCAAAATTCCAATTCCTACCATAATTTGACTCTGATTCAAGAACATACTTAATTTCCTTAAATATATTAAAATAGTTAGGACTAAAAAATTTACTATTATTTGTGATACATAATTTAATATTGAAAGAACCTACTAATATGCATTCTTATTTATAAGACCAGTAAATGGCGTCATTAATATGATTTTTAAGTCCATAATTAAAGACCAATTCTCAATATAATATATATCAGCTTCAATTCTATCTTCAATTGAAGTATCACCCCTAAGGCCTTGAACCTGTGCCCATCCTGTGATTCCTGCTTTTACAGCATGCCTTCTCATATAATGTTTATGTGAAGTTTTGAATTGTTCAACATAAAAAGGTCTCTCTGGTCTTGGACCCACCACAGACATATCTCCATTGAGTGCATTAAAAAATTGAGGAGTTTCGTCTAATGATAATTTTCGAAGAATTGATCCTATAGGTGTAATACGAGGATCATTCTTAATTGTCCATTTGGTATCGCTTTCACTTTTTTCTTGAACTAGCATACTCCTAAATTTAATCATTTGAAATTTTTTATTATCTAATCCTACTCGTTCTTGGTAAATAAAAATTGGACCCTCAGAGCTTAGTTTTACAAGTAAAGCAATTAATAAGTAAATTGGAGAAAATAAAAGAATGAATAAGAAAGAAAAGAGTATATCAAAAACTCTTTTAACAACTTTGTTATATCCATTTCTGAGTGGGATATCTCTAATTGTTATAATAGGAATTCCATCCATTCCTTCAATTCTTCCACGAGCTGTAACGAATTCACTAAATGCAGGTACTATTTTTAGTTCTATTCCCTCAGAATCACATGAATCTATAGCTTTGTGTAAATAATTGATTTCATCTTCTCCAAGTGCATATATAACCAAATCAGGTCTTTCACTTATGAGAATATTTTCTAAATTTGAGATTGTTCCTAAAATTGGAAATTTAAGGTTAGGCTCAATGTCCTTTTCCTTTAAATATCCAATAATAGAATATCCATAAATTGCATGTCGCATCACAACTTCAGTTATTCTTTTTGCACTTATTCCTGTGCCTAAAATTAGCATTTTCCTCAGATTATAACCTTTTTCTCTCATTCTCATTAAAAAAATTCGAAATAGATAATGAATGATTATAGTAGTAATTATATTTATAATAGCAAAAAATATAATTACTAATCTAGAAAAGCTTATTTCTCTAAAAAAGAAAAGGAGAGCTAAAACAATAATTAAATTTAATACTATACCAGAGAGAATAGAAAAAAATTCCTCTACAAAAGAAAGTCCTCTCCTAGGATGATAGAGATCTACTCCTAAGAATGAAATGATTTGTGATATGGAGAGCAATATACCAAGGGATATATAACTCTTAACATCTAATATTGAATACTGGAAGGGACCATCACTTAATAGAAAGTACCGTATTGTAAATGCAAAACCAAAGCTAATAAGAGCATTTAAAAAATCCAGTCCTATAAAGCTCAATTTAAATGTTTGACTTCTTTCTTTTAACATAAGTTACTCTGCTGAAACCGTAGATCTATATCCCGCATCAAGGGGTCTTTTTTTATATCGCCATAATCTGGCACGAGATTGAGAGCCTGCATTATCATCTGCACCAAGGTTGATATTGAGAAGATTAACTGCGAAAAATATTGATTGGTCATAAAAAGTGAGCTGACTATCAAAGGAAGCTCCACCTGCAATACTTCTTAAATCCATACTATAGCCCCATCTGAATTCAAAATTATGAAGGTTATGTTTAATTACAGTTAGTAATCTATACATATTCACAGCTGAATTTTGTTTAATATTTGATCCATAAATACCTGTACTACCAACTAAATCATAAGTTGGGTCAATAGACTGGTATGTGGATGAACCATAGTTTGAGGCAAGAGTATATGCATCTTGACCATTTCTATAAAAAGCCTGTTCCCCACTCTGATTTGTATAACGCCAAGGTTGTGTTACCCTTGAGTCTAATTCTATCTCTAACCCAATATTTCTATTCAATTGTAAATCAGCTTGGATATAGTATCTATAAGAATCTTGAAAAGGAGATGTATTTAAATAGTAGTAACCTATTCCAACAGCAGATGTAGGTGCATAAGATCCAAAGCTCTGCATATAAGAGGAATTAAAAACATGGTACCACGTACCACCAATTTCTAAACTTTTGATATTTCTCATAAAGGGAAGTGTGAAACCTCCCATCTGGTAACCCGTAGTAAGATTATTATATAGGGGTCTATTTTGAGTAGTATGATGAACATAATCATTGTTGAAGAAAATTCCGGAAAAAAAACTTCTCTGCTTATCTAATAGTGTATTGCTATTTTTCTTTAAACCATCAAATAGATCATAATAAGCTCCAACTCTAAAAATTGTGAAGTACCATCTCTCAGCACTTGTTGGTTGAGGGTTATAAGCATCTGAAAACTGTCGTAGATCCCTAATTGTTTTTAGTGAAAGTTCAATATCTTCAAATGCATTGCTTTCAACTCCAACTTCTGCTTCGTGTACTGCATCTCTTCCATCTTTTAACACAGGATCTGGAAGTTCTCGGTTTCTGGCATCTGTTCTCCTATAAGATGATGAGAATAAAAGAGAGGGCATTCCAAAAGTTAATCGATGATTATTCCTGATAAAATAGTAAGATTCTCTTTTATAATATCTATCAATTGATACTTCCTGTGCAGTTGGATTCGTTGTAGTACTTGTTCTATCTACTCCTTGCTTATTTCCTCCGACATAAATAGAAGGTGTGAATGTAAAATAATTTCCTAGATTTAAGTTGGTTCTTAAGCCAGTCTCCATACGATTGAAATTTTCCGTTCTAAGCAAATTTTCTCTGTACCTTCCCCATGGATCTGTCTGTGGATTCGTAGATGAACTACCAATGAGAGGCTTTTGTACGGGAGATCCAAAAATTCTTGCAACAAGGGAATTTAGAGAAAAGTCCCAATAGACAGGAGAATTAAAATATGGTAGTTCACCAATCTGGCTAGAGTTTCGAATTGATAATCTAGGTATTTCATCTCTAACTGGAAAAAAATCCGAACGATCTGAGGGATTGATAATAAAGTATGTAGACAACCTTCTGGCTGAAATATTAACAGATAAATCTCCTCTCGTCTCAGTATAATCTAAGTTCCACTGTAGTGTCTGACGAATAAAAGAATTTCTTTGGTTCCTTCTTGTATATAGAGATTGCAATGTATTAGTAGGCTCATATCTAAATCCAAATTCATAATCAAATCTAGGATTGGAGTACCCATCCATTCTTATCTGGAGATTTTTTGTTCCATCCCCACCTAAATTGTTAGATTTTGCATTGAGAACTAAGTTTCCTTTCCACCAAGTTTCGTTTCTATATCCAATATCAGGAATTCTTCCTGTAAACCCATTCTGAGCATTTAAAATGGATGCGTAAGATGCAACACATTTTCCACTTCCAGTTTCTAAACATAATTCCCCTCTATCTACTTGGTTAGTTACAACTGCCTGGTCTGTTCCACCAACAGAAAATTGGTTAAAATTTGTATATCTAGCTGCTATTTGGTAGTACTTATAATTAGCAATACCTAAATCCAGATTATAATTTAGCCAGGGACTAATTTTCCATAATTCGAATCCAAAGTGTTGTCCCGTTTTTTCATATCCATCAATTTTTATTTTTCTACCAACTGGGCTAAATAATGATTGTATTGCAGTTGGTTCTGACCATTGGTATGACGTTTGAAGGAATTTTCCCTGAGTTCTATTTTGTCCTGCCTGGACAATCCATCCACTTCCCAAACTCGACCCATAGTACATAGGGAGCCAGAAAACTTTGCTACTTCCAATGCTCAGCCACAAATCTGTAGCTATTACACTACGGTCATCGTATAGAAATATTTTTTTTGCTTTGAAAGTGTAGTGGGGCACTTCCGCATTACAAGTTGTAAAGTACCCCATATCTAATAGATATTTATTTTCTTCTAATTTTTTTATCTTTTTTCCTATAAAATTAACTGGAAACATGGAGGCTTTGGTATCATAAATAACTCCTCTTTCATTGTTTATATCATATATAAATTTATCACCTTTGATTTCAACTGGACCATCTTTATAGTATATTCCGCCTTCTGCATAGATTTCATTTTTTTTAGTATCAATAGAAATTGTATCAGCTATTATCGATCCATCTCTCACCTTTACTTTTACACGCCCTCTGAGAACGAGAACTCCATTTTTAGTTTTATCAATAGAAAGAAACTCTCCTTCTCCAGCATTCTCGATGACAAAGGGAGTTTTACTTTTTTTATTATCTAACTGTTCTTCTGCTGTAGGTTTTTTTTCTTCAGTTGGTTGGATAGAATCCCGTAGTCTAATTTTTTTAGCATAGGATGACCCTTCAGTAGAAAGTCCCAATCTAAACAAAAATTCATCTACATCCCTATCTGAAAGATTTTCTAAAACTTTTTTTAGTAAGACTTTTTGAGTTTCGGAAACTGCCTGTTGCTTCTCCTCATCTCCTGGTTTTTTTTGTGGTATTAGGGATGAATTTGGATCAATTAGGCGAATGAGATCTCTCTCTTCTTGTGCAAAGAGTAAGGATGAGAAAACAAAAAGAAAAAATAAAAGAAAAAATCGAGACATGAATTGAATTTTCTTTCCTTAAGCCCTCTTACTCTTATTCCATGACCATTCCGAATTGTTTTTACGAAACTTCATTAAAAAAAAGAAATGGAATATAGAATAATTCTATGAAAATCAAAGGAAAAAATCATGAGCACCACTCATTTCCCTCTTGCTATCAATTTAGGCTTTAGAACCAACCTAAATGGAAAAATAACTTTAAGTCTAGAGAACATCGATTAAAATATAGGTGATATCATCTTGGTACCTAACTTTAGCCCCAGAAAAGCGAGAAAGATCTTTCAATAAAAGTTTTGATGTACTTTTTGTTTTAATACCATTCGATTTTTTTAAAAATTCTTCTAAAAATCCATCACCATAGGACTCACCTTTCGAATTTTCACACTCAGTCAGACCATCTGTATAGAAAAGAATCCTGTCACCTAGGTCTAAATCCATTGTAATCTTTTCCAATATGATATTTTGTTGGATGCCTATCATTTTTCCTTTTGGTTTAATTTCTATCATCTTATTTTCTTTTGATTTCCAGATCAATAGAGGAGGGTGACCACAACTAGAGTATGACAAAGTCTTTGCACTTGAATCTATTATAGCATAGCTTGCTGTTAAAAGTTGGTTACCTAGTTTTTGATACAGTGCTGAATTTATATATGCCAGGAGTTTATTTGGTTCAATGAAATACTTAACACCTTTTGAGAAACAATACTTTACACTTGACGCAAAGAGAGAAGCTGGAATTCCGTGCCCAGTTACATCGGCAATAAAAATACCAAGTTTATTGTCTTTTTGATAAAAATCATAGAAATCCCCCCCTATTGTATTGCTTGGAATATAAACTGCATACATATCCAAACCTTCAATTTTTGGAACACTAGAGGGAAGTATCGTTCGATGGATTCTGCTGGCTGTATTGATTTCCATTTGAATTGAGTTTAACTGTTCTCTAACTTCACTTGATTTTTTTTCAATTTCAGTTTTTTCTCTTCTGATCATTTGAACTTTGTAACCCATACCAAAAGAGAAAATGATTATCTCAAAGCTATATGCAAAAAGAAATCCATAAAGTGTATCAGTAGTTCTAGGATAAAGATTGAAATTGCTCAAAAGTGAGAAGGTCAAAAAAATTACGATAAGGATAGATGCAAAGGAGTAGAACATCGCATACAAATTTTTTCTAATCGCTAGATAAAATGCAACTATAGAGGATACTGTTTGCCATACAATAGCATAAGCGCTTATGGATTGAGCACTAAAGGAAAAGTTAGTAAATAAAATTAGTACAAATAAAATTAATCCTAAGTATAAAAAAAACTTAAACAAGTAGTTTAAATTTTGGTGAAAAGAATCAATCTGAAGAAAGTCTCTAGCAAATAGTAATGAAAATAAGAGTGTGTTTATTGCAGAGAATAGTAAAATATAAGAATTTACTGCAGGGAAGTTAGGTACAATATATTGGAAGGTAAATCCATAATAAGTTCCGAGAAAAATTGCAGAAAATAATATATAAATTGAGTAGTACAAAAATGATTTATCATTGAAAGAATAATATAGAAGATGAAAGAATAAAATCATTATACTTATGATTCCAAAAAAACTTCCGAAAAGAAATAAAAGTTTATAGTCGCGAATATAGAAATCTTTATGGTTCCATATATTGATCGGTATAGTTACTGTTGTTTGAGATTTTACCCTAAGATAATAAGTCTGATTTTCGGTAGGATTAATTTTAATTGGAAATAAAAAGTTTTTATGTGATACTTGTCTGGAATTAAAAATGAGTGAAGCTCCAGTTTTGTATTGGATGATTTTATTTTGTTTATCTTTAAATAGCAATTCAACATCATCGAGTCCTGCAAATTCAACCTCAACCAAATAGTCATTATCTACTTTTGAGCCATTATAGAGATCTATCTTTATCCAAAATTGACTTTTGGTAAAACCAAAATTGGGAATGGAATCGTTTATCGGTTTAAAATTTGCTTCCTTTTTACCACCAATAATATCTTCAGGAATAAATTCAATTTTAGGATCTTCTAATACTGATAAATATTTCCCAATTCTTTCTTGGCTTTGGATTTCAGAAACAGAGATTGCATCCCCAGAGAGTTGAATAGAGGTTAAAAAAAATAAGAAAAGAAGCATTGGTATGTTTTGGAAACTTATTACGTTATAGAAAAATATTTGTATAATTTTACGAACACTCATAAATTCATCTAGATAATAAAGTTTCCGCATATCTTCTTATTTTAAAAAATTAAATCCCAATCAACATGAAATGTGCCTTCAGCTTATGTACCAATAATTTTAGATAGTTCAGTGTCAATTTCGTCAGGGGATGTTTTAGGGGAAAATTTCTTAATCACAGTGCCTTCAGAGTTAACCAAGAATTTCTGAAAATTCCATTCGATCTCACCATCAAACCCAGGATTGGATTCTTTAGATGTTAGATAATTATAGAGTTCACTTTGACCATCGCCCTTTTTTACTTTTATCTTGGAAAAAAGAGGAAAACTTACTTTGTAATTCATATCACAAAATTGTTTGATTTCAGACTCTGTTCCAGGTTCTTGCCCCATGAAGTCATTGGAAGGGAATCCAAGAATCACAAAATTTTTTGAGTGATATTTTTCATAAAGAGCTTGTAGTCCTTTGTACTGGGGAGTGAGCCCACATTTAGATGCAACATTGACCACCAAAACTGTTTTACCTAAATAATCACTGAGATTTTTGACATTTCCATCTATGTCCTTTACACTGAATTGAAGAGGTTTATTCATATTCGAACTCCTTTTTTGTATACTTACAATTCTTTAGGTGAGTTGGAACTCTTCAACTGTATTTTAATACTTCTCTTATAATATCAGCAGTCTCAGCATCAGGAGTTTTCTCTAGCTGTTTTTTTACCTCCCTATTGGCTGTTTTTTCATCAAAACCCAGTTGTAAGAGTGCTAATATGGACAGAGATTCATTTGCAGATTTAGGAGAAGAAGATGAGGATTCTTCTAAAAAGCCTTCAAATTTTTTCAAGTTTTGCTTTACTTCAAATATAATTTTCTCTGAGGTTTTTCCTTTTACTTTCGGAATTTTTTCTAATTTAGTTTTATCCTCTCTCTTAACAGCATCAATAAGCTCTGAGGGGCTCAAGAAGGAGAGAACTCTCAGTGCAGTCATTTCACCAATTCCCTGAAGACTTTTCAATAGCTCAAAAAGTTCCCTTTCTTTTTCTTCTGTAAAACCAAATAACTTTTGTGATCTATCTGTAATAGAGTGAAATACAAATAAAAAAACCTCTTTGTTATTCGTGTCCCTTAATATATCATAGGATTTAAAAGAGATATTCAATTCATATACTACACCATTCACATCAATAAAAGCTTTATTTATATTTACTTTGCGGATTTTACCCCGAAGTCCTGCTATCATAATAAGAATCCTTAGTTGAGTAGATGTAAATTGAAGAGATAAGCTTCAACTTCTGCATATTTCTCTTCTTGGGAAAGTTTTAATACTTCCTGTGCCAATCTTTCTGCTTGTGATATATCTATACCACTTATTAATTTCTTTATTTTTTTTACCATTGGTAAAGCAACAGAGAGCTCTCTAAATCCAATGCCTATTAAAAATATTGTGAAGTTTAAATCAGAGGCTAATTCTCCGCAAAGACTGAGGGGAATCTCATGTGTGTTTGAAACTTCACTTATCATCTTTAGAGTTTTTAGAAAAGCATAGTTATATGGATTGTAAAGATCTGAAATATCTGAATTGTTCCTATCTACGGCCATAAAATACTGCAATAGGTCGTTTGTGCCTACAGAGAAAAAATCGCATTCATTTGAAAAAATTTCTAGTGATAAGGCACAGGCGGGTGTCTCTACCATAATTCCAAGTTTTGGATTTTTGTACTTATAACCTTTTTTGCTCAATTCTAATTTGCACTCATTGAGTAATCTTTTGGATTCTAAAAACTCTCCCATTTGTGTTATCATGGGAAACATTATTGAAATGTTTCCATAATAGGTGGCTCGCAAAATAGCTCTCAGTTGTTTTTTGAATTTATCTGTATTGCGTAAGCTATATCTTATCCCTCTATTTCCTAAAAATGGATTATCTTCAGGAGTTTCCATTTCTAGTTTATCAGCACCAACATCAAATGTACGTATGGTAAATTGTTTACCTTCTAAACCTTCTGCAATTTTTTTATAGATTTGAAATTGATCCTCTTCGGAAACATTGTGATGAATTGATTCCATAAGTAATGTTTCAGTTCTAAATAGCCCCACACCCTCGGCACCGGATTGTATGATATTCTTACAATCTTCAGCTGACTCCAAATTTACTTTAATATGGATTCTTTCTTTATCTCTTGTATAACAGACATGTGATATTTTTTCAAATTTACTTTCTTTTGGAAAACTTTCCGAAAAACCATAATTCTTTATTTGAGAGATTTGTGGATTTCTATAGATACATCCTGAATCACCATCTAAAAATATAAATTCTCCCTCTAAAATATCACCTGTAATACCTTTGATTCCTACAACAGCAGGAATTTCAAAATGCTTAGCAAGGATAGCCATGTGCCCTGTTCGTCCACCCCTTTCGGTTGCAATACCCTTTATGTTGGACTTATCCATGTGAAGCATTTGAGATGGTGTAAGTTCAGAAGCAACAATAATCACAGGAGATTTTAAATTAGAAAGAATATGATAATCGCTCTTTTTACCCAGTAAATTATTTTCAATTCGTTTGCCTATATCTCTAACATCTGCGGAACGCTCTCTAATATATTCATCATTTATATCTTCAAATTCTTTGGAAATACGTTCAATTTCATGAAAGAGGGCGAGGGGAGCATTTTCAAATTTAGTTTCAATTCTATTCTTTACCCCATTGATCAAAATTGGATCGTCCAGCATACACATCTGAGCAATTAGAATATCTTTGAGATCCTCATTCTCTAAAGAATTTTTGGTGACTATAGAATCTAGTTCAGTCTTTGTTTTGTTGAGAGCAGTTTGGAATTTACTGATCTCTGCTTGGATCTTTTTTGGATGTATAATTTTTTCTAAAATTAAGTGATTTGAAGAAATAATTTTAAGAACAGGCCCATATATTTTTCCGGGTGATGCTGATATTCCTTTATAGGTCTGTGGTAAGTGTTTCATTCAACTCTCTATAGGTTAATTTATACTTATAAATAAATTTAAAATATTTTTCTCTGTAAATATATACTTCTTCTATTTGAAATCTAGACTTTAAACTATTTATTTCTTTCCCAATTAGAAAAAGTTTTCTAATTTAGGAGGTATATTTTCCAGTTCTAAGGATTAATTCTTTGCAGATGAAAAGAAAGTTTTAATCCTAAATGAATGTAGTTAGCACTTAGATTTAGTTAAGTAAAAAATACAAATTCAACCTATTTTTTCAATTATTTAGACTGAGGTTTTTATCAGTCAGAGGCGCTACATTGCTAATTTTAACCTTATTGATCATCCATCTGCTTTTTTTTTAAAAGGTTTGGATAGCTAAATAAAATTATTTTATAATAAATTTCTGTCAAAATTAAATTTATTCCCAAAAAGAATTTTTACAAAGATTCTTCTTTGCACTTCGCCAAAATTCTTAAGAAACAAATGAAGCACCCAAAACCGAATATTCATATTAGCAGGGTTTCATTTCAGGATTGTTGTATGGATACGACAATGTTGTAATATTGCAACAGATTCTAAGTTGCAGAAAAGTGAAACTAGAGATATTTCCAAATAATTCTATGTATTATGTCTCTTTATTTTTGGTACGATTATTGCATAGTAAAAGATAAGGTTACAAAAAGATGAATTCAGATATAAAAAGAAAAACAATTAAAAATAAAATCTCTCTAAATGGAATAGGGCTACACTCTGGAAAGACTGTAAAAATGCAGCTTCATCCTGCAGATTCCGGGACAGGGATAAATTTTATACCTAATTCATCATCATCTAAAAAATTTAAAATCCCTGTTTCTTTAGACTATGTTGTGGATACTTCCAATGCAGTCACTCTTGGAGATGGGATTCATACAATCCAAACTGTAGAACACTTACTAGCAGCACTATATACCCGAGGAATCACAGATCTTTTGATTGAAATAGATTCCTTAGAAATACCCATTATGGATGGTTCTAGTCTTCCTTTCATGCAAGCAATCAGCCCTGAAAATATTATTGAGCATGAGGATGAAGTTGAGCCTATTCGTGTCATGAATCCCGTATGGGTGGTGGATGGGGATAAATATCTTGTAATCCTTCCCAATGATTCATTGAAAGTGACCTATCATATTGATTTTAAACATCCTCTACTCAAGGGGCAGAGCTATACAACCGAGATCGATAACTCCATTTTAGAAAAAGAAATTCTTCCTGCTAGAACATTTGGTTTTTTAAGGGATGTGAAAGCTCTCCAAGAAAGGGGACTTGCGTTAGGAGGTTCTCTTAACAATGCTATCGTACTTTCTGAGGATGGGTATTTGAATGAATCACTCCGCTTTGACAATGAGTGCATACGGCATAAAATTCTCGATCTCGTTGGAGATCTTTCCATCGTGGGGCGCCCTATCATAGGTCATATTCTAGCTTCCAAAGCAGGGCATGCATTAGATATTTCCATGGGTAAATTGCTCCTCAGTAAGTTTACTGGAAATGAGATTAGTAAATTCAAAAGTAAGCGATACAATTATTTGCAACGAAAGAATTTTCAACTTGGAAGTGTTGCAGGCTAAGCTATTTTCTTACTTTAAAACTTTCATCAAATCCTCTGTGATAGTTTCACAAAAGGTCTGTTTTAATTTAGTATCCTTTCCTAACGATTGGATGGATGTTATATTTTCTGATTTTCCTCCACAGGGATGGATCATAGAAAAAGTATTGAGTGAATTGTCTATATTCACTGCAGCACCAAAACTTGTGAAAAATGATTTAAAATATATTCCAAAAGAAACAATTTTTTTTTCTGGATTTTCTGAAAGATAGAGTCCAGGGCTTTTTGGATTGTCAATCACGGAAATTCCCCAAATTGAATCTATTGACTCGGCAATACTATTTCTAAATATATGAATAAATTCAGTTACTGAAATATTTCTTTTCTTTAAATCAATATGTGGATAGATAACCAATTGCCCAGGTTCATGTGCAGTAAAGTCGCCTCCCCGTTTTAAATAAAAAACCTTTACACCTTTCTGGTTGAGTTCTTCCTCGGTCATAAGTAAATTTTTTTCATGAAAACTAGAACCTGCTGTGATTGTTGGAGGATGTTCCAAAAAAAGAAGGCTTTCCTTTCGCATCTTTCTTGATTTTTCTTGGAATTTAATATATTTAGAATATGGGACACTTTTGGAGAAATGAAGATATTTCATTCTTGGAGGATATCAAGTGGAAAAATTAATGCAAGTGATTTCCTATATTCTTTCCGAATCCTCTCAGGGAAGATCCAGATTGGATTTATCCAAATTGCTCTATTATGGGGATGCAGTGTTCTTTCAGCACCATGCAGAAATCATAACAGGAGAGCGTTATATTCATATAGAAGACTCTCCCCAGCCCTTTCAGTTTTATAGTGCAATCTCTGATTTGGTAAAAAAAGATAAGATCGAAGTAAAAATTTCGGTAGAAGCAGAAAAAGTGGGAGGGTTTCGCCTACACTCCAAAAAACCAATGGAGTTTACTATTACCAAAGAAGAAAAACGAATTTTAAATAAAGTCATCAATGCTTTTCCTGGATCTGTTGTGGATGAAAACAAACAATATCCAAATCTTTATGAGAATTATGTAATTACACCTATGTTTTCAGAAATATTGATAACCAAACAAACGGTGAATACGAAAATTCATATACTGAGAAAAAAAAGTGTTTTGACCTTGTCAGGAAAAATATTTAGAGTCTTATTTGAAGAGTAAAATTTATCAAAAAACTATATGATGATAACTGTTTGCAAAAGTAAAATACATAGAGCTACAGTAACGGAGGCAAATCTTCACTACGAAGGAAGCCTTACTGTGGATATGGATTTAATGGATGCAGCAAAAATGCTACCCTACCAACAAGTTAGTGTAGTAAATGTTAACAATGGTTCTCGTTTAGAAACCTACCTCATCGAGGGTAAACGGGGTTCTGGGGTTATTTGTTTGAATGGTGCTGCAGCAAGATTGGGGCATGCAGGTGATATCATCATCATTATAGCCTATGGAATTTTGCAGGAAGGAGAGCTTCCCGGTGGGTACCATCCCATTGTAGTCCATGTAGATTCAGAAAATAAAATTAAAAGTATTTGATTCCTGAAAAGCATGTGGAAATGTGAGCAATAAGCCCTAAACTTTCTGAGTGGGTCTTACGATAATTTTACTATTAATACAGAATGGACGAGAATCAATGAAACTATTTCCTAAACTTTTATCCTCCTTGCTAGTTTTTATGCTGGCAGCTCAAGTAATAGCTGAAGGGGAAACTACAACTGCTGCAAATAATCTTCTCGACGAAACTCCAGATCAAGGGGTTCAAAGGAGAAAACTTAGAAGAAAAGACTTAAATGAATCTGTAAAGGATTACCAACCGGTATCTATTCCCGATCCCGAGCTAGATGTTAATAATTTCTCTTATGTTAGAAACTTTGGTGCAAGTGGAAGAGGAGAATTTCTAAATGTTTCATTTGATTTAATCAACAAGACCACCAGAGCAAAAGAATACATTGTTTATGTTTTAGCAGCTTATGAGAATGAGGTTCCTGTTGGGTATCCATCTAATTGGAGAAAAAAAGACCCCCAAAGAAATATATTTTTAGTTCCTTTCCAAAAGCTTTCTCCAGAACCTCTCGATGAGAAAGTTGTACTTGGAGACAAAGCAACTGCTGAAAGAGAAGGTTTAAGATACAAATCAGTATTTAACCAAGCTCCTTTAAGAGAATTTGAAAATGAACCTACCCTTGAAGGCTATGATCATTACCTCATTAAAAATCCTGATAAAGCTTTAAAAGTAAAAGTATATGGTTATGAAGCACCACTTAAATCTGAGCAAATTCTTTCTAACCTAGAAGTTAAAAAAGAAGAAACGGATCGTGATGTCCAATATGCTACAGAAAACCACACCTATACAGTCCAAAACAATAAATACTTTACTACAGTAACTACTCATCACTTTTCAAAGTTCCGAGAAAATTATTTATTCTTCAACCGAGCTTTGATTTTAGTATTTGATCCAGCTCGTCCAGCTTCTAGAAAATTAGTTTATAGATCTCTCCAAAAAATTGATGTTATTAAACACAAGTAAACTTATTTAATGAATAAAATGAAAGCCCGCTTATTTGAGTGGGCTTTTTTATGTACACTTGCCTAATTAGAAAATAAAATTTTACCTTCCTCAAATCGTTTTGTTATCTCAGTTTTTTCTAAATCTGTGAGTGTAATGCCTTCCTGGATGTCTTGACGTGCTTCTTCTATCATGACCAGATCTTCGCCTAGATTTGCTATTTTAAAATCAGGGAGTCCACTCTGTCGAATTCCCAATAATTCCCCAGGACCTCTAAGTTTTAAATCTACTTCAGAAAGATAAAACCCATCCCCAGAAGAGACCATAGCTTCCAGTCGTACTTTGGCATCTTCTGAATATTTGGGAGAAGTCATGAGTATACAAAAACTATCGAGGTCGCTTCTTCCCACTCTACCTCGCAATTGGTGTAGCTGAGAAATCCCAAATCTATCTGAGTTTTCAACAACTAAAATTGTGGCATTAGGGACATCGATTCCCACTTCAACAACTGTAGTAGTGACCAGTATTTGGATTTCATTTTTCTTAAACCCATCCATCACCTGATCTTTCTCGATGCTCTTCATTTTACCATGGAGGAGACCCACTGAAAATTCACTAAATGTATCTCTCTTAAGTTTTTCATAAGATGAAATACAAGATTCTAAATCAATTTTTTCTGATTCCTCTATCAAGGGGTACACCACAAATGCTTGTCTTCCCTGTGAAATGTACTTCTTGATTGAGCTATAAACATTTTGTCTTTTATCTTCTGTTATCCATTTTGTTAGAATTGGTTTTCTTCCTGCTGGCTTATTTTTAATTAAGATCATTTTTAAATCTCCATAGAGTGTAAGACACAATGTTCTGGGGATTGGAGTTGCAGTCATGGCAAGGATATCGGGATTCTTCCCTTTGGAGCGTAGAGATTCCCTTTGTTCTACACCAAATTTGTGTTGCTCATCTATTATTACGAGGCCTAGGTCTTTAAAGCATATATCATCTTGGAAAAGTGTATGTGTTCCTATTGCTAAAAGTGTATCTCCAGATTTTAAACGATCGAGTTTTTCTTTTTTTATCTTTTCTTTATCTTTTCCAAGGAATAACTCAATTCTTAAAAATGGAGAGTTTTGAAGTAACCCTAAAATAGTTTGGTAGTGTTGGCGGGCTAAAATTTCCGTTGGTGCAACCAGACATACTTGGATATTGTTATCTATGTAATGCAATGCAAAGAGTAGTGCAGTGATAGTTTTTCCAGAACCAACATCGCCCTGAAGTAAAAAAGCAGCTGGAATATCCCTTTTGGTTTGTTCTTTTAGTTGGGTTAAACCATTTATTTGGTCCTCGGTAAGTTTAAATGGGAGTGCGTTTAAAATTTTTTTAGCAGTTATTGATTCTGGCAATGGCCAAAGTATTCTTTTAACTTTTTCTCGTTTTAATTTTTTATACTCCATTAATAAAGAAAAATAATATAATTCTTCATAGGCAAATCTTTTCTTTGCTTTTGACAGTGAGTCCATGGATGTAGGAAAATGAATTTCTTCAAATGCCTCTTTCCTTCCCATTAAATTTCTTTTTAGTAAAACTTTTTCTGGAAGAACTTCTGGAATTTCTAAATTCCCATTGCTACTTTCATCTAGTATAACACGTAGTAAATTTCTAAAACCCTTAGAATCCAAACCATCTTCTTTTAGTGTTTCGGTAGATGGGTATAAAGGAATTATTCTACCTGCATGTGTTAAATCTTCCTCTTCAGAATCTAAAATTTCAAATTCAGGATGAATGATTTGCATTCCTCGAAAATATTCTAATTTACCAGTAATTACTAAGAGAGAATTAGATTTAATTATTTTTTTAAAAAATTGAATTCCTTTAAAGAAAACTAAGGATATCTGTTCTCCTCTTTTAGTTTTAACACTAACTACCAATCTACTTTTTTTGCCATGAGCTAAAAATGAATCAACTACCGTGGCAAGGAGTGTGACTGTGTCACCTTCTTTTAGAAAAATTTCATTTGAAAAATTTCTATCTAAATATTTTCTAGGGATGTAATACAAAAGATTAGAAATTGTATTTATTTGAATAGTTGATAAGGATGCTGACTTTTTTGGGCCAATTCCTTTTAATAAATTCACTGGAGAATCAAGAGAAAGTATCATATCCTATATATCTAAAGAATCACGCACTACTTCTTTTGAATCTTTAGATATTCCCATATAACAATATCTACAGCCATATATATGTACAGGTTTTTTAACTCCTGGGGGTACATTATCATCTATACTTGCATATAAAAATTCTTTTTGCTTTAAGGCAGAGCCACAAGCTGGGCAGATTCTAGGACGTGGTACGCCTTCCTCCCATTTTCTACCGAATACTTTTTTGGGATCAGCACCTTTAAAAGCATCTTCTTTTTTTTCCCGCTCTTTGCGTTTGGCATCTAATTCATTTTCAGAGGATTTAAAGAGGAAATTTAGAATAATTCCTACCCCTAAAGCAGTTATAATAACTGTTATTAATGGTATCATATTATTTTTTTAAGTAAGAATTAATTTTATCAACTATAGGCTGAGGAATTTTAGATCCACTATCTTCCATTCTCTCAATGTACTTTTTAAATGAGTATGAGTGTGAATTAGTATTGATGAGGCCTATAAAACAATCAGCTATTGATTTTTCAATGACCTTACATAATTCTTCATCACTTTGGAGCCTGTTCTCATAACTATGAAGGAGTTTTCTATTTACGCCTCGGCAGACAGATCTATAAAAACCAAATTTAACGAGAGCCATAGAATCAAAATCTCGAATTTTAATATCATAGTCTAATTGATTAAGATTTATGCAATCTACAACTTGTATTGGGTATGAGTGAGAGGTATACTCATAAACCAAGGAATTAATCAATAAATTCTTATAAATATTTAATCTTGAACAGTTCTCAGGATCGCAATCTCCAATCCTACCAGTATCACAGTTCATATATATTACAACATCTGTATCTGAATGTTCTAAAGCCTGCCCAAAGTTGACAGATCCCATCATATCAAAGGCAACTTCATCACCCGAAGATCGAATAATTTCAACAAATCTTTTAAAATCATCAATTCTTCGTCTGGATATGGGTGTTTCTCTGGATCTAAAAAATTTTTTTAATCCATTGAATTCTTTGATAATTGGATGATTTTTAAATCGAATGATTCCCATCTATTTCCTCAAAAAATCTTCAGCTTTGACATCTGAATTAGGATTTTCATACAAACAGTTTATTTCGTTTGTAGTATCAACCTTTATTAAACAAGCAAATTCTGTTCCACGCAATCTCATTAAGTTGATTTGTTTAACTATTTTCCCATCAATAAAAATTTCTGCAAAAAATCCACCCTCCTGAAATCCATACACAGAATCAACAGATCCAAAATTAGAAGGATTCAAAAATACAGTATTTTTCTTTTTTAAAATACCCTGGTCTTCATGAACATGCCCTGAAACAACCAAAGAAGGGGAGTTGTCATCAAGATACCTTCTAATGCCTTGGGATCCTATATTACCATATCTAGGGATCTTATCTAAATATCCATACGCTGGATTATGTATTACTGCGATATCAGGCATTTCATCCCTAAAAAAATCTTCTGGTTCGCTAAATGTGGAACCATTTTTTGTATACTCATGAAATTTTACAGATAATTTTTCCGGAATTCCTGATGTTACAATGGGAGCCCCACCATAGCCTGAAAACTTTAGATCATCAATTTTAAAAGATTTTCTATGAATGTCATATTCATAAAGTTCTGTATATTGAAGATCAATATCATAATTGCCAGGAAGAAAAATACACCTAGACTTCGCATACTTTTTTACAAGTTTAAAAATTAAGTCGTACTTTTCTTTCATTGTTTTTGCGGCAATGCTAAATAAGTATCTATACTGACCACATATAAACTGCACTTCCTCAGAATATTTTTTTGGAAATCGTATTACGTGAGTTGCAAAGTCATAAGGAGTTCTATCATCTCCACCTTCTTTTGCAAGTTTATCTAGCTCTTCCTGGGATGTGCAAAAATCTATAATTCTCTCAAAACTATAAAAAGCCTTATAAATTATATCACCTGACAATAAATATAGATCAGCCTCAGTACTCTGAAGTACACTTTTTAAACCACTCAATCCATCATGTATGTCTGTAAGATATATTATTTTCATTTTTTCTTTTTAGGTTGTAATTGGGTTTTATCAATATTGTTAGGAGAAACATCATATAAAGAAATAATATTAGACCCAAAGATATCGACCAAAGGTCTTAAAACCACGCTAGATCTTAAATAAAGAATTACTTTATTCGATTCCAAATCTACACGGTGAACTTTTACATTATTATTTAAGATTCCAGCTTTTTGAAAATAAAAGTTTAAGTTAAGTCTCACTTCATTTTGAAGCCTAGTCAAGCTGAGAATATGGGGATATAAACTTACTAACACTTTTAATAAATAATTTTTATGATATGGAAAAATTCTGGATACAATCTTAACTAGATCTATTTTTTTTCGAGCTTTGTTCCAAATTTTATAATTTGTAACTCTAAATCTTACATTGTTGGATTTAACCCATACAGGGGCTAACTCCACATGGAAAAGCACTTCATGAACTTTAAAAAACTGTGCTAAGGAATAATCACCTACGTGGTACTCTCCTTTAACTATAAGTTTTCCTTCTCTTGCAAATACATCTAAGTCTAAGAGATTTTCTGACCCTTCTAAAACTTCAATATGGATCAATTCGTTAAGATACCTCATATCTACATCAATCCGAAAATTCTCTTTCGTCTCTTCTACTGCATTGATGAGCACATGAAAAGGATTGAGAACCTTCATAAGATCAAAAATATTTTTGTGAAAATCAGGGAATGCCATTGGAATGATTACTTAGAAAAGGATTCTTCTTCAAGAGAAAAAGTCTATCATTTATTATTGCAAAATTTTTCCAGTAGAGTAACATGCCTATGGGTTTTGGAGTTTAGAATATGAAAATTGGATTGATTGGTTCTGGTAGTTTTGGTACTGCATTGGGAAGTCTACTTGCAGATAAAGGATATGATGTACTTCTATGGACTAGAAATTCAGACCAGGCCGAGAGTATAAACAAGCATCATAAGAACAATAAACATCTCTCCACTCTCGTTTTGCCAGATAAGATGGTTGCATCCACTAAAATAGAGGAAGTAGTAGCTAATAAAGATTTACTTCTCTTTGCTCCGCCTTCTCATGTAATTTCTGAAATTCTCAATTCAATAAAAGATTTAATCCCTGAAAATATTCCTATAGTATCTGCAACTAAAGGGATCGAAAATGAGAGCCTCCGATTGGTATCAGATATTTTTGAAGAGATTCTTTCTGAAAAATACCATCCCCATCTAAGCTTTCTTTCAGGACCTAGCTTTGCAAAAGAAATTATTCAAAAGGTCCCAACAGCAGTTACAATAGCATCTAAAAACCAATTCACTGCAAAGAAAGTTCAGGATATTTTTAGTTTTTCGTATTTTAGAACCTATTGGACTTCCGATGTGACGGGCACAGAAATAGGTGGAGCAATGAAAAATGTTGTGGCAATTGCATCAGGTGTGTGCGATGGAATGGGTTTTGGGCAAAATGCTAGGGCTGCCCTCATCACTAGGGGACTCAATGAAATCACTCGCTTGGGTATAAAAATGGGTGCTGATCCAATGACTTTCCTTGGTTTAGCAGGATTGGGAGACTTGGTTTTAACATGTTGTGGTGATCTTTCCCGAAATAGAACAGTAGGAATTAAATTGGGGCAGGGAAAAAAATTAAAAGATATACTGGAAGAGATGAATGAGGTGGCTGAAGGTGTAAAAACTTCAAAGAGTGCGTACCAGCTCTCGAAAAGACTTAGTGTTGAGATGCCTATTACCGAAGAAGTATATAAGATGCTTTATGAAGACAAAGAGCCCGGAGAAGTAGTTCGATATCTTATGGGTCGTGATCTAAAGAGGGAAGGATTACATCACTGATGATTTATATTGTCACAGCACTGGCTGGAGAGGCAATCCCTCTCATAAATGCTTTTAAATTAAAGAAAGATCTATCATTTACTAAATTTGATTTATTTAAAAATGATGAGATACGATTGATCGTGAGCGGAATAGGGAAAATAAGATCCTCAATTGCTACCACTTACTTACTTGTGAAAAATTCTCCAAGTCCAGATGATAGGATTTTAAATGTTGGAATTTGTGGTTGTGGGCTTTCTCAATACAAAACTGGAGAATTTTTTCTAATCAATAAAATTGATGATTTCTCCTCAAAAAAAAGTTTTTATCCGGAAACTATTTTTAAACATTCCATCCCAGAAGAAAGAATTTTAACATTTGATTACCCAGTAAATAAAAAAGATTATCGTGAACCACCTCCTTGCTTGGTGGATATGGAATCATCTGGGTTTTATGAAGCTGCAAGTTTACACTTTCACTCGCATAAAATACATCTTTTGAAAGTTATATCAGATCATTTGAAAGGGGAAAAACTGACAGGCTCTTTTGTACAGGGGCTTATGGAAAAATTGATACCATCTTTAAAGTCTCTGTTAGATGATTCCACAAAAGTAATAGAAAAAGATACAAATGTATTAAATTCAGATGATTACCAAGTATTTGAAACCGTGAGTAGCGACCTTAAGCTCAGCACCACGCAAAGGTTCCAAGTGTTAGATCTTATCAAAGGATATAAGATTCGTAGCGGTGGTGATCTAGATTTTTTAAGAAAATTTGTAAAACAAAAGAAAAATTCTAAAGTAGAAAGTAAAAAAGTTTTCGATGAGATTGTAGATAAACTTGAAGATGTAATGCAAGAAGACGAATAAATAGTTTATTGTAATTGCTAAAATAATTTTTTATCTAATAAATCTATTTTAATTTTCTTGGCAATCGATGAAGGAAACTTTTCTTCTAATTCCTCTATACTTGATGTTTGAGTTGTAATATTTAGATTAGTATATTCATCTAGTTTACATATAATATAAGAAATTACTATATCATGATTTGTGATTGAATGTTTTTTTTCTAAGTAAATAGGTCTAGTTTGGATTGATTCTAGATGCTTACATAACTCATAATTTTTTTCCTTATAGTTAACGCCTAAGTTTTCTCCTATTATTAAAAATGGAGGAGATGCTATACTTTTGAAAAATCTTCTATTTTTATCAGTGTATAATTGTATTTCATTGTTGGAATTCATAAATAAAAAAAATCGCATTTCCAATTGTAGCCTTTTTTTTTCCTTCATTGAAATAGGAATTTTTTCCTGTAGGTTAGTGGAAAATGCTTTGCATGCACTATTCAAGGGGCATATTTTACAATTAGGAATTGGTGTGCAGATAAGAGCTCCAATTTCCATAATTGCCTGGTTATGATCCCCTGGTGAATTTAAGTTTAAAAAAGAATCTGCTAAAATTTGTAATTTGTTATGAGATTTTGGTAGTCCAATATTTTCATTAAATAAGAAAAACCTACTCAATACTCTTTTTACGTTTCCATCTAAAACAGCATGTGGTAGGTCAAAAGCAATAGATAGAATTGCTCTTGCTGTGTAGGGTCCAATTCCAGGTACTTTTAGTAGTTCATCTAAATTTTTCGGAAAGGTGGAAGAATGGTTTAGCTCTAGGTAGATAGCACCTTTTCTAAGATTTTTCGCTCTGGTATAGTAACCCAAGCCTTTCCATAAGGAAACAACTTTATCTTCATCTGCTTTTGCCAAGGAATTAAGATCTGGTAATTCTTTAGTAAATTGGTAGTATGATCCAAGCATCGCATTGACTCTAGTTTGCTGAAGCATAACTTCGCTTACCCAAATATTGTATGGATTTTTATCTAATCTAAATGGTAGATTTCTTTTATTTTTCAAATACCATTTTAGTATATTATCTTGGGGACTAAGTGTCATACTTTATAAAGTTTTCAATATTTCGTTTCCATTGTTTATAAGTAATCCTTGAAATTGCACTCTCTTTTTTTAAGAGATCAAATTCATTTTCTGAAAGGTTCAATATATAATTTTCATCTTTTCTAAATAGGTCTAATGGCTCAAAATCTTTAATTTTAGAATATTTATTATTTTTTTCTGCTTTTATATTCCAAGGACAAACCTCTTGGCATATATCACAACCATAAACCCATCCTTTTAAATTGGATGATATGTGTTCAGGTATGTGATCCTCTTTTTCTTCTATGGTAGCATGAGAAATACAAAGGTTAGCATTGATTTTATAGGGTTCAAATAGAGCATTTGTAGGACAGGCATCTATACATTTTGTACATTTTCCACATCGATCTATTCCAATATTCGTGGGAGTTAAATTGAAATCAGTTAAAATTACCGATAAAAAAAAGTAAGATCCTTTATCAGTTGAAATCAAGTTAGTATTTTTTCCAATCCAGCCTAACCCTGCATTAGCAGATAATACTTTTTCGCTTATGGGTAGCGTATCAACACTTTGTCTAAAATTATTTTGTGGGTATAAATCTTTTAAATAGGATATTACTTTTTTTCCCATTAATCGTAAAACTTTATGATAATCTTTACCTGATGCATATCTTGAAATTTTAAACTTAAATTTCCCAAGTGTGGATTTATAGTTAATAGAATTATAAAGAACTCCCAAGCAGATTGCAGATACTGGCATGAAACCAAGACTTGAAAAATCTAATCTAATACTTTGGTGAACAGGAAACCATTTCATTGAGCCATAATAACCTTTATCCACAAAATCTATAAAATTATTTTTATCTTTAGGTGGAATTACAGCATTTGTAATTCCAAACAAATCAAAACCAATTTCTTTAATTTTAATTTCGAGTGTTTTTGTATCCAAAAGTTTTATTGAAAGGATTGAAGAGCTGGTTCTTTTTCTTGGAAAATATCTATTTTTTTTTCAACTGTAAAATGTTGGAAGAGGAGGATCTTTTTTTTATCAACAATTACCTTAAGTTTACTGGAGCTTTGGTTGAGCCTGTTGTTAACATTAAAAATAAGTGCAAAACCAGAAGAATCAATATGTTTAGAGTTTCTAAAATCTAATATTATTTTTGTTACTCCAGAATCTATACATGAATTTATAATTTCTTTAAATTCAGTAACTGTATATAGCCCTAATTCCCCTTCTATTTCAAAATAGTGGATCCCATTGATAATTTCTTTATTGACTTTCATATATTCACAACCACTCAGATTTACTTATGATATGTTTTCCTTGCAATTCTTAAGGTATTTTCTAGATCGGAAAGCTTTTTTTTAAATGATTTACTTTTTATTATCGATTCATAAGAATTATAGTTTTTAAAATTTCGTTTATTTTGTTCATTTAAATATGAGATTATCTCTTTGCCTTTATTAAAAAATCTATCCTTATTATTTAGTAAATCTGTCAGGGAATATTGTAGCATGATTGTTTCTTCTAATAATCGAAATGCAGTTCTCTCATAATTTAGTTTCATAAATGGAGAAGGATTTTTTAATATGTTTTCAAACAACATTGCACCATAACTAAATGTAAAGACTGAGTGAAGTATTGCGTAAATATTTCTAAGTGATTGTCTCCATGGAGAATAAAAAACTAACTCATCATTATTATGTTTAACTAATTTATATTTTTTTAGAATTAAATTAAGATGATGATGTGAATTTTCATGAATAAGATCATCTACTGTATCAAAAAGATCTCTATCTATTATATTAATATAAGAAATTCCTAATTCAGTAAAATGGCTGTAACTAACAAGATCAGGAGATGATACAATTACTAGTGAATTTGTTAATGTTTTATAAAGCGTGTATCCATATTTCCAGTTTAATGATAGTTCAATTTCTGCTTTTTTCAATTGATCTATTTTATGTCTTGGAGTTGTTTTTTTTACTAATTTAGTGTTTAAACCAAGTACGGAAGGTTTACCTGTTGATTTGTAATAATTTTGGTAACTATTATCATTAATATAATAATCACTTAAATTTGATAAAGATTGGTCATTTTCTTTTTTAAGAAAAATTATTAAATTTAGTAAGGATTTTTTGCTGAGTTCAGTATTTTCAATATTATAGAATCGAAAATCTTCCTCTCTAAAATTTTGTTTTACGGTAAATAATAAATCTTTTTTAAAATTTTCTAATTTAGAAAAATCATTTGATTGAATGATTTTTAATCTATTTATTACATCGATAAAAAAGTCTCTTTCAAAATAATTTACAAGCCAATTTTCCATCCCAGCTAAGCTTTTCAGAGAACTATATTTTTGAAAAATAGTACCTTCATTTTTACTGAAATGAACTGGAGAGATTGATATAAAATCCTTTTTAAGATTTAAAAAAAAATCATTTTTTATGTTATTTAAGGAGTTAATAGTAAACATTAGAATTTACTTTTATAAATATTTGATATAAACTAATCTTAATAAAAAACTTATGGGATTAATTATTCCTGAATCTTTAAGTTTAACTATATTATCTTTATTTAAAAAAATAAATGTGGGGAATTCAGATATATTGTACATATAAGAAATATTTTCATTTAGTAATCCTAACGGGTAGGGGATGGACTCTTGTGATAGATAATTTCTTAGTGATTCTTTATTTTCTCCTTCTTCTAAAGAAATAAAATTAATATTTAATGCATTTGCAATTGAATAGTTAAATCCAATTATGTATGAATTAGCTTTGCAGATTGTACACCACGTTGCCCAAATATATATAACTGTAGGTATACTCTCTTTTTTAATTTTATCTTCGTTAATTAAAAAATCAATTTTTCCTATACCTTGAGTGGATACTATTTTCTTTGTTTTAAAAATTCCCAATGAAAAACTGAAAACTATAAAAAGTAATATGATAGATAGATTTTTAAAAAACTCGTTTTTAAATGCATATGTTAATTTCATTAAAACTGTAACCATTCATACTTTAACTCAATATGCATTAGTCCTAGGATCATGAGTATCCAAAGTAATCCCGAAAATAGAACACTAAAATCAGTAAGTATTGCTTTTGTAGGATTATGGCCCATATTTTTAATATAAGTAATGTAAAGGCTTCTGAAGATTGCATATACTACAATTGGAATGGTAATAAACATTTTATCAGTGCCTAGGTGCTGCTTCGTCTCAGGGCTAACTGTATACAGCACATAGCTCATAAGGGTCATAGTAGAAGAAATGCCCATCATTAAATCTAAATATACAACTGAATATTCTTGAAGAATTTTTCTATGAGAACCGGCTTCCCCCTCAAGCAAAATCAATTCTCCTCTACGCTTACTAAATCCCCAAAATAAAGATAGCATAAATGTACATAACAAAAGCCAAGAAGAAAATCTTACATTTACAATAATAGCTCCTGCAATCGCTCTTAGTACAAATCCAATGCTAATAGACATTACATCTAAAATTACTAAATGCTTGAGATATTTGCTATATGTAAGATTAAATAAAAAATAAAATATAACTATAAAAAAGAATTTTGGATTTAAATAGTAAGATAAAACAAATGTAATACATAAAATAAATACTGTTAAAAAGAGAACAAATGAAAGATCCACTGCACCAGATGCTAATGGTCTATTTTTCTTTTCTGGATGTAGCGCGTCTTCTTTTCTGTCGAGATAATCATTGAAAATATATTGACAGCTTGCTACTAGAGAAAAAAGAAAAAAACCAATAATCACATTCACTAAAAGATCAATATCATTAATCTTTTTAGCAAATATGATACCAGCAAATAATATACTATTCTTTATCCACTGATGAATCCTCATCAGAATGATATAGTTATAAAACATATATCAATCCTGGTACTTATTAGTTCGTTTTGTGGATCTAATTTTAAATTCTACTTGAGTGGCTTTTTCTAGTTTTTTTTCAAGATTGATAATTAATTTAGGATTATTTCCTATGGACTCAATTTCTAATGCTCTACCTACGACTATTTTTCCAGGATATATATCATCTGTTTTTAGAGTTTTTAATAGTTCTGTGAGATCTATGCTGTCTAGAATAAATGATTTTTCATATAAGATCTGGCCTTTATCATTATAAATTTTAAGATCTTTGAACTGAATCCTAGCTTTTGGTTGGTGAATTGGAGAAATATAGATTGCTTCTAAATTTCTGGGTTGTGGAAAAGTAAATTTTTTAGTATCCCAATTTTCCTCACCTTGCGTTGTCAATGAAATCTCATCCTCTGTAGGTGCGGATAATTTTTCTTCACTTGTTTGAATACCAATGTGGTCGGCTTTTAAAGGCCTATCATCCATATATTTTTTCAACAAAGATCCACCTGAAATCCCAAATAAAATTAATAAAACAATGGATTGAAAAATGACTCTTCTCTTAAAACTATCAATTGGATTTTCAAAATGAATTTTCATTTCACTTTCTAATTTATATAATGTTTCAGATAATGTACTTTCTAATTTTAAAATATTTTCTTCATCATTATCTTCAAGATTGATGCTATTTTTTAATGATATAAAGATATTTAATAAAGATGGGTCTTTGATTCGTTCACTGATTCGGGAGTCAGAATCTATTTCTAGGGTTTTCTCCTCTCCATGGTATTCCAATAGTAAATTATAAATATCTATAAATAATGCTTTAGATAGCAGTATAGCATCTTCATTTTTAGAATTGCTAGTGCAGATTTCAATGGTTTCTAGTCTAGAATAACATTTTTCTATAGATGATTCAAAGATTTTCTTTTTACTTCTAATAGATTTAATTGATTCATCTTCAATCGGTTTTTTAAAGTTAATTTTTAAATAGTCTTTCCAGATCATTATAGTTTTCTCCTGAGTTCTCTTATAAAAGTATCAGCCCAATAGTTTATCCAATGAGTTAGGCCTGTTCCTGAGTATCTTTTTGAAAGTTCTTTATATCTCAGTATTTCATCTTCACTGAGGCCAACTCTATGAGAATTTTCCTCAGTTTCAATTAATATTCTTTGGCGTTTAGACCTAATATCTAAAATTCTCACTTCAATATACTCCCATCCAAGCTGCTTAATTGCTTCATATCTTCTATAGCCAGCTATCAAATGATTATCCATATCAATTAGGATTGGATTCAGAAGTCCTACACTACGAATTGACTCCCTAAGCCCATCTAGATCTCCTGTGGACTTTCTAATTCTATTCGTGAGAATGATATCAGTAACTCTTACTTTCATATAAATCAAGGTCAATATTCAGCTAATATGGATCTCTGTCTCTCAAAATAACCTTAAAAACCATCCAATGTTTTTTTCAGAGGGAATAATTTATTTATCTATAAACCCCCACTTTATTTTTTTGGTGGTTTTATTTAGCTTTCATATTGGATTTTTAAAGAAAATTGCTATTTTTCAATTCGAGGGGGCTTTTTCTGGATAGAAATAAATTAAAAAGAATAAGATCTAAAATTCTAATTATTTACCTTGACAGTTTTAAATCATTAAACAGTATTCCCTTCTTATGAAGCATGTTGTAATTACCCTCACCTATATAATGCCAATGGAAGAGATTGATAAGTTTTTAATTGAGCATAGAGCATTTTTAGATCTTGGATATGAAAAAGGAATGCTATTAGCTTCGGGTCCCCAAAATCCCAGAGAGGGAGGTATTGTACTTGCAAAGGGAGAAACCATTGAAGAAATAAAAGAATTTTGTAAAAATGATCCATTTTATCAGAATAAATGTGCAGAATATAAATTTACAGAATATATACCAGTAAAGTACCAGAAAGACTTTAAGTCTTGGTTTCTACCTAACTCATAAAACAAATCAATTGACGTCAGTGTTTTTAAAAAAATTCTTGTAGAAAAGACAATCACGACAATCCCAATGAAACTTCTTTAAAGTCAATGATAGTACAATAGTTGTTGATTGTTACGTTTGAGATCTCTTCCTATAGGATTGTCTAATCATTTTTAGAGGTATATATGTCTCTCAAAGACTTTATTTTTACATCCGAATCCGTTTCTGAAGGTCATCCAGATAAAATTTGTGATCAAATCTCAGATGCAATCTTAGATTCTTATCTCCAACAGGATCCCAAATCTAGGGTAGCATGCGAAACCTTAGTGACCACAAATTTAGTAGTCATTGCTGGTGAAATTACAAGCTCAGGTAAAGTTGATACATCAGAAGTTGCCCGGGATGTCATAAGAAATATTGGATACAATGATATTAATATGTACTTCGATGCAGATTTTGCTGTAGTTTCCAGTCATGTCCACAGACAAAGCCCTGATATTGCTCAGGGTGTAAATGAGGGGGAAGGCCTTCACAAAGAACAGGGTGCAGGAGATCAGGGTTTGATGTTTGGTTTTGCAATTGATGATACCCCTGAACTGATGCCCGCACCCATATATTATTCTCATAAACTCTTAGAAAATTTATCTTCACTGCGCCATTCAAAGAAATTAACATTTTTACGACCCGATGCCAAATCCCAAGTTACTTTCGTCTACAAAGACAACAAACCAGTGAGTGTAGATACAGTTGTTCTTTCTACCCAGCATACCCCAGATGTTTCTCACAAGCAACTCGAGGAGTCAGTAATTGAAGAATGCATAAAAAAGGTTATCCCTCAAAATTTTTTAGGAAATACTAAATTCTTTATCAACCCAACTGGTAACTTCGTGATAGGCGGACCTCATGGAGACACTGGTCTTACTGGAAGAAAAATCATAGTAGATACATATGGTGGAATGGGTCGACACGGTGGAGGTGCTTTCTCCGGAAAGGATCCATCTAAAGTTGATAGATCTGCTGCATATATGGGAAGATACATTGCAAAAAATGTGGTAGCTAGTGGATTGGCGAAAAAGTGCGAAGTTCAGCTTGCTTATGCCATAGGTGTAGCTCAACCTGTATCTGTATTAGTAGATACCTTTGGAACTAATACTATCCCCGAAGATGAAATCGTTAAAAGAGTTATTCATACCTTTAAATTAACCCCAAGAGGAATTATTGAAAGCCTACATCTCTTGGACAAAGATCGGAAATATCTCGATACAGCTTCCTATGGTCATTTTGGAAGGACAGGAAAAACATTTACATGGGAAAAGACTGACAAAGTCGACGCTCTAAAAGGATAAATTATGGGATCAGTATCAGCACCAGGATCACCTCAACTCAAAGCAACTAGAGATGGATATGGAGATGCTCTAGTTGAGCTTGGAGAATCAAAGAAAAATGTAGTCGTATTGGATGCTGATCTATCTGGTTCTACCAAAACTAATGGATTTAGAAAAAAATTTCCAGAAAGGTTTATAAATGTTGGTGTTGCAGAGCAAAACTTGGTAGGTCACGCTGCAGGGTTAGCTCTCTCTGGATTGGTTCCTTTCGCTTCTTCTTTTGCAATGTTTTTATCTGGCAGAGCATGGGAGGTTGTTCGTAACAGTGTTGCGTACCCATCTCTCAATGTTAAGTTAGTCTCATCCCATGGAGGAATTACGGTGGGAGAAGATGGGGCATCTCACCAATGCATTGAAGATTTTGCTTTAATGAGAGTTATTCCTGGGATGACCGTAATCTGTCCTTCAGACTATTTTGAGACGAAACAAGTAATCCATGCAATTTATGAATACAAAGGACCCGTCTATGTTCGTGTAGGTAGGCCTGCAATCCCTATTCTAGAAAGATCTAATTATGAATTTAAAATTGGCAAAGCAGAATTACGCAGGGAAGGAAGAGACGCTACAATAATTTCCTGTGGAATTATGTCTATTGAGGCGGAAAAAGCTGTTAAAATCTTGGAAGCCAAAGGTATCTCAGTAACCTTTTTAAATATGGCTACTATCAAACCTCTAGACTCAGAAGCCATTCTAAGGGCAGCAAGACTAACAGGCTTGGTTGTCACATGTGAAGAACACAATACCATTGGAGGTTTGGGATCTGCAGTATCTGAATTGTTATCAGAAGAATTTCCTGTCCCTGTCCTAAAAGTGGGAATGAAAGACCAATTTGGAAAATCAGGTACCTGGCAGGAATTGATGGATTATTTTGAAATGAGGGATGTCAATATTGTAGCTGCAGTTGAGAGAGGGCTTGGATTAAAAAAATAGAAAAATATGTTCTTTAATAAAGGATTTCTTCCATAGATAGCACATATGGTTCCTCTTTAAATAGAGAAAAATAACTTTTTACTATTTTTTTTAATTTTAAAATTATATGATTGAATTATTATGGATTTTTTTTTTAGTAAGAATTTAAAAATATTATAAAAATATCTATAAGATTGTTAAGATTACTCTTGGAAAAGTTTATCTTTAACTAATTTA
>Ga0209550_10000153_pt1 | contig 57975 bp, 55 predicted proteins | sample LauGreSuBDMM15SN_2_FD_187567 | JGI IMG/M metagenome (GOLD analysis project Ga0209550, IMG submission 187567) | Freshwater lake microbial communities from Lake Michigan, USA - Su13.BD.MM15.SN (SPAdes) (version 5) | ecosystem: Environmental > Aquatic > Freshwater > Lake | place: Lake Michigan... | reverse complement strand
CGCGTATTTAATAATACGGCTAAATATGTTGATCAATGTGTTAAGCCCAATACAATTATATACACAAAAGACGGACCTATTGCTATAGAAGATTGTATTGCAGATGACACCGAAGTGGAGAACCGAGCCGGGGAATTCGAGTATATAAAAAAAGTCTTGGAACATCCGTATGATGGACCGATGTACGAAATAAAAACGGCATTAGATGGACAACCGTTAAATATTACTCCAGAACACCCGATTTATGTAGTCAAACGGTCGCAATTTCCAAATGATCTGTTACACCAAAATCCAGAGTGGGTGGATGCAAAAGACGTTGAAATCGGCGATTATATTGTTCACAGGGTTCCAAAAGTTGATTTCAATTATCCTGGATTGTCAACTGAGATGTGTTATATCTATGGTTTAATATTATCAGGAATGTGTATTGCACAAAAACTGGAAAACGAGAACGTTATATCGTCTCACCGTACAATACCAAATTGGATGTATATTGCTCATAGTCCAAATAAAATCGATGCATTGGCCGAGTTCTTTGGCGCAAATGCAATCAATTATGAGATTCGATTTATGGATTACTATAATCTGATTATGTGGGAAAGAAATACGGTATTGCCGTTTACAAAGAGCGATTTTATGACAAATGGTAAACTCCGGGTTGGTAAAAGATGGATTCATTTGAGTGAGCATAAAGTGGCTAAGATTTTAGAAGGACTCGGTAGTAGTGATGATATTCCACAGATATCGGTAGATTTGCAATATCTACGTTTGCGTTTGGGTATATTACCTAAGAATTGTATAGCTTACAAGGACAATAGTTGGTTGGTTCCGGTTGTTTCGATTACTGAAAAACATTATAATGGATTAGTGTATGACTTGCAAATGCATACTCAGCATAACTATATGTTGGCAGGAGGATTGGTACATAACGGCGGTGGAAAACGCAATGGTTCGTTTGCCATTTATTTGGAACCGTGGCATTCGGATATAGAACATTTCTTGCAAATGCGAAAAAACCACGGGGACGAAGAATTGAAAGCCCGGGACTTGTTTTATGCTCTGTGGATACCGGATTTATTTATGGAGAGGGTTAAATCGGATGGTATGTGGACATTAATGTGCCCGGATGAATGTCCCGGTCTATCAGATCTCTATGGCCCAGCTTTCAAAGAGTTATATGAGAAATATGAGGCATCTGGTAAGGGGCGCCGGGCAATCAAAGCCCGCGAATTGTGGTTTCAAGTATTGGATGCTCAGATGGAGACCGGGACGCCCTATTTGTTATATAAAGATGCGTGCAATATGAAGTCCAATCAGAAAAATGTGGGGACTATTAAGTCGTCAAACTTATGCACAGAAATACTCGAATACTCTGACGATAAAGAGACTGCCGTTTGTAATTTGGCGAGTATTGCTCTCCCGGCATTCGTGGATACTACACAAAATCCCCCAGTTTTCAACTACGAAATACTCCACTCCGTTGCCCAGACTGTGACATATAACTTGAATCGTATAATCGATGTCAATTACTATCCCACTGAAAAAACCCGACTAAGTAATATGAGACATAGACCTATTGGTATTGGTGTACAAGGATTGGCCGACGTGTTTATGATGATGGGTTATCCATTTATTAGCGATGAAGCCAAACGCATCAACCGCCTAGTATTTGAGACCATTTATCACGCGGCTTTAGTGGAATCGTGTAATATAGCTAGAGTGGAAGGCCCTTATTCTACTTTTGAGGGATCTCCTGCGAGTTTAGGCGAATTGCAATATGATATGTGGAAAGTGGTTCCTACAGAGGGTCGATATGACTGGACCAGTTTAAAGGCTGATATACGTGCGCACGGTCTACGCAATTCACTGCTTTTGGCACCGATGCCTACTGCGTCTACTTCGCAAATCCTGGGATATAATGAATGCATTGAACCAATCACGAGCAATATTTATAGCAGACGGACGATTGCAGGCGAGTTTATTATGGCCAACCGATATCTTATGAATGATTTGATAAAGTTGGACTTGTGGAATGAAAAGGTCAAAAACAATATTATCGCCAATAATGGATCCATCCAACATATTGATATTATTCCGCAAGAAATCCGCGATAAATACAAGACTGTATGGGAATTGCCAATGCGACATTTGATAGATATGGCGGCGGACCGGGGAGCGTTTATTTGCCAAAGTCAGAGTCTCAATCTATGGCTAGAAGACCCCAATTATTCTTCGTTGACATCGATGCATTTTTATTCGTGGTCAAAAGGATTAAAAACGGGCATTTATTATTTGAGACGCAGGGGGCGACATCAAGCACAACAATTTACGATTGAACCGGAAAAAGGTAAAGTAGTAGAAGAACATGATGAAATCTGTGAAATGTGTTCAGCGTAAAAGTCTTCCGTGTAAAAGTCTTTAGCGTAAAAGTCTTTAGCGTAAAAGTCTTTAGGCAATCGATATTTTATTTTTATATACAATATTATATATAGAAAATGGAGAACGGACGAACTATGTTATTGCATTCCGCGGTTATAGGTGTTGTGTTATATCTTGTAATGATTTTTATACTAAAACAGAAACAAGAGGTTGCAGAAAATCGCAGTATTATATTGGCTGCGTTGATATTGATATATATGATTGTATTTGGCCACGGACCGCCGACATCAATAAACAAAAACTTATTTTGAACATATTATTATAATGATATTTGAGTAACACGGTGTGCTATCAAAAAAAATGCATAAAATAACATATCAGTTATACATTATTTTATACAAAATGTTTTTTTATTTTTGGGTTGTTGTAGAATCATAATAATATTTTAAATACTTTTAGACGAATGAGTCCTGTGGTCTTATGGTAATAAAACATCGTGCGCCATTTTCATATAACACTTCAAACAGGCAGCCGTATCCACCATTGAATCGTGTAAGTTCTCGGGAATAGTACCAAATAATTTCTGGTATAGTTCGGATAATTTAGGAAACTTTTTGTATCTATATGGTTTACCGCGTTTATCAATTGCATCTATCACTATATTGCACAAATCTACACTGTTAGCCATAGTGCAATATCGCTCCATTTGGTTAGCTTGTTCGTATCCTGTATTTAGCAAATCACATAAATGACGCGTTTTGCGCCCCGGGTTGCGCGCCAATTCGATACAAACCATTTTGCTATCGAACTCAATATTGTGCGCAATTATTTTACTGCATCGGATATATGCATAGTATAGGGCATTTAATGCTTCGACTACTACAATGCCACGACTACATTTTGCTCGGGTTATGCCGGTAAGTTTTTCGATTTCTGGGAGTATTCGGACCTTAGATGGAACATTGATATAGGTATTGTATGTCTGTTCGACGGTTAGAGTTTTCACGTTGAATACTATAAAACTGAGTTGCAATATATATGGACATAAATCAAGCGAAGGTTCTCTTTTAGGAATAAGCCCGGTTGTTTCAACGTCGAAAATGAGAATGAGGTTAGACATTTTTGTAAGGTTAAAGATACAGTTATAGGTATAGTTGACTAGATATAATAATCGATAAGATAAATTACATATATCCAATAATATAAAAAAATAATCAATTTTCTAAAACATATAAACACATACTAACTATCATAACTAGCATAAATGGCAAACTTTTTTAGAGAACCTGAGTACACACTTACATTTGTTTCTTCTTATTTGCACGATAAAGATCAGTCGCAACATAATGATGAATGGAATGTAGATCGTTTAGCAGAATTAGTATCTATAGGGGTTCCGCTTTATATTTTTGTATCTCCAGAAAATGCAGACGAAATCGCATTTTTACAAGGCGCAACCAATATTAATATAGAAATTATTGAAAAATCCGAATTGTGGGTATTTAAACAACTTAAACAAAAATCGTATAGTCTACCAAAATACCGCAATTTGGAAAAAGATACAGAAGATCATTTATCCATTTCACTTTCTAAAATTGAATTGGTAGAACGTGTTGTACAACATAATCCATGGAATACTAAACATTTTGCTTATATAGATTTTAATATAACTTATTTGTTTTCAGAGAAACATAAAACATATGGGTATATACATCAATTTGCAAAACGTATTTTTTCGGAAAAAATGCTTATTTTTCCGGTATGTTCAACGCCTGTTCATATTGAAAATATGGATGAATTAGCAAATGCAATTAATTGGCGATTTTGTGGAGGATTTTTTGCAGGTGATGTGGATTCACTGAAACAATTATGGAAAGATTATCAAGGTTATTTAGTAGAATATTTGGATGAATACAAGAAACTTGTATGGGACGTTAATTTATGGGCTTGGATAGAAACTGTCAAGCGATTGGAACCTAAATTATATTCGGCGAATCATAATGACAGTATTATAACAGCCATTTCGGCGGATTTTATTACGAAAAATATGCTGTCGGTTTCGACCAGAGTCAAACATAATTTCCCGGTTATAGCGCAATTTCGTCCAACTTCGTCATCGTATTTAAAAACCTCTGATGGTCGCAGATGGCTAAATACGCGGTATGTAAATTATTGGTTATACAATAATGGGTGCTATGGCTATCCTACGAATATACATATTATTGAAAACAAAAATATGCTGTGCGAATTAGATGCAGACTTTAGTCCAATAGCAGACACGTTTAAACTAATAACTGAACAAATAGATATACCACAATATGCAGGTAATGTATTTTCTAGAGGGTTCGAAGATGTTCGGTTATATCAGTCGGAAACCACCGACACCGAAGTAAAGTTTATCGCAACAAATGTAGATTATTCGCCCAATGGTAAGAATAATATGGTTATAGGCGATTATTCGGTGTATGATCATACTATTTCAAATGTCAAAGTCGTATTACCACCGGTTGAAAGTTGGTGTGAGAAAAATTGGATACCTATTTCTAGAGGGATAGGCCTTGGTCAAGTAGAAGATTTGTTTATTTATAAATGGTTTCCATTGGAAGTAGGTCGCATAAATTCGACTACGGGAAGTTTAGAAATAGTTATGAGTCATATGGTTTCTGCTCCTTATTTTAATAAAGTGCGTGGATCTACTACTTTTATAGAACGTGAAGATGGTATGTTGGGTGTAGTACATTTTAGTGAAGATCATAATCCCCGCCATTATTATCATATGTTAGTACTACTGGAAAAAGAAAGCTTGAAGCCATTGAAATATTCGAATTGTTTTTGTTTTAAAAGTTTAGGAGTAGAATTTTGTATTGGATTTACGGATGAATTGGCAGATGAGTATGTTTTTTGGACTTCGCAAATGGATAGAGAGCCGATGACTGTATTTATAAATAAGTCAGAAATACCATTGTGCTTTGATTTTGATGACCATCAGTAAATATTTGCGACCCTATTAGTAGCTCACTTATAATGTAGCTCATTTTTCTTATTATCAATTAGTCTACAAAGTTCTTTGCAAAAATCGTATTGTTATTTTGTTTATATATTATATAAGCAAAATATTAGCGTACCTATGTTTCCTAGTAAACCTACAGCATCTTCAAAAATACCAAATGATGTAACTGGTGGACGTTTATATACATTGAAAATATTTGAACTCAATGGTAAATTATATATCAAAGATAATGTTATTGTAAAAGATAATAAAGATACAGAGGTTCAGTCTTATGCAGGTTCTCTTGCATATGAAGTATTTGCAGATGGTCAATCGGTTCCATCTTCTATAGCGGATTATGTCCAAGAACAAAATATGTTTGTGGATAAACCTACTGAAACAAGCACACCAAAAACTGAAAATAATAAAGATACGACACCTCCAGTAGATTTATTACACTCTAACGTCGAATCTAATATATCTACTCAAATAGACATTAAAAATAACATTGTACCAAACCCAAATATAACAGACTCACATCAATTGGATAGAATAAATGACGAAAACAAACCGGTGAATCGCTCTTCAAATATATCAAGAACTGGTCCAATTTCTAGAGTAAGTGATATACCCAAAAATGAAAATACACAAGATGGTGGTATGAACCAATATGTTTATAACCGAGTTCATCGAGCTTATCCAAAAAATGTATCCTTTTCAAAAAGAAACCCACAAAAAAAACACAATAAGAAAACAATCAGAAAGCTCCAAAACATAATCAATAATGCATAAACGCAAATATTATCATATATACAATAAATTACATAAATACCTCATTTTTACTACTTACGTATCCACAATACAAGTCTAATATCATAGTATTATTTTTCTGGATGTATTTTAGCCCATTTTTTCATTTTTAGATCGGGGTGTTTTGTATTTTCATCCATATCACTACGTAAAGTAGGATGTGGCGAATCTACTTTTGAAGAACGCCGATTTGCTATTATAGTAAGTAATGACTTGGGTTTTTCCGGCTGTAGTTCTCCATATTTTTTTATAACCTCTCTGAAATTCCGGAAATGAAAACTTTCCATATCGGTACTCCCCGCAACCATAACATATACCCGGTATGCGTTTCCTGCAATTCCGTCGGTAAATCTATATACACTATCGTGTTCTTCTTGTAAACCCTGTATAACACGACATATTCCTTCTTCATTAACCAATACTCTTCCAACTAAATGATAATATTCATTACTGCCGAAATGATATGTCATTTTTAGAATACTAATAAAATATATACGTATTTATGGTATTATACTTATATATTTTACAAAAATCAATTTTCTATAGCTTAGTCATTAGACCGTTGGAAAAAACTCCCAATCCAGGTCCATACACACCTTCTTCCATATCATATCTTGCTCCAATTGTTTTTCCCTATCTTTCATCATAGGGATATATGGCAAGTACTGGACTTGGTCTAAGAGAACACACAATTGATACAGTGTATAAGTATAATTAAAAAAATTAGTACGATTAGCCGGACAATGAACTGCCCAAGGTTTCTGTATTTCAATAAAGAGAACGCACAATGTTTCGTGTAATTCTTCGTTCATAATAGGCGGTTTAATACCGAATATAGAATTGATATATTGAATGTGTTCGAAATATTTATTGAGACCGAGTTTTCGCAAAATATCGCGCATTTTGTCGTAGTTTATTAGAGACATATCTGTTATACGCTCTTTTTTAATACGTGCTCTTATAGCCTCTATAACTTCGTCAGGGATTTGGGTAGTTTCTTTTGCCTGGAATTGCGACAATATTTCTTTGAAATGATTGAGTCGGATATATGCAGTATATGACACTTCGTTTGGCGGTTCTTTATTGGACGGTTTGGAACTATCCACAATATACGTGACAAACTGACCGCAATCCGTGTTATTACATATGAGAATCCCTTCTTCGTCTTGCGGAATAAGTTCTCCTATTTTACAGCATTCACAAACATCGGATGAAACTACGAAATCTTGTATGTTTAATATGGAATTATTGATGTTTTTCCAATATGCGTGATATGTATTCTTGGATTGACTGTATTTTGTGCCAGCGACGGTTGCCGAGTCATCCGACTTCGCCTTTATTTTGAAGAAGGAATTGAGAACATTTACATTTTGGCCATTATCGCCTGAGGAAACCTTTTTCTTTTGTTCGAAATAGTCGAAAATGTGTTTGGAATTATCGAGGAGATATTGCTTTTTTAAGGATTTGAGTGTTTTAATCTGTTGGGATATATTCCGTATCTGGTCTTTTATATCCATATATGTATCGATTTGGTTTTTGGGGAGAACTTTTAATTGAGATTTTAATAAGAGTTTTTTAGATTGTAGTTCGGGTATTTGCTCGGTTTCTATTGCGTGAAAATGGTTTAACATTTCAGTATGTTTTTCGTCAATGGTACCTTTTGATGGAGGTTGTTGTGATGCAGTATGTTGTTTTTGCATTATTATGGTAAGGGTGTATTATATGATATAATAGGATTGAGTGTTTTTATGTCGATTTATTGGAAATGTATGATTTTTATCGTAAAACCCGTAAAATTACTAAACTCCCTAAATATATAAAGAAAAATGTCACAAAGTACCGCCGATAAACTCCAACTCCAAAAAATGTTGTTTATAATGAATGCACTCGATGACGGTTGGTCTGTGAAAAAATCTCAAGACAAATATATTTTTTCCAAAAAACACGAAAACAAAATCGAAGTTTTTCAGGAAGAATATTTAGCCACTTTCATTCTACAAAATATGCGCCTAACACCAACTGCAACATCTATACCACTATAAATATCAGCCAATAATTGCTATAGCACATTTATAGCAATTATTTTTTAAGTTTTTTATTTTTATCTACCAGTAGAACCAAACCCACCATCTCCTCTAGCGGTTTCTGTATGGTCCTCTACTAAAACAACGTCCTTGAATTGTTCGAACCGGGTCAAAATCATTTGGGCAACCTTATCGCCCTGTTTAATCTGGTATTCCTTGTCCAACGAATTGTTAATAAAACAGACGAAAATCTCGCCCCTATAATCACTATCCACCACACCCGCTCCAATATCGATATTACTCTTTATGGACAAACCCGAACGCGGTGCAATACGTAAATAATATTTTTCGGGATGCTCATCCCATTCTCCCTCGGTTGTTTCCCAGCTCACAGAAATACCCGTACTAACGAGTTTTCGAGTTTGCGGAGGAACAACTAGATCTACCGCTGAAAAAAGGTCCATACCGGCTGCAGCAGTCGATCCATACACTGGAACTTGGGCATTTTCCGATAACTTTTTAATATTGAGGCGCATATTCAGTATATATCGGTATATGGGCTTTCTGTTTATGTAGTTTATAAAAATATTTTTAGATATATAGCAATATATGGTATTCTATTGGGCTAAATATATTATAAAATAAAAAAGATATAAAGATATCGGTATATCTATTGTGTAATAGATATTGCAAAAAACAAAATGCCTAAATGTGCTGAAAACTGTGATAAAAGTGCTTATTTTAATGTGGCCGGGGGTAAAAAAGGCCTGTATTGTAGTACCCATCGATTAGAAGGGATGATAAATGTAGTAGATAAATTATGCGTATTTACAGAGTGCGATAAACGTGCTATATACAATTTTCCTGGACAAACGAAGGGAGAGTACTGTATGTCTCATCATGTTGTTGGAATGGTCAATGTCAAACTCAAGCGTTGTGCTGCCGCGGGATGTTATACAACTCCTATTTATAATGTGGCAGGAAGTTCGACTGCTAAATATTGTGTGGAACATAAGACGGATGAAATGATAAATGTAGTATCAAAACGTTGTCAACACCCTGGATGCAATCTTGTTGCGCAATTTAATATGGAAGGTGAAAAGGTGGGCAAATATTGTTCTGCACATAAATTGGCTGATATGGTGGATATAAAACATAAACGATGCGAACATCAAGGATGTTCTAAGTCGCCGTCTTATAAGTATTTGGAAGATACACAACCCAGGTTTTGTGCTACACATAAATTGGAGTTAATGATTGACGGAAAGCATGTTAGATGCGAACATATAGGATGTAATAAATCTCCAACATATAGCGAACCAGGTAGCCATCGTGCTAAAATGTGTTCAACTCATAAAACGGAAACAATGGTGGATGTATTTCACGCGAAATGTATTATAAATGGATGTATGTTGAGAGCAGTTTATAATTTTAAAAATATTAAATCTGCTAAATATTGTATGAATCACAAAGAAATTGGAATGGTAGATGTTTTTGCAAAAATATGTTTATCTGAGTGGTGTTTAACTCAAGCTCACGCAAAATGTGATAATTATTGTCTTTTTTGTTATATGAACTTATTTCCAGATAAACCAATAGCTCGAAATTATAAAACAAAAGAAAAAACTGTTGTAGATAGTGTTATAGAAACTTTTCCACAAATGACTTGGTTTTCAGACAAAAAAATATCAGATGGTTGTTCGAAAAGGCGTCCCGATTTATTATTGGATTTAGGTTATCAAGTTATTATTGTAGAAATAGATGAAAATCAACATAATGCATATGATTGCAGTTGTGAAAATAAACGATTGATGGAGTTATCGCGGGATTTGGGGCATAGGCCTATTATTTTCATTCGATTTAACCCAGATGATTATATTGATAAAAATGGCGTAAAAATATCATCATGTTGGAAGCTACAAAAAACTGGTATTTTAGCAATCAATAGACTTAAAACAAAAGAATGGGCTAATAGGTTAGACGTTTTGAAAAATCAAATAAATTATTGGCTCACTAATAATACTGATAAAACTATAGAAATTATACAATTATATTATGATAGTATGGTATAATTAGTATTCATAATGTATATAAACGCATTTCCTAAATAAGTATTTGTACCAGTGAAGATTTAAAACCGCACCCTTAGCCTATGGCTAGGGTGCACGTTTCAAATTGCTACTGGTATCTGACCCCGAAGAATTAAAATGGTACATTTTAATTCTTCGTTGGTTTGAAAGTTATTTAGCAATTCATAAAAATATAATTATTTAGCAATTCTCAGAAATTATTTTCTTTATATAGTATATAACCCGAACTAAAATATGGGCGGAGCGTTGATGCAACTAGTCGCCTACGGCGCACAAGACGTTTTCCTTACTGGAACTCCTGAGATCACCTTCTGGAAGGTCTCATACCGCAGACACACCAACTTCTCTCTTGAGAGTATTGAACAGACTTTCTCAGGACAAGCCGATTTTGGTCGCCGAGTTACCTGCACTATCTCAAGAAACGGAGATCTTGCCTACAGAACCTACCTCCAGGTTACTCTCCCAGAGATCAACCAATCTATGATCAACACAACTGGCTCTAACAACGACGGTGTGTATGCCCGTTGGTTGGATTTCATTGGTGAACAGCTCATTGCCCAAGTTGAGGTCGAGATTGGGGGTCAAAGAATTGATCGTCAATTCGGAGACTGGATGCACATCTGGAACCAACTTACTCTCACGTCTGAACAAAAGCGAGGATACTTAAAGATGATTGGCCACACTACCCAGCTTAACTACATAACCGATCCATCATTTGCCAACGTCTCTGGACCTTGCGCTGCCAATGGAGGTCCTTCTCAAGTGTGTGCTCCTCGTAATGCTTTACCAGAGACCACTCTCTATGTTCCTTTGTTGTTCTGGTTCAATAGAAACCCCGGCCTTGCTCTTCCCTTGATTGCTCTCCAATACCATGAAGTCAAGATCAACATTGATTTCAGACCCATTGGTGAGTGCTTGTGGGCTGTCAAGACCCTTTCTGGCGCTGTTTCTGGTACCTTATCTGTTACTAATGCTTACCAATCCTCATTGGTTGCTGCCTCTCTCTACGTCGACTATGTCTTCCTTGACACTGACGAGCGCCGAAAGATGGCCCAGAACCCCCATGAATACCTCATTGAGCAACTTCAATTCACCGGTGATGAATCTGTTGGATCTTCCAGCAACAAGATCAAGCTTAACTTCAATCACCCCGTAAAGGAGCTTATCTGGGTTGTTCAACCTGATGCCAACGTTGATTATTGCTCATCATTAGAGGGTCAATCTATTCTTTGCAAGACCCTTGGTGCCCAGCCATTCAACTACACTGATGCCATTGATGCCTTACCTAACGCCATCCACGCTTTCGGTGGACCTGCTGAGACTTCTGGAACATCTGCATTCATCACCGCCTCTGGTCTTTTCCAAATGGGTGGTGCTTTAGACGCTGCATCTGCTAACAATGCTGCTGGATGGGGTGCTGACTTTGCAACAGAAGGAGGTAATATAAACAGTTCTGGTCTTTCTGATGCAGGCACCTTCGTTCTTGCCGAGACTGCCATTGATATGCACTGCTGGGGTGAAAACCCAGTTGTCACTGCCAAGTTGCAGCTGAACGGCCAAGACCGATTCTCTGAACGAGAAGGTTCTTACTTTGACGTCGTCCAACCTTACCAACATCACACTCGCAACCCAGACACCGGAATCAACGTGTACTCATTCGCTCTTCGCCCTGAGGAACACCAACCATCTGGAACCTGCAACTTCTCCAGAATTGACAATGCTACTCTCCAGCTTGTCCTTTCTTCTGCAACTGTTTCGGGAACTGCCACTGCTAAGGTCAGAGTGTACGCAGTTAATTACAATGTTTTACGTGTTATGAGCGGCATAAACGAATTGATACTTGGATTGTTACATCTTAATCTAATGTATCGTTTCATCTGTGCAGAAAAGTACTACGCCACTAGCAACCAGGCACTGCTAGTGGAAACTTCGTTTTGACTCCTGGATTATAAGTCTAGTGCTAGTGAAGAGAAAACAACTCTTTGCGAAACTACCCGTTGCGGGAAACCCCTTAGAGCCTTAACTACCAAATGTGTTCGGGAAACCAACATATGGCCGAGAATAGAACTCGGGTACGGTAAAAATGTTAAGGATTGGGCAATCCGCAGGATTATGTCTAAGTCCGCTAAGCTAGGATATGACAGATTCTCAGAGACTGAATGGTGGTTGGTCTATAATGATGGTTTAAGCAACCGGAGTAGACTTAAGATACAGTCCAACCACTCGAGAAATCGAGTGGAGTATTTGGGCTGGTGTGGCGTACTCTAATTAAAATACTTATTAGATATGCTAACCAGATGCTCGTGACACATAATAAATTAAAAATATAAATAAAATTATAAATAATAAAAATACTTATTATTTATAAAAAACAGTTTCACAACACTAATTCAATACATCGGATATGCTATTACACTGTTTCATTGCTCTAAGTTCTTTATATTTTGAATGACATAACCGTTCTTTTATTTCGTCTCTCTGTTTTTGTTTACATTGCCTGATTTCTTCTTTGATTTGTTCGGTCGTTTTTGTTATAGATGGTTTTTCTTTTATTTTTCGGTTTTGATGCTTTTGAATATATATTTCTGGAACATAATCACTAGATATAGTAGTATATTGGATTGTTTGTAAATGTTTATTATAGATTAATTTCAGTTTTTCTATAAATACATCATAACTATATATTCCTTTCATAAAATTACATTCCGTACAGCACGGTCTGCAATTTTCCAATATATATCCTATATCATTATTCAGTCTGTCAATTCCATTTTTGTGGATTTCTGTATTTTCTTTTCCGCAAATATAGCAATTTTGTTTAGTGAAATATTCAAACTGTTCAATTGACAATTCAAATGACAATAATCTTTCTTTTGCAATCCTATTAAAATTGCAATAATTACCAGATATATGATTTCCGAATAAGTCCGGAAATGACATATCTGTATCCGTTAAATTGTTATAACTCATAATATGACCAACTCGTTTTATAAAACAAATGTCATCCAATGTTCCTTTTAGTTTATTGCACATTTTACAACAACTCACACAATTTTCTACTATGTATCCTATTTCAGACCTCTTTCGGTCAATTCCATTAAACCCTTTTTCGTCATCCGTTATATTGCAATAATAACAAGGGTCTCCGACTATATTTTCATATTGTTCAAATGTCAAATCAAATGGAATATTACGTGTGCAAGTATCTTTTATATATTTTCCATAAGTTGCAAATTTATTTTGCTTCTCTAGAATATATCTGGATTCTTTATTGCGTTTCGCATCTTGTATTTTATTTTGTATTCTACACGCTTTACAAGTCATTGTAATAATATTATTCTTTTCACCAAGAAAATTATCTATAGAATATTCTTTACAACAAGTTGTGCAATATTTATGTGTAATTTCTATAGCACTTTCTACAATTTGCACATTTTGTTCCACTGCTTTTCCTCGTTTTACTCTATCGTTTTCCCTGTCCTTTTTCAAACATACACTACATCTAGTATATTTATAAGTCACATCCAATTGTGTTCTACACCCTCTCACATAATTCACACATACTTTTTTACCACAAGCCTCCGTTTCATTCACAAACAAACATAACTGATGTTTCCCACAATATTCATTTTCATCTGATCGTTTAAACTTGCAATTCTCCGATTTGCATAATACTATTTCTGTTTTTGGTTTTGTGCGATTTCTGCATCCTTCGCAACTCAAATAATCACTATCTCCCATATAATGCATTTTCAAACACCCACTACATAATTTCAAATTCTCTAACATAGTGTCTGTATAATCATTCATATATTGATGAAACTTACAAAACCTAGTATCACACATTTTGTTATTGCGACATCCATTATTATTACGGTCTTTCGCTAAGCACTTCATTATTATTATTATTATTATTATTATTATTATTATGGAATAGTTTAGAGTATTGTATTTATATTACTTTATTATAATGTAAATATATTATGCACGGAAAGGATATATTCAATTTTCTTTACAAACCAACCCACTCTTATATACTTTTATAGCTTCTTCCCTACCCTTAAACTCTCCAACAATTACCCGTTTGTTCTCCAAATCTTTATAATGCATAAAGAAATACTTAATTTTGTCCAACGTCATTTTCGGCAAATCGGTTATATGACGTATATTCGAATAAGTGGGGTCGACTTTGGTAATAGGACACATAATCAATTTAGGATCAACGCCGGCATCGTCTTCGGTTTCTAAAACCCCGATAATTTTACAATCTATATAACACCCTGGTACCAATTCATCGTCCATAATAATAACCGCATCTATAGGATCTTCATCTAAACTCAATGTATCGGGAATAAAGCCATAATTAAACTCGTATTTGAACGGGGTATGTAATATTCTATCGCACACCAATGCCTTTTTTTCCTTGTCGTATTCATACTTAATATGAGAACCTTTAGCAATTTCAATAAAAACAGTTACTGTTAACACATTTACAGATTCCATAGACATCTATGTATATGTATGAACGATATCCCCCACTATTTTTATGTTATTTCTAAATAATGATTATTTGGAAAACATACAAACAAACCAATAAATCCATATAAAACTATATAAAAAATGCTTAATAAAATATTCATACAATGACATCTATTGCAACTATTTCATCAAATACGCAGAATGACTTATTAATGCGAAATCTAATGGATTTTTATGGAAATAAGGAGAACATACACAAAATGATGAATATTATTAATGGCGAATCGAAAATATCACTTCGTATAGTGGATTGGTTTGTCACCAATTTCGCCAAAAAATACTATACCGTATATGATTTACAAACCCAGCGTATTAGTGGTCAAGAAGAACTTACTAGGTTCAAGGTATATAACGACTATAAACTCAAATTAAAAGCGTACTCGAAAAAACGATTCGATCCTTTTTGTAGATGGGAACGTATTTCAATTCCGTATGATGAGGAAAAATATATGGAAACTACCATTGGTCAACTCAATTTTTTCAAATGGGCTATAGAGAATAAAATCATCGATTTTATAAAGGCAAATTACGAAGAAATAGAAAATGATATGAATGCGCGAAATAGCACATCTAAGCGCAAGTTCTCCATTGACAATAAAGATACTATTACAAATAACGATAAAACCCGTAAAAAGCGCGAAGAATTGTCCGTTTCTGCATGTAAATGTATTAAAAAAGAGAGCGTTAAAATTATCGTGAAATTTAATTAAACCGAAACTAATATAAATACATATAACCCAATATAATTAATTATACTTACAATGACAACTACCTTAGTAGTAGAACACCTATGGTGGCCATTTGGAGCACATCTAATACATGCAAAGTGGGCATATATTCAGGCTATAAAAAACGGTTATGCATTTTTCTATAAAAAAAATGGGAGCCGAGTATTTTTCCGTGGAGACACAGTGCATCATTATTATGATGATATATCTACCATACAAGAATCAGATATAGACCCGGAAAAAGTTGAAAAATATAATTATGAAAAGGAATATTTAGAAGAACGATATGCATTTAAACCAGATACTTATCCAAGTGTAGAAGAGTTCCATCAAGATTTATTGCACAAAATATACAAACCAAATGAATATGTTCGCAATATATTAAATAATAATCAACTGTATCGCAAAATAAAAGATGAAGACTTGAAATATATTGGAATGCATATTCGATTAAGTGATAAAGTCTGGGGACCATCAATGGAAACCAATTATATTGATATGAAGTTGTATGCAGACAAATGCATTGAATTGTGTAATACACATAATATTAAGCATATTGTGTTATGTTGTGATACGTACGAGGCAGTTGAGTATATAACTGGTTATAATGAGTCTCTCAATAACGATATAACCATATTGTATAATACAGATGAGACCCGGTGCCCAAATGATTACCGCGAATCTGCTGTTTGGAGAATACAGAGTGGATATATGAGCAATGAAGAATTGGAACGCGAATATTTTGCCGGATTTTTCAATTTTGAGTATTTGCTAAACGCATATGCTGTTGTTGGAAATTGGGATAGTTCTTTTATATTAGCTGCGGTGGAATATCGCCGAAATCCACTAGACTACAATATAAATATATGGAATCCTCCCAAGTGGGGAATTCAAAATAAATGTGGATATCCGGAAGGTGCAGTCGAAAGTGGCGTATCGTCATAAGATAATGAAAAATAATAGTATATATTTATAATACTATTATTTCATGTAAACTACTAGGTATTTTAGACATTTCTAACTCAGATTTTATAATAAACATGTTTTTAACAATTGAGATAAACTTTTATGTAATTCTAAACCTTCTTTTCTCCAATTTCCACCAGCTCTATAATGTAAAAATACATCGTCGTATATTTCACAAAAAAACTTACAATTTTCATTTCTTACATCATTATGAAAAAAATCAATTAACTTTGAATTATCATGCAAATTTGTTGGAAGTTCATTTATATCCCAAGAACAAGACCAAAGATGTTTTATAAAATATATATTTTCAGTTTGAACAGTTTTATTAGACCAACGAATGTCGTCTGTGTTAGGCATTGGTATACTTCCTATCTGTGTTTTTAACCATTCTTGCATCATTCCGCCACTATCACAATCTGGTGTAGGATCCCAGTTTAATAAATCAATATTTTTAATTTTTGTAAAATCAATATAACACAATCCGGGCCAAAAATAGTTAATTTTATTATTATTTCGGCTTTGTAAAACGATTGCACAATTATATTCAGAATATTTGTTTATGTCAAAATAATCTATTAAAAACATATCGCTATCTAATAATAAATATTTATCTGGGTTATTAATTTGATATTTCAATACATATCTATTAAATGTATCTGCATGTCTTGACGACATATCCATATTTTTATGATGGGTGTTAGGTATATGTATACATTTAATATTTAATTTGCGACAAACTTCTTGTATTTGTGATTTTATTGAAATATCATTTCCGTTTGTAAAATCAGGAAATTCTTTAGCGTCATTAAATACAATAAAATCATATTCACCTTTAAAATATTTTTTTAAAGTATAATATTGTATTTCAATAAATATTGGATTATTAACTACTGCTGTTATAATTTTCATTAAATTATAGTTATAATTATTGATAAATGTTTATATCATATTACTTTAACGCATATAAATTCTCGCTGACGGCGTAATTATTGATAGACACCAGTCTGAAGTATATAATAGATGTATATCATATATTTCAATTAGTTAAACAACGGTCGTTGATTAGGTTGAATGTACAAATCCGCCGGAATTAAAAGTGGTATTTTTGTGCAAACATTGAGAGACGGCAACTCGTTGATTTGAGCCACCGTAGGTTCTTGGGGTGAAACCAAATTGGTCGATCCAATTCCACGCAACATTGATTCTATATCACAAGAATTAATGGATAATTGCGTTCTGGAAACATTTCCGGCTAATAACCCATCTCCAGGTAAATTGGTTTGAGGAGGAGGTCCTCTATATTCAGCAGTGCACCAGGCAACATTTCTATCATACGACCATTTTTCTAAATCATAATTTCCGGGTGTATTTTTAGTTCTAGTAGAAGACATAATATATAGCATATAGACAGGTTATTTTTTTGAAAGTTTTTGTTTTAATAAGATATATAAAGGATGCCGTTCATTAAAATACTCATTTAATACCATATATTCCCGAAATACTGGGTAAAAATACTTTAAATAATCATATGAAAACAAGATAGCTAAACCTACTTCTAAATCTTCTGTTGCCATTTCTTCTGCTGTCAATTTGTACAAATCAATAAATAATTGATGTTTTCGCGTATTGTGCCATATAAAATCTAATGCATACGTCATATTTTCTAAATCGTACGTCATTTCGTGGCAACATTCCGGGTCAGTTCCTTCAGGATAATCACCTCCTGGAAATGTGTCCGGATATCGCAAAAAACATAGTTCTTGCAAAGCTTTGCGATATTCTTCATTATTTTTATATGAAGGTGTTATAACGTTGAAATTGATAGGTATGTTATAATATGGATGGTCCTTAGGCAGCGTTTTATCGCCAACCGGGTCGTCCACAATTTCTTTAGTATCGGGTTCAGTTATAGGAGGTTGTAATACTGTATTTTCGAATTCTGCCATATAATTTTCCTAAATAAAATATAAATGACAGTTATGTTTATGTCATTTATATATGTGATTTTTCGGTTTACTATATAATACGTAAAATGACTTGCTTAAATATTAACTAACCGAGATAAGTTTATTTTTTGTATGACAAGTTGCGGGCATCTGCACCACCACGAACCCATCCTTCCATAGCGACCTCTTCGACAGTGTATGCTGGATTTGCAACGCGCTCATTCATATTGTAGTCAGTCAATTGCATTGAGTATGGCATAAATGATTTTTCCATAATAGTAGAAGTGCTTTTTTTGTGGTCGATGATTTCACCCTGTTGCAATTGTGATTCAATATCGGCATTTCCAGCGCCTCTTCCTAAATAAGGGACAGTTGCAAATATACGTTGCATTAATTGGACTTTTTCCAAAGGTCGATCTTGCTCGGCTTGGTTGAGTAATAATGACTCATAGTCAACTACCCCGCCACCAACACCGCTTCCGCCATTTACGCTATTGTAAGTAACTGAGGGCTGCATTGTGGCAAACAATACGTGATTATCGGATTTAGCTGACGAAAAATAGTTTGATAAATTGTAATTGGCAATACGGGTATTGTATATGGTTTGTTGAGTTTTATCAGTAATATCTGTTCCAATTCTACCCATATTATTAAACATAAAACTATTTACACTCGACATTTTTCTTATATATTATACTATTACACAAGAAAATCATACAATAATTATTTATTGGTTAATATATTTCAATGAATTATTTCTGGCACAAGCAAATAGATTGCCCTCTTTACACGAAATCATACTACCATAGCAAAAATCAGCAAACCCGGCTTGATCGTTTGGAATAGTTGTACTTGCAGTAGAATAAAATGGTCGCAACGATTGTTCAAAAACAAATTGTTCTCCTAAATCTCGGAAAAGCTTATCGGCAATGTTTGGTTGTCCCGGGTTCATTTTTTGAACCATTGTTTTAGCATCTGTCAATATATTATCACTTATTTCGGGTTTAGCAATCGGCGGAGCCGGTTTTTTATGAGGATTATAGTCATAATCATTCATAAGAACGTTGCTAAATGGGTTCTCTGGACTGGGTCTATCAAAAACTTCAGATGACGTAGTTTTATTCATATCATTTAACATATCTAAAGCGGGGTTTTTGAAACCTTCTAAATCTTTATCGGTATTTTCGATTTTTTTATGATGCATATAAATCAAATGCAATGAAAAGAGTGTTATAACAGAAATTATGAGAACCCTAAAACTCCTAGTTAAAACAAAACCTATAACTGTTAACATTATAACTAATCTGGATATAGCATTTAGTTTTTGTGAATATGACATAGAATCCGTCGGAAAAAACTCAAATAAATAACTTGTATTTAAAATAATATTGGGGTTATCACTCCAAAACGGAACCTTAGATTTAGTATTGGATACAATGACGTCATTTTTCATAGGTATATCGGAGTTATCCGCCGAATAAGTATTTGATTCATAGTCTGACATTATATATATTGTGTTCTATATATTTACCACGTATTTATTTTTATTTCTAGACGTTTCGCACTATAAAATATGCGTGTATAATGAGTTCATATAACATTAATGATATTATATGAATGTTATCCAAATGCTATGCGAATGACTATACGGCTAAATAAACGATTATTTATCTAACTGTAGTTTTTTCTTCATACATTTTTCATCTATATCAAATGTATTACAGGGAGTATTATCCGGAACAATTTTTAAAATGCATTTAGCCTTTTCACCATATAATGGTTCGGTGCATCCTTTTTCGGATTTTTGCATCATTTCTTCATGTTCTCGTTCTTGTTTTAAATATTCCATAGATTTAGCACACCTTGACCGGAAATGTTCATACCGTTCTCTAACGTCTGCATATGATAAGCCAGATTTCTTGCCTAACATTTTATTAACTACTTCGTGAAGCCTATAAACATAAAGTGAGAACTTGACCCGGTTCTCCATATGACACATTTTCAACGGCAGTTTTTTGAAGTTTGTTTTCAAGTTTTCGCGACATTTTCCACAGGGCAATACATATTGCAAACTCAAAATAAAATCCCTATAATTTCGTTTTTCTTCACATGTGGGATTAACTGGGTAATTGAAACTCATTGTATGTAATAGATGCCACGTACTTGGTCCCCATACTGTAGTTAGCATTCCATCATTACTTGAATAATGCTTTCGAGTAAATACCGACGTTCTCTCTTTTTTAATAGAGCGTCTATTTTTTCTCTGTGTTTTATTCATATTTTATTGAATTGTTATTATAATAACTTGATAAAATGTATATTACAAATAAAAACGATTTGCTAAATAAACATTTAGGGAACAGATACAAATTACGGTATTTTTGGACAATTTATCTATATTCATAATATATAATGTCAAACATTCTTAATTTGTTATATACTCGTATTTTCAGCAAATATTCCCGCATTATTTTCATTGTTTTATTGGTCATACTATTTTCCTATATTGGATATAATGTATATCAAAAATCCTTCAAAAAAACGGCCGAAGTAAAAGAGTTCTCGGATGTAGCAAACTCAAATAAGCGTAAAAAAGAAGCCCAAGTTCTCTTTTTCTTTGCAGATTGGTGTCCTCATTGCAGAAAAGCAAAGCCTGAATGGGAACAATTTAAGGAAGAATATGATGGTAAAGTGGTTAATGAACATACCATTAGTTGCCAACCAGTAGATTGCACTGATGAGAAAAACCAAAAAACTGCAGTGCTAATTAAAAAATATCATATAGAGTCATATCCTACTATTATTATGCTTGTTGGGGATAGCAAAATAGATTATGATGCAAAAGTATCCAAGAGTGGTCTAGAACAACTGGTTTTATCTGGAACTAGTCATTGATTGGGTTTATTCGGCTCAAGATTTATCATTTTTCAGTCGGTTGATATCCATAAACTTGTTCCATATTTCAACACCTTTATCTAATAACAGAGAACGTTCCTTCTGCGACGACGAAACTGCAACAAAATCATACATTGCAACAATAGCGTTATCCACTTCGATTTCGTATTTTATTGTATAGTCTTTGTTTTTTATAGAGGCTAAATATGCCTGTTTATACATTTTATTCAAAATAAAAGATAAGTAATCGAATAAAGATGATTCTTCTGTTATTGTTTGCGTTTTTTCTTGCTCTTTTGGCAACGTAATACCTAATATTTCGTGAGGATTTGCACCGTTCTCCAAACACTGATAAATCGGATAATTATTTGTTATACCACCGTCGGAATAACATCCGCCGTCTTTTAAATAAGGCATAAATATAATTGGCAAACACGCGGAGCAATAAACGGCATCTATAACTCTCCAATCCGGATGTGTTTTATGAGAAATATCGACGGTTTCATATTTATGTATTTCGGTGCTAAATATATGAATATCTATTTTGGAATATTCATATAACTCTTTCATTGTAATAGTGGTTTCTAAATCTTTACCTTTTAAAAGTGGACATATCATTTCTTCGATTATTTTTTTGCCTAAAATACCTTTGGAATCAAAAGAACGGAGAACTGCGCCAACATCAAACTTAAACACATTTTCCCACGGACGTTTAATTATATAATTATCTATTTCGGACCATTCGTATTTTAATGCAATAAATACGCCAATTATAGCACCAGCTGAAGTTCCATAAATACTTTCTATGTTCTCTATATTCCATATACCCGAGTTATGTGATTCTCGTAAAATACTATAGGCTGTTATTCCGGCTATACCTCCTCCGGTTATAACTAAATGCTTTATTGCTGTATTTTCTTCCATTTGAATGTATGTGTATATCTAGCATTTTTCTTATATGTATTTTGGAGTAAAATATTTTTATATTGGCACTATATACTATGGCATTTTTATACGTAACTGACGAAGATACGAATGAAAAAATAAACATCGACGAGTTATATGAGAAAAATCACAGACGAGATTTGAAACAATTATCTGTATTCAATAAATTATTAGGCCGGATACATAAACGTATTACAACCATCGGGAAAACAAAATCATCGGACAAACATATATGGTTTACAGTCCCTGAATATATATTTGGAGAACCAGTGTATGACAAAGGTGAATGTATAGCATATTTGGTAACAAAACTAGAAGACAACGGGTTTCATGTGAGATATATGCATCCTAACACATTATTTGTCTCGTGGATGCATTGGGTTCCATCTTATGTACGTAATGAAATAAAGAAAAAAACTGGCAATGTAGTTGATCAATTTGGCAATTTAGTCAAAAAAGGCGGAAATGAAGATGAAGAAGAGGAAAATATTAATTCTAAGATACTTAATGATAAATCGGTGGTACAAAAAGAGCAAAAACAATATACTCCGATTGATCAATATAAACCTTCGGGTAATTTAGTATATAAGCCGGAACATTTTCAAAAAATAGAGAAAAAAGTTTCATTTAGTTAGTTATATGTTCGGTTGCTTGTACATATTATTATTCTTATGAAAAATAATATGCAACTATACATTATCTGTAGTGTCTAGTTTTTTTATTTTTTAATTGTTCATTATGTTGTTTTTTTAGTGTTTTATTTCTAGCTCCGCCTATTTTAGGGGTTTCTTTATTATCTAATACACCAGCCACGGGTGATATAGCTATATTGTTGTTTATTGCAGCCTTTTCATTTTCATCTTCCACTTTCTTTTCATCTTCCATTTTCACATTCTCTTGATCTTCCATTTTCTCTATTTGTTTACCCGCATTTTCATTAGGCAATACATTAGGAGTAATTGGTGCAATAGGAATTGGGGTATCTAGAATAGATGTATAAGGAGAACATAGTGTTTTGCCATAGTCTTTGTATTGTTTTTGTTTAATAGTATCTATATCATATCCCATTGTTTTCATATTGTTATACAATTCATTTAGAGGGTTTTGGTCTTCTAATAATTTTGACAATCTAAGTTCAAGTTGAGTATGTACATTCTTTGCTGTTTGTTCTGTAGGATTTGTGGTTTTGTCAAACTCCGTAGCCAATACACTTTCTACCATTTTACTAACAGTTGATATTTTTGATATCAAATATACAATAGTAAACATAGCAACTGATCCGTTATTAATAACTTCGCCAATGCATTTTGTTAAAAATGGGTCTATGACACGCAAATACATTTGTCTTCCTTCAGGTCCTCGTAAATGATCATTTAGTGCGTCCATAAATCGTTTGTATATGTCTTCGCGTATTTCTTTGTATTCTTTTCCTTTGGTAGGCGAAAAATTGTTGAATATTTCACCGACTATTTTAGTAGAAATATCGCCCGGGTTAGGTAAGTTTATATCACCTAATGCTTGTAATTCTTGCAATACTGGAACTTTTTTTAATATTTCAGCCGAATCAAGTATATTCGGAGTTTGTATATTTGGTATCTGATCGCTTATTTTGTTTATTGAGGTTTTGCTAAGTATATTATCGGGTAGTTTATTTTGGATAGTATTAATAATATCACTTGATTTAGGAACATTAATAGGATTATTTAATGCAACAGTAGGACTAGGAATAGGAAAAATATTTGGCATACCAGTAGTATGGTCATAACTATCTACTTTTTGTGCATTTTGCACTATAGTCCCGCCCTTGGAAACTACTGCACAATTGCGAATATCTCCCAATTTCTTATTTAGCGTATCAAATTGTGCTTTCTCAATAGTAGGCCGTATTTCTGCCAATAATTGTATTGCATCATTTATGTCTTGTATCATCGAAGATGTGCCACCTGACTTATCTAGCGGAGCAGAATCATTAGCCAAATCAATAGGGTTAAGTTGGTCTTTTATAAATTGTATAATTTTTTTGGCTTTATTTTTTGAGCTATCGTCGCCATTTAACTTTGTTTTTGCGATTGCTGTTTTTAATACATCCAAAAATAGGCTAGAATCAGTGTCCAATAATTTTTTAAAAACTAATAAACTCATATAATCATTTTCAAAGAAGTTTTCCATAGGATGTTTAGCATTTTTAATTACAAAAATCAAAAACTCTGATTCGAACTTTTTAGCCAAATCGGAAGTCCTATCGGCAGATAAATTGTTTTTTAAAAAGTTTTCAAACACAGAAAGAATAACTGCTTTAGTATGTCTTTGTTTATTGGGATCGGTTGTATCATTAATTATTGAGTCGCATATTTCTTGCATAAGAGTTTTAGCCATATTTATCCAAAATACATTTGGTACCCTGTTGAACAATGCATCTACTATATCCATTTGTCTTCCTATATTTTTATGCATTTGTCTTCCTATATTTTTATGATATTTTTTTCCATAAAATTGAAACTCATCATAATTAATAATGGCGTATATAATTCTGAAAAAATGAAAACTATTAACAATTTACCAGGTATGATTTGTAAAGATAATCGCACAATAACTATTAAGGTAAAACCGCATAAATATAATGCCCCTAAAAATATAGCAACAATGGAAGCGGCTAGTGTGGAAGAACCAAATTGCAATACAGTTTACGCTAAATCTAGTTCAACTATCCTAAAGCCGTTATCTTCCGAAACCAATAATATACAGCATTCTAACGACAAATCAAAATCAAAAACACACAAGAAAAAAACCACAATTTCTCAAGCAGAAAAATCGCGTCTATGGGATATATTCGATACAGATAAAACCACACAATCCAAAATGACCCACCCTCAACCTGAAATACAATGTGTTTATGAACATAGAGAGCAGGGATTATGCAATCTATGTAGTTCAGTATTGGTTATTATGGAAGACGGATTTCCAACTTGTACTAATTCAGAGTGTTCAGTTATATATACTGATACATTAGATTATTCTCCAGAATGGCGATTTTACGGGGCGGATGATAAAAACTCTGCAGATCCGACCCGGTGCGGAAATCCTATTAACCCACTATTGGTAGAATCCTCTTTTGGTTGCAAGGTTATGGCTTCGTCCAATCTTTCCTACGAAATGAAGAAAATCCGAAAATGGACTGAATGGCAATCTATGCCACACAAAGAAAAATCACTATACAATGAGTTTCAATTTATTACGATTATGGCTCAAAATGCCGGTATTCCTAAAATATTAATAGACGATGCTATAGCCGTTCACAAAGATATTTCAGAACAAAAGATGTTTAGGGGATTAAATCGCGATGGTATAAAAGCAGCATCAATATATATTTCGTGCCGTCTAAATGGGTGTCCTAGAACCGCTCACGAAATTGCGGAAATCTTTAGTTTAGATAAAACAAGCGCAACAAACGGATGTTCTATGGCAGTGAATATATTGCACAATATCGAAAGAAGTGTAGACTTATCTCAGCAAACAGAGCTACAAATGACTACTCCTAGTTCATTTATTGAGCGATACTGTAGTAAGCTAAATATGAACACAGAACTAACAATGTTGTGTAAGTTTATTGCAAACAAATTGGAACAAAATAGTATTATTACCGATAATACTCCACATGCGATAGCCGCTGGTATTGTGTATTTTATTTCATACTATTGCAATATGAATATATCAAAAACAAATATAAAACAGATTTCCGGAGTTAGTGATGTAACAATCAATAAATGTTTTAAAAAAATGGATGCGATACGAGATTCGCTATTGCCTAAATGCATCATTGATAAATATTTGTAAATAGATTATATTATTACGTCTAAAATCTATAGCATATTTTCGCATATTTCAATAAACTTGTATGTTATACCAACTTCGTCTGCATTTTCCCATACACCAGATATTTTCAACATATATTTTTTTTCATTTTGGGATTTGCAGTTTTGCTTTTCTTTGTAGATTCTGAAAAACCCTTTATATAGTTGATTTGTCAGAACTAGATTGTTGCATTTTTTTAATCCATTCATTTCTTTATATGTGTTTATAATCGTATTTTCAATTTCGGACAGTAAAGTAATATATTGCAAGTTTTTAACATCGTGAGCGTAAAAACAAACCGTGCATTTGTTTTCTGTAAAATATTTATGACCAAGTACTTCTCTTTCGGATAGTTTCCCGGATGCAATCGGTATAGTGTTCATGGTTGATTTACTTATGAATGGTATAACAAAAAATACCCCGTTCATTGTGAAATATTCCGACGAATATATTATTTTAGAAAAACAACCGTCTATTATATTGTTTTTTTTCTTATCTAAAAAAAATATATTTTTATTATTGAACTTAGTGGGATTTATTACGATATTCATATTGTATTGTAATATACTAGATATACAATATGAATTATTTTGTTTATTAGGTTTTTATGGATTTAGTTTTGACATCAACAGTCTACGAATAATATCATATAAGCTCGTACATTATATACCCATACGCATTCGACCACCTCTTATTCTCCGATTGTTATACATTAATCCAAACTTTGTATCGTATGGAATTGCTCCATTTCGCAAATCATGTAGTCTGTAGCCATTTATATTTGGAGTATATTCAGTATTGAACCATTTCACATTAACAAATCCAGATTCATTATCTATAGAATAATCGAGGTTTTGTATAGAATAAATACCTTCTAGTGTATTTCGCACATATCTATTATATTCACTTTGATTTACTTCACGAGTTATTTCATCATTTTTTTGTGTTATATTGTTATCACCTAAATTGTAAAATATACTGCGGTCAATTTTAAGTCCTATTTTTTCAATTCGCTTTTGTATCATATTATCTTCATATCCCCATGCCCAGAAATTAGGAAATCCATTTACGCGTTCAAAATCTCCTGCTTTAATAGAAACAATTCCACCCAATGTATATGTGAACCCAAAGAAATGTTTTACCACACCTCGAACGGTATCATAATTGAATAAGTTCTTTTTAACTGGCATGGTATCAACATCATTAAATACAAGAGTAATATTTTTATAGTCATTTGGGTATTTGTTTTTAACAACTAAAAATCCAATATTTTTCATTGCACCTCGGTTAAATACACGTTGATCAGTTTGATGAATGTAATGTATAACATAATGTTCTTTCGGATAGTCTTCTAATACGTATTTCATATGGGACTTAAAAGTAGCTAATTGAGTTTCTCTATTGCGATATGGAACAATAAATACAATTTTAGGAATAATTTTAACAGACTCAGCAACAGGTTCAGTAATCGGTTCAGCAACCGGAACACCCTGGTATTCCATAGTTATTGTTATATTTTGAGTTTCTTGTAGAGTTGGAATAATTTCATCTAGAGTAATCGGTTCCTCTTGTGGAACAACTACCGGTTCTTCAATTGGTTCCACGACTGGTTCCATGACTGGTTCTTCAACTGGAACAACTACTGGTTCCGCGACTGATTCCACGACTGGTTCTTCAACTGGAACAACTACTGGTTCCGCGACTGATTCCACGACTGGTTCTTCAACTGGAACAACTACCGGTTCTTCAATTGGTTCCTCGACTGGTTCCACGACTGGTTCCTCGACTGGTTCCACGACTGGTTCTTCAATTGGTTCCACGACTGGTTCCGCGACTGGTTCCGCGACTGGTTCCGCGAGTTGTTCCTCGACTGGTTCCGCGACTGGTTCCACGACTGGTTCCGGGACTGGTTCCTCGACTGGTTCTTCAACTGGAACAACTACTGGTTCCGCGACTGGTTCTTCAATTGGTTCCACGACTGGTTCCGCGACTGGTTCCACGACCGGTTCCACGACTGGTTCCACGACTGGTTCCACGACCGGTTCCACGACTGGTTCCTCGACTGGTTCCGCGACTGGTTCCGCGACTGGTTCCGCGACCGGTTCCTCGACTGGTTCCACGACTGGTTCCTCGACTGGTTCCGCGACTGGTTCCGCGACTGGTTCCGCGACTGGTTCCGCGATTGGTTCCACGACTGGTTCCGCGACTGGTTCCGCGACTGGTTCCGCGACTGGTTCCACAATTACTTGGGTATTAAGTTCTCCAGTTTCGGTATTTTCAATAATATTTACACCATCGTTTAAACCAGATTCCAAATCCGATTTAGCTAAATCTTCCGGACCAATTCCAAAATTGAGAGTACAATTATTTTCTGCTGTATCGCTCATATTGTATAATTTTTATTTAGAATATAATTCTACTATAATATCATATATACAAAAAACCTTATATTACTATAGTATATAAGTATGTCAAATATAGATAGTACAGCTAGATTAGAATTGAACGAACGTAGATATATTTCGTGGAAAGGAAAAACACTTAATCAAATTACCTCTACATTGAAAAAAAATACATATGCACTAAATCAAAGCGACAAAACAAATATATTCAAAGCAACCCCAGTTAAGCTATATCGTAAAGAAATTGCCTCAAAAACTATAACATCAGGTAATCCACGTGTTTCGTCTAGTATACAAGATTTCGAAACACCCAATGGCTATTCCATCGTTTCATCTGTTTTAACCCCAGCAGGAAAATGTACATCTTTAGCAAATACTACAGATCCTACCATACTTAATAGTAAATATGATCAAGGTGGAGCTATACAATTATCTACTAATCCTAAATTGTGTTTTTCTCAAGCAGATAACGCTAGACGTAGATGCAGAAGCGGTGGCTCAGCAATTAAACAATACGACATAACTAATCACAAAAAGAACTATTACACTTCTAGCAAACAATATTTGTATGATAGAAACCAAACATTTGACCAAAATCAATTCAAGTATGCAGTCGCTGATAAATCTGATTGTGCAGCACCTACTGTAAAGTTTAGTAATAATAGGTTTAAAATACAAGGAGGCGTGAGTTCGAGCGACCTTATTGCGCGTGTGCGATATGAAGAAATAACTAATGCCGCCGCGAACACTAAAAACGCATATGGTGCCGACGCAGCAAATGCTCTTGCATACGGCGTAAATGCTAATGTATACACAGAAAAAGACCGCGTAGGATATTCAATTGTACAAACACCTGTTATAAATAAAAATACTGGTGTAGTATCCAAATGTATAACTAAAAAGCTATCATATGCAACATAAACATACAACAAATCGGTATACTATTATGCTACTATTTTTGGATTATCAATTGATATATCTCGAAATAAAATATTGTATTGTATATTATGTTTTATGCACCAATACATACATTTTTGTACATTGGATTTTATAATACTTTCAATTTTTTCTTGTTTTGGCTTAGAATCCATTAATGACAATGTATAATGGATATTTTCGATTTGTTGCTGTCCAAAAATGGAGTTATATTCCTCTATTTTTGTGAGAAAATAATAAGGAATTGGATATTGAGGTAATAATCTACGTATAACAACATTGGGCGATAATTGTAATATGTGTTTAAATGTTCTGTATATAAATGGGTAAAAACTGGCATTGCCATTATACAAAAATCCTTTACAAACTACATATTTTTCCGAATTGGCAGATCGGCTAGTATTAGGTTTAGTAATATAGACTTTTTTATAGAATGAACTCAATAATGCTATCATATCTACCGTTGCTTCTGTAAAACAGTCAAATATTTTCAAAATAAAACACCCATTTATGGCTTGCATAGATAGAGCAAAACATATTTGGGCAAACAATAATCTCGTCATATTTTGCTCTTGGTTATTAAAATCCATAGAAAAATCAAATCCACCATCGGCAGTAATAAAGTTCATAGATGAACCGTATTTATCCCTGCAATATTTTAGGTTTTCAAGCGATAATAGATTACCAGTTTTATCGGCCCCGGTTTCAATATATACATTCCTGTGTTCATCTAAAAAATGATTGCTTTTTTTCCAGGCAGGTATCATATCATCATTTTTATCGTCTAGTAGAGTCATACCATAATATTTGTCTTCTTTACAATTGCGTATATATGCAATAGCTTCAATGAATCCACCAGGCCCTTCGGCTAAATGGAACGACCGTATTACTCTTTCGTTGGGTTCTAAATGTAATAACTCAATTAATTCAATCATCTTAAAGTAGGAACGGGATAGTGGTTTACATTTAGCAACACTCTTTTTTTTGGCTGGAACAGAAGAATGGATGTATTCATATGTATTTGTATATTTTTTGTACAAATCCCATTCTGCAATATGGTCTTTTATTTGCTCTTTTATGTCATACAAGTAATGTGATAACGTAGATGATAATTTAGGTATTGCCGACGGACACGAATCTTCACTGCATTCTAAATATTCATACAATTTAATATGCATTTTAGGTATTAAAAAATAAATCATTATGTTTATATGAAAAGTATGGGGTAGATACACGTAATATGAGGCTATTTTTATATTCATTATAGATAGTTGTGTTTCAATTATATAATTACTCTAATCTAAATATTCTTCTTCACTTAATTCACTAGTACAATCCAAGTAGCTTTCTTCTTGTATATCTTTTAATTCAAATGCATTTTTTATTTTAGCAGAACCCATTTTCTTGGGGTTTGTCGCCTTCTTTGGTTTATTACTATAGCCACCACCTTCTTCATCTTCGTCTTCATCCAGTTCATCTTCATCTTCGTCTTCCTCATTATCATCATCCTCGTCATCTACTACAAATCCATCTTTTACATATCCATTTTTCGTTATTTTTCCTACTTCTTCGACATAACTATCGCTATCACATTCACTATCTTCTTCAACAATATCTTCAAATCCGCCATACAGTGTTTCATATATTTTTTCCCACATATCTTCGGTTAAATCGACTATAGCCCCTTCTGACGATTTTGCAATAAGGACACAGTTTCCGAAGAATAGTGTATTATCAACCGGTGGAGGAAATTCGTATTTATTTTCATAGTTTGCTCGCCCAGTTGTTTTTCCATAAAGAGAAATAGTGTATTGTTGTTTAGCGTGTTCAACTGACCAATTAGTAAAACATTTAAACCCATCTGCGGTTTTTAATCCAGCTTTTTTATACAATTCATTTTCTACAATGGATTTAACCGACAATTGTTTGATAGTTCCTAATTTTTCAATGACAATAATGGATGGCATGGTTATTAGTTATTTTATGGACAGATAGATATATGGTTCATTTAAATATATTTATATGGTTTTGCTAAATATTTAGCATGAGGGCTAGTACAATTGCCGGGTTTACGTATTAAAAAGGAAAATGAAATATCCGGAAAATATAATTAATGTGGTGGGTTTTACAGTCAATAATTATTTCCATTATTGTTATTTTACTATTGCATTATGGATGGGATTATTTAAAAACAAACTATAGCACACATAAAACCAAGGATATTGCTAAAATACATGCCGAGAAATATGACAATATTTTGTCAGAATTATTAGAACAAAAAAATAAAAGTACTCCTGAAATACAAATTGATCCAGAAGAAATGGAAAATGATTTAGCAATATTTTTAGAACAAACGTTATCCAATACTCTACCGCCAGACTTTTCGCCCAAATTATAAATATTATTTTAGCAAAAAGATATAAACATATTTAACCATAGTATATTATTATATTGTAAGTAATACCAGACTACTATGACTACTAACGAAACAATGCTAAACTCAAAAACTGTATTATCACGTTTTCCACAATTTGAACTTTCCTATGAAACAATTTCACATAAGAAAGTTTCCGAACCATATGACATTGCTTTAGCGATTCCTATGGGTAAAAAATATTATGTGTGGTTTTCATTCGATGGTAAAAGAAATGTATGTTATTTGATGGAGATTACTCGCGATAAACGAGTAGGTGCTATTTCCGAAATACCAAAGATAGTTCATCAGTCTATGGCTTTAGGAACCGTGTTATATGGAACATTGGTTTCCATAGAAAACTCTGTTCAACAAATATTTATCATTGAAGACATTTTCTATTACAAGGGGATTTCTATAAAACATCATACATTTAGCGAAAAGTTGGGTGCTATAGATAATATGTTTTCCGGACAGTTTGTAAAAAACAACGCGACATTTGCATTTGCTTTGCCTCTTTTATGGTGCACCAATATATTCGATGACTCACAAAACAAGTTTCAAATTGAAAATTGTGGTTATGTTGTCCATCATGTGCAATATCGCAGTCTAACACAAACAATGCCATATATAAATATTTCGGCTAAACCAAAGACTGTATTTTGCGACCAATTACCCGCGACCCAAATACCGGAACCTACTTTTTACGGAATAATTCCACCGTTTTCTTATTCTAAACCGCAATACAAATATCCTACTTGTTTTGTTATCAAGGCGGATATACAGTTCGATATATATCATCTATTTGCATATGGGCAAAATAAATCGCAAGTATATTGCGGAGTGGCGGGCATTCCTAATTATGAAAAAAGCGTTTTTATGAATGGATTATTTAGGAATATACGCGAAAATCGCAATTTAGACTATATAGAAGAAAGCGATGATGAGGAAGATTTTGAAGATACACGTTTAGACAAATATGTATGTAGCGATAAAACACTGATTATGGAATGTGTATTTCATAAAAAGTTCAAAAAATGGATCCCAGTGCGGGTAGAACCTTCAGGACAACAAGTGGTACATATTAGTAAATTATAGAAGGTATTATCATGATAACAATGTTTTTCTCAAAAAAAAACAAAATTGGAAAGAGTTTCTCTCTATATAGTATACATATGCCTCTTATTCAAGCCAGTGCGTTTTCTTCTATAAATGCTCCTTCAGCGGGTGTCATACCTCAACCATATGTGAGTTCATTAAACGGTGAATCATACAAATATGCATCTAAAGGTGGTCGCCGCGCTAATAAAAAACACCAAAAACGCACTAAAAAAGCCAAACAAAATAGACGTTCTCGGAGAACTCGTTCGAATCGATAACCGTTATATTTGTATAAATAACTAAAACCCTTCAGGTATTTCTTCTAAAGCATCCAATTTGATCAAACACTTTTTTTCAGAAAGTGTCTGTTTATCATTTTCTATATCACATTCTTCGTCATTATTATCCGGTAATTCTTTAACTACTGGTTCAAATACCCGTTTCCACGTTTTGTCTGCCGACCAATCAATCGACATACCTGCATAAACCCGGCTATCTATTTGCCTTATACGATAATTACATTTTTTGTAAAACCGTTTGCGCTGAGTCCATTGATTTTGGAAAACATCGTGGCCATCTACTATATCAACTATGATAGGGTTCTCGTGTTTGACACGCAATATTCTACCCACGGATTGAACTATATCTGTTTTGGGGGTTACCATAACCAAAGTCGATAAAGTTTTTATATCAAGCGCTTCAGCAGCCATAGCATATGTTGCTAAAACCACCTGTTTGGTCTCAGTTTCTTGCAAAGCAGTCTGTTTCATCCCGCCGACGTAATATCCCACTTCGGCAATTTGTCTATATGCAATTGCGTCGTGTAAATAAGTCAACAAGGACCTATTATGTGCCAAAATCATAATTTGGTTCTCAGGATTCTCTCGTACTAAATCGCCCACCACACGAACAATAAAATCGCTTCGCGGACCAAACTCACATAATTTCGTAATCATTGTGCTATATTTAGGCGTTCCTCTCCAGTCATATTCCACTTCATTAAATTGTGGATCCGATGAGTTATACACAATTCCGCGAACACAAACCGGGTCTTCGTCTTTCCTGACTTCAGTGTATATTTTATTGCCAATAAACATATATAACACTTTAGTGAGTTTGTCTTTGCGGTCCACTGTGGCTGAAATACCGAGCATATAAGGCGTCACTATTTTCGTCAGGGTTTTAGAGAATTGTTCGCTTCCTATTCTATGTACTTCGTCTATTATAGTAAGACCGAAACTAGTAAATGTATTGCCAGGATAATCTTTGTCGTATAACGTCTGAATCATTCCTATAACAATATCCTTGTTCTCTATATCCATAACTTGGGCCTGGATTTTACCGACCCGGGCCCCGGGCAGAAACTCATTTATACGTTCAATCCACTGGTTCATCAGGAACTCTTTATGGACCAAAATGAGGGTCTTTTTATGTAATAGTGAAATGATTTTTAAACCCATAACGGTATTATGGGTAACCGTAAAGTCGCCTAAAACAAACCGGCGGTTTCCGTCGATTTCAAATCCATAATAATCGTCTTCTGGTAGTTTCGATACTTCAATGTCATATGACAAGTCATCAGTTTCATATATGGAAATATGCGAATTATTATGAAATACTACTTTGTATCCACATGACCTAGCAGTATGAACTATGTCTATATACCGGTAAGTATGGTGTCTGGTACGTTCGTCTGTATATATATAAGGGGTTTCAATAGATACATAACGGGTTCCGTGTTTTTTAATAAAATCTTGTATGTAAGTTCGGTTATTTTTGTTATTGGCATTAATGGGAACACGATATCCTCGCCATTTTTTTCCTTTATATGTCCGCAAATATTCTGAAACAGGCATATCAACGGTTATTTTTGACCCAGGTTCTCTCAAAGATAGTATATGACTAGCATTTACTATGTATGATACATCTATATTTGGAGAACTTAGGTCCCTTATTTTATACATTGTTTCCCTACCTCTGGCTAATGTCAAAACATTTCGTGGCGTAGAATCGTCTCCCATTAATACATCTCCTATAACAATGTCTTGGACCAATTTGATCGTTCCATCATACATTAAAACCGGCGTATTTTTGCCTAAACATTTCCCTCTACCACAGGGAACCTCTAATATACCTCCACCTCCTTTATGTATGGACCCATAACACAAACCCGCATCCACGTGTCTAGTATACACGCCAATAATGTTTTCCTGGTAATCGCGAATGGATTTAGAGAACTCCAATTCAATATCTAATCCGGGTTCTATGTCGGTTTTACTGGGTAGTCCATATCGGGCTTGACCATAAAACCTGGGCAAATATATTTTTTTGTCGTTTTCTCTATAGACTGGAAATGCAGTTTCTTCTGTGGAAGCTACTCCATAAGTTGCCCCGGCAACAACGGGTTTCACAAACAAGTCTTTATGAAGAAACTTGAGGTCTTCTGGATGCAAATATTCTTTAGGAATGGTATAGCCTTTTTTGCCTAAATGTGAGTTCTCTCGAATCAGAGTTCGATATTCTTCAGTTATAACAAACTCGGGGTCTTTTGTTGAGGCAACGGTCGATGTTGTGATGGCAGCCTTCTTTTTCGCGGCTGCTGCGGCGGCCATTTTACGACGAATAAACGCATTTTGTTGAGATTTCATTGTGATTCTTATTTTTGATATATGAGTTATGCTAATATTATAAACTAATTATCTTTATTACATTTAGCGTTATTGCTTTCAATTTTTCAGCAGTTTTTCAAATAAAAATATATAAATCTATGGTATAGATGAAGATACCGGAATCTCTTAAAAGTTTGTCATCAGTTGAAATTGTGTTATTTTTGGCATTTGTTCTTTATGCTGTTCTCCCAATAAATACCCCCAATTTTATGAAACCATTTATCAATTCTTCAATGGGCTTAGTGTTTTTCTTTTGCGTAACTGTCGGGTTATTTGCTTATACAAATCCAATTTTAGGGGTATTGTATATTTTGGTAGTATACGAGGCTTTACGTAGAAGCAGCGAAACATTTCATAATCCCAGAGCAATAGTATTGGAATATGAACCTTCTCAAAAAAACAGAGACTCAACTCTTAAAAAAATGAACCCGGTCCGAAATGAAAAGACTGTGGAAGAAGAAGTTATTGAAGTCCGTGCGCCTATCGATAAATCACATTCTATCGAAATTGTGCAAACTACATTCAAACCTGTTAGTAAAGAAGTCGTAGGTGCATCTACTTATTAGATATCTAATAACAAGTATTTATAGTGTTCAAAAATAATTATGTATATATGATAATACATAATTATACGAATCATCTATTTAGATTATTTATTCCGAATATTTGAACGCCATTATTATCCAAATCAAAAATATCAATCCATATATTGCTCCTATCGAAAATATAAGACTCTGTAAATGCTCTATATATCCTTTTGTTTTCTTTTCTTTTGCTACCACATCCCTATATGAGTCTACAGTTCCAGTAACTATAGATAAAATAATAAGAACCAGCAAATATGTAACTAAAAAAATACGAACGTATTTTGTATCAAATACTCCCGGTTCACCTTTTTTATACCAAAAGTTTGCAATTAAATCTTTTATAGTATCCAATGTCTTGTTCATGGTATCATCAAAATCTGCCATATCAGGTTCTTGTTTTTTTGAAAATCGATCTAATGCAATTGCAAGAGAAGACAATAATAAAAACATAATCATAAATACTCCTACCCACATTTCATTGGAATCATATTTATTTCCACCCAACAATAAAATAATTCCCAACAAAAACAACATAAACGCAATAAATCTGGTAAAAAGCGATAGTGATGTGCCTTTTGTTATAAAATTAGAAATAGTATATTTATAAAATAGCGGGGCTCCTAAATAACTTGTTACAGTTGCAACTAATATAATAATAAATGCAGTTGCTAACGCACTTTGTGCATTTAATGTATCTTTTGATCCATCGACTAAATAAGTGGCAGTATTTTCCTTTACCATAGATTCATCATTATCATCAACTAACTCGCAAGTTAAAAGATTTTTATTTAGCGCATCCACAATTTCACTATTCATTTCAGTATTTTCTTCTGTAGTAAATCCTTCTATTTTGGATGGTAATATTATTTTGTAATCATTATTAACCGGGTATATTGCAAAAAGACCTTCTGATATAGTTTCATAACTCGAAAAATCCACTTCATTTATTGCAATAGGTGATACAAATATGGCAACCGTATCAATTCCACTCTTGTATATAATCTTTTTTTGCAGTGGTTCAATGAGTTTCTGCAAATCAAAGTTCATCGTTGTATAGTGCATCGGTGGTTTTATCGAAATATTAATGATTTTATCTATATCATTTGGTTCTCTATCAACGTATCGGGTATTTTTTAAAAGAAAACACAAATATAATTTTTCGGATGTATGCACAGTAGGAACTAATTCTACAACAAGTTCGGCATCAAAATTAGCATCCATCGTAATACTGTGGGTTGCTTTAAAAATATACAAGTTTTTACATTTATATTTGCTCGTGTTTACATCTGCTATATAGGTTGCATTTGGACGCATTGTTCCACTCGGCATAAAATACGGTATTTTTATATAACCACCATTCATTTGTGTTTTTTCAAACCGATGCAAATAAATGATGGCAGTGTATAAATCCGTTATTATCGATTGTTTATCATCGTTAAATGTCTCATCATTTATTATAAAACTTTTATCTGTTATTGTATTATCCGACGACATTATATAATATATAATTATACTATATAAACATTTGTATAACCCACATATATCTAATAACGTATATAAAACTCCTAAATAGCATAGCGTGGTCTCGTATCATAATAGACGCTAAAGATAAGGAATATAAGAAAACGTCCCATTTTCGTATACAGTTGCACTAAATGTCGTTTTATATCCTTCTACGTAAACCGTATCTCCATTTTGTATTTCATTACATCCATATTCGCCAGTACAACTTTTACCATTTACACTGACAGGTAATTTGGTGCTTATATTGCTCATACCGTTTGCCATAGTATAATATTGCCATTTATCTCGACCATTCAACCATCGGCGACCCATTAGTGGCAAAATAAGTGCGTCACCTCCACCATTCATTGGCGTTAAAATCCCGATTTGTTGATAAGCCATACCACTTCCCCTAGTTTCAATATTTACCGGTATTCCACGCACATCAGACGAATCGCGCGGATGGTAATATCCATCATCTTTCAAAGGCGGGGAATATGGATCATTGAACGAATCATTGCGTCTAGTTGCTACGCTTGCTAAAGTCGGTTGTTGTATGACTACAATTTTGGCCGGGTCTGTAGAGTTTTTCGGATAATTATATTTGTGTTGTGAATAAATCATATAGACCACTAAACCTATAACTAATAATAAAATAAATAGGGTCATATTTTCGATACATATAACTCCTGGAATACACTTTTTTGCCATAACTACTATACACTAAATGTATATATTAGTGTATGAGTAATACATATTGATATCTTACTAAAAGTTTGAATCTACCTTAAGTGTTGGTGGATTAAACTTCCAATCTAAATCTGGAAATCGAGGAAATTCATCCGGACAAAATGAATAGCATCGGTCTTGAATACTATCGGAATAGTGTATCAAATGATATCCGGTATATTTTTTTACCATACAATCAATATTTTCGGCATACCCCCATAACATATTCTCAATGTATTGCAAACTAAATAGCCAGAATAAAAACTTTATGGGTGAATATAGAATTTGACCAAATACATCTAAAGAATACCATCCAAAACATTTGTTAAGATTTGTTATAAACCGTATTCCACCAGATAAATAACTTCCTAACCATTGGAATACTCGAGGTATGTAATTAAACGCTTTTGAAAAATTATCAAATATATGTCCGATATACCAAAATAAATATCTGAATAAATCACCAATCCACTCAAATACTCTGCCTATAACTTTGAAAAAATTAACCATTCGTTTGAATCCTTTTGTTACTTCATCAAAAACAGCGAACGTTTTTTTAAGATTTTCTCCTGCACGTTCAAATGTGCGTTTTGTATTTTCAATAGATGATCGAATTGCATTTCCTATAGGATCAGCTAGACCTTCGCGCACAGCTGTTTTTTTGCGACGTTTTACCAATTTCCCATCTTCTCGTTTAATACGGGTTTCTAAACCTTCTTGAATAGATTGAAAATATAAATTATATATTGAAAATCCTACTAAAATACAAATAATTAATATTATAATGGGAATGATATATGACTTTATCTTACTGTTCATCGTTATATATTATAGGCATTTTTTATTCATTTTTTCTACTAGTAGTAATAAATTACTAGTAGATTATTGGTTATTTTTATATATGACTGTGTGTTTTTCAGACGATTTATTTAGCAGATACGCAAACGTATTTATCGCTGCATGTATATCCTTTTTCACAGTCTTTATCCGAAGTACAAAGAGATTCGGATTCATCCGCACCTTCATGTGATTCATCACCGCTTTCAGGGGTTTCGTCAACGCCTTCTTGTTGTTCGCCAACATCTTCTTTATCTTCTTTTTTACCAGAGAACCCTTGCTTTTTACTCTTGTTTGTTACTCCCTCTTTTTTACTTTCTCCTTTTGGGTAATAAACCTCATCTTCTTTATCGTCTTTTTTACTTTCCATACCTTCCAATACAATAGTAGAACCAGATTTAACGACATTAGATACAACCAGAGAAATAACTAAAATAACAATCATATTTTTGCTAAAATAAGATGTCAAATATCCAACTAATATGAATACAGCTACGTGAATAAACTCGCCACTAAACATCCATATCAACAAATTGATAAAACAGACTATAAACGAGACATATAACACATATTTATTGTATAGCAAACTTTTATTTCCAGAAAGTTTTTCTGAATAATTTTGCAGAGCTTTATTGTATATTTTTTTTACAGTAGATGATGCAGACTTTTTCAATGCCATTATATACTATAGAAGGATAATAACATATTAATATTTCCTAAATACTTTGTCTATTATGCATTATTTTTTGGGAATTATTTACAGTGAATCATTTACGCTGAAGTATACCAACTGAATTGTTTTCATATTCATTTTCATCTGTGTAATTTGGCGGAATATCGCCACTATAAATATCCAATACTCCACTGTAAATATCCAATACTTCTTTAACTACTTCTTCTCTCTGTATATCCGTTTTATCAAACTCAAAACTTGATATACTAGATGACCTGCGACCTTTGAACTTGTTAAGAAAATCGTCCATACCATTTATTTGATTCGGGCGGTCGTTTTGTTCTAAATCCCCAGTTATAACCAATCTACTATTTTCGCCCAAACGCGTTAGCAACATTTTCATTTGTGATATAGTAGAGTTTTGCATTTCATCCGCCACAATCCATGCATTCTTGAATGTTCTCCCTCTCATAAATCCTAAAGGTGCTATCTCTATGATTTTTTCTTCCATCAATTCTTGGACTTCTCTAGGTGATAGAAATGTATATAACACATCATAAATCGGACGCACCCAAGGTGCCATTTTTTCCTCTAGTGTTCCCGGTAAAAATCCGAGTTCTTCATCTACGGTAACTGAAGGTCTCGTAAAAATGAGTTTTTCATATACACCTAGTAAAAAATATTTGACGCCGAACTCTGTTGCAAAAAGAGTTTTACCGGTTCCTGCTGGACCACTGGCAACAATAATTTTTCGATTCTTGTTTTTAAGTGTCTCAAAATATTGTTCTTGGTGCCTGTTTTTTGGTTGTGTAAACCGGCTTTCGAAGTTTGACTTCTCATTTGGAGATAGATATTGAATATTTTCGTATAATTTACGTTGTTTTCCAGAATGTTTTGGATCATATTCGGCTATATATTCATTTAACAACTCCTTCTCAGTCTGTTTTTTTGATTTACGACCGCGTCTTTTTGGTACAGGAGCAGTATTTGTTTCTAAAGGATTCATTTATACTATTTGGGGATTTTTATTTGTATTTTTACAAATACTATAAAAACATTATTTTGTGTGTTTGTTTTTGTGGGTTGTTATACAATTATGGTATGGTAATCGTAAATGTTTTTGGGATAATCAAAAAATAAGGCAACCTGGCCCGAAAATCAATATACAAATATTGCGGGTATTTTTTTGTGTTTTTGTGTTTTTGTGTTTTTTGTTATTTATTTTTATTATTTAGATAACTTAGTAGAATGAATGAGTTATAACACTCAATTTTATTCATTGGTTTATTCGATTTCTTCACCTTCTTCTAATTCATATTGACCCTTGGCAATCAACGCGTTGCGTTCTGCAATACTTTTACGAATAGCAATTTCTCTTGCAGCATCTTCTTCTTCCTCCACCAAGATAACAATATCGATCCAAGACATACCCTTAAATCGACTGACATAACTTATGTGTGATTCCTGACCCCGGGTTAAATAATTGTTAGACACAGTAGACATTTTTAAATAGTTTGAAAGGTTGGTTTTAAGCGTTTTGTATAATCAGTTTGTATTAAATATGCCATATATAGTTTATAAAAAAAGTATTTCAATTTTCTGTAAACCACCTTTGGTGGTTTACAGAAATCACCAATCCGAAAAGGTGCGTCTTTGACGCACCAGGTCGGAATTGCAATTTTCTGCTGGATGATTTCATCATCCAGCAGAAAAACAACAAGATGGGCTATGCACTAAAGGTGCATGCCCCATCCTTGCAATTTTCTGTGAACCGCCAATCCGACTGAGGCGCCTACAGGCGCAAAAACGACCTTGCAATTTTCTAGTGTAATGTCATACAATAATACTAATACTTAAATTGTGCTCGGAAATTGGTGTCTATCTTGAAATAAAACACCTCTATGTCCTTTTTCCTGTGGACTTATTAAATCATACCTAACTATATTAGCTGGATATTTAATTGAAAAGTTTTCTAATATACGATCCATATACCGTTCCTTAACATTGTATGCAAACTGAAATAATTCTTTAGCACCTGCTTTACTTATACCTATACCATGTAGTCCTCTAACTCCTCCACATATCTTTATTATCAAGTGATTATTTATTGTTAATCCAGTAGATTTCAATGTATCTCCATTATTTAGCATGCAACAACCTAAATAAAAAAAAGGATGTGATATTTTTTCATATTGTATAATTTCGTCCAAAAAAATAGGTTCTACCACATTAATATCATCTTCAAATACATATGCCCAATCCTCATTTGTATTAAATATATTATAGTAAATATTCATCATACTTATTTTATTAGACATTATCTTGTTTTTATTAGGTATAGCTATACAAACTTTTACGCTAAATCCTATAGTTTCTAATACATTTTTTGAAAATTGTGCTCTAGGTGAGTTTTCATTTGTAGTTAATAAATATGCAGTTCTCATAAAAATATTATAATATATATAATTATTAAAAATCCGCAATTAAATCGAATATATCCTTATCTATTGACTTGTTTGCCAGAGCATATTCAGCATTCGTGCGTTCGAAAAAATTAACCTTGGATTCTATACTAATCAATTCCATAAAATCGAATGGATTCGATACATTATATACTTTGTCATATCCTAATTGGACTATCAAACGGTCGGCAACAAACTCAATATACTGAGTCATTAAGTTCGCGTTCATACCAATCATACGACATGGAATGGCCTGAGTTATAAACTCCTTTTCAATTTCCACCGCCTCTTGAATGATTTCGTATATTCGTTTTTTATTTAGTTTCTTCATCAATTTGCTATACAACAACACTGCAAACTCCGTGTGCAAAGCTTCATCCCTGGAAATCAATTCATTAGAAAATGTGAGCCCCGGCATTAATCCGCGCTTCTTAATCCAATAAATAGAGGCAAACGAAGACGAAAAAAATATACCCTCAATAGCAGCAAATGCAACTAAACGAGAAGCAAATGAACTACGATTATCACCGATCCATTTTTTCGCCCAATTGGCCTTTTTAGCAATACAGGGATAGTTCTCTATAGCATTAAATAAACGGGTTTTTTCGGATTCATCTCTGATATATGTGTCTATCAAAAGTGAGTATGTCTCAGAATGCACATTTTCCATTGCAATCTGGAATCCGTAAAACGCTCGGGCTTCAGATACTTGTACGTCATTCATAAATCGTGATGCCAAGTTCTCCAAAACTAAGCCATCAGATGCGGCAAAAAATGCGAGAACCATACTAATAAAATGTTTTTCATCTGATGACAGCTTTTCCCAGTCTCCCAAATCTTGCGCCAAATTAATTTCTTCTGCACGCCAAAAACAATCCATCTGTTTTTTATACATTTTCCATATATCTTGGTTATGAATAGGAAACATTACAAAGCGATTATCGTCTGGTTTTAATAGGGGTTCAATAAAATGGGGTTCGGGCGTAGTCATTCTTCCTAAATAATATACTCATTAGATTTTATACCATTTTCAAAAAATCATTAGTATATGCGTTTTTTTTATAGATTTTTTGTCTTTATACCTAAACACACACACAAATATACATAAAATTGAATATAAAAATACAATAATATAAAATCATAATATACAGTATACAAATGACCGACTACAATAACAAAACCAAAGATGAATTACTGGCAATTTGCAAAAATAAAAATATAAAAGGATATAGCAATAAACCTAAAAATATGTTAATAGAATTATTACAAAACCATCCGGATGCGAAGCGGGATGATATAGCTACAAAACCGCAACATACCAAAAATAACAAAAAAACCCGTGGCCAATTTTATACCGTTAATAATTCATATATCTTGGATAAATTGTCAGGACCACCATCTAATGCACGATGTATAATAGAACCATTTGCAGGGAAAGGAGATTTAGTCGAATGGATTAAAAATATGGGAACAACATTACCGATAGAAGCATATGATATTGAACCAAAAAATGAAGGCATTATATTACGAGATACTCTAAATAATCCACCAGATTATACAGACGCGTGGATATTGACAAACCCGCCATATCTTGCGCGAAACAAATGCGATAAAAAAGAAATATTCGATAAATATAATACAAACGATTTGTACAAATGTTTCATAACATCTATAACACAACAGCCTACACAATGTGTCGGAGGAATATTCATTATTCCAGCGGGGTTTTTCCTATCTCCGAGAGATCTAGATGTTTGTTGTAGAAATGATTTTCTGTCTAAATACAAATTATTATTGGTTAAGTATTTTGAAGAAACTGTATTTCCAGATACGACTACGACGGTAGTTGCATTTTCATTCGAAAAATCGCCAATATTGCTTACTGAACAAAGAGTAGAATGGATTTCTATGCCATCTGGTGAAAAACGCATATTTACAATGAGTGCAGAGAACGATTGGATTATCGGCGGAGATATATACAAATTACAGGTTCCTTCGCACATAAAAATTAGAAGACACGTCGATGGACAACAATTGAAAGCAGGAGAACAAATGACGTCTATTACTTTATGTGCATTAGATAGTGGAACGCAAGATGGTCGTATTCGTTTAGAGTATAAGGATGGCTATGTATATCCAGCAAAAGACAGTAGTCGGACATATGCAACTCTATGTGTTCAGGGCCGTATATTATCTGCCGGAGAACAGCAAACTATATGTTCTAAGTTCAATGAACTTATAGAAAAAAAACGCACAGAAACTTGGAGTTTATTTCTACCACAATTTAGAGAATCTAAAGAATATGCACGAAAACGTATTCCATTTGAATTAGCCTACACTATTGTATTACATTTAATTGCTGATTTATAATTATTGTGTTTTGTTTTTCAAATTATATAGCAGTTTTCACCCAGTCAAAATAAGTTTTCAAATCTCCAACATAAACGTATTTTTTAACATTTTCAAATTCCGGTAAATTCAACAAATAATTAAACTGGCGCATTCTTTCAGCTGCTTCATCTCCGTCAAATATATTGGCAAAGAAACAATTCGTATGATTTGTTCTAAATAAATAGTGTAATTGTGCCTCTACAAATGGATAACATTCGTCTCGCAATGTTCTGGTTTGATTACCTCCCTTACCTACAACTGATTTCAGATTTATCCATACGGTTTTTTCGCCTATTTTTTGCATTCCGTCAAAGTTCTCTGTATAATCAAATCCATTCGAGTGTTTCATTGGATGTGCAATTTCGTGCATTTGTATGGTTCTCTTATTGATGCGAAACTTCGTTTTAGAACAAGGAAATCCAGTTCCTTCAACTATTTTTTCAAGTTGATATATTTCTGGTTTCCTGGAACCTCCTCCACCAGCTACCCGACCATGTTGTTCTTGTCTATGTTGTTTTGTAATCAACTTTCCCGAAATAATATCTTCCGGGCAATGAATGTTTTCTTTCATTGTTGATATTTCCATAGTAGTGGCAGTGTTAGTGTTAGTAGTAGTACATGTGTTCATTGTTATTGATTTAGTATAATAAACTTTGACATAATGCTTATTATAAATTATTTAACGATAGATTTCAATTTTCTGTAGCGATAGTTTTATTTTCAACAGTAATATAAAGATTTTCTGTCATATACTATAAACTACATACATTATGGAACCTGAGAAATCTATACAAAATATGCGCCCTAATGTTTTGGCATTTGAAGACGGGGTTCTCATAAAAGACATTGATTATGATTTCGTATGGCACGGATTTTGTTCATCTGCAAATAAAAATGGCCCTATTATAAAATATATTCAATCCATTTTACCGGAAAAATCTCTCTTTATTATACCTCGCAGCGACGGTAATGTGACCCGCAATAACCCATATAACGAGGGGTATCATCATTTGTATTGGGAAACGGATATAGAACCATATGTACAATACGCAAAAGACTCGGGGCGAGTTCTCATAGTTGGTGTATTATCCTTACTAGAATATAGAGAACCTGATATAAATTATGTGTATATACCACTGGAGGACAACTTTTTCGAACATGGACTAGAATATTGGTTTCCACGTCATACATTGCCTGAATGGGAGAATAGGAGCGACGAATTAGTATGGCGCGGAGGCTGCTCTGGTATATCGGAAGGTGAATCACTACGAATCCGATTCGTAAAAGAGATATACAAGTATAATCCGGATACCCAAGTGAGAATAGGTCGTTGGTGGAGTGAAAATAAGGGTATCCCCGAAGAACTTTTTGGAGAACATATACACCATATGTATATGACATCCCAGAAAATCTATTTTATTGTGGACGGAAATGTTATTGCGTCGAATCATATGTGGGGCTTCGCAACCGGGGCGGTTCCGTTTTTTATTTCCAATGCATATTGCTGGTTCTCCGAATACTTGATTCCATTTGTTAATTATATACCTATTGCCTACGATTTGAGTGATTTAGTAGAGAAAATAGAATGGGTTAAAAACAATGATACATTGGCAAAAGAAATTGCCCAGGGTGCGCTCGACCTTACTAGGAACGTGTTTTCAGCGGAGTTTCAACGTCAATATTTGCATAAGGAGATTTCTAAATATATTTTACCCAAAGAGATATAAACAGGAAAACCTATGTAATTGTATTACTAAAGTTCTCATAAAACGCGATGAAAATTGTCGATTGTTTTACGTTTTATAATGAATTGGATCTATTGCAATACAGGTTAGCGGCGTTGTATGATTATGTAGATTTTTTTATATTAGTAGAGGCAAATACAACGCACGCAGGTCATCCTAAACCCAATTATTACGCAGATAATGCAGATTTATTTGAAAAATATAAGAACAAGATTATTCATAAGGTTGCTGACCTACCTTTTAAAGCCCCCAATATAGACTATTCTAAAAATCAGCAATGGGAAAATGAGAACTTTCAGCGCAATTGTATAAAAGAATGTGTACAATCAGAAGAACTCGGTTTAACTAAAGACGACTTAGTTGTTATATCCGATTTAGACGAAATTATCGATCCTCAAAGATTGGTCGAGTTTAGGGATGGTAGATTGATTGTTGATAATGGATTTGCATTGACACAAGATATGTATTATTACAATTTGTGCTGCAAAAATACGTGGTTTTGGTCAAAAGCCAGAATAGTATCATATGAATATTTATTGCAAAAAACGCCTGAAGAAATCAGACAAGGAGAACTTCCATTATTAGAAAAAGGCGGTTGGCACTTGAGTTATTTTGGAGATGTAGCATTTATTCGCAATAAATTGCTGGAGTTTGGCCATCAGGAATACAATTCACCTGAATATACAGATGAAAATGTTATTACACAGAGATTAGAAAGTGGCGTCGATTTATTTGGACGTGGATATGTTCATATGACACATGTTCCATTAGAACAGAATCCATATTTACCACCACTATATGATATTTATTTAAACAAATATATACAACCACATACAATTTGCAATACACCTATTTATGTATATTACCATTTATGCTGTATTGCAAATTGGCGCAATATATTTTCCCGAATGATGTTTAAATTGAAAAATAGTGGGTTATATGCTCTTATAAAAGAAATACGTATGACTGTTTTAGGAACTGATTATAATCCATGTGACCCTTTATTTTCAGATCCGAAAATAACTATTCAATTTTATTCGCCGGATACATCTTTATTTGAACGTTCCGCATTGAACCGTTTGATAGAAGACTCCAATAACGAACCTGAGTTTTACGTACTATATATGCACTCAAAGGGAGTCAAACATTGGAGGGATAAAATCTTTGGACCGAATGTATATGATTGGTGCGAATATATGATTCATTTCAATGTGTATAAATATCTGACGTGTATAGCCGAACTAAATAATGGCGCGAACGCAGTGGGGTGTAATTTACAAGAACGCGGCGCACCTTTGCATTATTCCGGTAATTTTTGGTGGTCTAAGTCGAGTCATACCAGGAATTTGCCTAAAATAGTGGATACATATTACCATACTCCCGAGTTTTTAGTAACTTCTATTGATGGCGTCTATAAATTGTTGTGGCATTCTGAAGTAAATCATTATGAGAGTCCATATCCGGCGAACTTGTATGAGAACAAGCCAATTAGTATACAAACAATGGAACGTAAAAATGGCGGAGTTTATTATAGTTAAATATCCTAAATATCCTAAATCAACTAACCAAAATATATATTTATACCAGTAAAGATTTATACTAGTGAAGATTTATACTAGTGAAGATTTAAAACCGCACCCGAAAGGGTGCACGTTTCAAATCGTTACTGGTATCTGACCCCGAAGAATTAAAATGTGTCATTTTAATTCTTCGTTGGTTTAAAACCGCACCCTTAGCCTATGGCTAGGGTGCACGTTTCAAATCGTTACTGGTATCTGACCCCGAAGAATTAAAATGTGTCATTTTAATTATTCGTTGGTTTAGAATACTGAGTGGATATGTGCGTAATATAATGATTTCTATAAGGTAGAAGTCATTATATAAAGGCTTTGTGAAATATATAGTATTTTTCCTAAATATGTACGTTTTGAACAAATATAAAATAGTATTTTCGATTTTATTTTCATCCGCCGTTTTTCTAAATACTTCCGTGTCTGCCTTTTTTTTAACTCCCTGGTTGCAAAAAAAACTGTTTTCTGAAAGTTCTCCACATATTCCTAAATATATCCAAGAACCTAACAAGAAACAATTCTTCGGAATTATTGGACCCAATGTATTGCCAGAAAACGTCAAAAACCTGTTCGACCTATTTACAGGTGATGGAGTTATACAAGGTATTTTCATTAATGGGAAAAATGTATCATTTGCTAAACATCTGATTAAAACGGATAAAGTTTTAAAAGAGGAGAACACAAAAAATAAAGAAAACAAAACCTCGGAAAGTTTAGGAATGAAATTGCTAAAGTATTTCGGATATTTAATTGGAATTAATAAATGCAATAATTTAGGCGCGGCAAATACTGCTATATTACCTCTGTATACACCAGTTGATGAAAATACGACTGCTGCATATGCTCTATTTGAGAGAGATAATCCATATCTATTGCATTTTTATCATAATACATCCACTATAGAAACAATCGGAAAAATAAAGACTCCCTATCCACTTTCTGGACATTCTAAATATTCCACAAATTGGTGGGGAACAAGAGTAATAGAATCTATTGACTACCATATATTTGCTAAAAAGGTTGTGTATTACACAATGGATGAGAACTTGCAAGAGGTTATCTTAAAACACACTATAAAAACACGATACATACCGATAGTACACGATTTTCTTTCAACAAACGACAGTATTGTTATAATTGATTCTCCCCTAGTATTTGATTTTCCTAAATTATTTAGGGGGAAATTACCGTTGCATTTTAAAAAAACGTCGCCCACATATATCCACGTTCTCCAAAAATATACTGGACACGTTTCTACATACAAATTACATTCGCCATTTTACCTATTTCATTTTGCTAAATATGTGGATTCATACAAAAAATTGGAAATATATGCTCCCCTATACGATGATATCGATTTTGACAGCATAAAAATAAAAGGTAGATATCGCAAGATAGTCATAGACAAGTGTCATAATACTGCGTATGTATGCAATAACTTGGAAACCGAAAAATATAATTTGGATTTTCCGGTGGAAGATATTTTAGGCAATATCATTTTACGTAATATACAAAAACGTAAAATAAATGGGTTTGTACGTGTCGATGATAATATGGCTATAACACAAAAATGGATGTTTGATAATATTTTTTTTTGTGGAGAACCAATCGCAGTTCGCCTAAATAATAAAAATGGATTAATTGCATTTGGCAATAATTGCGACCGCGAAGCGGTAGATTTAAGAGAACAAAGTTTGAGAGAGTTTAATAATAATGAAACAGACAATTACCCGGGGGGATTAGTTTTGCTAAATATGGAAGACGGAACGATTATAAAGATTTCAGTAAATGACAGTCTGACAATGGGTTTTCATACAGTTTCTATAACTAGATAGAAGAATCGGATTGATAATTTGCTAAAGTTCTCGCGCTTGCATCTGTCGCATCCACATATTTAGGCATCCAAAAATAGGGGATTATATCACCCATTCCCATATAATGTGATTCAAATACATATCTATAATAGTATTGTTCAGCAGTTTTAGGAATATTTGTTGCAACTTTTTGCATTTGAGAATTGTGTTTCACCATTTCTTCATATGATTTGTATTCTCCTAAAGGAACCATTTTAGCGCAATAATCTTGCAATATTTGATATAGCGACCTTTGTTCTCCACTAACCCCATCGCTAAATGCTTCTTTCCTTCTCCACAATACTTTTTCAGGTAATAATGTAGAATTTCCAGAAAATGGACAATAGCGACCTTCGGAAAATACATAACGCAGCCAATACTTCTCAGTTTGTCCGGAGAACTTTCTAATACCCGGTGGTATAGACAAATAATACTGTGTCCAAGCTCTGTCTAAAAACGGGGTTCTCGGTTCTAGGCCGTGGGATGAAATAGATTTATCCGATCGCAATACATCAAATGTATGTATATCCTTTAGCAACCGGCGACATTCTCTATCGAACTCAATAGAATCCGGGGCTTTTTGCATATACAAATAACCACCGGTCAATTCATCCGAACCATCCCCGTTGAAAATGACTTTTGCTTGACTATGTTTAGCAATATATTTACCCAACAAATAATTACCTATACTTGCTCGAACAGTTGTAGTATCATAACTTTCTATAGCTGGTATAACAGTATGAATTGCCTCGCAAAAATCTTCTTCAGTCAAAATAATTTCCGTATGTTTTGTTCCTAAATGTTCGGCAACTAATTTAGCATATTTCAAATCTACCGATTCTGCTAAACCAATACTATATGTTTCTACTGGGGGAAGTCCATTTTTATGATGATATTCGCTTACTAATGCAGTTATTAAACTGCTGTCTAACCCACCAGATAGTAAACACGCAATTGGTCTTTCTGTAGTGCAACATCGTTTCTCAACTGCCGCAATCAAGTGGTTCTGAATACACTGTATAATTTCCGGTACAGATGTGGTTATTTCCGTAGAATTATATAATGTTTTACTGAATCCGGTTGTATGATATACAATATTTTGTCTTATAGGAGACCATTCAGAAGAGACTTTATCCGAAAAAGTATAAATGGAATAAGACCCGGGTACAAACTGTTCCGTTTTATATTTTGTTTGTGGGAATTGTATAGCAAATTGGGCGAGAACTTTCAATTCGGATGCAAATCCAATAGTGGATTCTCCAGTGCATTTTTCAGATACTTGATGAATACTATATAAAGGGCGGACGCCATAAGGGTCGCGTGCAACATACATCATTGGTTCTCCAATATCAATTCTTTGGTCTAATAAAACAAAAGCAAATACACCATCCAACATTTGCAAAGTTTGTTCAATACCATATCTTTCATATAGCCATATAATTACTTCGCAATCTGATTGTGTGGTTGGTATGACCGGGCAAACTTGTCCCATAGTTTCATATAACTGTTTGTAGTTGTATATTTCTCCATTGCAAATCAATATAATATCGCCTTTGATAAGTGGTTGACTTGAATCATTTGTGAGACCGTTTATGGCTAAGCGGTGAAATCCAAACATTAATTTGCGACTAACTTTGCATAATTGAGAGTTCTCTGGACCTCTTTCGCGACCTTTTTTAAATTGTTGCGAAATAAACTCAATTGAATATTTGTTTTCGTAGTTTAATAGGGCAAATATTCCGCACATTTTTTATTTGTTTGAGTAATAGTAGATATAGAAGATTATTGGGTTATCTTTATGTTATTGCAAAAATTGATATAAAATATTTTTTATAATACTAAGTAAATTAGTATGTTTTTACAGAGAGTTTGTGCATTTTTTTCGTATCTAAGAGGGAAAATATTTGGATGCAGATTTATATCTGGACCTGGATTTGAAAAATCATACTTACCGGTTTCAGAAAATGAATCAGCCAATGAATTAGACAATAAAAACCAATGCACTGTATGTTTTGATAGTGAAAATGGTACGACGTATAATAAATTATAATAATAAAAAATATAGAGTGTATATCTTATGTATATATACTCTATAGGATATGGCAAAAATATTTACATATAAAGATAATTTAGGTAATATATTGAGCAGTTCTCCGGAACCATTTATAAAACCATCAAAAGAAAAATCTATTGAAGGATTTGATGATTATTTGAAACTAGATACATCTGATTATGCGGTATACGCCGAAACATCTCCGGATACTACTCCAAAATATACTATGATTTCTAAGAATCGCGATTCTGGAGTAGAATCTACCAAAAAAGAAGAAAAACTTGATATAGCCGAAACACCAGTTCCTGCAGTTCCCGATGTAATTGCATCAAAAATGTTTGAACAATCTAAAATGAGTACCATTAACACGATTTATATAGGTTCTCTTACTGTCGTTGGATTATATGTGTTATTTAGATATTTGAAATATTGAATATATTTGTTTGTAATAAACAATATATAAAAATATATACACTATAATATATATTGTGTATATATTATGACTACTATTACTACTACTAACCAATCTAGCGCCTCCCACATTGCCATATCAGATTCTAGTTATGCTTTGCAAGTTATGGATTTAGAGTTTGACTTCGAATTATGCCATACGCAGTATAGTTACTGTAGTTGTTGGCACTGATTATGATATGGATACTGACACGAACCGCGAATCTCTAAAAAACAGAGAAAAATCAATTGATATTTATACAGAAATGCAAAAAATTAGTTGGTTTAGTAAAAGCAACAATAATACAATGGATTATTTGTATGATATCCAACAATTCTTTGAACAGTCGATTTTATTAGATAATAATGAAAATACCAACGCTATTTCTAAACCTATACCTATACCTATACCGGTATTTGCCCAACCAAACTATGGATAAGAATGGGCTACCTATGGTTGCCTGTTCTGATAACATATGTAAATATTTTGAGTATTATATTATGAATAGTATATGATAAATAACGACATAATATAATAGTTATTCAAACCACATTATAGTCTAATTCGTTTGTATAACTCTAGTGCGACCAACCCACCTAATATTTGGGCAATGCAATAGGGAAGTATCTCGACATTTGTAATTTGACCAGCGGCTGCCATCGTAATAGTTATTACAGGATTAATAAATCCACCTGAAATATTTTTTGTTAGCAACATAGCTAACGCCAAAGCTGCGCCAATTGCAAGTGGGTTTCCAGTTGATAAAACTACATATATGAAAAATATGGAACCTAAAAACTCGACTAAATATTTATTCAGTAGCATACTATGACAATCTATATACAAATATACTATATTTTATTTTGTAGTCTAACACTGGGTTTTGCAAAAAGTGGATTTGTTTAGACAGTCATATGGAACACTACATCCCAAATTATCGCGTTTTAACAATAAATCTTTTGTACGGTCTGTATTTTCATTTGTTTTAGTTGCCGCCCTTGTTATTGCGTTATATCTAATGTCCGAATGACCATCTGTGAAACAAACAGCACCAGATTTACCTGGAGTATGAACGCATTTGGGCGGTACAACATAACCTCCTGCTCTGGTGCGAATGCGTGCTTGTCTGACAGTATTTCTATCTATATCTGTAGTAAATCCTATGGCAGTATTTGCACTATTTATACTGCCTTTACCTATATTAGTATTTCTCCTTTTATCAACAACTGCAGACGCATCTCGGTTTCCATACCATTTTTTGGCAGTTTTTTGAGACTGTGTCATCGAATTGGTTGCATTTGCAGTTTCAACATAATTTTGACGCCCTATAGCAAATGAACCGGCGCCATCTGAAGTAAAGTCCTTTTGTGGCATCCCGCGCTGACTGTATGATATGCCATTATTGATATTGTTTCTTCTGTACATAAACATTTGAAGCATTGTTTGTTTTGTAGTATATTATACAGTGGTATAATATTTTACACCATTGCTAATTAAAACTGTGCAATATGTACTAAACACGTATATTATCTGGATTTATTAGCGACGAACTGCTTTCAAAGGAACATAAGCAGCGTTATTGTATCCACCATTTTTCAGGTCATTGTAGTTTCGGTTTTGTGCTTGAAGTTTCTTGTACTTAATATAGTCAGATGCATCTGGAACATACCTCACATTGCAAGTAGAAGAGGGAACTCCAGTTCCATCACAATTTGAAATAATCGAACCAATGCGACCTTTCCATCCGGGTTTGTCAGCATTGACTTGATTAGGACCACCACAAATATAATTTTCACGTTGTAAAAAGTCTCCTAAATTGTTTACTGCACGAAACGGTGTTACAATACGAGATTTTCCATTAAATGTACCAGTTGTATAATTTGTATTCCAACTTTTAACTACTACACGTCGTGACATAACTTGTTCGCTAGATTTTTCGTTTCCAATAGTTTGAACCGGGGACCATCCATTATATGGTCCTCCTCCTAGACTTGGTCCTGATGACATTATTGATATATACTTAGAATAGAATATATTTTAGCCGTCTATATAATATATTTTAGCCACATATTATATAATGTCTACATCATCTTCTGAAAAATCTGATAAAGAATCTAATAGTTATGCGAGTGAATCCACTGATGACAGCGAATCAGTGGATGTTCGAGAATCGGGGGTATTTGAGGCCGTAGGTCATAAGGATATTGCTGGTCTATTAACTCCGTCCACATATTACAAATACGATTCAGAATGTCTTCGAAAAAAATCGAATTGGAGCAAAACCAAGGCTGAATATAAGTTTGATACTAAAGATTTTGACCCCGCCGCCTTAAGCTCAGCCATTCATACACATTCGTCTAAATTGGAAAGTTTATTAAAACGTATTGACGACCTCGATAAACGTGATATGGCAAAAGACGGGCGAAAATACAAACATTTTATTTTTTCCGACCTAAAAACCGGGTTATATGGTGCTAAATTGATAGCCGGTGCATTGATGACTAAAGGAATGCATTTAGGTTATTCAGCTCAACCAAATCCGAACCCTAAATCGAAAAAACCATACGAAAAAATCGTATTAGATGACGACGATACTCTTTTGAAAACTAAGTTCAATAACTTCTATTTGCTTTCTTCAGTCGCAGTATATGACCAACCAATTAGTGTTGCTATGAAAAAAACCATTTTGAAAAAGTTCAATCAACGTCCTGAAAATGTTTACGGCGAATTGGCCCGTATTATTGTTATGGATAGTGGATATAAAGAAGGTATCGATTTGTTCGATATAAAATACGTGCATATTTATGAGCCGCAAACTACTATGGCCGATCAAAAACAAGTTATTGGTCGTGGAACCCGTACTTGTGGTCAAAAAGGCTTGGATTTTCATCCCACAAAGGGGTGGCCTCTCCACGTATTTATATATGATATTGAAATACCAGGAGAACTCAGACGTCAAATGTTATCGTCTTCAACCCTGTTTGATCTATATATGAAGTCTATGAACATTGATTTCCGGCTTTTTAATTTTCAACACGATCTAGAACGAACAACCGTGTATGGCTCAGTTGATTATGAATTGAACCGGGATATACACAATTTTGCTATTGAACCGGACCACGATGATGTTATGTTTGGTGGTGGTCCTAAATACAAACTCATTTTTGACCCACGTGCACCAAAGCGCATATTGGGAGAAAAATTGGATGAACCAATGGATTTTGACCAAAACCGCGCGTTTGTCCGAAAATACTTTAGCGAATACAAATGGAAAGACATAAAAATGGAGAACAATTGTGTGGAAAAAAAAGTAGGTGGTGCAGTTCTATTAGATTATACACCTACCCAAGATTTTGTACGCAATTATTTCACTCCTCAAAACCCTGTTAAAGGAATGTTTTTATGGCACTCGGTCGGAACCGGTAAAACGTGTTCTGCTATAGCAGCTGCCACGTCATCATTTGAGAGAGAAGGATATACTATTTTGTGGGTTACTCGCACAACATTGAAAAATGATATATGGAAAAATATGTTTGATCAAGTATGTAATGAAAGTATTCGAAAAGAAATCGAAAACTTGCCAGATGAACACGCCAAGCGTATGCGTATGCTTTCTAAATCGTGGAGTATCCGTCCTATGTCATACAAACAATTCAGTAATTTGGTGAGCAAACAAAACAGTTTTTATAGTGCATTAGTTAAGAAAAATGGTGAAGCCGACCCATTGCAAAAAACGTTGCTAATTATTGATGAGGCTCATAAGTTATATGGTGGAGAAGACCTTTCATCGATTGAACGTCCCGATATGCAAGCGCTAAATGCCGCTTTACAAAACTCCTATATAGTTAGTGGTAAAAACTCGGTGCGTTTGTTGCTGATGACTGCAACACCTATAACTGGAAACCCAATGGAATTAGTTAAACTCATCAATTTATTGAAACCTATGGACAAACAAATGCCGGACCAATTTCCGGAGTTCTCGCAAGAATATTTGAACGAAGAAGGCCGATTTACTCAACAAGGAGAACGCAAATATTTAGACAATATTGCAGGATATGTTAGTTATTTGAATCGTGAAAAAGATGCCCGCCAGTTCTCTCAACCTATTGTTAAGTTTGTTAACTCCCCATTAGTAGATGATATAAAAGAAGTTATGAAGTTGGATAAAAAATTAGTACGTGAACAGGCATCGGAAGAAATAAATGAGCTAAAGCAACAAATCGAAGAAAATAACAAAGAAATAGATGAAGAAATAAAAGGTATTACTGCGACAAAATTGGCGTTTTTAAAAAATAAATGCAACGACTATGACGGTAAAGCCAAAAAATCGTGCGAAAAAATTGTCCGAGAACATATAAAAAACATCGTTTCGGAAGCAAAAGAAGGTATTCAATCCATAAAAGACCGCATTAAAGAACTAAGAGAGGCTATAAAAGAAAGACGGGGTGCTCAATCAATATTGCTAAAAGAAATGAAAGAAGATGATTCTCCGGAAACATTAAAAAAGAAAGCCGAATTAGAAAATAGTATGTATTACACTATTACCAGAAAATGCGGGAAAAAAATATCTGACACGACTGATTTAAATGAAGCAATTAAAGATATACCGGAAGTACTCTGGAACACTAGAGAAATAGAACGACTAGATCAAGTCATTGAGAACCATAAAAACTCTTTGAACATTGTTATTGATGCGCAAAAAAATCGGTTGAAACAAATCAAACAATTAATGAAAGGGAAAATAACTGCATCGGAATGTGAGTTGCTCAAAATGACAACAAAAGATGAAAAGAAAGAACATAAAAAACACATTAGCACACTTAAGAAAAACATTGACGAGAAAGTAAAAGCGGTAAATGAAGAAAAAAAAGAGTTATTGAAAACACGCCGGAAAACAATTGCAAGTGTCAAAAAAACTATGAAATCCATATTGCAAGAACAAAAAGAAGAAGCTAAAGAAATAGCGAGGGAAAAGAAAGCCCAGGAAAAACTACTTCAGCAACAAGATGACTATATCAATGAAATAAAGAACAATAATTTAAAACAAATTATTGCTAAACATACTGGTATGATAGATGAAGAATTGCTCGAAAATATCGCCCATTTTGAAGAACTTCGGGTTGCCGATGAAGTTAAGGCAACAGAAAAAGAAATCAAAGTGCAAGAAAAAGCAATTCAGGCAGCAACTAGAAAACAACAAAAAGAATTAAAAGAGGAACACAGAAAAACAATGAAAAATCAAAAAGAAGCTGAAAAACGGGAAAAAGCTGCTGCTAAAGAAGCAGATAGACTTCATAAAGAGGCTGAAAAACGGAAAAAAGAAGCGGCTAAAGAAGCTGAAAAGAATCACAAAGAGGCTGAAAAACGAGAAAAAGAAGCGGCTAAAGAAGCAGAAAAAAGAGCTAAAGAACAAGAGAAAAAGGAAAAAGAAGC